>Ga0302177_10001076_pt1 | contig 19793 bp, 19 predicted proteins | sample I_Palsa_E1_2_FD_198780 | JGI IMG/M metagenome (GOLD analysis project Ga0302177, IMG submission 198780) | Peat permafrost microbial communities from Stordalen Mire near Abisko, Sweden - I_Palsa_E1_2 | ecosystem: Environmental > Terrestrial > Soil > Palsa > Peat permafrost | place: Sweden... | reverse complement strand
CTGAACCAGCGTCGATCCGCACACTCCTCCGTTTATGTCCGCGGGGCACGCCAGTAGTCCAAGATCCATGTTCACCGCCAACTGAACGTCGGCGACATTGACCACGCCATCCTGATTCAGATCGCACGCACCGCCCGCGGTGCTGGCGGCTTTGAAGGATACGGTGCTCGAGCAATACGTCCCGGATACGCTGGCTGTCCAGAGTGGCGCAAATGTGCCGGCGGAGGAAGCGATGTAATGGGCCCAACCTTCGCCACCCGCCCCCGAATCGTTCGAAAAAGGATTTCCGGAGCCTATGCCGGTTACGGTTCCTTGCACATTGGCCACCGAAACAATGGCTTCGTTCGCCGCTGTCGTCACGACGGGCGCACCCCAGGCCGTGGATGTAGCGGACTGACTGTTGAGCACCGCCGTTTGGTCGAGCGGCGTGAAGGGCGCCACTCCCGAAAATTCCCAAATCACGGCAGTCCCGGATGTCCCAGAGGGGCTGGGTGTAACAGTAACAATGGTGGCTCCAGCCAGACTATTCTGCGCATACCAAATGTCCGCCATTGTATTGGCGCCTGTGTCGGTCGACCTGGCGGCTCCTGCCTCCGAATAGATATTGCCCGCGTTGTCGCTGACGCTCGCGATGCTGGTTTCGCCTCCGCCATTTTCCGAAGTCCAAGCAACTACAATGACGTTCCCATTTCCTGTGGATGCGATAGCGCAAGCTTGCGCTGGAAAAGTCTGGGGACCGCAGGATGTGGCCTGGACCAGGCCAATCTGAGCCTGGGCAGGAAGCAAAAAAGTCAAGCAACCGCCGATCAAGAGCAGACCGCGGTTTACCCGCAGAAGGATAGCCAATGTAGAGCGCATCGTGATACTAGTTCTTAAGATCCAGAAGTACTCGTACTATCTGAAAGTTTAGTATAGTAACGAGCGCAACGTCGGTCTATTGCGGAGTCGCCGCAGTTGAGCTGGGCAGAATGGGTTAACTCGACCACGCGAAAGGGCTTACTCCTATCTGGGCATACCCCTTAGCCGGATCAACCCGCTCCTGCCCAGCCCGCTCTTGCGAATCCGCTACCCACCCAAGTCGGCCCAGCGTACTGGTACCTTAGTCCGCGCTCGACTTTCCGGCCCACACCCATTAATGTTTGTTCCCGCCCGCCAGAATCTCATGCGAAGATCTCTCAAGGGCATTGTTCATGATCGACTCCCGCAGCGGCGGCATCGAACGCAGGATCTTAGGCGTGCTTTGTATCCTGGTTTTGTGTGGCATTTTGACGGCTGGACTTTGGCCGTTCCATGCCCCAATGAATCGGATAACGTGGCTTAAGGGCGCCAATGGTGTGCTTATCAGCCGCTACGGGACCTTATTTAGCTCCCGCTCCGTTCGCGCCTCACGAGACCAGGCCTCTTGCAGCCTGGAAATGTGGCTGCAGCCTGCCCGTGGCTATGACAGGAATACCTTACTTGCGTTCTACCGCCCTGAGGAAACGAAGCAATTCTCTCTGCACCAATCCGATGCGGATCTGGCGCTGCAAATTGGATCTCCAAACCAACGCCTCCGGGCCACGAGCGCCCCTGTCGTCTATGTCGATGGGATTTTCCGCGCGCGAAATTTGCTGTTCATTGCGATCGCATCCGGCTTACAGGGAACAAGGATCTACGTCGACGGGGCGTTGCTAAGGACCGCTCCGCAATTCAGGCTTTCCACCGAGGATTGCAGCGGCCGGCTGGTTCTGGGCACCTCGCCGGTATTCAATAACGCTTGGTCCGGGCAGTTGCGGGGGCTCGCGATCTTCGGGCAGGAGCTTACCGCGGATCAGGTTTCTCGAGATTTCACAAGCTGGACGGCGAAGCGACAACCTGGCGCCGGCGCGGATGAACGCGTGATTGCGCTCTACCCTTTTGATGAGCGTCAAGGGCGCACCGTACACGATCGCAGTGGTTCTGGCATCGATCTCACGATTCCGGAACGATACGGGATCCTGCGTGAGAAGTTCCTGGAGCCTCCGTGGAAGGAATGGAACCCTGGCTGGAGCTATTGGAAGAATGTCGGCATCAATATCGGGGGCTTTGTTCCTCTGGGCTTCTTCTTTTGCGCCTTTCTGACCACAATAAGAAAGATCAGCCGTCCGGCGCTCACCACCGTAATCGCCGGAGCGGCAGTGAGCCTTAGCATTGAAGTCCTGCAGGCATACCTTCCCACGCGGGACTCCGGCATGACGGATCTGATCACAAATACGCTTGGAACCGGTCTTGGAGTTATGCTGTTCCGTTGGAGGGGCTGCGCTCGTGAAACTCTCGCGGCAGTCCTGATCGCCGCCGTCACGGCGGTGAGCGCGCCGGCAGCCCCTCAGCCGGCAGCCCCGCAGAAAGACGCGATTCCCACCTTTGGAACCACGGTGGTGGTGCCGGGCGGGCTCATCGGCGTTATCTATCCGATGACTCCCTTCTCCACATCGCTACCGGATTTTCAATGGCTGGATCCTCTGGGAGTGATCTACACTTCCACCCTCAACGTAACTCCGAGGGATTTTCGGGAAGGATTCCCCGGCGTCACAGACCGCTACGAGTGGTTCGCCATCGATTACTCCGGCCGATTTTGGATCGAGGAGCCGGGGCTGTATCGTTTCGAGCTGATCTCCGACGACGGCTCCAAGCTGTACATCGACGGCCAGTTGGTGGTGAACAACGACGGCCTACATCCGGCGCAAACCAGGACCGGGGAGTTTACGCTGGCGGGGGGAATTCATCGGATTCGGGTGTCTTATTTCCAGGGGCCGAAGGATCGATTGGCGCTGGTGCTGCGCGTGGCCGGACCGGGCGAAGAATTTCGCATCTTCAGCACCGAGGAGTTCAAACCTCCGCCCGATCCGGCAATGTGGACGTACGTGAGTCCTCTGCTGCACGTCTCGCCGGCCTCAGGCGTCCGCGGCGAAAAGGTCAGGCTGGAGATCTCGCTCGGTGCGGGTACGGCCAGAGCGCCGAGCGCATTGAAATGGGAGTTGATATTCCCGGCGCAATTGCTGGAGCCAGAAGGCGGCGGTCCAGAGCCGGGAAGCGCCGCAATCAATTCCGGTAAGTCGCTCGAATGCACCGCGCGGAAGCCGTACTCTTATACTTGCAGTCTTTCCGGCGGCCAGAATCCAACTGCAAACGGGCCGATTGCAATCTTTCATTTCAAAATCCGGCCAACCGCGGAAGCGGGAACAAGCGCGGTGCGGCTCGAAAATGCCGAGGGAGTGACGGTGGATTCAAAAGAGCAGAGGTTGGACAACGCCGAGGGCGCCGTCACTGTCCGGTGACGCTGATGCCTGCCGGTTCAGACATCCCGCGCTACCCGAAAGCCCATGTGCCCCGTTGACGCGTCCGGTTCGGTACCCGTCCGTGCGGCGGCGGTATCGCCAGCAATAGGACTCGTGGCATAAATACGATCCGCCCTTCATCACCCGGCGATCGCCCGTGGCCGGGTCGACGGGGTCGAGCCGGGTCGCCTCTCTGTGCCAGAATGGATCCAAATAGTCTGCGCACCATTCCCACACATTGCCCACAGCGTTGTGCAGACCGTAATTGTTAGGTTCAAAGGCGTCAACAGGCGCAACGGCCGTAAAGCCGTTTCGCCCAAATCGAAATCCGGAAATTTGCCTTGCCAGATGTTGCACCTTTGGCCGCCATCCGGAGTCAAATCGTCGCCCCACGGATAGGTCTTCTGTTCCAAGCCGCCGCGTGAAGCGTATTCCCATTCGGCTTCGGTAGGCAGCCGATATCCGGCCCAGGCGCAATAGGCCGCGGCATCGTTCCAGGTTACATGCACTACCGGATGCTGCGGGCGCTGCCGCACGGATGAATCCGGGCCCTCGGGGTGGGACCAATCTGCGCCATCCACTCGCACCCACCACGGCGTGCCTGGCGAGGCCGGCCCCTGGCACCGTTCTTCTACCTGATTGCGAAACACGAACGACCAGCCGAAGCGCTCCGCCTCCGTGCGATATTTCGTTGCACGAACGAACTCGGCAAACTGCTCGTTCGTGACGGCGTACTTTGAGATGAAGAACGGGCTGAGGCTGACTCGCCGCACCGGGCTTTCGCCATCGGCGGGAAACGAGTCCGGCGACTCGCTTCCCATGTAAAACGGGCCGCCCTCCAAATGGACCATGTCCTCCTTCGATCCGGAGTTGGCGCGGGCGCGGGCGCGGGCATGGGTTGCGTGAATGGAAGCGGTCAAGCGTTCCAAGCTGCTCCTGGAGGGAACGCAGCAAAGTTCGGCCATTTCAGACCGCCGCGGACGCTCCGAGCGGAACCCAGCGAATGTCGGCGCGCGAGCGCATTTCCGCGATGGCGCGCAGGTAAGCCTCATGCTGCCGGGCGAAAGTCATCACGCGTTCGATGGCGTCGTGGACTTCCTCCAGGCTGGCCTGTCCGGCGGGTATCTTTTCGTGCAACAGAGCGATGTGAAATCCGAAAGGAGTGGTGAAAATATCCGAGCGCTCGCCCGGTTCCAGTTCGCGAATCGCTTCCTCGAAATCCTCCACCATATGGCCAGCAGAGAATTGTCCCAAATCGCCGCCCTTGTCTTTGCAGTCGGAATGGCGATTGGCGACCTCGGCGAACGGCTCGCCGCGTTCCAACTCCGCCGGCGCCAGTTCAATCCGCTCCTCGGCCTGCTCCTCGCTTTGTTCGTGATTGACGTATTTCACGATATGGGAGGCGTGCACCGAACGCGCACGTCATTTGCGCGCCGCAGCCGAACAGAGCGCGCAGGACCATAATTCTCATCGAGCACGCCGCGGCCAACGACCCGCGGCCCATCGATCCGACGACCCTGGAGCAGGAGATAGCACGGCAACGGGCTCAATGGGGTTGCCGCACTGGTTTCGACCAGGACGAACTTCGCCGATTGACCGAGCGCAACTTGCGCCACCAGCACAACAGGAAACAAAACACTATGATTATGTTTTACTGAAACGCTATACTAGGTGCCTTACAGCAAGTAAGCTTACCGATATTCCGGGCTGAGAAAATCGAAATCGCAGCCCAAATCCGCCTGGGTAACGTGGTCCAGGAACAGGCGGCCGTAACCGCGATCATAATGACGGGGTGGCGGCTGAAAGAGGCGGGCGCGCCGGTCCAATTCCTCTGTGGAGACGAGCAGTTCAAGTTGGCGTTTCGAGACGTCCAACAGGATCTCGTCCCCCGTTTTTACCAGAGCAAGCGGTCCGCCCACCGCCGATTCGGGCGCCACGTGCAGGACGACGGTACCGTACGAGGTTCCGCTCATCCGGGCGTCGGAAACTCTCACCACGTCCGTGACGCCCTCCTCGAGCAGCTTTCGGGGCATGGGGATATGGCCCCATTCCGGGAAGCCAGGTGCGCCTTTCGGGCCGCAATTTCGCATCACAAACACGGTATTGCGATCTACTGGAAGATCGTGACGATCGATTTGCGCCAGCATCTCGTCGCGCGTTTCGAAAACGTGAGCCCGGCCGCAGTGCCGCAGCAAATGGGGTGAAGCCGCGGTTTGTTTGATGACCGCTCCGTTCGGCGCAAGATTTCCGCGTAAAACCGCAATGCCGCCCTCAGGATGCAAAGGTTGCTCCTTGGGCCGGATTACAAGTTCGTTCAACGGAGCGGCAGCCTGAATGTTTTGGCCGATAGTTCTGCCATTCACCGTCTCGCAATCGCCGTGCAGAAGGTCCTGAATACGATGCATGACCGCGGGTACGCCGCCCGCGTTAAATAGATCCTCCATCAGAAATTGGCCCGAGGGTTTTACGTCGACGATGCACGCCGTGCGTCGCGAGATGCGATCGAAATCTTCGAGAGTAAGCCGGATACCGAGGCGCCCGGCGATGGCGATGAGATGAATCACGGCGTTGGTGGATCCGCCCAAGGCCATCAAGACCGTGATGGCGTTTTCAAAAGCGGCGCGGGTCAGAATGCGCGACGGCTTCAGTCCCGCCTCGATCATCCCAACCACCGCTCGCCCGCTCAATTCGGCGCTGGCCATGCGCCGCGAATCGGGCGCGGGAATGTTGGCGCTGCCGGGCAGCGTCATGCCCAGCGCTTCGGCCAGGCTGGTCATCGTGGAAGCGGTGCCCATCACGGTGCAATGTCCGGCAGTGCGGGCGATGCAGCCTTCTATTTCGCACCATTCGTCTTCGCTTAACCGGCCGGTGCGGTATTGGTCGAACAGCTTCTTTCCGTCGGTGCCGGAGCCTAACCGCTGACCGCGCCACTCGCCCGCCAGCATCGGTCCGCCGGGAACGACGATGGCGGGAATATCGGCGCTGGCCGCGCCCATTAATTGCGCGGGCGTCGTCTTGTCGCAACCGCACAACAGCACCACGGCATCCAGCGGATTGGCGCGGATGGATTCCTCCACGTCCATCGCCATCAGGTTGCGATACATCATGGTAGTGGGCCGCATGAACATCTCGCCCAGCGAGATGGTGGGAAATTCAAGCGGCACGCCTCCGGCGGCCCATACGCCGCGCTTCACGGCCACGGCGACATCGCGCAGGTGCGCATTGCAATTGTTGAGTTCACTCCAGGAATTGCAGATGCCGATCACCGGTTTCCCGTCGAATACGTCGGCCGGAAAGCCTTCCGAGCGTAACCAGGCTCGCCGTCCGAAGCCATAGTATTCAGGAGCTTGAAACCATTCGCGGCTGCGATTGTTTTTCATAACGATTCCCCGCCCAGTGTAACGGAGGCAGCCCCGCTCGCGTCTACGCTTGCGTTTACCAATAATCGCCTGTGGTACGATAGCGGAGAATTTAACAATCTGCGGACTTGAATATTTGGGGACTCTATGAAAGACCGCGCTTCCGGGGCTTCCGACCTCGCCGGTGAAGCCTACGTCATCATTCGCGAGCGGATTCTGCGCGGCGAAGTAGCTATTGGCCAGGTGATCTCGCGCCGCAAAATCGCCGCCGAGCTGGGCATGAGTTTCCTGCCGGTTTCAGAAGCGTTTCTACGGCTGGAGTTGGAAGGCCTCCTCGAAAGCCGCCCTCGTGCCGGAACTCGCGTGCGCATTCCCAGCCGGGAAGATGTGTGCGGGCACTATGTGGTGCGTGAGGCGTTGGAGGTCGAAGCGGCGCGGCTGTTCACAGCAACGGCTACGCCCGAAGAGCGGTCCGAACTTCTGAAGCTCGGCATCCGCGTGGACGCTATGCGGTCGCAGCCGGAGACCAATCGCTTTTATTACCTGAACCTTCACGAAAAGCTGCACCGCCGCATCGCGGAGTCTACGCGCTGCCTCGCGCTGTGCGACGCGATTGAAAGAACGCGCGCGCTGTCGTCGACGTGGCTGTGCGTGGGAAGATCTTTCAACGGAACGCCTTCGCGCCGGCACCAGGATCTGATGGAAGTGTTGGTGGGAACGGATCGCGACGCAGCCGCGGCCGCCATGCGCGATCACGTGGTCACTAGCATGCACCAGGCCATCCAACGCCTGGAGCCTTACTTCCGCGCGCGCAAAGTGCAAGGGAAGACGTATTCGCGCAAGCAGTTCACTATAGAACTCCCCGCGGATCTTCCCACCGCCTCCGCCATCGAGAACGGGTCCCAAGCCTCCCCGGCCGAGCTGTAAGCAGCGCCTTGCCCGCGGCCCTGTCAAGAACGCAAGGAACTGATGGCGATCGAGGCCGCGGAGTGGGCTACGACCAACGCGCGAAAAATACCGAGCCGCGCGCGTGAGCAAGCGGTCTCTTCAGACCTTCGACACAGCCTGCTAGATATGCAACCGGCTAGTGCGCGCGCTACGGATGCAGTTTTCTTGGGAGCCGCGCGCGTCGGCAGGCGGTCCTCACTGCGCGTTCAGCCGAGGCTCATTTTCAATCGCTCTGCGCGTCTTCTCCAGGCTGCTTTTCAACGCTTCCGCTGGAAGTTCATGCACAATGGGGCTGAGCAGCTTGGCCATCAACATCGGAATTTCGCGCGTCAGCGTGATGGATTCGCAGGTGATAAAGACGCCGCCGTCGCTCTCCTCGAAGAACCAATATCCGTTAATGCGCCACATCAGCCCGCGATCGCGGCCTACGGGCAGCTCCCGCTCATTCACCTTTCCGGCGTTGCCGATTTCGACCACGCGCTGGCTCGCCGAACGGCTGTAGATTCGCTTGGAGTCCAGCGGAACGAAGTGAATCTGGTTGTCGACGTCCAGCACGTCGGAAATGAAAAACTTCGATTTGACTACCCGGGTTCGAATCGCATAGTCGTTGCCGGTGTGCGAAAGCACTTTAATCCGGGCGACTTCCGGCTTATAGATGTCGACGTGTTGCGGATAATCCTGAATTACTCTCAACGTGTCCGTTAGCGTAGTTTTTGGAACAAAGACAGCGCCTACCCAGTCCTGAATCAGCCCGCCCGGCAGCGTCACAATCCCATTGCCTTGGATGGGCTGCGCGACTACCATACCGGCCAACAGGCTGGCGCGAATAGCCGGCGAGTCGTCAAACCAGAGGAAATGCTGGCCGCTCCAGCGGGGCTGCAACCTGGCTTCGGCGCCGGCGATGTAGCGATCGAAGGCCTGGATCGTTTCGGGCTTCAGATCCACAGCCAGGCAAACGCCGGCGGCGGCGCAGAAAACAACAAAGGTGCGAAGGAACCGCAGTGGCTTCAGTCCGCTCCCACGGCTTTTTTCGCGGCGGCTTCCACCACTTCGCGATAGCTCTTGGGCGCTTCTCCCTGAAAAATTTGCTTCAATCCGGCCTCGATGCTCCAGTCCATGCGGCGCACGATGGCTTCCGCCATGACGGGTTCGATGTCGATTTCGCGCAGCGTGGCGGCCACTACTTCCATCTCGCGGGCGCGGCGTTCGCCGTGCACCACCACGCGCCCCACCATGTAGTCGGCAAGCTCTTTCCAGTTTACGCCGGGAAAGCTTTCGCGAGCGAGGCGAATACGCGCTCGTCGGCATGGTGGCGGCTGGCGCCGGGCACGCATTCGGTAAGCAGCGCTTCCAGGCCCTTCACAATAATGCTGCGAAACATTTTCGTCGCCGCCGCCGTACCCACTTCGCGAGAAACGATTTCGGCCGAGATACCAAACGGCGCAAGTTTTTCGACGAACTCCCGCGCGCCGCGTCCGCCGGCCAGCATGGGAACCTTGTGGCCGTAAGGACGGAACAGGAGCCATCATCGCGATTTCGGCGAAACGAGCGCCCGAAGTCTCGATCACCCGCCCGATGGATTGCTTCAGGCGCGGAGAAAACGAGTTCAAATCTGCGTAGATATGCTCCGAAGTCAAGTGCGGAGCATTCTGCCCGGCTGCGTTCGCGGCCTGATTGGCCGTTACCGCCGACATCAGGATGTCGCAGGATTGCGCGAGTTCCCGGTTGGTCTCCACCAGCCGCGTCTACACTTCGTGGGCGCGCGCTGCCGCACTTTGTCGGTGACAGTCGATATCGAAATCTGCGACCGAAGAAATCCAGGCTGCCGAAGCCCTTTGGCAATATGATACGCCGCTTCGCCAAATCCGACGAATCCGATCCGTAATTAAAGTGCTCCGATCAATTTCCAATAAACGGTAGACACGGCCACCGTCAGTAGCGCAAAGACGGCGTACATATTCGCCAAGAGCACGCGCTCGGCGCCGCTGAACGCCAGACCTTCCGTGATGCCTTCGCCCATCGCGACCCAGATGTTTTGATAAGTGGCCCAGAACGGAACGGAGGGAATCAGCAGCGCGGCAGTCAACACCAGCGGCGGAATCCCGGCCAGGCTGGTGGTATCGACAATGGGAACGAAGAGCACCACGATAGCGATGAAGCCGCTGGGATCGAGAAAGCGCACCGCAAGCGTTGCGATCCCAACCACCACCAGCAAAACCATGGGGCTGAATGTCAGATGCTGCGTGACAGGGATGAAATATCCGGCCACCCAGTCGGTGAGTTTGTATTCGGTAAGGACGTTTTGCAGGCTGAAGATGCCGCCCATGAACAGCAGCAGGGTCCAGGAAATGCCGCCCGCGATGTCGGCGTTGCCGACAATACCCGCCAGCGCGAAGATCGACAGCCCCACCATGCCTAAGAAGAAGCTCGGCAAATGATGCCAGCGATCGGTAGACCAAAACACAATGGAGCTGACCACGATCAACGCTGTGATCAACTCATCGCGTTGGAACGATCCCAGCTCCCGCAACTTATGGCGCACGAATTCGGCCGATGTATCCAGCGCATGTTCGGGCTTCAACACCCATTGATTTCCGAAGAGGATGAGGGCGCACAGCACCAGCACCGGCAGTTCCAGCACGCGTGCGTACGCCATGTAGTTAAGAGGAAGATGCTTTAGCTCGAATACCGACGCCACCACCGGGCCATCGAGAGACCCGTACAGCAGTCCGAGTCCGGGCACCACCGCCATCTCGATCGTGGTCAGCATGATGAGCGCCGAACCTCTACTGCGCGGTTTTAATTGGAGCGATTGAACCAGCGCCCAGGCTATGGGAACCATAATCGCCGTCCGGACGGTCATGGAAGGAATCCCCAGCGAGAGCACCGTGCCAGTGACGAAGAATGCGGCGAGAATGCCGGAATAGGACGCTGGAAACAGCGACAAAATGTAGTACGAAGCGCGTGCGGCCAGCCCCGTCTTCTGCATCGCAAACCCGTAGTACAGCACCGCCAGCAAAATCCACCAGGATCCGCTGGAAAATCCGCTGAGCGCCAGCCCGGGTCGCGCGCCTGCCGGAATCAGGAGCGCCATCATCAGAACGGACGCGACGCCGTTGTTCATCATGCCGAAAGCCCACAGCACGATGGTGAAGGCGGTGATCGCCAGCGCGGTCTGCCCGCTGCGCGTCAGGCCATGCTGCGCGGGCATGAAGTAGAGTGCCAGGCCGATGACGATCGCAAATAGCAACGGCAGCCACTTGACACGTGTCGCGGTGGCCGTGGCCGGCGTAGCTAGCGCGGTGGCCATGAGAAAATCCTATTTAACCGCGGTCGCCTGCGCCTGCTCCGCGCGTATGCGGCGTTGCTCGGCCTGCACCGTGATGATCGACATCCACATCCCCAGCGGATGGGCGCCCGCATCCACCAGGGGATGCGGCTTGAGCGACCGAACAGCGTCGATGCTTTCGTCTTTCATCGTTTCCAGCACCACCGCCTGCTCGGCAGTAAGCCCGTATTCGGAGGCCAGAGCCGGCGTGTTTTCGAACAACCGGCGGCGCAGTGGCTGGCTGAAGCGCAGATCGTAGAGCAGCTTGTTCAGCGGATAGACCGACGGATCGGGATGCCGATAGAACTGATAGCCTTCCGCGCTGCCGAAATTAAATCTGGCCGCGGGTTCGGGCGTGGTCGGCGTGCCCTTTTTATTGGGGATGAAGCGCATCACCGCATGGCCGTGATGCCAGGTGGGCTGGTACGTGATCAACTCGCCCGGCTGCCGGCCGATGGCTCCGAACAGGATCATCCAAGGCAGCATCTCAGTGTTGCCCACTTCGTCCAACTGCTCGTTGCTCAACTCCAGCAGCGCGTTGTTGTTGCCGCGCTCCATATGCGCGATAGCCCACCAGTCGAAATCGAATGCAGGCTGCGGATATTTCCACGCGCCCGGATAGTGCGACATCCCGCCACTCGCGACGATGGCGATTCGGTATGGCGATTTCAATATGGCGTCGCGGATGGCCGCCCCTAGCTGCGCGCAGCGCCGGGCCGTCGGCAGCGGAGGCAGGTAAGTATTCACGAACAGCGGAATCACCGGTACCGGTCGGCCCTCGATCACCCATTCATATACCGCGGCGAAGGCGTGGCCCAATTCGGCGTCCTGCGAATACGTCAGATCGAAGCCGTCGGCAACCAGATCGTTCAAAAGTTCTTCGGTGAATCCGTGAATCGGCAGGGCATAGCTCTTGCGGGCGAAGGCGGCTTTCGATTTTTCGCCGCCCACGATGGCGAAGGTGGGCACGGCGGAGAGGAAAAATGTTTCCAGGTGATCGCTGCCGATCACCATCACCGCATCGGGCTTGATCTCGTCCAGGTTCTTGCCCAACTCGCGCATCGCGGCGATGTCGGCATCCAACTGCGCTTTATCTTCACTCGGCGGATAAGTGAATAGCTGCGGCGCATGAACCGTGGCCGCTGCAAATACGATTTCTCCCATTGCGTTACCCCCTTACAACACTCCGGCCATTCGGGGAAGTTTCCTCGGCGAGTTCATCTACGTACTCGACTCCCAGTTCCTTCAGCTTGGCGCGGAGCCCATAAAATTCGACACCCAGCTCGCCCTTAGCGAGGCGCTCGCGGGTTTTCTCTTCTTTGCCGCGGCGCAGGTCGCCCGCTTTGGCCACGTCGGAGGCGGTGGCGCGCGGCACCACAACCACGCCGTCCGCATCGCCCACGATCACGTCGCCTGGATTCACCAGCGCCCCCGCGCAAACCACCGGAACGTTCACCGAACCGGGACTCGCCTTCACTGTGCCTTGCGCGGAGATCGCTTTGGCCCATACGGGAAATTTCATCTCGCTCAGCTCGGTGGTATCGCGAACCCCCGCGTCGATAATCAATCCCACCACTCCGTGCGTCTGGCAGGAGGTGCCGAGCAGCTCGCCGAACATGCCATCGGTGGATTCCGAATGCGTTACCACCACCAGAACATCGCCCGGCTGGCAGACCTCGACGGCCGCGTGGATCATCAGATTGTCTCCGGGATGGCACGACACCGTCACCGCCGGCCCCGACACCCTGGCCGACGGATAAATCGGGCGCAGGTACGGCAGCATCACACCGCTGCGGCCTTGCGCTTCATGCACCGTCGCGACCCCGAGCTCACCGAGCACCTTTACGGCCTCGGCATCGGGACGCGGGATGCGGCGGACAACCTTGTGGGGCATGGCTTATCGCTCAGGAAAATTCGCTGGCCACCTGCGGATAGATTCGTTGATAAGCCTCAGCGTATTTGATTCCCTTTTTGCCGGAGTTTCGCACCGCTTGCGTGCCGCGGCGCTTGGCCAGGTCGCGATAGTAATTCCAGAGGTGCTCCTGCGCCTCCATCGATTCCATGGCTCTCTCTTTGATCTCGTACACCGGCGTGATGTCCAGCAGCACTTGCGGCTTAAACTCGCATTGTTCGGGCTGGTGCGGCTCAAAAATGAACACCGGCGGCGCGCCGAGTTGTTTGCCCTCGGCCGGGTAACCCGCCGCCTGCGCATACACGCGCGTCTGCAGCGTCAGCATGTTGGCGTAGGGATGATCGGGGTTATAGGGATCTTCGAAGGAATGCGTCAGGATCACTTCGGGCTGCAGCTTGCGGTACTCCACCACCATTTCGTGGATGGTTTCTTCGGAAGCTTTAATAGGATAGTCGCCCGAATCGAAGAAACGGATCTCAGCGCCCAAAATCCCGGCCGCGCGCTCGGATTCTTTCTGCCGCTCCTGCTTCACGCATTCGACTGTCATGCCCTCTATTTTCCACAGCCGCTCGGATTCGCCGCGCTCGCCAAAGGACAAGCACAGAATCCGCACGCGATAGCCCTTTTGCGCGTACAAAGCAATTGCCCCGCCGGCGCGCCAGACGAAATCGGCGGCATGGGCGCTCACCACCAGGACGCTTTTCTGAGAATCCATAGAAAACTTCAGTTCACCAGCGCGCTCGGATTCGTCACCGCCATGCGCTTGATATCCTCAGCCGAAAAACCGCCGTCCATAAGAGTTTGCGCAAACATGGCGAAGCCTTCCGAGACCGGCGGGTTAATCGTTTGGCCCAGATCGGTGGAGAGAACGCAACGCTCCGGACCCGCTTTGCGGATGCTCACCATCACTTCGTCCCAAGGAGCCTTGCCGGTGTGCATGGTGGTAAAACAATGTTCGATAAACGCGCCTTCGTTCGCCAGTTCCGCCTGCTCGTCTGCCGTCAAACTCTGCGAGGGGAACTCGGCATGCGTCACCAGAACGCGCTGCAACTTCATCTCGCGCGCGCCGCGCACCAGCGCGAAGATCTCTTTGCGTCCCAGGTGGCCGGTGGCCAGGATCATATTGTGATTGCCAATAATCTCTAGACATCTACGAGAAGCTTCGTTCAAAGCGCCTTTGTCGTCCAGCACCGTCAAGGGCGGCGGCGCGATTCCGGTAGCCGCCAGTTCCCGCTGGATCTTGGCCCAAAACGGCAGCTTGGTGCTTGGACCGTCGACGCGGCCGGCGGTTTCGTTCGCAGCGTCCACGGTGGGCATCCAGACTATTTTGGCCCCGGAACGTCCGGACAGTTCGACAGCCACCGGATTCAATCCGCCCACGCTGTGATTCAGAGTAATCGCGCCGAAGGCCTGGATACCCGGTACGGCTTTCGTCACCACCTGAGCGCGCTCCGCGGTAGGCAAGTAGTGCGACTTCAGAACGAATCCCTTCAGGCCGCGCTTCAAAAATTCGTGCGCCAGATCGATATCGTCTATACGGCGCTCGATGACGTCGGGAGCCACGTGAACTTGTAAATCGTACCCGCCTTCGATCGCCTTCCACGCTGCATCCGATACGGAAGTAGCCGCATGCGTCACCGCTTGTGCGCTCATCGCAAAGGCAGTATGACAGGCGTTGAACAGGGTGTCAAGGTCTGATCTCACAGATTCCGTTGAGTTTCTGCGCCACAATGCCGTTCTTATTCCAGGCCCGGCAGAGCGTACTCCCGGCCGACTGCCGGCCCTCTCGGCCACCCCTCTGATATATCATCGTCTGGCGCGCGTTCCGATTGTTCGGACTGCATTCACCATTGTTGTTGGCGCGACGTCGACCGCAGTCATGCCGTCCATGAATGATACCGTCCAGCAAATGGCCGGCGGATCGCTCCCGGGTACCAACGCAGCGGGGACGACTGGCCGGCATTGCAAAAGACGATCAAGAAAGACGTAATCGGAGTCTGGCTGGGCTTTGGCGTGGGCGCTCCCAAGTAGTACTTCATCATTAGCAAGGTTGGCGACAAGCTGCGCGGAACGGTATGCGGGACGTGTGACAATCCCTACAGCATGGCCGCGCTGGACGACTTTGGAGATCCAGGGCGACAACCGCCGCGACCCTGGCCGCCCGGGTTTGTCCCTGGTTTCTGGCTGACCGGCCCAATTCCGATCAAGGCCGCCGCCGGGAACCGCTGGGCCGAATGGCCGCCACAGAACACATTCGGATTGCAATGTTTGCGGTGGGACGGCCAATGCTCTTGGTCAGCAGGATCGACACATCCGGCGTGACCCGATACCGATGGCTTTGGCTTTGGCTTTGGCTTTGGCTTTGGCTTTATCTACCAGCATGCCGCGCACCGCATCCTCCACCCGCTCGGCCGCGGCGCGCCGGTAGTCCCAGCGGCGGTCTCGCTGGGGCCGGAGCACCGTCATGGTGGCATTGGCTTCGAACAGCAGAAGGTCGCCCGCGGCATTCAACCCAAAATCGATGCCTCCATAGTCTATCCCCAGCACGTCCTGGATTTCGGCCAAAGCCGCCATTGCGCGCGGTCCCAGCACGCGCGGCATGTCTTCCAGGAACTCGGCTTCTTCAGCGCGATGCGCGGCGTTCTCCGCCATAGCGGCGGTGACGTAATGGATCTTCCAGTTCGTGGAAATCGCCAAATGCAGCGGATACAACGAGCCGCCGATCATCATCACCCGATACTTGCGATAGCAATGATCGGCTCCGCGCGCGTCCATGAACTGGATGGCGGTTAATTCCTCACCCGGAAGATCGGCCAGTGCGGATGCGATCTGGGCCGTGTTTTCCACCAGCTCAAAATGCCGGCCGTTGTGAAAGCCGGGCGCCCGCAGCAGCAATGGAAACTCGAAGTCTTTACGCGCCAGGGTTTTTCCGGCATCTGCGCCCGCTAAGATCTGGCGCGAGAAATTGGCCGTCCTGGGCACCACCACGCCCGGCACCTCCGCCAGCCTGCGAGCATTCGCGGCGCGGCCTGTCCCGAGCACCGCCGCGGGCGCGTTGACGACCGGAGCGAACGTGCGGTCCATGAGTGTCACTGCCCGATCCAGCGCCTGCTTGCACAGATCGGCATCGCCGATGGCGTTGAAGACGACTTGATGTTCGGGAAGCGGCGCGTCGGGATCGTAGACGTTCGGCAGCACGACGAAAGTGCGGAAAATCTTGTCGTCCAATAGATGGCGGATTGGAACATCGCCCCGGCGTCCGGAAGTGAGCAGGAGCAGCGAAACCGGCTCCGCCTCCCCGCGATAAGGTAACTCGGTCGCCTGGCGACCCCAGTGACCCAGGCGCTGGTGCTGCGCCGCGGACTCCTCCTGCCCCAGTTCCGCCAGCAAATTCCCCAGTCCCTGGTGCGCTTCGGCAAATTGAGAATCGATGGACAGCGCCGTTTCATAGCGCTCGCGCGCCGCCGCCAGTTGGCCCGATTCCAGAAAGAGATTGCCCAGATTCACATGCGCCATGGGTTGATCGGGATGCAGGCGGATAGCTTCGGAGTACGCGCTGCGGGCGGCTGTTCGGTAGCCGGTAAAGTAAAGCAGCGTCCCTAAATTGTTCAACGCGCCCACGTGCCCCGGGCATTTGGTGAGAACGTCGAGATAGCCCTGCTTGGCATCTTCGTTCCGACCCATCTCGTTCAATAGACAAGCCCGCTCAAAACGCAAAGCGATGGATTCGGGATCCAGTTTGATGCGCGCCTCTAACTCGCATAAGGTTTCCTTGCGCAGCAAGGCGGGCGGCCAATCAGCCACGGTAGGCAGCCTCCAGGTTGCAGTGTGCATCCGAAGCCGTCTGCCAGGCCGGACGTTGCAGGTCCTCGGGATCGAGAGAGTCACCGCAATCTGACTGGGGGTGGGGCATGGCCAAATGCATGACAACTGCCCGTCCATCGGCAGAAGGGACCGAGTGCGTTAGGTTTGGCGAAAAGACCGGGAGCTTCTCTCCTACAGCACAAACTGCCCAGCTTCATCAAAGAAAGGAATCTGTTGCCGGCCGTAGCCAAACTCAAAGTAAAGATCCTGGATAATCTGCAGGGCAGACGGATCGGGTTCAAAGTCCTGGCGAAAATGCTTGGCCTCGAAAACGAGCCTCTTCCTGGTGAGAGGCCTGATCGGCTCGATCGGAATTTTGAAAGCGATGCTTTCGGGCTGGTAAGGGAGCAAGATCGCGCCCCGGATGTTCAGATACTGCATCTGGAAGACGATATCGCTGTCGATGTGCAAAAAATCAGCCAACGCGCGGTACAGCCGAATAAAACTCAAGGGATGTTCCACCACTGCGTACGGGTAAAGGCGCGGGTGCGTTTTCCTCTCTTCATCGTCATCCTGCATCCAGCAGGAGTACTTGTCAATCGCCGTCCAGAATTCGAGGTGCCCGTTCTTTATGAACTTCATGTGATGGTATTCGATTCTTCTTTCGTTCTCGAAATCTATTGAGGCTCGCACAATACAGTGACGGTTCACGGCAGCCCAAGAATCGCTCCCTTTACGGTCGCGGGTCCGTTACGAAGCACACTGCTGCACACCGAGCCGCGACCGTCAGGGAGCGGTCTTGTCACTGTATTAGGCGAACCTCAATAGCGCGGTGCGCCGCAGCGGCGGCAGGGGCCGTGCGTTCCAGCCGCCCATGCGCCCATGAGGATTTGGCGGGTTTGACAGGAGCTTGATCAGCCTCTCATCCTCAAGATCTGCGGCGATTCGGCTGAGATCGGCAGGCGTTCCGGTGATCCGAAAGAATCGCTGCGCCCCAATCCGCCGTTCAAAATCGTCCTGCATCATTTTCAGAAACTGACCGGTCTCACGCACTTCTAATATTTCAGCGATGTCGTATTCCACGATTTAATCCGCCTTTCTAATCTCCCGCTCCAGTCCAGCGAAGCGCGCATGGATGGACTCGACTTGCGACTTGATTTCTTCAACCTGAGCGACAAATTGCAGAAGCAGTTGTTGTTGAGGTCCGTTGAGGTAAAGCTTCCGGATTTCATCGTACGCCATCTCCCGGTTCCGGTTACCATCCCGTACGGTGAATCGAGTCCCTTTGGTGCATGCTCGACAGATGCGGTTTATCCGAGGTGTGTGGAACACCAGCAATGACAATCCATTCGTCACTCTTTATTCCAACGCTTCGGATTTCCCAACTGAGCGATGTTCGGCTTGATATGGTCGCTCGCGAGATCAGGTAACGAATCAGCGAGCCTCCTCGCGTCATCTCCTGACGGGTCCTGGCCGGCGCCTTGCAGACCCACGATGATCTATCCGCCCTGTTCATTCGCGAATGCCGACTTGGCCGGGATATCCGCGCATGGGTCTCGATCGGTCGCACGCACTCCCCCGTTGCCTTTCGAGACTCATGCCGACACATTCGCGCGGGAACACTAAGGTGTTCACACGAGGATGAACGCGGCACGCGGGAGTGCGCGCAGGAGTGCGTGCGCCACGGTAGAGCCGCAGGCCCTTAGCGCGGGAATCTGGTTTAATCGGTGAGGAGGTTGACCCCCAGTGACCACCGCTACCTTTCTAGAAACGATCCGGCAGGACACCTTCTACGCGCTACGGGCGATGCGTCAGAAGCCGGCCTTGGCCGCAACCGCCGTTCTCACCATGGCGCTCGCGATCGGCGGGAATACGGCAATGTTCAGCGTAATCCGCGCAGTACTCCTGAAGCCGCTGGAGTATCGCGATCCCGACCGGCTGGCGAATATCTCGGGAGGCGCCACGCCCACGCTGTTCGGCGATATAAAGGCCGGTGCCCGCTCCTTCACCGAACTCGGCGCTTTCACCGGCGAGGAAAACATCACGCTTTCCGGCGGAACCGAACCCGAGGTGTTGAAAGGCGAACGCGTATCGCCCGGTTTCCTTCGGATTCTGGGAGTGGAACCGATGCTGGGACGCGGTTTTCGTTCCGAAGAAGATGCGCCAGGGGGCACACCGGTTGCGATGATCAGCGCGGAGCTATGGCGGCGGCGTTTCTCGTCAGATCCGCAGATTGCGGGCAAAACCGCCACTCTTGCTTCCACGGCGTATACCATCATCGGCGTTCTTCCGCCGCGCTTCCAGTTTCCCGTTCCAGGCGTTGACGTGTGGATGACAGCGCCCGCGGAATGGCCGCTCATGTCCGCGAAGTCCAGGGTGGACAGTCCATTCTTGTCCGTCTTCGGCCGTCTGAAGCCGGGAATCAACCTGGAACAAGCCAACGCGGAGATGAAGGTGATCCGTCGCCGATATGCGGCGGCCAATCCCGAACTGCTGGCCCCCGAGCCGAAGACGGCGAAGGAAGTGGTCGCGATGAAGGATGACCTGGTGACCGACGTAAGCAGCATGCTGTGGATGCTTTTTGGCGCGGTGGGGTTTGTGTTGTTGATCGCCTGCGCAAATGTAGCCAGCCTGCTGCTGGCGCGCGCCACAGGCCGTGCGCGTGAATTTGCCGTGCGCTCGGCGCTGGGAGCCGCACGCCTGCGCCTGATCGGACAACTGCTCGCCGAGAGCGTTCTTTTGTCGCTTTGCGGCGGCCTATTCGGCGTCCTACTGGCCGCCTGGATTCTGCGAGCGATTCCCCTGATGACCGCTCTCGACCTGCCGCGCGCCGGAGAAATTCATTTGGATTGGTTGGTCCTGGGGTTCGCCGCGGCGCTCTCGATTGCCACCGGAGTGCTGTTCGGATTGGCGCCGTCGCTGGGCGCCTCGCGGCCCGATTTAATGCAGGTATTGCGAGCCAGCGGCGAAGCCGGTAATCGGGGTGTCGAGAGGGGCGTCCTGGCGGGGCTGAACGTCCGCGGATTATTGTTGATCGGCCAAGTGGCGCTTTCCATCGTCTTGCTCATCGGCGCGGCGCTGCTGATCGAAAGCGTCGGCAAGCTGCGAGCCATCGATGTTGGATTCAACCCTTCGCATCTCCTCAC
>Ga0302177_10001075_pt1 | contig 19798 bp, 16 predicted proteins | sample I_Palsa_E1_2_FD_198780 | JGI IMG/M metagenome (GOLD analysis project Ga0302177, IMG submission 198780) | Peat permafrost microbial communities from Stordalen Mire near Abisko, Sweden - I_Palsa_E1_2 | ecosystem: Environmental > Terrestrial > Soil > Palsa > Peat permafrost | place: Sweden... | reverse complement strand
CAGATCCGCCGGGATCAGCGGATCGAGGCCGGCCGCGGTGAACGACGCCTTGAGTCGCGCGAGGGCACTGGAGCTGACCGCTGCCATCGCGTACCGCGATGCCAGAGCCTGCAATGGCTCAAGCACCTCCGGATCCGGCTTCAGCGTGACGGCCAGATGCGCGGTGACCTGCTCGCGCTCTTGGCGCACCCACTGCTCGAGCTCATCAGCGGTCAACGCGCGACCGCTTGCCACGTCGCTGTCCGAGGCCAGCACAGCGTCGGGACGTCCGTCGGCGAGGGCCTTTTCGAACGGAACTCCGCTCAGCACGGCCAAGTCGGTAGCGGTGCTGCGAAAGTTCTTGCCGACGGCTTTCTTACGCAGCTCATCGCCGCTCAGCGGCGCCGAGACGTCGAACCTGGCCAGGAAGCGAGTGGTCACCTCGGCCGAGGCATCGAATGCCGGTCCCTCGGATGGGAAGAGGTTGTCATCCGCGTCCAACAGCAATGTTGTGATGTGCGCAGGGTCGAACGGGCGCACAAACTCGAGGGGCTGGTTCATGACACCATCAGCTCCCGCGTGTTGTCCCCCAGCGCGTGGCGCAGCGCGCGGATCACACCCTGCTCGTCGATGTCGGTAATCATCTCGCGCAGACGGTCCGCAAATCCAGGAACTTCCCGAACTTCGGCAAAGATCTCGTGCCGCAGTAGCGGATCAGGATTGTTGCCGTCCGTCGTCGTCAACTTGGTCAACAATTCCTTCTGCGGGTCGTCGACGCGAATCGGGCGGCCCTCCAGGTCGTAGCCACGCAGATACCTGGCCCACCCGGCGAGGGCGACCATCAGCAGGGTGTGCGGTCGGTCCTGCTCGATCGCCTCACGCAGCGACGGCAGCAGGAACGACGCGATCTTCTCCGATCCCCGGCGTGCCAATCGTGACAACTGGTCGCTCATTTGGGGATTGCTGAGCCGCGAGAGCAGCGTGTCGCGATATTCGGGAGTGTTCATCCCGGGTACCGGGGGCAGCAGCGGCTGGATCTCGTCGCGCATGAGCTGCTCGACGTAATCGAAGATGACCTCGTCACCCATCGCCTCATCGGTTTGCTGGTAGCCGGCCAGCATGGCCAGACATGACATCGCGATATGCGCTCCGTTGAGCAGACGCGTCTTTACCAACTTGTGGTCGCTGACATCGGCAACGAACTGGGCGCCGACTTCGTCCAGCGGCGGGCGACCGTCGCTGAAGCTGTCCTCGATGACCCACTGGCAGTACGGCTCGGTGAGCACCGGCCACTTGTCGGCAATCCCGAATTCCTGCTGAACGAATTCCCGCTCCGACTCCGACGTCTGAGGGGTGATCCGGTCCACCATGGTCGACGGGAACGCGACATAGGCATCGATCCAACGGGCCAGCCCCGGGTCCTTCATCGCGGCAAACGACACCAACGCGGTCCGCGCCGCCGCAGTGTTGTCGGGGATGTTGTCGCAGCACATCACGGTGAACGGTGCAGTGCCGGCGCGACGACGCAAATCCAGCGCCTCGGTCAGGTACCCCCACGCGGTGACATAGCTGCCCGACTTGTTGATGAGGTCGGCCCGCACATCGGTGTGGCTAGCGTCGAACTCGCGGGTGACCGGGTCGAGGAAGTACCCATTGCCGGTGATGGTCAGGGTGACGATGCGGGTGCGGGGGTCGGCCAGCGAGGCACGGACCGCCGCGCCGTCGTTCGGCGCGTAGTGGACGGAGCCGATCGATCCGACCACCCGGGCGGTCTCGCCTTCGTGACCACGCTCCACGACGGTGTACAGCCCGTCCTGGGCCGAGAGCACGTCTTTGAGGTCACTGGAGCGAAGGCTGACGCCGGTGACGCCCCACTGGTTGGAAATGCCCGAGCAGGCGAGGTCGTCGAAGTAGACAGCCTGGTGGGCACGGTGGAAGTTACCGGCGCCGATGTGCACGACGCCGCGTTGCAGGCTCGCGCGGTCATAGGTGGGGACGTCGATGCGCTGAGATTGAGAGTGCAGTGGAAGGGTGTCGTTACTGAGCGGAACTCCGGCGCTTGGCCGCCAAGGAATTACTTTTCGCATGCAGGTGTGTGCCCGCAGGTCAGGCCTACTTAAACGGTTCAGTGGGTTATGTCACGGTGTCCTGTGTCACTAATGACGCCGATGCCCGACAAAAGAGGTGGTGAGACGGGGTTATCGCCGGCGTAGGTTGACACCATGGCGCTGCGGGTGAAGTTGACCAACGCCGACAAAGTCTTGTATCCCGCCAGCGGAACGACCAAAGCCGACATCTTCGACTACTACGTCCGCATCGCCGAAGTGATGGTGCCGCACATCGCCGGGCGGGCCGCCACCCGTAAGCGATGGCCCAACGGAGTCGAGCAGTCGTCGTTTTTCGAAAAGCAGCTTGCCGCTTCGGCGCCGGAGTGGCTGCCGCGCGGCAGCATCACGCATCGATCAGGCACGACCACCTACCCGATCATCGACAGCGTCGACGGTTTGGCTTGGATCGCACAGCAAGCCGCGTTGGAAGTGCATGTCCCGCAATGGCGTTTCGGTGCCGAGTGGACACGCAAAGGCGAACAGCTCAAGCCAGGCCCGGCCACCCGCCTGGTGTTCGACCTCGATCCCGGCGAGGGCGTGACGATGACACAGCTCGCTGAGGTGGCTCGTGCCGTCCGGGATCTGATCGCCGACATCGGGCTGACCACGTTTCCGCTGACCAGCGGAAGTAAAGGCCTGCACCTCTACAGTCCGCTGGACAAACCGGTGAGCAGCCGGGGTGCGGTGGTGCTGGCCAAACGCGTTGCCCAGCAACTGGAAACGTCGATGCCCAAGCTGGTCACCGCCACGATGACCAAGAGCCTGCGGGCCGGCAAGGTGTTCGTGGACTGGAGCCAGAACAGCGGCTCGAAGACCACCATCGCGCCGTATTCGCTGCGGGGACGCGAGTATCCGACCGTCGCGGCGCCTCGCAGCTGGGAGGAACTCGACGACAAGAAGCTGCGCCAGCTTCGCTACGACGAAGTGCTCAAGCGGGTCGAGCGGGACGGAGATCTGCTGGCGCCGTTGGACGCCGACGTCCGGACCTCCGATCGGCTGACCAAATACCGCAGTATGCGCGACGCGGCGAGAACACCCGAGCCGGTACCCAGTACCAAACCGGCTGCCGGCCATGGCAATACCTTCGTCATCCAGGAGCATCACGCCCGCCGGCTGCACTACGACTTCCGGCTCGAACGCGACGGCGTGCTGGTGTCGTGGGCCGTGCCGAAGAATCTGCCCGAGACCACCGCGGTCAATCACCTGGCGGTCCACACCGAAGACCATCCACTGGAGTACGGCGGCTTCGAGGGCACGATTCCGAAGGGGGAGTACGGCGGCGGCAGGGTGATCATCTGGGACTCCGGCACCTACGACACCGAGAAGTTCAATGACTCCGTCGAAAAAGGGGATGAGAAGGGTGAGGTCATCGTCACGCTGCACGGCCAACGAATCTCAGGGCGCTACGCGCTGATTCAGACCAACGGCGACCAGTGGCTGGCACACCGGATGAAAGACCAGCACGTCTTCGACTTCGACGAGCTGGCACCGATGCTGGCCACCCACGGTTCGGTGGCGGACCTGAAATCCTCGCAATGGGCGTTCGAAGCCAAGTGGGACGGCTACCGGCTGCTGGTCGAGGCGGACCACGGCGAAATACGGCTGCGATCGCGCAGTGGACGCGACGTCACCAAGGAATTCCCCCAATTAAACGCTCTCGCAGATGAACTCACTGACCACCACGTCGTGCTTGACGGAGAGGTCGTCGCACTCGACGCTTCCGGTGTGCCCAGATTCTCCGAGATGCAGAACAGGGCGCGTGCGACCCGAATCGAGTTTCGGCCATTCGACCTGCTGTACTTGGACGGGCGCTCGCTGTTGCGGGCCACATACCGCGACCGGCGAAAGCTGCTGGAAACACTCGCTTCCGGTGGTGGTCTGAACGTTCCTGATTTGCTGCCCGGAGATGGAGCTGAGGCGCTCGACTATTCGCGAAAGCAGCAGTGGGAAGGCGTCATCGCCAAGAAGCGTGACTCGAGCTATCAGCCGGGTCGTCGCTCAGCGTCCTGGGTCAAAGACAAATACTGGAATACCCAGGAAGTGGTGATCGGCGGCTGGCGGGCCGGCGAAGGCGGGCGCAGCAGCGGCATCGGATCGCTGTTGATGGGTATCCCGGCCGCCGATGGACTGCGTTTCGTCGGGCGGGTCGGCACCGGGTTCACCGAGCGCGACCTGGCCAGCCTGAAGAAGACGCTGGCACCGCTGCAGACCGACGACTCCCCATTCGACGCAAGGCTTTCCACCCAGGACGCCAAGGGCGTGACGTTCGTGCAGCCGACGTTGGTGGGCGAGGTCCGGTACAGCGAATGGACATCTGACGGCCGGCTGCGTCAACCCAGCTGGCGCGGGCTGCGGCCCGACAAGGAGCCCGACGAGGTAGTCAGGGAATAGGCGTCGACTGCCTCCTCCAGGCCCCGGGTCGCCAGCTCGTCGGCCAACTCATTGTCGGCGACCCCCGAATGCCCCTTCACCCAGAACCACTCGACCTGGTGCCGCGAGCAGGCCAGCTGAAGCCGCTTCCAGAGGTCGACGTTCTTCACCGGCTGCTTCGCGGCGGTCTTCCATCCGTTGCGCTCCCAACCGAGAACCCACTTGGTGATGCCGTTGCGGACATAGGTGCTGTCGGTGTAGAGGTGCACCGTCACGGGTTTGGTGAGTGCCTCCAGTGCCATGATGGGTGCGGTCAATTCCATCCGGTTGTTGCTTGTCTCGCCGGAGTCGCCGCCGCACATCTCGCGGACGTGCTGACGCTGGCGCAGCACCGCTCCCCAGCCGCCGGGCCCAGGGTTCGGTCGGCACCCGCCGTCCGTGTGAATGATCACGGTGTCATCGGAAGCGACCATCCGCCGAGGATAGGCAGAGCATCGCGCAGTTGGCTCCTCAACACGCGTCAGCGGTCGCGAATGGGTGCCGAGATCATCGCCGACCGGACCGAGATCCCGAGCTCGTGATGACGGAGCGTGGTGATCCGGCGTCCGGGTTGCACCGCATCCTTGACCGGTGCTGTGCGATCACCGAAGTAGGCGGCGGTCGCGTCGATGTCCGCGACGACGTACGTGATACCCCAGAGGCTGGATGGACCCTCGCTCGCAGTCTCTGGCGAACCGACGACTTCGATGATCACCTCCCCGGCCCGAAAGAAGACCTGGCGCATTGATCGTCCGCCGAGTTGGCCGTCCCGCTCCCGGCGCGGTTCGACACCGACAGTGGCCAGCGATTCGACCGTTCGGCGCAGGTCAGGTGACAGCAGCACCACGTGGTCGATCGCGAGGACGCCGTTCGCGTGCGCGGCCGGCATCGCTGCGACCGCGTCTGACCTCGTCGTCGGGATGCCATCGAGGTCATGGAGCAAGCCGTCCGACGGCAGGCCGCGCAACGACCACCCGACGATGCCCGTGCCGCGGCCACGCCCCGCCAACCGGATGCGAACGCCGCCGATCCGGCAGACGGCATCGGAGTCCACGCTGAACCCGGCTTGTACCCAGGCGTCCACGGGGTCGGCGACCTCGAACTCGTCAATGGTGACGCTATCCTCGCGTTCGTTTACCCTCATGTCGCCCCCGAATATTGCACACTCGACGAAGGCATCTCCGCCAGTTGTACGAGAGGACTGAATCACGATGCGGTGGCTAACCTTTCGAGACGGCGACGGTGAGCGGACCGGAGTACTTTCCGGCGATGCGATTCACGCGCTTCGACCGGGCGTGAGCCTGCTGGATCTCATCGGCCGCGGCTCTGCCGTACTGCAGGAACTCGGGAACGATGCACTGCGGTCGGCGTCCACCGTGCCGCTAGACCAGGTGACGCTGATGGCGCCGATTCCGCGGCCGCCGTCGATTCGTGATTCGCTGTGCTTCCTCGACCACATGCGCAACTGCCAGGCCGCGATGGGCGGCGGCCGCGTGCTCAAGGACACCTGGTACCGGATCCCGGCCTTCTATTTCGCCTGCCCGTCAACCGTTCTCGGCCCCTACGACGACGCCCCGATGGCGCCCGGAAGTGTTTGGCAGGACTTTGAATTGGAGATCGCCGCGGTGATCGGGACCGCGGGCAAAGACCTGTCGGTCGCCGAGGCTGAACAGGCGATCGTCGGGTACATGATCTTCAACGACTGGTCCGCACGCGACTTGCAGCAACTGGAAGGCCAGCTGGCGATCGGCCAGGCCAAGGGAAAGGACAGCGGCGTCACGCTGGGCCCCTATCTGGTGACGCCCGACGAACTCGAGCCCTACCGTCGCGACGGCACGTTGAGCCTGTACGCGACCGCGCTGGTGAACGACAAGGTGATCGGTTCGGGATCGACCGCACAGATGGATTGGAGCTTCGCCGAGATCATCGCCTACGCCTCGCGCGGCGTAATGCTCAATCCGGGCGATGTTTTCGGCTCCGGAACGGTGCCGACCTGCACGCTGGTCGAACATCTCGACCCGACGGCGCCGGAGTCTTTTCGCGGCTGGCTGCACGACGGCGACGTCGTCACTCTGAGAGTGCAAGGCCTGGGCGAGACGCGCCAGACTGTGCGGAAAACCCCAGCGCCGCAACCACTATCGGCCAGGCCGAATCCCGATGCGGCGCCTGCGGCCAAGCGAGTGAATCCGGCACCGGCAAAGATTCCCTACACCCGCGGATTGCATGAAGTCGGCGACCGGGTCTGGGCGTGGATGCTGCCGGACGGCGGCTTCGGCTGGAGCAACGCGGGCCTGGTCGCCGGTAATGGGGCGTCGCTGTTGGTGGACACGCTGTTCGACCTGCCGTTGACCCGCGAGATGCTGGCGGCAATGGCGCCCATCACCGACCGGGCACCGATCACCGACGCACTGATCACGCACTCCAACGGCGACCACACCCACGGCAACCAATTGCTGGATGGCTCGGTGCGGGTGATCGCCGCCACGGGTACCGCCGAGGAGATCGAGCACGGGATGGCGCCCGAGATGCTGGTGATGGCGCAGACCGCTGATCTGGGGCCCGTCGCGACCGCATACCTGCGAGAACGGTTCGGGCCGTTTGATTTCGGCGGCATCACACTGCGCAACGCCGATCAGACGTTCGACGACCGGCTCACGGTCGAGGTTGGCGGCCGGAAGGTGGACCTGCTGAACCTGGGACCGGCGCATACCGCCGCGGACTCGGTGGTGCACGTGCCCGACGCCGGGGTGCTGTTCGCCGGGGATCTGCTGTTCATCGGCTGCACCCCGATCGTCTGGGCGGGGCCGCTCGCCAATTGGGTCGCGGCCTGCGACACGATGATTGAGCTGGATGCGCCGACGGTGGTGCCCGGCCACGGCCCGATCACCGATGCGGACGGAATCCGCGCGGTGCGCGGGTATCTCGTCCACATTGCCGAGCAAGCCGAAGCCGCTTACCGCAAGGGCCTGTCATTTGTGGAGGCGGCCGACACCATCGATCTCGGCGAGTACGCGAGCTGGCTGGATGCCGAACGCGCGGTCATCAACGTCTACACGCGCTATCGCGAACTCGACTCGGCCACACCGCAATTGCCCGCGATGGGGTTGCTGGCCATGCAGGCCGAGTGGCTGGCCAAGCGCTCGTAGGTCGCGCTTACCGCCGTATCGCCCGAACGAAACCGATCGACGCAGGCGCGCTTCCCTGCGAGTCGTCACCCAACGGCGCCAGCCCTGCCGAGATGAACAGGTCGCCGAGTCCCGATCTGTCGGCATCCCAGCCGTGCTGCTGGAGGTAGGCCGCGACGTCGGTGTGCTCGCCTGGATAGGTCAGGTCGGGAATGTGCAGGTCCAAGCCGTGGTCGTGCCAGCGGTCGGTCATGATCCGGGCTTGCTGCTGTTGCTTGTCGGTCTGCCCGCGCACCGAACCGTAATCCCCGGCGAATCTGCTGCCCGCGGCGCTGAGCGCAATGATGCTGTCCAGCAACCGCACCTCGGCCTCCTGTGGCAGGAATCCGATCAGCACCCCCTCGGCCAGCCACGCCGTCGGTTGGCCGGCGTCGAAGCCCGCATCCCGCAGAGCCGCCGGCCAATCCTCGCGAAGGTCGATGCCGACCGGGTGATGCTGGGCGCCGGCCGCCGCGCCGAGTCCGGACAGCGTGGTGGTCTTGAAATCGATGACCTCGGGCTGATCGATTTCGTAGATCGTGGTGCCTGCCGGCCAGGACAGCCGATATGCACGAGCATCGAGTCCGGACGCCACGATCACCACCTGGCGTACTCCTGCGCCAGTGGCGTCGGCGAAGTAGTCGTCATAGAAGCGGGCCCGGGCGGCGAATGTCTCGACCATCCGGGGAAACCCGGCGCCGTCGTCGACGTCGACGAATTCGATTTCGCCCGATGCGACTTTGGTGAAGAAGTTCAACCCGACCGCGCGGACAAGCGGCTCGGCAAACGGGTCGTTGATCACCGGGTTGGGTCGGCGGCTGGCCGCGGCGCGGGCCGCCGCGACCATGGTGGCGGTGGCGCCGACGCTGCTCGCCAAATCCCAGCTGTCGCGGTCAGTTCTTGCCATCTGAGCCTCTTCTCGGTCGGGTGACGTGTCCAACGCTAGGTGCCGACCCTGAGCATTGCCTTACGGTTGCCCTATGAGTGCTGTGGAGTTCGAAACGCTCGAAGACAACATCGCCGGCGTCACCTTGAATCGGCCCGATCGACTCAATGCCATTGACGGGTCGTTGATCAATGCAATGGACGATGTGCTCGACGCGCTCAGCAGCGGCGAGTTCCGGGCAGCCATCCTGACCGGCGCGGGGCGCGGGTTTTGCGCGGGTGCAGACCTGAGCGGCACCGGGGAGGCCTGGACGAAGAACGCGTCACACACTCCGGCGTTCAAGATCAACTACGACGCCCAGGTTCGGCTGGCCGACCTTTACACCCGGCTCTACGAGTTACCGATACCGGTGATCGCCGCGGTCAACGGCGTCGCGGTCGGTGGTGGGCTGGCATTCGCGCTGCATTCCGACATCCGGATCGCCTCGGAGCAAGCCCGGTTCGGTTCGGTGTTCATCAAGGCGGGTTTCTCGTCAATGGACATGGGCACCAGCTATTTGCTGCCGAAGATCGTCGGCGCCGGGGTGGCGCGGGAGTTGATGTTGACCGGACGCATCATCGACGCCGACGAGGCGTACCGGATCAAGCTCGTGCATGAGGTGGTGCCGCCTGACGAGTTGATGACCGCGGCGCTCAAGATGGCCCGCTCGATCGTCGAGAACAACGCCTTCGGCGTGTGGCAGACCAAGATCGGGCTCAACACCGCGCTGGATGCGCCGAGCCTGCGGCACGCCATCGAGATCGAGAACCGCACCCAGATTCTGACGGGGTTCACCAACAACCCGCTGGAGGCCGCCACGGCGCATCAGGAGAAGCGCCCGCCGGTGTGGGATTCGCTGTAGCGGTTAGGCTTTCGCGATCACATTCTCGGCGAACATCTCCAGATTGCGGATCTTGGTGTCCAGCGGCTCGGTGTCGGTTCCCATGATGTAGGGAATCCGGAACCCCACAATGACGTCAGTGACGCCTTTGTCTTCCAGACGCTTGACACCGTCGAGGGTGAAGCCGTCCAACGAGATCACGTGGATCTCGAACGGTCCGGTCTTGCCTTCCTCCTCGCGAAGCTGGTTGACCCGCCCGATGAGGCGGTCGAGTTCTTCGGGATCGCCGCCGCCGTGCATCCAGCCGTCGGCGCGGGCCGCGCGGCGTAGCGCCGCGTCGGCGTGGCCGCCGATCAGGATCGGAATCGGTTGTGTGGGAGCGGGAGTCATCTTCGTCTTGGGTATGTCGTAAAACTCGCCGTGGAATTCGAAGTAATCGCCGGTGGTCAGGCCACGGATGATCTCGATGCACTCGTCAATCCGCTTGCCCCGCTTGGCGAATGGAACACCCATCAGCTCGTAGTCCTCGGGCCACGGGCTGGTGCCGACCCCGAGCCCGACGCGGTTGCCGATCAGTGCCGCCAGCGAACCGGCCTGCTTGGCTACCAGTGCCGGCGGGCGGATCGGCAGCTTGAGGACGAAGAAGTTGAACCGCAGCGTCGACGTCACGGCGCCTAGGGCGGCGGTCAGCACGAATGTCTCGATGAACGCCTTGCCGTCCAGGAACTCGCGGTTGCCGTCGGGGGTATAAGGATATTTCGAGTCCGACTCGAACGGGTAGGCGACGCTGTCCGGAATCGTCATGCTGGCATAGCCAGCGGCTTCCGCGGCTTTCGCCAGCGGAATGTAGAACGTCGGGTCCGTCATTGCCTCCGCATAGCTGAACCGCACGCCGTCTCCTGTCGTCGGGTGGCTTTCAATACCGACCAAATACTAGGACGGGCGAACGACGGGAGGGTCGAATCGGACGTTGCGTCGGCTAGGTGAGCTGGAAGTTCTGCAGCGGAAACGGCGGCGCGCCCACCCCGGCGATCGAGTGCGTGCTCTGCGGTGTTTCTTCGGTGATGCGCGCCGGCGCGCTGTGTTCGCCCACCGTCAGGGTCACGGTTGGGGCGCGCACCAGCTCCATCGGTAAGCGATCGAAAACCGTTCCCTGCCAGTGATATTGACCGTCGATGGGTTCGATATGACCGGCCAGCAGCACCCGCACCTGTGCGCAGGTATCGGCGGCGGTCAGGGTTGCCGGACCTTCGTAGGTCTCCTCGTCAGCACCGCCGAACGACGAGATGTCGAACGCCGAGGCGTCCAGGCGCCGCGAGGGTTGGCGCAGGTGAACCCGCTCGTTGAACACGCGTTGCGCGCTGCGCCGCACTTCGATACGACTGTGCCGTCCCATGAGTTGCAGGCATTCGACGACGTAGCGCATCGCTGCCCCGAAGTCCGGCCCATTGACCGTGAAGTAGTTCGGAAAGCCGTGCAGCGCCACGCCGAGGTAGGGCTCGGCGTCGTCGACCCAAGCCTGCTGGATGCTCACACCGCGGGCGCCGACCAGGGTGTCGTCGGGGAGTCCGGCACGCACGGCGAAGCCGGTGCCGTAGACGATGGCGTCGGCATCGTGATGCACACCGTCGGCGGTACGGATGCCGACCGCAGTCACCTCGTCGATCGGGGACGTGATCACCTGAATGCGGCGGCGACGGGTGAAGCGCGCGGTCCGCCGCAACTGCGGGACGATTCGGCGCGGGGCAAGCGGGAAGACCTTGACCGTCGCTGCCGAACGGGCCATCAGGTCGATCAGTTCACCGGCGCTGGAATCGGCGCCGATCACCGCAACGCGCCGGCCGGCCGCGTCGAAATCGGTCTCGGGCATCGAAGCGTGGATAGCGGGACCGCGAAAGTCCCTGCGGCCGAGAAGATCCGGGATCCACGGAACGAACGGCGACTCGCAGGTGACCACGACGCGGCCGCGACAGAATTCGCCGTCTTCGGCGATCAGCGTCCACGTATCGGTGGCGTCGTCGAACACCGCGCTGGTCACCTCGCGATCGAAGATCACGAAGTCGTTGACGCCAGCGGCCAGCAGCTCGGTGGCAGCGTTGCCGTTGCCGACGAGGACGACGCCGTGAACGCGTTCGGTCACAGAAACTTGGTGCGCGTCCAGCCGCGGCGCGCGAGCGGGCCCATCAACCCGACCTCGGACAAGAATGCGGCGAGCGGGGCGAACCCCGCCACCTGGACTTCGTGGCGGTGCGCGCTGTTGCGCGCCAGCCTGCGGGCCTCCCGTGCGTTCAGACCCGCCCGCGCGTATTGGACTTTGTTGCTGAACAGGTAGCGGAAGAACCAGCCGCCCAGCCCGTTGACGTTGCCGACGAACCATCGCTCCGGCCGGCGCATCTGCGGCGATCGTTTACGCAGGCCGTCCCGCGCGAACTGGATATGACGGGCCTCTTCGGTGACGTGAATTCGCATGAGCCGCTGAATGATTGGCTGTAGTTCCGGGTCGTCCATCATCTGCCGCTGCAGCGAGTCGAAGATCTCTTCACCGATCAGCGCGGCAACCCAGAGCACCGAGCCGCGAAAGAAGAACGGCAGCGTGTTGATGATCATCCGGTGGTAGAGCCGGGGGCGCACCGGCCTTGCGCCGACCCGCTCGATGGCCTTGCCGAACATCACCATGTGACGGGTTTCGTCGCCCAGCTCGGTCAGCGCGTAATGGGTGGACCGGCTGGTGGGGTCGGTGTGCATGATCTTGCGCAGCAGCGCCTGATTCAGGATGTTCTCAAACCAGATGCCGGCCGACAGCGTGTTCACCAGTTCCTGCCGGGACAGCTCGATGCGCTGAGCACGGGTCATCTGGTCCCAGATCGGGGTGCCGTACAGCGACACTGTCCTGGGCGGCAGATAGAACTTGTCCGGATCCAGGGGCGCGTCCCAGTCGATGTCGACGACCGGCGCGTAGGACTTCTTGACCGATCCCTTGAGCAGGCGTTCGGAGAAATCCTCACGACCGCGCTCAGTTGGTTGCACCGCAGTTGTCATGGCTGACGTCCCCTTCGTCGGTGTTACGTCCAGACGGTAGGGAGCGCGAACGAAGATGTCAATACCATCGGTACCGGGTACTTGTGGTTCTACCCGCTGAGTGGGGCCGGGTAAGGGTTGACACCTGTGATTAATTAGGCAAGCCTAACTTAACTTCGTGGAAGAGGTGTTGTGTTCCCTTCGGCGCACAGCGCGGCCACGAAATGTCAGTTCGCACCGCCTAATTCGGAGGTCAATATGCCAACGCTCATAGACGCTTTCCCGCTGGTCAAATCGCTGCGCGACGCGGTGTTCCTATCGGCAACTATCAGCGAGACCGAGCAGCTGACGCCGACATTGCGGCGTATCCGCTTCAGCGGCAAACGATTACAAGCTGTGTCGTGCACGCCCGGGCAGCACGTTCGTCTGCAGGTTGCCGGGCTGGGTGAATCGCTTCTGCGGCTACACCCGCACGACGCGCTACGCACCTATTCTGTCTACGAAGCAGACCCCGACCTCGGCACCCTCGACATCGTCATGCTCGATCATCACGGCGAGCACGACGTCGTCACACCCGCCGGGCGCTGGTCGAGTGCAAGCGTCGTCGGAGACCACGTCCAGTTCACCAAGCCGCAGGGCAATTTTGTCGTGCGTCACGACGCGCCCTACCACCTGTTTGCCGGCGAAGAGACAGCGTCGGTCGCGTTCGCCGCGATGCTGCGATCGCTGCCGACCACCGCCCAGGTGTACGGGGTGGTCGAGGCAGCGACTCGCGCTGATCACCTTCCGCTCGCCCGCTCAATTCAGCAGGTGGAGCGAGGGGACGCCTCGGCCAAGGACTCCGCAGTGCTCGCCGATGCCGTGCGCGCGTTGCCACTGCCTGACCATCCCGGCGTCGCCTATCTCGCGGGTGAAGCCCGCACCATTCAAACGCTGCGAAAGATACTAATTACCGAACACGGCTGGGACCGAAGGGATATCCGCACCAAACCGTTCTGGACACCCGGGCGCACCGGCATGGAGTAGCGGCTCGGCGCGTTTGCTGATGCGCACCTAATCGTCGGCGTCCGGTAGTAGGTTCACCCGCATGGGAGCATTCGTCATTCGCGCTGCTGTCACCGGATTCGCTCTGTGGGTGGTCACCCACCTCGTCCATGGGCTCAGCTTCGTCGGCGGCGACACCCGCCTGCAGCGGGTCGGCATCATCTTCGTGGTCGCGGTGATCTTCGGTCTGGTCAACGCCTTCATCAAACCCGTCGTGCAAATCCTGTCGATCCCGCTCTACATCCTGACGCTGGGGTTGTTCCACATCGTCGTCAACGCGCTCATGCTGTGGATCACCGCGTGGATTACCGAGAACACCACCCACTGGGGCTTGGCCATCGACCACTTCTGGTGGACGGCGATCTGGGCCGCGGTTGTCTTGTCGATCGTCGGTTGGGTGCTGTCGCTGGTGGTCCGCACCGCGCAGCGCTGACCGGCACACTGGATACATGCCCGAACTGCCCGAAGTCGAAGCACTGGCCGACCACCTGCGGCGCCAAGCTGTCGGCAAGACCATCGGGCGTATCGACGTCGCCGCGCTGTCGGTGCTCAAGACTTTCGACCCGCCGATCAACGCGCTGCACGGAGTGACCGTTACCGGCGCCGACCGCTGGGGCAAATACCTGGGCATGCGCGCCGGCGAGGTGATCCTGATCACTCACCTGTCGCGGGCCGGCTGGCTACGCTGGTCGGACAAGCTGGCCGCGGCGCCGTTGAAGCCCGGCAAAGGCCCGATCGCGTTGCGCGTCCATCTCGGCACTCCGGGCGAGGGGCCGGGCTTCGACCTCACCGAGGCGGGCACCCAGAAGCGCCTGGCGGTGTGGCTGGTCGACGACCCGAAAAAGGTCCCCGGCATCGCCGCGCTGGGGCCCGACGCGCTGCAGCTGTCCGCCGCCGACCTGGCCGGGTTGCTGGCCGGGAACACCGGCCGGATCAAGTCCGTCATCACCGACCAGAAGGTGATCGCCGGCATCGGCAACGCCTACAGCGACGAGATCCTGCACGTCGCCAAGCTGTCGCCGTTCGCCACCGCCGGGAAACTCTCGGAGGCGCAGCTCGCCGCGCTGCACTTTGCGATGGTGTCGGTGTTGTCCGACGCCGTTGCGAGATCGGTGGGCCAGCAGGCCGCAACCCTCAAGGGTGAGAAGCGATCCGGCATGCGGGTTCACGCCCGCACGGGTTTGCCGTGCCCGGTATGCGGCGACACGGTTCGCGAAGTGTCGTTCGCCGACAAGTCGTTTCAGTACTGCCCGACCTGCCAGACCGGCGGCAAGGTGCTGGCAGACCGGCGGATGTCGCGCCTGCTGAAGTAGCTATGCTGCGCGGATGACTCGGCAGAAGATTCTCATCACCGGTGCGAGTTCCGGCCTGGGCGCCGGAATGGCCCGCGCGTTCGCCGCCAAGGGGCGGGACCTGGCGCTGTGCGCCAGGCGCACCGACCGGCTCGACGAGCTCAAAACCGATCTCGGGCAACGGTATCCGGATATCAAAATCGCGGTCGCGGCGCTGGACGTCAACCACCACGACCAGGTGCCGAAGGTGTTCGCGGAACTGTCCGACGCACTCGGCGGCATCGACCGGGTGATCGTCAACGCCGGTATCGGCAAGGGCGCGCGGCTGGGATCCGGCAAACTGTGGGCCAACAAGGCGACCATCGAAACCAATCTCGTTGCGGCCCTGGTCCAAATCGAAACCGCGGTGGAGATGTTCAAGGACCAGGGGTCGGGGCATCTGGTGCTGATCTCGTCGGTGCTCGGCGCGAAGGGTGTGCCCGGCGTGAAGGCGGCCTACGCGGCTAGCAAAGCCGGCCTGAGTTCACTGGGCGAATCGTTGCGCGCCGAGTACGCCAAGGGTCCGATCAAGGTGTCGGTGATGGAACCGGGCTACATCGAGTCGGAGATGACGGCCAAATCGCAGAGCACAATGTTCATGGTGGACAACGAAACTGGCGTCAAGTCACTGGTCGCTGCCATTGAGCGTGAGCCGGACCGGGCCGCCGTGCCATGGTGGCCGTGGGGCCCGATGGTGCAACTACTGCGGGTGATGCCGCTGTCGCTGGCCAAGCGGTTCGCGTAGCGACTCGGCGCGGGCCTAGTCCGCGCGACCTCTCTCCGCGCGGTAGCGGCGGACCAGAGCGTCGGTGGAACTATCGGATTGCTGTGCCGGAGAAGCGTCTTCGGTGATCACCGGCAGCAGCGCTTTGGCCTGCGTCTTGCCCAGCTCGACGCCCCACTGGTCGAACGAGTCGATGCCCCAGATCACACCCTCGGTGAAGACCTGATGCTCGTAGAGCGCGATCAACTGCCCCAGCACCGACGGGGTGAGCCGGGTGGCCAGGATGGACGTGGTTGGCCGGTTACCCGGCATCACCTTGTGCGGCACTACGTTGGCGGCCGTGCCCTCGGCGGCGATCTCGTCGGCCGTCTTGCCGAACGCCAGCACCTGCGTCTGAGCGAAGAAGTTGCTCATCAGCAAGTCGTGCATGCTGCCCGTGCCGTCCATGGTGGGCAGGTCGTCGGTGGGTTGACTGAAGCCGATGAAGTCGGCCGGCACCAGCCGGGTGCCCTGGTGCAGGAGTTGGTAGAACGCGTGCTGCCCGTTGGTTCCTGGCTCGCCCCAGAAGATTTCACCGGTGTCGGTGGTGACCGGGGTGCCGTCGGCACGGGTCGACTTGCCGTTGGACTCCATTGTCAGCTGCTGCAGATACGCGGCGAAGCGCGCCATGTCGTTGGAATACGGCAACACCGCGCGCGCCTGCGCGTCGAAGAAGTCCGAGTACCACAGCCCGATCAGGCCAAGCAGCGCCGGCGCGTTGGACTCCAGCGGCGCGGTCTTGAAGTGCTCGTCGACGAGGTGGAATCCGGATAGGAAGTCCGCGAACGCTTCTCGGCCGATCGCGGCCATCACCGAGAGTCCGATCGCGGAGTCGACCGAATACCGTCCGCCGACCCAGTCCCAGAATCCGAACATGTTGTCGGTGTCGATACCGAATTCGTCGACCAGCTTCTTGTTGGTCGAGACGGCGACGAAATGCTTGGCGACCGCGTCTTCGCCGAGCGTGTCGGTCAGCCAGCGCCTGGCAGCGGTGGCGTTCGTCAGTGTCTCCAGCGTCGTAAAGGTCTTGGATGCGACGATGAAAAGCGTTGTGGCCGGGTCTAAGTCGGCCAACTTCGCGAGCAGGTCGGCGGGATCGACATTGGACACGAATCGTGCCGAGATGCCGGCGTCGGCGTAGTGCCGCAGCGCCTGGTAGACCATCACCGGTCCGAGGTCCGAGCCCCCGATTCCGGTGTTGACGACGGTGCTGATCCGTTTACCGGTGGCACCGGTCCACTCGCCGCTGCGCAGCCGGTCGGTGAAATCGCCCATCGCGTCGAGCACCGAGTGGACGTCCTCGACTACGTTCTGTCCGTCCACGATCAGCGTGGCGTCGCGCGGAAGTCGCAATGCGGTGTGCAGCACCGCGCGATTCTCCGAGATGTTGATGTGTACGCCGGAGAACATCTCGTCGCGACGCTGCTCGAGCTCGGCGGCGCGGGCCAGGTCGATCAGCAGCTTCAGAGTTTCCCGGTTGATGCGGTGTTTGCTGTAGTCGATGTAGAGGTCGCCGACGGTGATGTTGAATTCGCGGCCGCGGTCGGGGTCCGCGTCGAAGAATTCGCGCAGGTGGGTGCCCGCGATCTGGTCGTGATGCTTACCCAGCGCCTTCCATGCCGAGGTCGCTGAGATGTCGGGAATCCGTTCAACCGCAGTCATGCTTCGACCCTAGTCAGGTTGACCGGGCCCGCGCTGAAGCTGAGGTGAACGAGCGGCGAATCGGCCGGATCAGTGACCGAGCCGGCCGCGACCCAGCCTGAGCAGCAGCAGGGCCAGGTCCTTGCCCTCGGGACCGAGTTCGCTGTAGCGCTCGATGACCTTCATCTCGCGGCTGTGCACCAACCGCGTGCCGCCGGAAGCCATCCGGGCTTTTCCGATCGCCCGGGACACCTCGGCGCGACGCTTGACCGCGGCTAGGATCTCGGCATCGAGACGATCGATTTCCTTGCGCAGGTCATCGATGTCGATGGGTTGTTCTGTTTCGACTGTCATTTCAGACTCCGGAATCTCATTGTGTGGAGGTTGGTGCGGTGATGTCATCCGATTTCGAGCCTCACACAAGAGACGAGCCCCGGATCCGGAAGCGGACCGCGGGGCTCTGGGAAGCAGCTAAACCACGGGCACCGCTGGCCGGTACCCGTAGAAAAATCGACGCTGCATGTTGAGCACGAAATGAGTGTGCCACTTGGAGGTGTTCAAGCGCAAAGGTGTCGCCGAACGGCGGTAGGTTGGACGGGTTATGAGTGTGCAGCACGTGACCGAGTCTGAAGGCGATCAACTACTTGACGGTTTGAACCCCCAACAACGTCAGGCGGTTCTGCACGAGGGCTCGCCGCTGCTGATCGTCGCCGGTGCGGGCTCGGGCAAGACCGCCGTCCTGACTCGGCGTATTGCCTACCTTCTGGCCGCGCGCGATGTCGGGCCCGGCCAGGTGCTGGCGATCACCTTCACCAATAAGGCCGCCGCCGAGATGCGCGAACGCGTCGTGGCGCTGGTCGGCCCGCGGGCGCGATCGATGTGGGTGTCGACGTTTCACTCGACCTGCGTGCGGATTCTGCGCAACCAGGCGTCGCTGATCGCGGGCCTCAACTCCAACTTCTCCATCTACGACGCCGACGATTCCCGACGTCTGCTGCAGATGATCGCCAAGGACATGGGCCTCGACGTCAAGCGGTATTCGCCGCGGCTGCTGGCCAACGCCATCTCCAACCTGAAGAACGAGCTGATCGACCCGCAGCAGGCGATGGCCAACCTGTCCGACGACGACCACGCCGATGAGTTGGCGCGCACGGTGGCCGCCGTCTTCTCCGAATACCAGCACCGGCTGCGGCTGGCCAACGCGCTCGACTTCGACGACCTGATCGGCGAGACGGTCGCGGTGCTGCAGGCCTTCCCACAGATCGCCCAGCATTACCGTCGACGCTTCCGGCACATCCTCGTCGACGAGTATCAGGACACCAACCACGCGCAGTACGTCCTGGTTCGCGAGCTGGTCGGCCGCGACACCGAGGACGGTGTGACACCCGGCGAGCTGTGCGTGGTCGGCGACGCCGACCAATCGATCTACGCGTTTCGCGGCGCCACGATCCGCAACATCGAAGACTTCGAGCGCGACTACCCCGATGCCAAGACGATCTTGCTCGAGCAGAATTACCGGTCCACGCAGAACATCCTGACCGCGGCCAACTCGGTGATCTCCCGCAATGCCGGACGCCGCGACAAGCGGCTCTGGACCGACGCCGGTGAGGGTGAGCTGATCGTCGGCTACGTCGCCGACAACGAGCATGACGAGGCGAGGTTCGTCGCCGAGGAAATCGATGCGCTGGCGGCCAACAGCGACATCACCTACAACGATGTGGCCGTCTTCTACCGCACCAACAACTCGTCGCGGTCGTTGGAAGAGGTGTTCATCCGCGCCGGCATTCCCTACAAAGTGGTTGGGGGAGTGCGGTTTTACGAGCGCAGAGAGATTCGTGACATCGTCGCCTACCTACGCGTGCTGGACAACCCCGGCGACGCGGTCAGTTTGCGGCGGATCCTCAACACACCGCGGCGCGGCATCGGTGATCGCGCCGAGGCTTGCGTGGCGGTGTACGCCGAGAACACCGGATCCAGTTTCGCCGACGCGTTGGAAGCCGCCGCCGAAGGCAAGGTGCCGTTGCTTAATACCCGGTCGGCCAAGGCGATTGCGGGTTTCGTCGAGATGCTCGACGAACTGCGGAGCCGGCTCGACGCGTCGGAGGGCGACCTCGGTGAACTGGTCGAGGCGGTGCTGGAGCGTACCGGATACCGCGCGGAGTTGGAATCGTCCTCCGACCCGCAAGACCTGGCCCGGCTGGACAACCTCAACGAACTCGTCAGCGTCGCACACGAATTCGCCATCGATCTGGCCAACGTCGCCGCGCTCGACGACGTGCCCGACGACGAGGACGTGCCGGACACCGGTGTGCTGGCCCAATTCTTGGAACGGGTGTCTTTGGTCGCCGACACCGATGAAATCCCTGAGCACACAGCCGGTTTAGTGACGCTGATGACGTTGCACACGGCCAAGGGACTGGAATTCCCGGTGGTGTTCGTCACCGGATGGGAAGACGGAATGTTCCCGCACATGCGGGCTTTGGGCGACGCCGGCGAGCTTTCCGAGGAGCGTCGACTGGCCTACGTAGGGATCACCCGGGCGCGACAGCGTCTCTATGTCAGCCGCGCCAAGGTT
>Ga0302177_10001063_pt1 | contig 19916 bp, 15 predicted proteins | sample I_Palsa_E1_2_FD_198780 | JGI IMG/M metagenome (GOLD analysis project Ga0302177, IMG submission 198780) | Peat permafrost microbial communities from Stordalen Mire near Abisko, Sweden - I_Palsa_E1_2 | ecosystem: Environmental > Terrestrial > Soil > Palsa > Peat permafrost | place: Sweden... | reverse complement strand
CCACGGATGCTAGGCCGGCCCGGCCGAGCCAGTCGTCGCGGTGCAGGACGCGGCAGAGCGCGCGCCACTGTTCATCATCCTCGGCCGAGACGACCATCCAGGTGTCGCTGCCGGCCGTCGGGTAGCAGCCCTGCGGCGCGCGGGCCGGATCCGCGTTGCCGTGGCGAGGCCAGCTACGCCGGTGCCAGGAGTAATCGATCATGGACGGTCCCAGGAAGGTCGACAACGCTTCGACCTGCGACACGTCCACGTGCTGACCTTCGCCGGTCTCCCGGGCCCAGTTGACCGCGGCGAGCACCCCGACCAAGCCGAGCATGCCGGCGATCGCGTCTCCGGCCGCACAGCCCCACAACATTGGTTCGCCGTCGGTATAGCCCGTAAAGTGCGGGAATCCCGCGGCCTGCTCAGTCGGGTAGGCGAAGCCGACGTAGTCCCGCCAGGGGCCGGTCGATCCGAACGCCGGGAGCGAGATCATCACCAGCCGCGGGTTGATCTGACGCAGCGACTCGTAGCCGAGGCCGAACTTCGCCATGACGCGCGGCGCGTAATTCTCGGCGAGCACGTCGGTCGTGACCAGCAGTTGCCTCAGGATCTCTCGTCCGCGCGGCTGGCTCAGGTCGAGCGTGAGGCCGTATTTGTTGCGGTTCACCGCATTGAAGATCGACGAGAACTCATATGTCGGGCCGTCCTCGGACGACTCGACGGTCTGCCGGGCACCCCCGAGACGCCATGGATCGAGAGCATGCGCCGCCTCGACCTTGATGACCTGCGCTCCCATGTTGCCGAGCGCCTCAGTCACCGCCGGGCCAGCCCAGAACTTGGTGAGGTCCAGGACGCGCAGCCCGCTGAGGGCGCCGGTCCCGCGGGCCTCATCGCTTAGCAGGCCCGCCCTGTCTCTCAGAAGATGCACGGGACCGCCATCCCATTCGCCAGCCGAACAGGCTAAGAGCCTATCATAACAATAATGGGCTGGATAGCGGTCGAGCAATCGGGGTCCGGCCTGCCGGTTCACTGTCGAGGGAGTTCTTGTGTCTGGCACCTCTTACCCGCTCGTTGAGTTCCAGCGGGTGACCGTTGCGGTGACCGACGTGGCCAGCGCCGGGAAGGACTGGACCGAGAAGCTGGGATGGGCGCCGGACCACGCCCGCGAGGACCACATCGAATTCCATCTGGACGGGGCCGTCATCGAGCTTCGGGCCGCCGAAGAAGGTGAGCCGTCCGGCGTCTGCCGGGTCGATGTCGGTGCCGCCGACTTCAAGCTGGTTCGCGAACATCTCTCTCGCACCGGGACAGCGATCGAGGTCACCGATGATGGCGTGGTCGTTGATCCGGCGGCGGCCAACGGAGTGCGACTGGTGTTGCATCCGGCCCGGCCGGCTGGTCGGCCGACCGCCTCGAGTCAATGGCGGCGAATCAACCATCTCGTGGTCGCCGTGCGCGATGACGAACAGGCGAAGCGCGGGTGGGCCGAGCTGTTCGGCGCGTGGCCGGTTCAGGAGACCAGCACCGGCGAGGTTGCCCATCATGTGCCGGTCGGGCGATCGTGGTTCGGGCTCACCGCCGGTGGCAGCGACGCCGGCGCGCTGGCGAAGTTCATCGAGCGCCGCGGCGAAGGTGTGTACGCGATCGGGCTCATCGTCAACGATCGGCTCGGGACGATCACCGATCTGACCAACCGGGGCGCCGAAGTCATCGCCGCCGGATCTCAGGCCTTCGTGCACCCCCGCACGACTCATGGGGTGTTGCTCGACATCGTCCCCGGCTGAGCCGCAGCCCCCGCCGCGCCTGGGAGGCGACCCGGTGACACGAGGATTCTGCAACTGAACTGTAACACGGCCGATACTCCCTTGACCCTTGACCCCCCATGATCGCCTGAACTACGCTTCCTTGAATCAATGACATGATTCCCTAATAGCCGGGGGGCTCCTTCCTGAACGTGTGACTGGATCGGGGCTGCTCACCGTCCTGAAAGCGGTCCCGGAAACACACTCCCTCCATCGAAAGGGCACAACGGATGAGAAGAGCTAAGCTGAGAGCAGGCGTTACCGTTCTCGCGTCAGCGTCAGTCCTACTGCTGGCGGCGTGTAGTTCGTCGGGCGGAAGCAGTACCGCCGCCAGTTCGGCCAGCGCGACCAGCACCGGGAAGTTTCCGAACGGAACTCTGACCGTTGGTTTGATGACCTCACTCACCGGGGTTTCGGCGCCGACCTACTCCGACGCGGAGGCGGGCGTACAGATGGCCTTCAACACCATCAACGCCGCCGGCGGGGTGAATGGTCAGCAGTTGAAGTTCGTCGCCGCCGATGACCAGTCGACGGCCGCTGGCGCGTTGGCGGCGGCACAGAAGCTTGTCCTGCAGGACCACGTGTCGATCGCCCTTGTCTTCGACAACGTGTCGGAAGGGGCAGTGGGATTTCTCGAGCAGAACAACATTCCGACGCTCGGCGCGGCCAACGGCGAAGTGGACTGGCTGAACGGGCAGCACCCCCAGTTCTTCGACGTGCAGGGAAACGAGGATCCGGATGCTGTCGCGCCTGGCTTCGGCCTGTACGCCAAGAGCCAAGGGGCCACGATCTGCGGTGCACTCGGGGCCAGCGACCTCGGCACTCCGATCCTCAATATCAGTGTGGCGAACGTGCAGTCCTGTGTGGCCGCTGGTCTGAAGGCTGGCCCGGTCATCGGCGACGTTCCCTACGGCAGTCCTGACATCGGGCCGGCGGCTTTGCAGATCCAGAGCGCCAAGGTGGACGCGGTGTACATGACTCAGCAGGACACCACCGCAACTGCGTTCATCCAGAAGCTCACCCAACTGGGTGTGAAGCTCAAGGCGTCCCTGATCCCGACCGGCTACACCGAGACCACGCTGACCAACAAGGCGGACAATGCCGCGTTGCAGGGCCAGGGCTTTTCGGTCCAGATGGTCCCGGTCGAGGCCAACACCCCCGGCGCCAAGGCGTTCAAGGCGGCGCTCGACGCCTACGGGTATGTCGGTCCGCCTTCATACTCCGCAGAGATCGGCTGGATGACCGGCTGGGAGTTGCAGGCCGGTCTGGCGAAGTTTGGTAAGCCGAACCCGACGAAGGAGCAGTTCATCACGGCGTTGCGCAGCGTGACGAACTTCGACGCCGACGGCGCCCTCGCCCCGGAACAGATCAACTTCTCGCACTACAACAACAAGTACAGCTGCCTGTGGATGGTCAAGCTCGAGGGTACCGCCTTCGTGTCCGTCCCGGGCAGCCCGTTCTGCGGCACCGCAACAAGCGACGTGAAGTAAAAAGTAAACGCGTCGTCATCACGTCCGGCTGTGGGCAGAACCAGTTACTGGTTCTGCCCACAGCCACGCCGAGTCGGCCCCGTCTGCTGCGAGGTTACGAAATGGAGAGAAGCCACGTGAGTGAATATGAGGACAAGGCAGAGATCATTGAGCTTGTCAATCTCTACGCCTTCGCGCTTGACTCCCACCGCTGGGACTTGTTCGACCGAATCTTCACTGACGACGTAAGGGCAGACTACGGACCTGGCGCTGAATGGCCGACCCGCGCCGACTTTGTCGGCGCGTTCGTCGACATCCACAAGCAGCACGATTGTCATCAGCACACGATGATGGGTCACCTAGTGCATGTCGACGGAGACCAAGCTTACGCGTTCACCTACGGCAACTGGCTTCTCATCAGGCACGCTGCCGAAGGCGACCCCACCTGGCTCGGCACTGGCTGGTACGACGACGAACTCGTCCGGACCGATCATGGCTGGCGCATCAAGCACCGGATCTCCCGCCTCATCTCCTACAGCGGCAACCCGAATGTTCCCGGGCTGGGTGGTGACCAGACTCCTGGCTATATCGGTAACGTGCTATTCGATGAGGTCGGCGAGGTCAGATACTTCAACGCGATCAACGCAAAGTAACTCAGCCGACGGCCGTATAGCTACACACCAGTCGCGGCGGCTCTACCGAGGTATCCGGCAATGACTTCGCCGGTTGCGGCGCGCGATTCACCGTGCCAGCTGAGGCTTCCTCGCTGAAGCAGCGCGCAATGGTCAGCGAACTTCAAGGCCCGCGCCGCGAACTGCTCGATCAAGACGATGGTCGCGCCGGTCCCCTTAAGCAGTTCGAGCGATTCGAACACCGTGTCGACCATCTTGGGCGCCAGGCCCAGGGAAAGTTCGTCGGCGACGATCACCTTTGGTGACGTCGTCAGCGCTCGAGCGAGGGAGAGCATTTGCTGCTCCCCTCCCGAGAGCAGGACTGCGTGGGTCTTCGCCCGTGGCTTGAGCGGCGGAAAGAGTTCCATGGCGCGATCAACCGTCGCCGCCCGGTCCGACCGGTTCTTGATGACACCCGCGGAAAGCCGCAGATTCTCGATGACAGTGAGATCCGGAAAAATGCCACGGCCCTCGGGCAAGTAGATGAGACCGGCCCGGCGGATCTTATGCGCGGGCCAGCCGGTGATGTCGCGACCGTCAAAGCGGATTCGTCCCGCGGCGACCGGCACCAGACCGCTGAGCGCGCGGGCGACGGTACTTTTCCCGGATCCATTGACCCCCAGCAGCGCAAGCGCGTGCCCCTGATTCACACTCAGGTCGAGGTTACGCACGGCCGTAGCAAGTCCGTAACGGACCGTCAAGTTCTGGACCGCCAACAGCGGGCTAGCGGAATCGGTCGGGGCCGAAGCCTCAGTCGCTACCTGACTCATACCGTCCCCTGGCCAGGGCTCGCCCCAGAGGGCTGGGTCTCAATTTCGAGTTCCTCGGTTTCGGTGCCGAGATAGGCCGCTCTGACCGCTGGATCCCGGCGAATCTCATCGGGTTTGCCCTGCGCGATGAGCGAACCGAAGTCGAGCACATAGATGTACTCGCACAGATCCATGACCAAGGCGACGTCGTGCTCGACGACCAGCAACGACACAGCGCGCTCGGCAACCGTCCGGCGCAGGACGCCAACTACGTCAGCCGTCTCCGCGGTGTCCAAACCCGAGGATGGTTCGTCGAGTAGCAGGACGGACGGTTCAGCCGCCAGGGCCCGGCCCAGTTCGACCAGGCGCAGCATGCCGAGCGGTAGAGATGCGACGGATGCATGCGCGACGCCGCCGAGCCCAAGCGAATCCATGAGGCTGCCGACACGCTCGTCCTCACCGGGATTCTTGGGGCTGTAGAACCCGCGCCCGGTCAGCAAGTCGGTCCAGACCCGGCGGGTACCCTCACGAACCCGGTCGGCGACGACCAGATGTTCTCTCACGCTCATCTCGGCGAACACTTCGGGATGCTGAAACGTTCGCCCCAGACCCTGCCGCACCCGGGCCTGTGGCGTCGCCCCTGTGACGTCGTTGCCATCCAGGTAGACTCGGCCGGCCGTCGGGCGGCGAAGCCCAGACAACACGGAGAACAGCGTGCTCTTGCCAGCACCATTGGGCCCGATCAGTCCGATGATCGAGTCCGGCGGCACGCCCAGACTGACGCCGTTGCAGGCCACGACGCCGCCGAAGCGGACCACGACATTCTCGGCCGAAAGCCGGTAGCTTCCAGTGGTTTGGTCCGCCGCGGTCATGAACGGCCTCCCAGCTTCGTGCTGGCCATGTCGGACGACCCTAGATTCGCGCTCTCGTCGACCGGCGCCACGCCGGCCACAGCGGATTGCCGCCGTCCGCGAAGGCGGTACATCAGCTGCTCGAAGTTGCGCGCCTGCATGGTCACCGATCCATCCGGGTCGATGATCAAACCGATTGCGCCGAGCCCGAACAACAACGTCGGGACGTTGCCCCAGGCCCCGGAGAGGTAGGTCTCGAAGATGCCGGGCACGACGGTATACGCCAATCCGGCGACGATCGCCGCGACGATGGAGCGATACCCGATCGTGACCAGGACGGCGAGCCAGGCCAATCCGGTGTAGACGGTGTAACTGGTCGGCAGGGCCAGCAGGCTGTACATCGCCAGAAAGCCGCCCCCGAGGGCGGCGACAAAGGTCGCCAAGGCGGAGATCAGGATTCGTAGCCCGATCACGTTGAGCCCAAGCACGCTCGTCGATGCGGCCTCACTTCGTCTGATCGCGCTGAGCGCGAGGCCGGTGGTCGACCTTCGCATATTGACGATGAATAGCGCCACCACCAAGAAGATTCCCAGCACCAGGTACGCAAACGTCCGGTCGCTGAGAGCCCACCCTGGAGGGTTGATCGGAACGCCGCTACCTCCGTTGAGGAACCTGTTGTTGGTGAAGACAAAGGTCTCGACCAGCAAACCGAAGGCTAGGGTCGTCAAAGCCACGTACAGTTCGCCGAACCGAATCGTGAGCACACCGAGAAGCGCCCCGATCGGCGTCACGATGAGTGCAGCCACTAGCACCGCCAGTAGAACCGGCCAGCCGGCTTCGGTTGACAGTTGCGCAGCCACGATAGCGCCAAGTCCGGCGAAGCTAATCAGGCACAGCCAAAGGAATCCCCCCTCGCCGACCGCCAGCGTAAATGACAAGAAGATGAGCCCGTACACGAAGCCGCCGGCGATCAACGTCAGCCAATATCCACTGAACACCACCGGCAGGACGGCCACGACAGCCAGCATGACGAGCGACCCGACGCCACGGAACGAGAAGATACGTGAGGAGCCTGCTTCAGCGTGCGTGCCATAGGCGGCCGCAACTGCTGCGTCGCCGCCTTGCGGCTCGATTGCGGCATCGAGTGCCCCGCCGCTAACGACGTCGCGGACCGCTCTATCGCGGATGTAGAAGAAGATCAAGGCTAGGACGATCACGACGAACGGTGCGCTATTAACCACCGCGGCTGTGTACTGGCTGTCGGGCGGCAGCCAGTATTGCACGAGGTCGGTGAACACACCCATGATCAGAGCGGTGAGAATTCCTATCGGCAGGCTCTTCAGGCGCGCCGCGATAACCGCGGCGAACGCAGCCGACATCAGACCGGTCATGCCCTCCAACGTCAGGCCGTTGGTCGGTGCCGCCAGGATGCCGACCAGACCGGCCAGCGAGATGGTGATCATCCACACCGCGACCGAGACCGCTCCCGGATTGATACCCGACAATGACGCCAGCGCTCGGGTACTGACCAGGCCACGAACCCGTAGGCCGATGTCGGTGAACAGCAGGAAGTACGTGCCGATGAGCATAATGGCGATCAGGCATGCGAAGACGACTACCTGGTCGAGCCCGACCGCAGCCCCGAAAATGTGATAGACGTGAACTGGCTCCGGCACCAGGCCCGGCGCGACGCTGATCGATATGTTGCCGAAGCAGATCACCGCAAGCGGCGGCAGGGCCACGAACAAGCCGATCATCGCTACGATCTGGATCAGCGTCGACCGCCTGGGCAGATGACGCAACAGTGCGAAGTACAGCACCGCAGCCATCGCTGGTGCCCAGACCAGCAAGACCATCAATGCGGAGGGGACGACCGGCCACCCCTCCTGGGAGTTGAGGTAGTAAAAGCCGCGCGCTAGGAAGTAGGCGAACGACGCGAAGGCAAAATTCAGGATGCCGGTGGATACGTAGGTGATGGTGATACTTGACGCGGCAATTGCGTAGACAGCCCCCAACGCCAAGCCTGCAATAATGTAATTAAACATTTGCCACAACTCCTACCGCGTCAGGCGAGCGGACTCGCGGCATGATCAATTTACGGTAAGTGGCATTTGGGTCATGGCCGGACACCTCGAGGTGCCCGGCCATGACGTGAACGCTACTTGGCGTACTTGGCGAGGTGCTGGTCCATCACCTGGTGCCAATTCACAATCATCTTCTCCAGGTCCGGGGCGATTCGCTGGTACTTGTGCGCCCTGCTCCGGATCCCGGTCTGCATCCGCTCGATGTTGGAGTTGTCCTGCTGCAGGAACCACAGGTCATCCCACAGCGGCGCATCGTCGGCCGCGATCTGCGGCCGAGTCACCGGCGTGCCCTCCGGCGGAATCTCGAGGGCCCAGAAGTCGAAGATGCACTTGTTCGGATCCGTCGGGTGCGGGCGCGACCGGTAGGTCATCGAGCAGCCCAACGAGGCGATCCCGGTGTAGTTCGGGAAGGCCGTCCAGTGACCGCTCATCTCCGGGTCTGGTGGCGGGATGTGCACGTTGCGCGCGGCCGCGTCGTCATACACCCGCCGGAAGAACTCCTCGTAGAACTGGTCATTCGGAACGGCCTTGATCACCTCTTCGGCGATCTCGACTTGCCGCTCGTTCGTCAGTGACTGGGAGCCCTGCCACATGGTTTTCAGGGTGGCGACGAAACCGACTGGGTCGGACTGGGTGATGGGGCCGTCCTGGTCCGGATCCGCAGGTCCCTCCTTCTTCGAGGAGGCCATCCACTCCTTCGAATCGGCGGTCTCCATTGCTGCCGCCATCCAGGTGTGGCCTTGTTCAGGCTCCGAGGCGTAGTTACCGAGCGGCGGGTAGAAGTCGTCGCGCTGGAACAGCGCCAGCTCGGGGTGGGTCTGCATCACGTGGTAGGCCTCGAAGAACGCCTCCTGCGCGATCTTCCAGTTCGCCGCGAACTCGATCTGGTGCCACCACTTCACGTGCATCTTCTCGAAGCCGTGCGGGTTAAGGACCTTTTCAACGCCGTGCCAGTTTTCCTCGAACGGGATCGCGTCCGGGTCGAAGTTGATCCACACAAAACCCCACTTGAGACCGACGGAAACCTCGGCCAAGTCGACCTCGTCCTGCTCGACCGTGTCCGGGCGGAAACCCTTCTTGGTGTACACGTAGGAGTTCGTGCCGTCGAGGTTCCAGCGCCAGCCGTGGAACGGGCACACCACCTGCCCGTTCCGGTACGTCCCCGTCCCGCAGGCGAGCGCGGTGCCACGGTGCCGACAGGCGTTCTGGAAACCCTTGACCGTCCCGTCCGTCTGCCGGACCAGCATCACGGACTGGTCGAGGATCTTGTACTCGGTGAAGTCACCCGGATTTGGGATCTCCGTCCCGTGGCAAGCGAACTGCCACACATGCATCCAGACCTCTTTTTCGGCCTCGAAGAAAGCCTGGTCGTAGTACCGCTCCGAAGGCAGCAGCAAGCGGTCCATCACCCGGTACAGGACGTTGGACGTGTCGTAGCCGGTGATCGCAGTCGGACGTTCCTGCAGTTCCGTCATCTGCTTTTCCCATTCTCCTATGCGGCGGCGCCGAACGTCCCGTAGACGGGCTTGAGTACCAATCATCAGCCAGGAAGCGACCGCTATCCAGCTCATTATTGTTATGATAGACGCGAACTGTCAAGGGTTCGCGACTAAGAAACGGCCGGCAGACGTGCGGAAAACCGGCGAGACCCACCGCTGATCACCTGCTGAGATCGACCGCTGTCAACGGGTTCCGAGCGCCTCAGCCGCGACCGCGACCGTCCTACGATGAGCCGAGCTCGCCGCGGACGGTCTCGATGGCGCGCCCGAGCGCCGCGATGTGCGCGTCGACATCGGGCAATCCGACGCTGGACGTGCCGAGTGAGATGTGGGTGGCGCCGCTTGCTTTCCACTGCGCCGCGCGCTTTGCGATTCGTTCCTGGTCGGGTCGGCCCACGCTGAGGCCGCCGTGAATCCCCAGGTCGGCCGGGTCGCGGCCGGCCTTCGTCGCGGCATCGAACAGCGTCTCGAGGGCTTGCTCGAGTTCGGGGCCCGGGCGCGCTTGGGCCATCCACCCGTCGGCGATTCGACCGGCCCGCTTGAGCGCTGGACCGCTGTACCCGCTGCCCATCCACACCGGGATCGGGCGTTGTACCGGCAGCGGGGCAATGGCGGCGCCGACGACCGATTCGTAGTCGCCCTCGAAGGTGACGACTTCTTGCGTCCAGAGCTCTCTCAGCAGACGTACCTGCTCCTCGATGCGGCGGCCGCGGTTGGTGAAGGACTGGCCGAGACTGTCGTACTCCACGTTGTTCCAGCCGATGCCGACACCGAGACGCAGCTTTCCGCCGCTTAGGATGTCGACCTGCGCCGCTTGCTTGGCGACCAATGCGGTCTGGCGCTGCGGGAGGACCAGCACGCCGGTGAACATCTCGAGCTCGGTCAGGGCCGCGACGAACCCGAACAGGACAAACGGCTCGTGGAAGGTGGTCTGGTAGTCGTAGATGTTCTCCCAGCCCGAGGTGCCCGGAAGCGGCTGCAAGGCCGGACCCTCGGGATGCGCCGGGGGATAGGCGCCCAGGACGTGATCCAACGCCAGGATGTGGTCGAAGCCGAGGTCGCCCACGGCCTCGACGAACGCGCGGATCTGCCCTGCATCCGACGAAATCTCGGTCGCCGGGAAGGCGGCGCCGATCCGGATATTAAGCGTTTTCGTCATCCCGCTCGTCCCTACCTAGTCGGATCCTTGCGGGTCAGTGCCCGTCCGCTGACACCTTGGACGGATCGATCTTGATGTCGAGCAGGACCGGACCGGTCCGTGACGGCAAGGCCGCCAGGGCGCTGTCGAGGTCGGCGGCGTTGCGCACGGTATAGCCGGTGCCGCCGAGGGCGTCGGCGACGGGACCGAAGTCCGGCCAATCGAAGGTGCACATCACCGGGTCCATACCGCGGGTCGTGTACTGGATGTGCTCGGCACCGTAGGCGCCGTCGTTCAGCAACACCACGATCAGGTCGACGCCGTGCCGCACCGCGCTGTTGAATTCCGCCACGCCGTCCATCATGAAGCCGCCGTCACCGCAGATGAGCACGGTCGGACGGTCGGGGGCGCCGATGGCAGCTCCGACGGCCGTCGCGGTGCCGAGCCCGATCGAGCCGAAGTTCATCGTCGTCACGAACGCGCGCGGTTCGGGAACCCGTATCCCGGTGAAGCTCGCCATAAGGAAGCGCCCGGCGTCCAGCACGACGGTGCGATCAGGCGGAAGTGCCGCATCGAGCCGCGCCACGGCCGCGTGCAGGTTCAGCGTGCCCGGCGTGCTTTCCAGCTCGGGGCCGGGCGGCCGAGGTGCGGCCAGAGCCGCCGCTAGCTCCGGCGAGGCAAACGTGCGCCGTTCGATATCGCCCTCGTCGAGCATGGCGGTGATCTGCTCGAGGACGGTCGTCGAGTCACCGACCACCGCTACCTCGACGTTGTAGCCGTACGCGAACGCCTGTGGGTCGGTGTCGATCTGCACCACCGCGCGGTCGTTCAACAGGCCGCCGTCGACGGTCGTCCACTGATTCAGCGATGCACCTACGGCGATGATGCAGTCGCTGCGCTGAATGGTGTCGAGCGCGACCTCGTGCGACACGGTCCCCATCACGCCGAGGTCGAACGCCTCGCCGCGGAACAGGTCCTTCGCCCGCAGCGTCGTCGCGATCGGCGCACCGATCCGGTCGGCGAACTTCAGCAACGCCGCCCGGGTAGCCGGCCGGCCTGCACCCCGCCCGACCAGCAGGATCGGCCGGCGCGAGGCATAGATGACGCCGACGGCCCGGTCCAGGGCCTCCGGGGAGGCCGCGATCGTCTGGTGCGCGACCGAGAGGTTCGGCGCCACGAGCGGGAAGTCGACGTCGGCCCACTGGAAGTCCGCCGGAACGTTGAGCACGACCGGCTGCTGCAGCTGCAATGCGGTACGGGCCGCGCGCCCGAGGTCCTCGATGAACGTGGGGATCGAGTAGACCTGCTCGAAGATCGCGCCGGATGACGAAACGACCTGCTGCTGGTTGATGCCCTGGATGTGGTCGCGTTTGGATGGCGGCGTATCGCCGGCGATCAGCAGCGTCGCGGCGCGCGACCGGACACCCTCGACCAGAGCGGTCACCGTGTTCGTCACCGCCGGCCCGTGGGTCACGGTGGCCACGCCGAGCCGGCCGGTCGTGTTGGCGTACCCGTTGGCGGCCAGCACAGCACCACCCTCGTTGGCCATCGAAAGATACCGGCCGCCGCCGTACTGCCGGTAGCTGTCCATCAAGAACAGATTTCCGTCGCCGAGCACACCGAAGACGGTGTCGGTTACGTGGGCGAGAGTGCGGCCGAACGCTTCATGAAAGATCATCGAAGCCTGTCCCCGTTTCGGGTTGAGGGACGAGAACGGCGCGCCCCAGGAGACGCCCTGCCCTCATGTCAGCAATCGCCTCGTCGTATGCATCCAGCGGGTACATCCGATTGTGCAACTTGACGTATCCGTCGACGGTGAGCTGAACCAGATCAACGAGGTCGAGATAGGTACCGACCTGACACCCGGCGATCCGCTTCTCGCCATTTACTAGGTGGCCGGTCGGCATCTCAATCGTGCCGCCATAACCGACGACGTAGTGCGTGCCCTCCTGGCCGAGCATCGCCCCGGCGTCCTGCTCGGCGCCACCTTCACCGACGAAGTCCAGCACGGCCGTCGCACCACCGTTGGTGATCTCGACGACCTTCTCGACCTGGGTTCCGTCGGAGAGTACGACGTGGTCGGCCCCGAGTTCGGTCGCCAGTTCCAGCGACATCTCGCGCGGATCGACCGCGATCACCCGCGCCGTCGTCATCGCCTTCAGGCACTGAATACCGATGTGCCCCAGCCCGCCGGCGCCGAGCACGACGACCGACGTACCCGGACCGAGCGCCGGCACCGCCTTCTTGATCGCGTGATAGGCCGTCAGGCCCGCATCGGCATGCGCGGCGATATCCGCCGGTGCGATACCGGCCGGCAACGGAACGACCGCCCGGGCGCTCGTTTTCAGAAACTCGGCCATGCCGCCGCTGGCGGTCAGGCCGGGAAACTTGTAATTGCTGCACAACATGTCGACACCCGCGCGGCAGGCGCGGCAGAAACCGCAACTCATGATCGGGTGCATGATCACCGCGTCACCGACGGCGACGTTAAAGACCGCCGACCCGACTTCGCTGACCCAACCGGCGTTTTCGTGACCGAGGATCAACGGGAATGGCAGAGCCATCTGCCCATCGATGATGTGGATATCCGTACGGCACAAGCCGGCGCCGCCGATCCGCACGATCACGTCCCAGGGACCAGTGATGGTCGGTTCGGGCACGTCGTCCAGACTCGGCGATCCCCCTTGTTCCGAAAGTTGGACCGCCTTCAACTATGCCGACCCGCTCTCACTCGTTTGAATAGCTACCGACAACCCGCGCCTGGTTGATGACGTCCGGATCGATCTTCTTCAGCAAATCCCAGGTGGCCAGGCCCGGCTCGAGCTCGAGGTTGTTGCCGATCGCGTAGACGTGGAAGTGGTAGAAGTGCGTGCCGTGGCCAGGAGGCGGCGAGGCCGGGAACCAGCCAGGCTTGCCCAAGCTGTTCACGCCCTGGGTGTACTCGTCACCGCCGCCTTCGGGTAGCTCGCGAACGTCGGCGGGAATCCCGTAAACAACCCAGTGCGTGAAGCCGTCGATCAGCGGGGCATCCATGTCGAGGACGACCACGGCGAACGAGGTCGTTCCCTCGGGAACGTCGGACCAGGAAATCGGTGGCGACACGCCAGCGCCGTTGTTGGAATAGGCATCAGGCATCCGCTCGCCGTGCTTAAAGGCGCTGCTCGATGCGCTCAGGCTGCCACCGTTGTACTTCATGTGATATTCCCCTCACTTCACGATCAGTTTCGCCATTGCTGTATCATAGTATTGATTACCTGATGGATGGTAGCCTGCCCATCGGGCCTCGTCAAGTCGGCAACGCAAGGACCGTGACGGATATTCGTCATGTATAGAACTGTCGAATACTCACGTCAAGGAGACGCGACGGCGGCGGGTGAAGTGCTCCGTGCGCGAGCGTTGACGACCTGGGTTTTTGCTGGCCAGCTTCCGAGAAGCGCCAAAATGTTCGAATGATCCGGAGAAGGGCGAGGTCCGTGTAATGGTCGGAACAGGCTCCAGCGGACGCACTGCACCAGCTATGCGCGCGGCATCGTCGAGGCCTGGCTCCACGGGATCGATGGCAGCTGCCCTGGACCGGCTCCTGAAGCCGTCGTCCATCGCGTTCGTGGGCCTCAGTGATAATTCCGCCTTTCTCGACACCGTCTCGCCGACGTTCGACAGCGACGCCGAGATCTTCATGGTCAATCCACGCTACGAGTCAGTGGCCGGCCGGCCCACCGTGCCCAGCCTGACGTCGCTGGACCGGCCGATCGACGCCGTCATGTGCTTCATGTCCGCCGAACGCACGACCGACCTGGTCGAGGAAGCCGCCGGGCTCGACGTCGGCGGCCTAGTCCTGGTCGCGAGCGGATTCGCGGAGCTCGACACCGGCGGCGAGGCACTGCAGGCGCGGATTAAGGCCGCCGCGGCCGCAGCCTCGATGCCGGTCATAGGTCCGAACGGGCTCGGCTTTATCAACGTGCGCCGTAGAGTCAGCCTGACCGTGGCCAACCGTCACAAGCGCCGGCCTGGCGGTATCTCGGTGATTTCGCACAGCGGCGCCCTGACCAGCGGAAGCGCGATGGCGGCCTGGCTGTATCCGGACTGCGGTACGAACATCCTGGTATCCGCGGGCAACGAGGCGATCACGGATCTCGCCGACTACGTCGACTACCTCGTCGATGATCCGCAGACCACCGCCATCGGACTCGTGCTAGAGAAGATCCGCAGGCCGCAAGCCTTCTTCGCCGCCGTCGCAAGGGCAACGGCGGCCGGCAAGCCGGTGGTCGCGCTCAAGCTCGCCCGGCACGAACGCTCGCAACGACTGGCCGCCTCGCACACCGGAGCGCTCACCGGTGATGCCTGGGTCTACGACGTCGCACTGCGCCAGGCGGGCGTGGCGCTGGCCTATGATCCGGACGAGCTGATCGACCGGCTCGCTCTGGCCGATCAACTGCCCCGGCGGCGCTGGACGCCGGTCTCCTCCCTCGGCGTCGTCACGATCACGGGGGGGTACGCATCGCTGAGCCTGGATCTGGCGATCGAGGAAGGCATCAACATTCCGCCACTGGACAGCTACTCGGCTTGGGCCACCGCCAACCTCCCCGGGGTCACGGTCCCGAACCCGCTCGACGCGACCGGCTTCGGAGCGCGGCTCTGGCCCCAGATCATCGACAAGTACGCCACCGATCCCGACCTCGACGCGATCCTGGTGGTTCATCCGGTCGCCGACGAGGACAGCTCGTCCGCGCCGATGATCGACGAATTCGCTCGCGCCGCGGCGAAGGTGGACAAGCCCTGCGTCATCGCGAATTGTTCCGGAGTGCCTGGCGACTGGGTCACCGATCATCTGGGCGGGGCCCTCGTTCGCGGCCGCGGCTTGCTACCGACTCTGCGGGGACTGGGCACCTTGGGCAGGTTCGTCACCTATCGCGACCGCCCACGTGAGGTGGTCCCCGCCGAGCCGGCGATCGCCCGCCCTACGCAGACGCCGATTCCTCAGCCGGAGGGGCCGATGCTGCCGTTCGGCGCGACCATGGCCCTGCTCGCCGAGCACGGCATACCTGTAGCGCCCTATCACCTGGTCGCGGCCGAGGCCGACGCGTCCTCGGTGCGGCCGCCGTTCTCCGGCCCGTACGTCGCCAAGCTCGCCGACGTCGCGCACCGCACCGAGCACGACGCCGTCCGGCTCAGGGTCGACGAGGCCGGCCTGGCTACTGCGATCACCGACCTGCGCGCCGTCGCGGCCGCTGACGGCCTGTCGCCCATAGTCGCCGTCCAACCGATGCTCGAGATCATCGGCGAGACGCTGCTGGGCATCCAGGGGCAGTCCGAACTCGGCCCGCTCGTCGTATTCGGGCCCGGTGGGATCTTCGTTGAGGTGCTGAATCGGGTGAGCGGGAGAATGGCGCCCTTCGGCATGGATGAGGCTCGGGCGTTGATCGACGAATTCGCCGACATGAAGCTCATGCATGGATTTCGCGGGCGGCCGGCCTGGGACTTGGACGCGCTGGCCGCCATCGTGCTGGCTGCGGGCCGGCTGGCCGCCCGGGGTGCGGACTGGATCGCCACCCTGGACATAAATCCCCTGGTGTACGGACCGGCTGGCTACCACGCGGTAGACGCGCTGCTTCTTCTCGAACCCTAGATTCGGGATCAGGTGACGCCCGCTCGCCCTGCCGGACACCGCGGCCGTCGTCGCGGACAGAGGTGCCGCGCCCGCCGCGCCGGCACCGAGGCGGCTGGGCGGTTATCGGCCACGGCTCGCCGGGCTACGCTGGCCGGGCTGATCCGGCTGCTGGCCATCGAGGTCGGGCCGGTTGGCATCCGGGTCAACGGCGTGCAACCGGGCGCCTGGACGAGCTGAGTGCGCTCATGCCATGCGCGCCGTGGCGCCTGCGTCGGAGCAGGGTATGCACACGCCCGACATGTAAGCCGACTCGTCAGACGCCAGGAAGAGCGCCAGGTTGGCGCTGTCGCGCAACGACGGGGCGCGGCCGATCTTGAGCGGTCCGGCGAACGTGTCGGGGTCCCAACCGTCGAGCTCCTCGTAGGAACCGTCGATCACGGGCGAGCCGATGGGATTCATGAAGTTCGGCGACATACCACGCATCGGGCACAGCGCGTTGACCCGGATGCCGTAGGCGCCGAGGTCGACCGCGAGCCCGCGGACCAACCCGTTGACCCCACCCTTGCTCGCCGCGTATAGCGACCAGCCGGGGTACACGGTGAACGCGGCGATCGACGACGTCATGACGATGCTGCCGCCCCCCGCCTCGCGCATCGGCGGCACCGCGTGCTTGCAGGACAGGAATACGCCGGTGAGGTTGGTGCCTATCATCCGTTGCCAATGCTCAAGTGAGCGATTCTCGAACGGGACCGCGCCGTTGCCCTCGTCCGCAATGCCGGCGTTGGCATAGAGCACATTGAGCTGCCCGAACCGGTCGACCGTCGCCTTAACCGCGGCGGAGATCTCTGCTTCGTCGGACACGTCGCCCGGCACCGCGATCGCTTCGCCGCCGCGTTCGACAATCTGAGCCGCGACGTCGTGCGCGCGCTGGGCGACGATGTCGTTGACCGCTACCCGTGCCCCTTCACCGGCGAACAGCAGCGCGCTCTCGCGGCCGAGACCGGCGCCGGCGCCGGTGATCAGTACGGCTTTCCCGTCGAGTCTCATGGCGTCACGCCAACGCCGTTGTTGGAATAGGCATCAGGCATCCGCTCGCCGGGCTTAAAGGCGCTGCTCGATGCGCTCAGGCTGCCACCGCCGGACTTCATGTGATACTGGCCTCACTTCACGATCAGTTCTCGCCATTGCTGTATCATAGTATTGATTACCTGATGGATGGTAGCCTGCCCACCAGGCCTCGTCAAGTCGGCAACGCAGGGACCGTGGCGGATAATCGTCACGTATAGAGCTGTCGAATCCGCACGTCAAAGAGATCCGACGGCGCGGGTAAGGTGCCCCGCGCACGAGCGTTGTCGGCCCGGGTGTGGCCCGGCTATCTTCCGAGAAGCGCGCAAATATTCGAACGATCCGGAGCAGGGCGAGGTCCGTGTAGTTCTTCGCGAATCCTAGATTCTGCTGGGACCCTGGCTTCGTTCATCCAGGCGGCCACTCGTTCAGGCAAGCGATGCTAGATAGCTTGTCAATTGCGGACTGGCTCAGACTCGCGCGGTGTCCTTGCTGAATCGCCAGACCGCGCCCACGGCGAAGATCGCCAGCCAGGCGATGACGTTGACGACCCAGGTCCAGTCCACGCTGCCGCCGAGTAGCGGCGCGTGCACCAGCTGGTTAAGCCCGTACTCAGGAGACCATTTGGCGATGTCCTGTATCCCCTGCGGGAGCAGGCTGATCGGGATGAACAGGCCGCCCACGAAAGCAAACAGCGACATGATCAGGCCCAGAAGCTGCGGTACGACATCGGGGGGCACCAGGAAACCGATGAACAGCCCGAACGCGGCGAAAAGCAGCGAGCCGATCCAGACGCACAAGGCGCTGACGATCCACAGGTAGACGGGCATCGAGGCCTTGTGGGTCAGGAGGCCGCCGACCACGTTCACGACCGTAATCGGGACGAGCCCCAGGACCAGCGCGGTCGCCACCTTCATGCCGATGTAGGCGGCAGGTGATAGCGGCGTCAGCCGGAGCTGCCTGCTCCAGCCCTGGGCGCGCTCGATGGACACCCCCGCGCCCGTGTAGGTGGTCGAGAATATGGCGCCATAAAGCGCGAGGCTGATCAGAACCCATGCCGCGTAGTTCCCGTGGCCGTAGTTGCCTGTGGTGTTAGTTTTATTCAGCCCGAAGGCGAAGAAGAAGATGACCGGGACGATGACCGTGATGATGACGGCGCGCGGGTTCCGCCGCAGCCGACGGATCTCCAGACTCAGCGCGGTCAGGTTGAAGCCGCCGAAGCGCGGAGCCCGCCGGCCGCTCAGATCTGGCACTGACGTCGTGGTCATCCGATAGCTCCAGTGTTCACGCTGCCTGGCTCGGCGTCGTCGCCGGTCAGTGCGAGGAACGCCTCCTCGATGCCGCGAGCGGTGATTTCCAGGTCCCTGGCTGAGGTGCGCGTCAACAGGTACCTGGCCACCGCGTCGCTGTCGTTCGCATGGATCAGGACGGTCTCGCCGCGGATCTCCACGCTGTCCGCGCCGGGAATGGCGCGGAGCTCAGCCTCGCTGGCCTCGGCCAAGGTGGCCCGCACAGTGCGGCCCGCCGACATCGCCTTGATCTCGGACGCGGTGCCGTCGGCGATCTTCTGCCCGTGCCGCAGCAGGATGATCCGGGAGGCATAGGCGTCCGCTTCCTCCAGGTAGTGCGTGGCGAACAGTACCGTCCTGCCCTGTTCGGCGTCCTTGCGGATCGACGCCCAGAAGCTGCGCCGGCCCTCGACGTCCATCCCGGTGGTCGGCTCGTCCAGGACAAGCAGTTCGGGGTCGGAGACCAGTGCCATGGCAAACCTGAGCCGCTGCTGCTCGCCGCCTGAGCACTTTCCCACCCGGCGGTCCGCGATCTGGGTGATTCCCGCCCGGTCCAGTACCTCGGCGGTCGGCTTGCTCTGTGCGAACAGGCTGGCGGTGTACTGCACGGTCTCCATGACGGTCAGGTCCTTCAGCAGCCCGCCCGTCTGCATCACCGCCGAGACCAGGCCGCGGGTGACTGCCTGCCGGGGGTGCATGCCGAAAACGAGCGCCTGCCCGGACGTCTGCCGGGACAAGCCGAGAATGATGTCGATGGTGGACGTCTTGCCCGCGCCGTTGGGACCGAGCATCGCCACGATTTCTCCCGACGCGATGCTCACGTCGACATCCCTGACCGCCTGCACCGGCCCGAAATGCTTCCTGACGTTCCTCAGCTCAACGGCCAGGGGCGCAGTGCTCTCAATGGTGCGTCCGGGCCCCGTCCTGTCTGCACCTGTCACGACCCAAAGTCTTACACCATCCGGAACCCAGAGAACCATTCGCGACGACAAGGCACGATTTTGGTGTTCGCGAACGTCGGCTGAGAGCGCGCGATGTGGCCTGCAACTGCACTTATGAACGCTGGGTGTCGGAGGTGACCGGTGGCAGTGGGTGAGTAGGAGGTTCAGGACTTATCGGGTCGTCACGTGATCACCCGTCCGAGACTTCGGTAAGGCGGCTTTCCAGGTAGCGGCGCTCGGAATCGGTGCCGGCCAGCTCGATGGCCGTGCGGTAGGCGTCCGCTGCCTCGGCTGGGCGCCCTAGGCGGCGCAGGAAGTCCGCGCGAACCGCTGGGAGAAGGTGGTAGCCGGTCAGTTCGCCGCGGGCGGCCAGGTCGTCGGCGATGGCGAGGCCCGCGGCGGGACCGTCGGCCATGCCCACGGCGACGGCGCGGTTGAGTTCCACCACCGGGGAGGGCAGCAGAATGGCGAGCTGCGCGTACAGCCGGGCGATGGCGGCCCAGTCGGTGTCCTCGGGGCGGGCGGCGCTGGCGTGGCAGGCGGCGATCTCGGCCTGCAGGAGGTATAGGCCAGGCTGCTCCCGGTCGGCCGCAGCCGCCAGCAGGCGCAGCCCCTCGTCGATTGCGTCCCCGTCCCAGCGGGTGCGGTCTTGTTCGGGCAGAGGCACCAGGTCACCGGAGGCGTCGGTCCGCGCGCCGCGGCGTGAGTCATTCAGCAGCATGAGCGCCAGCAGGCCGGCTGTCTCCGGTTCGCCCGGCTGCAGCGTGA
>Ga0302177_10001062_pt1 | contig 19917 bp, 19 predicted proteins | sample I_Palsa_E1_2_FD_198780 | JGI IMG/M metagenome (GOLD analysis project Ga0302177, IMG submission 198780) | Peat permafrost microbial communities from Stordalen Mire near Abisko, Sweden - I_Palsa_E1_2 | ecosystem: Environmental > Terrestrial > Soil > Palsa > Peat permafrost | place: Sweden... | reverse complement strand
ACTCAGCTGCCCGGTGAGAAGATGAACGCGAGCAATCCAACAATGCGACTCCCAAGGGACCACCAATGGCGAGCGTAACCATCTCAGCGTCGTACGGCGCGCGGGGCGAACGCATCGCCCAGGCCGTGTCTGAGCGTTTGGGATTGGCCTTTCTCGATCGGGCGATTCCGCTGCGGGTGGCGCATCAGCTGCACCTTTCCGAGGATTCTGCAGAGAGCAGCGACGAACGTGCCCCTACCCGCTGGGATCGGATTGCCAATGCACTCTCCGCAGCCGGGTCGGTGACGACCGCGACCGGAGTGTCGCCGGCGCCCATTCAGGATGCCGACGCCTTTCGGAGGGCTACTGAGAGCATCCTCCAGAGGGTCGCGGATACTACTGGCGCGGTGATTCTTGGCCGCGCCGGCATGGTAGTCCTCGGCGGCCGCGCAGACGTGCTCTGCGTTCGCCTCGACGGACCAATCGAAGCCCGAATCGCGCAGGCGGTCGCCGACGGGGCCGACCCGGCTACCGCGAGCGACGCGCAGCGCGCTGTCGACGGGGCGCGGAACGACTATGCGCACTTCTTCTATAGACAACGACAAGACGACGGACGGCTCTACCATCTGATCATGGACAGCACTGCGCTGCCTGTTGACACGTGCGTCGACATCGTCGTAAGAGCTGCTCGAGCGAAGACCGGGGTCTAGACGCTCCGACGACGCCGCCGTCGAAATCGTCATTTTCTTCGCACTGCTGCTGGTGACCATGATGATCATCGCGATGCTCCCGAGCACGATCAGCGGGCGCTTCTGGATCACATTGCCCCGTCTGCGCGCTGGCACTCGCAGCAATGGCTGGACATACATCCAGGGGACGCAGCTGCTCCCGGTCCTCCGGTTCTGTGCGTCGTGCTTGAAGCTTTTGGGACGAACGGACCCGGCGTGTTGCTGCGCTTGTTACGGCGTCGGGATCAAGGTTGACCTTGACCCGCTTTGACGGACACATTTGTTAGGCCGAGCACATTGCGGCCAGCGCTTTCGCCACCGCTGCGACGATCGTCTCCCCCGCCTTAAGCACCTACCGGCTCGCAACGTGGCATTACCCGCGCGTTGATGGTTGCGGCAGTCCCTCAACCTCACCTCTTCTATAGGGAGCAGCGTCTGTACCGGGCGCGTACACGGTGACCGCGCCTGGGCCGAGGCACTGCCACGCTCCGGAATGCCAGAGCGCGCACGTACGCTCATCGACGCCGATCAATGTCGCCTCGGGCAGCGCCGCGCGCGCAGATTGATACCACTTGTGGCCAAAGGTGTCGTGGTGCGGCAGGACCGCACAGTGCGCGATCACGCCAAGTCCTGGAACCGCGCGACGCTCGGTGTGGCTCGGAAATGACTGGCGAACCAACGTGTCTGCGCACAGCACCATCGCGCCCGCCGAGGATCCTGCGAGGACGGCACCGTTGCGCCACGCCGAAAGGATGGCTGCGCCCACCGGACTACTTCGGAGCAAAGACGCAACCAGTCCTGGATCCCCGCCGGCGAGATAGAAGAATCCTGCATGAGCGGCGGCTTCAACCAGCGCCGCGCTCTGCGCTTGCTTCTGAGTGTACACGGCCAGTTCGGTGAGCTCGAGACCAAACTGCTGGAACCACAATATTCCCTGGCGCACGGCGCGTTCCGGGCGAGATCGCGCAGCGGCCGTTGCCACCAGAAACCCCTGGCCATGCGAGGCTCCGGCGAGCAGTTCATCGTGTGCCTCGTTTCCGGGACCAAATTCGCCGCCACCCACCAGAGCCAAGAGTCCAGCCTCGCGCCGCAGATCGTCCATGCGCCGATCATGAGACCTCTACACGGGCTGGCGTCCCTTCGTTGCGTCCCGGCTTGAGAGGCCGATCAGGTGGCGCCATCGGCGTCGGTGGTCGGCGTTGGGCAAACTCAATACGGCGAGGGCCACAACCGCGGCGATCGCCTCGAGCTCGGCTCGCACCGCGGCAGCCCGATCGCTTGTCCAGCCACAGGTCTCCACGAGCACGGCCTCGAGCTCGCCGAGGATCGCGGGACCGATGATCACGCGAGATCACCACGGAGGACGTCCTCGAGGAGACGTCGCGGGCGCCCGGCTCGATCGAAGCCACGACACGCCACTACTCGGCCCTCGCCGTGCCATCCAGCGTCCCATCTCGCGCAACGGTCGCTCGATGTTTCGGCACATGACATCGGCAGCAAACAGCGATCCCAGTAGCACGCAGATGAGCGTCCCCACGCTGTTGCCCATGTGCACCGTGAGTGATAATTGATAGTGGCGAATCCCCTTGATCACACGAGCAACCAGCACAAGGACAATATTTATGTGGCGTAACTTCTGTAGCGCCCCTCTAGCGACGAGGACCACTTTTGCTCTCGCGTGACAGCCATGCTGCCTCTGAACACCGTGGAGGCTCCGATTACCATTGGTACAAAGTCGGCGGCCCCGGGCAGGAGTTACTTTACTCGAAAAACCGCGTCATCCTGGGCTACCTGGAGCACAAGGCCGAAATAGACCAGCAACTTTCCACGATGTATGCCAATGGCCAAAGGCGACTACGCATCGGCATAGAGTTTGCGAACGATGACGCCCCGAACCGGCTGCACATCACCAATGGCGATTTCGCTCCAGAGGATGCCGCACAGATAGCTGCCCTGCTGGCTTCCATAAAGGGCATCGGCTTCGAGGAGGTCTACGTCAATATCAATGGCGGTGGCGCAAACAATAACGTCCGTAACTGGACGGAGTGGAGCGACGCGGTGTATCGGGAGAATTGTAGCGTCATCTCCCATGCCAGGGAAATAACAAAAGCCTCCGGGCTTCCCTACCTTCTCGATCTCGGCGGCGAGTATACGCCGGTACTCAACGGTCAGGAGATCAGGGTGCAGTACTGTAGGAGGTTGTGGGCGGATTACTCAACGACCTTCGGTACCGACGATACTGTTGGCTTTTCCATCATTGCCGGCATTTCGAACGACCGCTACGGCCATTTGCGGGACATCTATGGAGACAACCCACCGAAGGCATTCGACTTGCACATCTACGCTCGGCGGGATGAAACCAACGGAAACTACACCGAGAGCTCGTATCAACGATTCATGTATGCCCATAAGCGGATTGCGGACGTCGGCTATGGCAATATTCCGTGGATTATCGGGGAGTGCTTTTACAACGACGGCTTGGAAGCCGACCAGCTTGCGCAGGCCATCAAGGAGACTCAGCAGAGGATACTTTTCCTTCTCCAGTTTCCCCATGTCAGGCCGCCATTCCCGAAGCCGCCACATTATAGCGACGTCGACGTTGTGCCCCTGCAGTTTGACCAATACATCACTCGTGGATTTTGATTCAAGTAAGATCGGTGCTCATCCTCCGCTCCACTCACTCAAGCGGGAGCGTCGCGCTCACCGAATCGAACGCCAGGTATGGGACTGGCGATTGAGGAGGTCGCCTACCCTGGAGTGATCGACCTTGCCATCCGCTCCGGCGTGCTCATGCACCTGCTGCCCGTGAGCAAGGACGGAGCAGATGTCAGTGCGCACCAGGCTGCCTGTCGGCGAGCGCGGGTCGACGTGGCAGTCCTCGCACCGGACTTCCAGAACCCGACCGGCGCGCTGATGTCAGCGGAGACACGCCGTCGACTTGTTCGCGTCGCGCAGGAAGAAGAAGTGGTGCTCATCGATGACCGCACCCATGCCGATCTCGATCATGGCGCAACTGCGCCGCCGCCCCTGGCGTCGTTTGACGACCAAGCTCGTGTCGTCACGATTGGCGGCATGTCGAAGCTCTATTGGGGTGGGTTGCGACTCGGATGGATCCGCGCTCGATCGTCGTTGATCAATCGCCTCATCGAGCAAAAGTCGGGCAGTGACCTCGGCACCTCCGCACCGATGCAGATCATCGCCGCCGAACTCTTGCACCACCATCACGACGCCACTCGCACCTGGAGAAACGACCAGTTGCGCCGCTCACTCGACGCGCTCGAGTCAGCGCTGCTCACGTCGATGCCCGCTGCAGAATGGGGCCGGCCTTCGGGCGGTCCGAACCTCTGGATACGTCTCCCTGGCACCGACGCGCTCGAATTCACGCGCCGCGCGCTCGCTGGCGGTGTCGCCGTCATCGCCGGGCCACTGCTCTCCTGCCGTGCTGGTCGCGCGACCGACCGGATTCGCGTTCCTTTTTACGCCCAGCCGGCTACGCTCACGGAGGCCGTCACCCGTCTCGCGCGATGTTGGGCGCAAATGACTGGACGCTGACGCGGGTTTCCTTGGCCCCTGCATCGCCGTCTGCAGTAGCCTCTAGTCCCGTGGACGCGGCACGTGCGGACGCGCTATTGGTCTTCGCTGAGGATAGCCCGGCGGGGCTAGCCAGCCTGGACACGGTCACCTGGCAGCGCCGGCTCGGAGAGCAATCCGCCGAGCTGGGGGACGCCTTCGATTGGTTCTTGACCCACCGGCGGCCAACTGACGCGCTGCGCATCGCGGTCTCCCTGTCCGACCACTGGATGCACTCTGGCGATCTGACTGAGGGAACCCGGCGGCTGGAGCGCTGCCTGGCCGCAACAGGCGTCGAGCCGCGCGTTCGCGGCCGCGCTCATTGCCAGGCCGGGATGCTCGCTTTCTGGGAGGGGCGCGACGAGCAGGCGCGATCGGCGTTTCAGGCTGCCCGCGAGGTCGCGCGTGGGTGCGAAGACCGGACCACCGAGGCACTTGCGCTGGCGGGATTGGCGCGGATCGCACTGCGAGCGCGGCAGACTGAGTCGGCGCGCTCCCTTTGCGAAGAGGCGTTGCATGTCGTCGAGGGCAGCGACGATAGCGCGGGTTGGTCGAGCGCTATCCATGTGCTCAGCGTTGCCGCGCAGATGTCGGGCGATCTGAACACGGCCTGTGATTTGATGCTGCAACGGATGGAGATGGCACGCAAGCGCGGGGACTTGAGCGTGGTGTCGTACGAGGCGAGCAACCTCAGCGCGGTCGAGCGACAGCTCGGCAACCGCACAAGAGCGAAGGAGCTGGCACTAGAAGCGCTCGACATCGGGGCCTGGCGCAGCGACCAGTGGGCAATTCCTTACACAGTGAACCAGCTGGCTGCCGTCGCCGTCGAGACCGGTGACTTCGCGCGCGCCGCAACGCTGGCGCGGCTGGGGTGCTTTGGGGTGACGGAGGGCGCGTAGAGGAAGCTACGGGCGGCCGGCGTGCGGCGCCGGCTGATCCGGCGCCGCGAGCAGCCGCCCAGTCAACCCTGGCCCTTCAGTCATCGCCGCCTCCATCCCTCGCCATTGCGCCGCGGTGATGAACAGGGTGCGACCGTCTTCGCCGCCAAGCATGCACGCAAAGCAACCGCGGTCGACGGAGATCGTGCTCAGCACCTCGCCGCCCTCTCGCACGCGCGCGCAGCGCCGGCCAGGGACGCTTGCGACCCACACGGCACCGTCGGCGTCCGCGCAGATCCCATCGGGCGCGTACTCAAGTTCGGCCCACACCCGACGGCCGGACAGCGTCCCGTCGACCGCCACCTCGAAGGCAACGAGCTGCCGGGCGTGAGAGTCGGCCACCACAAGCGTGCACCCCTCGTCTATCAACGCCATGCCGTTGGGAAACTCCAGTCCGTCGGCGATCTCGTCCACGCTGCCATCTGGACGAACCAACACGACCACTCCAGCTCCGCCGTTCACGTAGGCGTTGCCGGCGACGTCAACGACGAGCTCGTTGAACGGCGCGGAACCCAGCCCGGTGAGGTCCGCGACGGTGGTAAGAGTTCCGTCCAGCTCCTGACGCAGCAGCAGCCGCCGTGGCCCATCGATCACGAGCAGCCGCCCGTCGGGGAGCCAATCGATGCTGAACGGCAGCGACTGCGGGGTGAGGCGAGCGTGAACCTGTCGCTCGCCGTCGGTCGTGACGGCCAGTACTTCGCCGGCGCCCCAGTTGCACAACCAGACACGCCCGTCGCGCCACCGCGTTGACTCGGGAAAACCGAGGCCCTCGACGACCAAGCGTGTCTCGTTCATCCACTAGCTCCTATACAAGACATCAGGCGATGCCCGACCGACGCCAGAACGGATCTGACGCGGATTGTGAAACGAGTCGTTCCGCGTCCGCACGGCGTCTCCAGTGACGTCGCGGGGCCGAGGTGTGAGCGAACCGGAGCTGCCTGATCGCGATCGCTGCCACCTGGATCGACACGGTCGCCGTCCAGATCCTCTCCTATCGCGACTCCGGCCCGCTGTCCACTCGATGAGAACGGGACGCTGAAGACCCACCCGGATTCCCGCAGTCGGGTCCGCGATCGGTCGCGAAGAGGCGACAGAAAGCAGACAAAGCATCGTGGCGCTGATCAACGATGGTCCCTCAGCGCAGTGTTGCAGGCCTGAAGGTCGATTGAGATGAACGAGAGCGGACGTACAGGCGAAACCGACGGGGCAACACTGCGCTGTTGAACCTCCGCTAATGACAGTGGTCCCCGCCCGGTTGTCATCTGATCCCGCCGACCTCCGGCGGGCGGCAAACACGGCACGCGTCCTTGCCGTGGCGGCCACGACTTATGGATTGATTTTCGCCGTGGCCGCACCGCTCCTACGGAGTGAACGCCTCGGGATCTTCGCCGGCTGTGCCCTGCTTGCCGGGATCGGATGCCAGATCAGCGCGCGGTTGATTAAAAGAGGTCGTCTCCAGGAAGGAGTCGCCGGGTGCGCCGCGGCGATATTCGTCACGGTAGCCGTCGGCGCCGTCCTGATCCCCGAGTCCGTGGTGACGTATGTCGTGATCTGCAGCATCGCGCTGGCGCTGAGCGTTCAGTTCGGGGAGGGACGCAATCCGATGGTGATCGCGATCCTCGCCTCGGCCGATGCATTGTTCGCTCTGCTCCTCGGCGTGGGCCTGCGCTCGACCTCGGGACTTCCAAACAGCTTTCTTGATCCGATCAACATCGTCGGATCGGCGCTTGCCTTGGGTGCTCTGGGCTTTGTGCTCTTTCAGTTGCGCGCCGCCTTCAGCGCCCGCAGCGAGCGGCTGTCCGCCTCGCTCCGAGAGTCGGAGGAGCAGCGCGTCGTGACACGAGTTGCCGAGGGGGAGGCGAAAGTGAAATCAGAGTTTCTCGCGAACATGAGCCACGAGATCAGGACGCCGATGAACGCCGTTATCGGCATGTCCAGCCTGATCCTCGATACCGAGTTGAGCGAGGAGCAGACGGAGTTCGCACTCACCATTCGGAACTCCGCAGAGCATCTTCTTAGCCTCATCAACAATATTTTGGACTTCTCGAAGATAGAGGCAGGAAAGCTTGAACTGGACATGACAACATTTCGCGTGCGAGCGGTTGCCGAAGAGGCGCTCGATCTGCTGGCATCGGAGGCCGCGAGAAAGCATATCGAACTCGGCTGCTTGATCGCCACGGGCGTCGCCGATCGTATCCGAGCGGACAAGATGCGACTGCGGCAGATTCTGGTGAACCTGCTGTCCAACGCCGTGAAATTCACGTCGTCCGGGGAGGTGGTGATGGAGGTTACCGCCGTGCCGACTGATGCACGCCCGGAGCAGCTGGAGTTTTCAGTGCGTGACACGGGAGAAGGTCTCTCCGACGGTCAGATCGCCCGGCTGTTCACGGCCTTTACGCAGGCCGATTCGTCAACCACGCGGCTGCACGGCGGAACCGGCCTCGGACTTGCGATTTCCAAGCAACTCTGTGAACTGATGGGGGGGCGCATCTGGGTCGAGTCCGCGCCCGGACATGGCACGACGTTCCGCTTCACGATCGTGGCGAGCTCGGTCGACGTCGGAAGCGGTGATGACGACGTCGAAGACACCAACGACGTGCTCGCCGGCCGGACCGCACTCATCGTCGATGACAACACAACGAACTGCCGCATCCTCGCCGGGTTTCTCGCGCGGTGGAGCGTCGCGTCGCACGCGTTCTCCAGCGGCGCAGAGGCGCTGGCGTGGATCAACTCTGGCGGACGGTTTGACTTCGCCATTCTCGACTACCAGATGCCGGGCCAGAACGGCGTCGATCTCGCCGGCGCAGTACAGAAGGAAGTGCCCGAGGTACCGTGCATACTTCTCAGCTCGATCACTGAACGAGCACCCTCTCAGGCTGGGCTATTTGCCGCCGAGCTGCACAAGCCGATCCACGAGGCAACATTTCGCGCCGCGTTGGTCGCAGTGGTACAAAAACGGGCCATGCCGACCGGCCCGACAAAGAACTCGCAAAGCGAGTACGACAGCACGTTGGGACAGCGGCGTCCGCTTTCGATCCTGCTCGCAGAGGACAACGAGGTGAATCAGCGCGTTGCCATGCGGATGCTCGAGCGATTCGGATACGCTGCGGATCTGGCCCGCAATGGCCTCGAGGCGTGCGACGCAGTGGCGCGGGCACGCTATGACGTCGTTTTGATGGACGTGCAGATGCCCGAGATGGACGGACTTGCTGCCACGCGCGCGATACGGTCGAGCCTCGGGGACAAGGGGCCGCGAATCATCGCCATGACGGCCAGTGCCATGGAGGAGGATCGGCGCGCGTGCATGGCGGCTGGGATGGATGACCACGTGACCAAGCCGATCACCCCGGCAACTCTGGCCGCGGCGCTGGGCCGCTGCGAGCCGGCTCAGGCACTCGGGGCCGCGGCCCCCTCGGCCACGAACGACGGCGGTTCCCGCGTCAATCCGCGGATGGAGGCATCGAAGATCACCTCGGCCCTCACAGCCTCGTCTACATCGCCGACAGGCACCGTCGTCTCCGCGCCTGCCATTGACGTCAGCACGCTCGAGCATCTCGCCGCACAGATGGGCGACGCGTTTGCTGACGTGGTCGCAGCCTATGTCAACGATGCTCCACAGCAGATCGCATTGATGCGCAGCGCGCTGACCAACGCCGATGTGCCGTTGTGCCAGCGTGCCGCGCACACTTTGCGCAGTGCGAGCTACTTGGTGGGGGCGCAATCCCTGGCCGGGCTCTGCGAGGCGGCCGAAGCCCTCTGTCGCTCTGGCCGCATGCCCACCGATCTGGACGTCGTCGACATCGATGACGCTCTCGCCGAAGCGCTATCGGGACTCCGGGCACTCACGGCGGCGTTTCCGTCGTACTCGACCGCCGCACGCCTCGATTAGGAGTGACTCGCGGCCCGAAGCACGGGCGATGCTCGCTGCCGTGGGTGAGGCTCGCCGGCTTCCACAGCCGCGCCCACCACCTGGCCCACCAGAACGCGCACCGAACGGCTGATCCTGGCCTCGGGTTTGGTGTCCAGAAAGGATTTGCCTTCACGCAGGGCGCCCTCTACCGTGTCACCGTCAAACGGGATCACCACGGCCGCGGGGCACTGCAGCGTTCGCTCAATGTCCTCGAGCTGTATCGACTGTCTTTCTGCGTTATGAACGACGACCAGGCACGTCCTATCGCTTGCCACGTTCAGTACTGAGAGGATGTGCAGCGTCAGCTTGGCATTCTTGATCGAGAGCATTGTCGGGTTGACAACCACCACGATCTTCGTGGCCGCATCAAGTGCGACGAGTGTCGTCTCTCCAAGCTGAGTTGACGTATCGATGACGGTATGGAGGAAGTGCTCCCGTAGCATTGCAAGCATTGCTGTGAAGGCTGCCGGAGTCACGAGCTCGGCAAACTCGGGACTAATCGGAGCGGTCAGGACTCGCACTCCCAGGGGGCCATCGACCATCACTGACGACACGAATTCCCAATCCATGACGTCTGCCGTTGCAATATCAGCAATCCCGCGGTGAGCATCGAGATTGAATAGGAGGCTGACATCACCGAATCTCAGATCAAGGTCGACAAGTGCCACGGGTGCCCGTGTAGCAGCTGCCAGTGCCGCAGCGAGGTTCCCGGCCAAGAGCGTGCGTCCCGAGCCGCCCTTTCCGCCGAAGATCACGGTGACCTCCCCTTCTACGGGCTCCGGCATTCGTCCTGCCGTGGAAGCAGTCAGCTCGAAGGCCTCCTGGCGGAGCCGTCCCAGCCTGTCGACACGGCGGACAGCCTCAAAGAGTTCCTCAGCCTCAAACGGCTTGGTCAGGTATTCCCTTGCGCCTGCCTGCAGCGCCCGCCGCAGGTAGTCGATTTCGCTCTCTGTGGACATGATGACCACCGCTACGCTCGGTAGCTGCTCGCTGAGCTCTCGGGTTGCTTCGATGCCATTCATCTCGGGCATGTTGATGTCCATTACCACGACGTTGGGGTTGAGCTCCCGCGATTTCTCGACTGCCTCCCTGCCGTTGACAGCGGTGCCGCAGACCTCGATGTCAGGCGCGCCTTTCAGCAGCGCCGAGACGTAGACACGATTTGTCAGGCTGTCGTCCACTACGAGGACCCGGATCATGATCTGGATCATCTCCATATCGGTATCTGCGCGAGCCGGTGCGGCGGCGCTTGATCCACGCGAAAGAAGTGGGAAGCATCGCGACGTGGTGCGCCGTTGCCACCTGCCTCGAGGATGCTGACGATGTACCCATAGTACCGCCTCCGGGCCACGGATCCGGCAGAACAACCCGTGGTTCAGCGCCGCTGCCGTCAACTCGTCCCGAAAGCGCGGTGCCGCGAGGGAGATCAGAGCACGGGCGCTATGAGCCAAGCCCATTCCGTGGAGGTCGATGCGGCCGTGGTCCGGGCCACCCAGTGCATGTGTGGTCGCGACGTCGTCACCCCAGCGCCATCCGCGAGCGTATCGACGATTCGCGATAGCCGGCCGCCGCGTGCCGTCGATAGCAAGGCAATCACCGGCCGGCAGCGGCCTGGCTTTGGGCGAGCGCCGAGACGGGCGAACTGCGCTGACGCGTTTTGCTCCGCTCGATCTGCTCTCGGTTCGGCGCGGACGTTGCCCGTCCGCCGGAAATCGCGCGAAATTAGAGTGGATTTGCAGGAAAGAACGTCAATCAGGGAATGAGTGCGAGTCCCTGCCGAGTGACTGATCCCCGCACGTTGGAATCGGCTGCACTTGTGGGCCTGCCCCGGTTGATGGACCACCATGGTGTGGGAGCCACTGCTGAAGCGTGGACGGTAACCACCGCGACTGGACGCTCAAGGTCGAGACGTGGATGCGGCAAAGGAGCCATACGTTTCGGCCGCTAACTCTCCCTTGTTAGCCCGATGATGCCTTCGGTCCCGTCCACTTATGGGGTGGCGGGTAGACATATCTCGCGATAGTGCCTGAAACCCATCCGATCGCCCATCCGCCAAACACCAAGAGGAACGTGTGAAGGTTGTCTGGCTCCCTAGCTGCGACGATCGCGAGGATGATCGCCAGCACTACGGCCACGCCGATGCTGTAGACCCAGTAATTCCGGTACCGAGGGACCATTTGCGGCTCCTAATGTCGGCTATGCCTCGAGCTTCGGGAGCACCAGGTGCACCCGGCTCCCACGCCCCAGCAGGCCCAATCGCGGCGCGCTCGGTGGCTCAGATGCGTGCCGCGGCCGTCTCCAACGCTCGGCTCGCCCGCTTAGAAGCTGAGACGCAAGCAGTCTTCAAGATTCCCATCGGCGCGTCGGTACGCCAGCGGACCCAATCCCATAGCTGGCGAACGTTCTCTGCTGTCCGCTCGTTCGTACGGCACACACATGCGGGCCATCGCACGGCGCAACCCCCAATACATATGCACGTCTTGTTCTAACCGTGAAAACCGACGCGTCAGTTCAGTATCTCTGATACCATCCGCCAATGCCTCGGATCTCCTCCGCCGCACGTTCGGCGCGCCGGCAGGCGCTGATCGACGCGGCCTGGAGATGCGCCGGGCGCATGGGCTATGGACAGATGACCGTTGACGATATCTGCGCAGAGGCGAAGGTGAGCAAGGGCGCCTTCTACGGATACTTCGAGTCAAAGCAAGACCTTCTCATCGCCCTCCTCGACGAGGATGCCGCCGGGCTCGACGGCGTGCTCGAGGCACTGGACCAACGCGATATCCCCAACGTCGAGCGCCTGCGGAGCTTCGCTCGAGAGATGTGCGCTCGGGGTGCCGACCAGGCACGCGTCCAAGTGCGTTCGGATCTCTGGGCGGCGATTCTCGTCGAGCCGGTCATCCGCAAACGCATGGTTTCGGCCGTGGGACGCCGCCGAGCGGTACTACGCGGCTGGATTGACGACGCCATGCGCAGCGGCGAGCTCGCGCCGATCCCCGCGAACGCATTCGCTTCGGTGCTGCTTGCGCTCGGCGACGGCCTCACTCTGCACAGCTCGCTCGACCCGTCGGGCTTCCGCTGGGCCAACATCACCCGAGTCTTCGCCGCGATCTTCGCCGGGCTGAGCAACGACGACGGATGACGTCCGCCGCCCGCCGGATACACCTGCCGCACGACATCCGCCGCCGAGGATTCGACTGGCTGCGCGGGACATCCGGCGGCACCATCGCGATCGCGCTTGTGGTCGGCGCGGGTGGTGGTGCCGGGGCGATCGTCTTTCGCGATCTCATCCGCTGGTTCACGCTCCTCTTCACTGGGCATGGCGACTACAGCGACGTCGGACACGCCATCAACCCAAACGTGCCCTGGCTGGGGCTGTGGTTTGTCGTGCTGGTTCCCGTTGTGGGCGGGCTCATCTACGGGCCGCTCATCCAACTGTTTGCGCCTGAGGCCCGGGGGCACGGCGTCCCGGAGGTCATGCTCGCCGTGGCTGAACGGGGCGGCCGGATCCGCCCCCAGGTCGCCGTCGTCAAGGCGCTTGCCTCCGCGATCTGCATCGGGGCGGGCGGCTCCGTCGGCCGTGAGGGTCCCATCGTTCAGATCGGCTCGGCGTTGGGCTCGTCGATCGGACAGGTGCTGCATATGTCGGAGTCGCGGATGCGACTCCTCGTCGGCTGCGGGACGGCAGCGGGGATCTCAGCCACCTTCAACGCCCCCATTGCCGGCGTGTTCTTCGCCCTCGAACTCATCCTCCAGGACTTCGCGGTGGAGTCGTTCGGCGCCGTCGTGCTGGCCTCCGTGACCGCAGACATCATCGGACGCGCGGCCTTTGGGAACCAGGCCTTCCTCACGCTGCCCGCGTTTCACATCGTCTCCACTTGGGAGTTCGGCCTCTACGCGATCCTGGGCCTTCTGGGTGGCCTGGCGGGCATCGCGTTCATTCGGGTCCTCTACGGGACCGAGGACATCCTCGATCACCTCTGGCGCGGGCCGGAGTGGTTGCGCCCTGTCGTCGGCGGTGTCTTCCTCGGACTGCTCCTACTCGCGCTGCCCCAACTGTATGGCGTTGGCTATCCGGTGCTTCAGAACGCCGTCGCCGGCCACATCGTTCTCGGGTTGCTTGCAGTGCTCCTCGCCGGCAAGATGATCGCCACCAGCCTCACCATCGGCATCGGCGGCTCGGGCGGTGTGTTCGCGCCGTCGCTTTTTATGGGCGCGATGCTGGGCACCGCCTTCGGTCAAGTTGCCGGCCTGCTCTTCCACGGCGCCGTCGGACCCGCGGGCGCATACGGGTTGGTTGGCATGGGCGCGGTCTTCGCCGGCGCGGCGCGGGCGCCTATCACGGCGGTGATCATCATCTTCGAGCTCACCGGCGACTACACGATCATCCTGCCGCTCATGGTGGCGATTGTTGCGGCCGCAGGGTTGAGTTCCCTGCTCTCTAAGGACACCATCTACACGCTCAAACTGCGCCGGCGTGGCATCGACATTCTGCGTGCACGCGGCGAGAACCTCATGCAAGCAGTCAGGGTTCGCGACGCGATGCAGCCGGTGCCGGCTCCGTTATCGAGTGACACATCGCTCGACGATCTCGTGAAGCGGTTCTCGTCCGGTGCTGTCAACGCGCTGCCAGTCGTGGATGCGACGGGTGCCTACCGGGGGATGGTTACTGAGCGCGAGGTCGAAGCGGCGATCGGCGACAGCACGCCCGATGTGACCGCGGGCGATCTTGCGTTCCTGCCGGCCAGCGTCTCACCTGATGCCACGCTCGAGGGTGCGTTATCGCAACTCGTCCAGCAGGACCAGTCGACACTCCCCGTGCTGATGCCGGGCACGACGACGGTGCTCGGCTGGTTGACGCATCGGGACATCCTGCTCGCATACAACGCCCGTCTCGGGGCCGGCAAGGGTCAGGTCGGGAGCGCTCCTGGCACGCTTGACGTTGAAACGAACGCCACGGGCAACGTGGCTTCGATTCCAATCCTGCCGGACTACCGTCTTGTCGACGTGGAGTTGACCAAGCCTGGCCCTCCGATCGCTTCGCGCATCGCTGACCTCACGCTGCCGTCCCACTCGCTCCTCGTCAGACTGCATCGAGGAAATACCGATGTGGCGCTGACGGACGACACGATGCTGCGGCGAGGTGATCGGCTCACGTTCTTCGTCCGCAACGATCAAGTCGACGAACTCGCGGCGCGCATTCGCCCGCTCCGAGCGCCGAGGTCCTGACCCTCTAGTCGAACCTAGCCGCGAATGTCCTGGGCGTGCTGAAGACGCCGAATATGCCGAGGCGAGGCGCTGGTCGCCGCGGGGGGTACCGAGATCGCGTTCTCGAGCAAGCGTGCGGTCCCCGGTATGTCAAGGCTTACAACGTGTTCACCGGCAGCCCGGAGAGCCGCCATCGCAGCCTCATGGCGCGGGAATCGGCGAGCGGCGCATGGTCCTGCCGCCAATGACGATCACCACGAGTGCGATAAGAACGAGGACGAGGGCGTGACGCGGGGTCAGCACCGCAACCGTCAGGCTGGCGGCGCGTCCACTATCCGGCAGGGGATCTCGGCGTCCTCGTCGACGTGGTAACTGGCGCAGATCCGGTGGTACCCGTCAGCGATCGTCATGGCGACGTCGCTCGAAGCGTGCCCGCGGACCAGCAACACTGGCGACAGGAGTTCGCCCTTGCGAATCTTCTTGAGGTCGCGCGCCACATCCGGGTCGTCGGCTGGAAGCAGTTGCAAGCGGCTGGCTCGAAGCAGGTTCTTTGCCTTCTTGTGAGAGAGCGGCGCCGCTTTCAGCTTGCGGACCACCGCCGTCACGTGGGCGGGCGGCAACAGCAGCGAGAGATAGTCGCCGGCCGCAGGAAAGTCATGCGGATCCGGGTCGGCCTTCCAATATTCCTTTTTGGCCACCGTGTGTACCTCTCGACTCCGACGATGGATCACGGACTCGCGGCGATGCTTCGTACGTCACAAAGGGTAGGAGGTCTTCGCGTCGACTGCGCTACGCGAACTCTTCTGCGTCAGCCCGTCGGGAGTGACCCCTCGGCCGCTGCCGCGGCGGTCACGTCGTGTCCGCCAGGGCCACGCAGGACATAGGCTATGCCCACCGCCAGTACAGCCCCTGCAGTGGGACCGATCAGGTAGATCCAGAAGTTGGCGAAATCGAGGCCGACGAGTTCCGGCCCGAAGGATCGAGCCGGGTTCATCGACGCCCCGCTCACGGGGCTGGCCCAGAGTCCTGCAAGGACGATGTAGGCGCCCACGGCGAGCGCCGACAGCGGCCCTACGTTCTGAGCAGCCGAGGCGGTTCCAAGGATGGTGCTCACCAAACCAAGGGTTAAGAGTGCCTCGATCAGCAGTGCCTGCAATGCGCTTATCCCCGGGCCGGGCTGGCTGGCGCCGAGCCCACCGAGGTTGCCGAGGACCGCCCGGAGGAACAGGCACGCCAGCGTGGCCCCCACGAGTTGGGCCACCACGTACCCGGGGACGCGGCGCCATGGGAAATCCCGACGCATTGCAAAGGCGAGACTCACCACAGGGTTGAGGTGCGCCCCCGAGATCTTGCCCATGAAGAGGATGACCGCCATCACGGTGAGGCCCGGGGCGGCCACCTCCGCCGATCTGCTGACTGCGCCGTGGCTGAGCGCTGCAACCACCCCTCCTCCCGCCGCCGCGACCACCAAGAGAAACGTGCCAAACAGTTCCGAGAAGAGCCGGCGCCATTCCTGGCTCGGGTCGCGGAACATCGCCAGTCGCTGAGCGGTCTCCGTATCGACGGGGCTCACGGGGGTGCCTCTAGTCTGGTCCGCGTCAGCAAACCGTCTATGACCCCCTGTTGGCGACGACCGTTCGGAGAGGGTTGCGCCACTTTTCTCCGGGGCCGAGAAGCGCATCCGCTTGTTTGGGTCCCCACCCGCCGGGTTCGTACGGAAGTGCGCGGCCATGCCGTTTCAGGACTGGATCGACCACCACCCACGCCGCCTCCACTGCACCCTCGCCGGTGAAGAGCGTGTTGTCGCCTGCCATCGCGTCTCCCAGAAGGCGATCGTACGGCGCCTCGGCACCGCGGAGCTCTTCCAACAGGGAGAACTCCCGCTGGACGCCTGAGCGTTCATCGCCCGAACGTTTCAGGCGTGCAGCGATGGCGATTGCAGGTCCGGGCTCCAGACGAAAGCGAAAGTAGTTCGCCTCGATCAACGCACCGGGCGTCTCCTCGAAAAGCCGCTGCGGTGGTGACTTCAGCTCGACGACCACCTCGGTCGCGGTCGCCGCCAGCCGCTTCCCTGCCCTGATGTACCAGGGCACGCCTTCCCATCGCCACGAATCGATGTGCATTCGAGCGGCACAGTACGTCTCAACGTCGGATCCCGCCGCGACGCCCTGCTCCTTCAGGTATCCGTTGTATTGACCACGGACGAGGTCGTCACGCGTCAACGGGCGCATCGACCGAAAGACCTTGAGCTTGTCGTTGCGCTGGTCGCCGGCGGCCATGCTCGCTGGTGCGTCCATCGCCAGCAGGGCCACGACTTGGAAGAGATGGTTCTCCACGACATCGCGAAGGCAACCGGTCGCATCGTAGAAGGCTCCCCGCCTCCGAACGCCGAACCGTTCCGCCATCGTGATCTGCACGCTCGCCACGTGGTCGCGGTTCCAGATGGGCTCGAGAAATGAGTTCGCGAAGCGAAAGTAGAGAAGGCTCTCCACTGACTCTTTGCCCAGGAAGTGGTCGATTCGGTAGATCGACTCCTCCGGAAATACCGAGTGCGCGACTCGGTTCAGCTGTCGCGCCGACGCGAGGTCGTGTCCGAACGGCTTCTCGACGATGACGCGGGCACCATTGCCCAGACCGGCGACTCCGAGTTGCTGAATGACGTCACCGAAAAGCGCAGGTGGAATTGCCAGATAGTGCGCCGGGTGGCGCGATTTCCCAAGAGCAGCCTTGAGACGGACGAAGGTATCGGCATCCTTGTAGTCACCATCGACATACAGCAACCTCGACATCAGCTGGTCAAAGGCGCGCCGGTCGTCGATACCCCCTGGGGCGTGTTCGATGCTGTCCCTGGCTCGAGCGCGCAGCTGCTGCAGGCCCCACCCTGAAAATGCGACCCCGACCACCGGGACATTCAGCACCCCGCGTTTGGTCATCGCAAACAGCGCAGGAAATATCTGCTCGTGCGCGAGATCCCCGCTGGCCCCGAAGAACACGAGTGCGTCCGACGCACGTCCGGCGCTGACGACAGGTGCCACGTCAGGTGGGCTTTTCGTTGTGACCGCCGAACTGTTTGCGCATCGCGGAGAGCAGACGGTCGGCGTAGTCCGCATCGCCACGGGATTCGAAGCGGCTGAACAGTGCGGCGCTGATCACCGGTGCGGGCACTCCCTCATCGACCGCTGCGAGCGTAGTCCACCGACCCTCGCCCGAGTCGGACACGTGGCCGCTGAAGTCGGCAAGTTCCGCGTCAGTCACGAGAGCAGCGGCGGTGAGGTCGAGCAACCACGACGCGATCACGCTCCCACGGCGCCAGACCTCGGCGACCTCACCGATATTCAATTGATACTTGTAGGCGTCCGGATCACGCAGTGGTGTCGTCTCGGCGTCCTCTTCCTGCTCGCGCAGTCCGATGTCGGCGTTCTTGAGAATATTGAGCCCCTCGGCGTAGGCCGCCATCAGACCGTACTCCACGCCGTTGTGGACCATTTTCACGAAGTGGCCGGCACCGTTCGGGCCGCAGTGCAGGTAGCCGTTCTCAGCGTGGCTCGCTGGTCCCTTCCGTCCGGGAGTGCGCGGCGCAGTGTCCACCCCCGGCGCAATGCTCCGAAAAATGGGATCGAGGTGGTGAACCACGGCATCCTCACCACCGATCATCAGGCAGAAGCCACGTTCGAGCCCGAAGACGCCACCACTCGTGCCGCAGTCGACATAGTGAATGCCGCGCTTGCCCAACTCGCCGGCGCGCTGGATGTCGTCGCGGTAGTAGCTATTCCCGCCATCGATGATGATGTCGCCGGACTCGAGGTGCGTGGCGAGTTGTTGCACGGTGCTGCCGGTCACCGCAGCCGGCACCATCACCCAGATGGCTCGCGGCGTGTCGAGCTTCGCTGCAAAGTCGGCAAGCGACGTCGACGCCCGAGCGTGCTTACCGGCGACTTTCGCAACTGCAGCGGGGTTGACATCGAAGACGACGCACTCGTGACCGTTTCGAGTGAGACGCTCCACCAAGTTGGCCCCCATCCTTCCCAGTCCGATCATTCCGAGCTGCATCAGGCCTCCTCGCAACGCCGTGGCGTTGTCATTGTTTGATACCTGGCGCCGAGGCCCACTTCCGCCATCGCCTCAGACGTCAGCGTCCCAAAGCTTGATCCCGCCAAGAATGCCGGCGACATTACCGACGATAGTCACCGACGGATCAACGTGGCCTTGGAGGGCTTGAGCATTACCGCCGCTTATGTACAAGCGGTCGTAATTGATGAGGATCTGGAAGTTGCCGATCGCCTCGCGGACCCGTTTGCGCCACTTCCTTGCACCGATCCTCTCGAACGCTGCGTTTCCCAGCTGTTCATCGTACGTCTCGCCCTTGCGAAACGGATGATGCGCGAGCTCGAGGTGCGACGAGAGCTTCCCGTCGACGAGCAGTGCCGTCCCGACGCCCGTACCCAACGTAACCATGAACTCAACTCCAGAGCCACTCACGACCTCGAGGCCCTGGATATCAGCATCATTGGCGACCCGCACCGGATGACCGAGGCGCTTCTGCATCGCACCTGCAAGATTGAAACCCGTCCATGCGGTGAGAAGCTTCTTCTCGACCGGCGATCCCGGCCCCGACTTCGTCACAAAGTCGGGTGCGGTGAGCAGGACCCCGTTCCTGACAACTCCAGGAAATCCGATGGACACGCGGTCAGGGGCCGGTAGCGGCTCGACGAGTGCCGCCAGCATATCGACGAGGCGGCTCGGTGGACAGGGATAGGTTGTCGCGACTCGCACACGATCGGTCATGAGCTTGCCGGCGGCGTCCAGCACGGATGCTTTGAGACCGGTGCCACCGACATCAATCGCCAGCGTTGCCGGCCGCCCTTTGGTTGGCGTGGCCACTGGGACCAGCATAGATGACGGCGCTTCGCTAGACGTGCCGCTGCTCTTTCGGAGGCTGCACGCCTCGGTCGTCAAAGCGGAAGGTGAGCGACGACTCCACATCCATCACACCCTCCACGCCGCGGGTCAGCGTCGCGATGACGGGGAGCCGCTTCACTCCACCCCTGCGCATCAGCCGAGCCGCTGCGGCCAAGGGAGCGTCTGGTTCGACGGTGACCGCGGGAGAGGACATCAAGCCACCGGCGGCCAGCGCCTCTGACTGGAACGGCGTTCCCCGGCAGCCGCACTCCAGCCGCCGAGTGTCTCGCCACCAGCCTCACTCCTCAGCATCAGGTCGGCTTCCGAGACCACCCCGATGATTGTTCCACTCAGCCCCGAACTCCTCATAGCGGCGAAACCAGACGTAGTCGCACTGCCGAGTGATCCCGTAGTAGCGGCACGTCAGAGCGACATTGCCGGTGACTTCCTGGACGTGGCGAATGATCGCCAGGCGTCGAGCTGCTCCCCTCGCCAGTTCTCTCTCGGTCCCAGATGCCTCCTCGTGAATTGGAGGCCCAAGTGTCAACAGACTCCGTCAGTTTTATATCTAGCGCGCGGCCCTCAGCATGGAGACGATCGGCGGGCAAGTTCCAGCTTGGGCTTCGCCTATGACCGCGAACCCGTGGCACTCGTAGAACGATACGTTCCGGGGATTGGGGGAATCGAG
>Ga0302177_10001060_pt1 | contig 19932 bp, 20 predicted proteins | sample I_Palsa_E1_2_FD_198780 | JGI IMG/M metagenome (GOLD analysis project Ga0302177, IMG submission 198780) | Peat permafrost microbial communities from Stordalen Mire near Abisko, Sweden - I_Palsa_E1_2 | ecosystem: Environmental > Terrestrial > Soil > Palsa > Peat permafrost | place: Sweden... | reverse complement strand
ATATTGTGACTTCTCCGCCAGTTGCCAGAAAATATATTTTTCTCCGGGCATGCAACCTTGCGCCTAAGACGCTCACAATAAACAACTTAGCATTAACTTATTCGTAAGTTGTTGAATCGATGGGAGATGTAAATTATACTTGGCGTACGTGGCATCCTGTATTTACCAAATGATAAATACTTAAGGTGATTGTTTTGAGCAACATGTTGCCAATTCACCATGATTAACAACAAGTTACGTGAGATATCGATTACTGCCACGTCACCATAGGGCCACGTACTTTCGGGTTGACAAGCCCCTTTCTGCCCTCTACGATTTACAGACCGTTAACGAAAACCAGCCTAGCTAGGACGACTTTTGAGATGCGAGGAGAACTGAATGCGAAGACGTATAGCTCATGGACTGATGATCGGTCTATTGATCGTCGGCCTGAGAGCGGCTCAGGGCCCAAACAACTCGGAGGCAAGCTCAGCGCCAACTAGCCCCGTCCCAATCAAGCCCGAATTCCGCAAACAGGCCGGCAAGAACCAACCATATCAAATTGGGACAGCGTCTTGGTACGGCGAGGACTTTGTAGGCAAACCCACCGCCAGCGGCGAAGACTACGACATGTACGACATGACCGCTGCCCATCCTACACTTCCTTTGGGAAGTTACGTGCGGGTAACCAACCTGCGCAACGGACGGGCGGTCGTGGTCAAGGTAAACGACCGCGGGCCAATCGTACCCAATCGGATCATTGACCTGTCCTTTGGCGCTGCCCAGGCGCTCCAGTTCGAACAGCGCGGATTGCAGCGGGTGCGCCTGGATCTGGTCAAGCCCCGGACTCAGCGCCGCCAGGTTTACGTGGCCTATAACTATCCTGTGGCGGAACTCCGCTAAACGCTCTACACTGTCAGGGATGCAGGCCACTCTGCCCCACTCCATCCCTGGCAGCGGTCAGCGGAGCAACGCTTCGCAAAGCGACGATCGCCGGAGTAACGACCTTCGAAGTAACGAATTGCGGAGTAACGATCCGCGCCAGAAACTGATCGTCGCACTCGACGTTTCCACGGCGGCAGCGGCCCACAAGATCGTGGCGGCCGTCGGAGACTCGGCACTCACCTATAAAGTCGGCATGCAACTCTATACCGCCGAGGGTCCGCAAGTGGTGCGCGATCTCGTTGCCGCAGGACGGCGCGTCTTCCTCGATCTGAAATATCACGACATTCCCAGCACCGTGTCGGCGGCGGTGCACGAAGCGGCTCAGCTGGGCGTGAGCATGCTGACCGTACACACCTCCGGCGGCGGAAAGATGTTGCGCGCAGCCGTGGAAGCTGCCCGCGCCGCAAACCCCGCGTTGATCGTGCTGGGCGTGACTGTGCTCACCAGCATGGACGAAAACGATTTGGAGAAGATCGGGATTCGCGGAACAGTTTTGGACGAAGTCCTGCGCCTCTCGGCCCTGGCCCTGGCGAATGGATGCCAGGGCATCGTCACATCGGCCCGCGAGTCTTCGACCTTGCGCACCGAACTAGGAGACCAGTTCGCCATCGTAACCCCCGGCGTGCGTCCCGCCGGCACCGGCCACGGAGACCAGGTCCGCGTCGTCACTCCCGCAGAAGCAATCGCCGCTGGAGCAAGCCACATCGTCGTTGGCCGTCCCATCACCGAAGCTGCCGATCCGGCGGCGGAAGCGCGGGCCATTCTGTCGCAGATCGGCTGACTCAAGTTAGGATCGATCTCAGCCGAGGAAAGAGTCATGCCTAAGAAAAAGCGTGGACGCTCGCCTGCGCCTACGAAGCCACCGACGAGCCCAGCCGTGAACTCCAAAACCTCGCCAATAGCGCCGAAGACGGATTGGATTGGCTCCATGAAAAGCACGTTTGAGATTCTGGGCGATATTGTGTCCCCCGCCAGCGACGAGGACGAGTGGGAAGTACTGCGCGATTGAAGCGATCCTCCGCTGCCCACTTCAGCCGACTCCGCAACCTCCGACGCACTCCCGGTGTGCACGCCTGCTCCATGTCGCTCCGGGTAAGACCTTTCGCGAACGGGTGAGACCGGCGTACTATTGTTTGGTTTTCAAGATCAAGAAGAAACTCCCGGCTTTGTCGCAGAACCCGACACGGATACAGCATTAAGCAATCCCAGTTCACATATTTACGGAGAACATCGTGATCCAGAAGAGTCTGTGGCGTGGAGTTCTGATTGTTGTTATCAGTGTGGCGCTCGCCACCCCTGCCAGGGCAACCAGCCTCGACACTACCGCCAGGAACATCGTGATCGGAATTGTGGCGGTGACTGCAGCCGTCGCGGTCGTCATCACCCTTGTCATCCTGCACGAATCAAGAAAAGACAGGACGATTACGGGATGTGTCAGCTCGGAAGGAAGCGGGATGACCATCGCCGACGAAAAAGACCAGCAAGTTTACGCGCTATCTGGTAACACAGTGGGCATTACTCCAGGCGAGCGAATGAGCCTAAAGGGTAAGAAAGCTAAGTCCAAGGGTGCTAAGCATACGCTTGTGTGGGTGGCGACAAATGTGAACAAGGACTTCGGCGTTTGTCAGCCCTAGGCGCACCGAACTGAGAGACGGGTTCGCATTCGTCCCTCCCGGCGTGCGCCACTCTTTCTGCTACTGCAGCTTCGCGTACTCCGCTTTCGCTTCCTTCAGAATAGGAATGTCGGAGTCGGCGTCTTTCCAGAGCGTGAAGAAATCCTTGTAGGCGGCGAGCGCCCGGACGCGGGCGGCATCGGCATCCGCTCCCTGCGAAGTTTTTGCCTGTCGCCCGTTCGCGCGAGCCACGCCCAGGCGCGCCAGCGCTCCCGTCCAGCAGTTCCAGACGAGCCCGCTGTGGTCAAGGATTTTCTGAAACTCCGCTCCCGCCGCGCTGGCCTGTCCCGCAGCCAGATATGCCTCGCCGCGCAGGTAAACGTCATAGAGGCAGGAGAGATTGCTGACGAACGTAATCTGGCCTAGCTCATTGCTGGAGGCAGCCTGCAGCGCGTTCAGGGCGGCTGCCGGATTTCTTCTGTCCAGCGCCAATTGCGCCTGGATCGCCGGCAGCCAGAGCGACTGCATCTGCGTGTCCAACGGATAGCGCGAATTCAAGTCCTTGGCCAGCGATTCGGCCCGCGCCGTTTCGCCCGCCATGGCGAATGCCAGCGCCGCTTCACTGGCCACACCCTGGCTCGCGGGAGCCAGCTTTAAACCTTCCGCCGCCGTCTGGCGCGCTTCTTTCGCATTGCCGTACGCGGCTTCCCGCAGAGCGCTATTCTCCTGCCAGATAGCCCCGTTCTCCTTGCTATCGGCGCGAATGGCGGAGTCTACCGACCGCTGGGCCAGTTCGCGGGCCTTTCCCAGGTGCCCGGCATACGCCTCGGTGTCGGCGCCGAGGGAAAGCCCATAGTTTTCTTCCGGCTTGCCCGCGAACCATTGCTGCTGCTCCGCCATGGCAGCGGAATCCGACGCCAGAAACGCAAGAGAGTATACCGCCATGCGAGTAATGTAGTCGTCCAACTTCTTGGCCTGTGCCTCGCGAATGGTGCTCCGCGCCTCATCGAATCGCTGCAAGGCCAGGTAGCAGTTGGCGAGGTTGTCGTACGGAGCCACGTTGGCCGAGTCGAGCCGCAGTTCCTGGCGGGTCAGTTCCGCGGACTTCTCATATTGTCCCTGCTCGGCATAGACGACGCCCAGATTGAGGTAGCCTCGGGACTTTTGCGGGTAGCTCTCAATCTCCTCCTGATATGCCTGCGCCGCCTTGCCCAGTTCTCCGGTGACATTGAGATAGTAATTCGCGGCCAGCGCGAGCTTCTCCCGCTCGCTGGCATGATCGCGCAACTGGAAAGCCCTGGTGAGGTATTCGCTGGCCCGCCCCGGCTCGGCAAGACTGAAGTATTCCCCGCCCACCGCCAGATACCCCATGGCAAAATTCGGATCGAGTTGGATGGCGCGCTGGTTGTAAGGCAAAGCCGCGCCCGGCCCTTTTTCCCGATCCGCTTTCTGCCCAAGGCTGTATGCCTTGAGAGCCTCCAGCGAAGAAGTGGTGGCCTGCTCCAGCGGAACATCGAATCTTTGCACTGTAGCCAGCGATTCGCCCATTTTGCCGCGCAGCTTGGAAACCGCGCCGCCCAGGGCGTCCAAGACCTTCTCCTTGGCCGGCGCCGTGACTTGGTCCTGCGCCAGCGTGTCTCCATTCTGGCAATTCACCGCCTTCAGCCCCAGCACGTAGTCGCTGCCCAGGCTGCCGATCGAACCGGCAATGTATGCCTTGCTGCCCGCCCGCTGGCACAGTTCACGCGCCAATTCCGGCGTCAGTTTTGTCCCCGGTGGACGGGTCATCTCCTGCAACGTGTCCGCCACTTTATTGTCGGAGAGGACATTCAGGAACGGCGACTGGTTTAGCGCAACGCTGAGCGCGGTCTTGAGCGTATCGTCGAAAATCGCATCGCCCGTGCTGTTGGCAAAATCGGCGATCACGACCGTGTCCTTGTCGGTCAGGCGCCCGCTCTGAAGCGAACGATAATAGAGCCCGCCCGCAACCAGCGCCACCGCCAATACGACAGCCGCGGCGTATCGGCTGAACTTCGCCCGGCCCACGCGCCCGCTGGCCGTGGCGCCCGTGCGTTTCGTTGAAAAAGCCGCCGACACCTGCGACTCCGTGTCGCGCTTCAATCGCTGCAGGTCGGTCCTTATCTCTGCCGCACTCTGGTAGCGCAGGTTGCGGTCTTTCTCCAGAGCCTTGTTGATGATCCTCTCTAAGTCGACCGGTACGTCCGGATTCAGCCGCACCGCCGCAGTTGGCGCCGAGTCCAGAATCGCCTTGAAGATGACCGCCGAACTCTCCCCGCGAAACGGCAGCGTGCCCGTCGCCATCTCGTAGAGCACGGCGCCGAACGAAAACAAATCGCTGCGCGCATCCAGCTCTTTGGCCCGCGCCTGCTCTGGCGACATATAGGCCACCGTGCCCAGCGTCGAGCCCGGGCTGGTCAGATGCGATTCCCCCACTGTCGCGTCGAGCGTGTCGGCCGCTGCGATTCTGCTCGACGAAATCGCAGCCGGCCCCAACTTCGCCAGACCAAAGTCCAGCAGCTTGGCATGTCCGCGCTTGGTGACGAAGATGTTGGCGGGCTTGATGTCGCGGTGTAGGACCCCTCCGGTGTGAGCGGCGTCCAGCGCATCGGCGATCTCAATCGCCAGGCCGAGTGCAACGTCGGTATCGACAGGTTTTCCGCCGATACGATGCTTTAGCGTCATGCCGTCCAGAAACTCCATGACGATAAAGGGCTCGCCTTCTTGCTGCCCAATCTCATAGATGGTGCAGATATTGGGATGGTTCAAGGCGGAAGTTGCTTCCGCTTCCCGCTGAAACCGGGCCAGGGCCTGGGAGTCTTTGGCTACCTCATCGGGCAGAAACTTCAGGGCGACAAAGCGGTGCAGCGTTACGTCCTCAGCCTTATAGACCACACCCATGCCGCCGCCGCCAAGCTTCTCTACTATGCGGTAGTGGGAGATGGTTTGGCCGATCATTAGACGATAGGTGCCTCCCGAGTGCTTCATCTTACGGACACGAACGCGGCCAGTCAACGGATGGCGGTTCTGGGCAGTGGCAAGGTTTGAAAAAATCCACAGACTCACTTGATGAGTTTTACGCGGCACAAGAGGAAATCGCTCCGGATGGTCGGGCTACTCGGAAACCGAGCCATGGCCCGGGTACGGCGCAGCTTGCTCTGCGATCGTCTTGCGTAACTCCTCCGCCGATCCGCTCAGAAGATTGCGCAGCACTGCTACCTCCGCGGCAATGCCGGTATGTAGCGCCGGGTCCACATCGGGCGCGAAAAGCGGAGAGTGGTTCGACGGCAGCATAGCGCCGTCAGCCTTGGCCTGCGCCAGCTTCTGCGGGTCCGCTCCTCCCAGGCTGAAGTAAAAGCCCGGAATTCCCTGCTCCGTAAAATAAGAAAAATCCTCGGAGGCCGTAATCGGCTCCGCCGTGACCACATTCTGTTTTCCCAGCGCCGACTCCAACGCACCACGCAGTCGCTGCGCCAGAGCCGGGTCGTTGTATACCAGGTCCGTGCCTTCATAGTGCTCGATCGAAGGCGGACGGGGCGCGCCAGCCGCTTCGGCCTCGCCCTTGGTAATGCGCGCAATCGCCGCGAGCACCTGCTTGCGCACCTCTGGCTTGTTGGTGCGCACAGTCAGTCCCAACTCAGCTTGATCCGGAATAATGTTGTTCTTGGTGCCGGCCTGAATGTAGCCCACCGTTACCACAGCCATTTCCCCCGGCTTCACTTCGCGCGAAGCGATGGTTTGCAATGCCAGAATCGTTCGCGCAGCGATCACAATCGGATCGATCGCCGTGTGCGGCGCGGAGCCGTGCCCGCCCTTGCCATAGATCGTGATCCGCAGTGAATCCGCATTCGTGTTGTAAACTCCGGGCGTGATCCCCACCCTCCCTGCGGGAAGCGTATTGCCCACGTGCAATGCCACGGCCACGTCGGGTTTGGGAAAGCGCTTCAGGAAGCCGTCGTTGAGCATTCCCTTGGCGCCGCTAATCGTTTCCTCGGCCGGTTGGCCGATCAGCATCAGAGTCCCGTGCCACGTGTCTTTGCTATGCGCCATGATCGTCGCCGTGCCCAGAATCGCCGCCATGTGCAGATCGTGTCCGCAGGCGTGCATCACCGGAACGTCGCGGCCCGCATCATCTTTGCTGCGAACCTTGCTCGCGTAAGCCAGGCCGGTCTTCTCTTCCACCGGCAGCGCATCCAGTTCGGTGCGAAGCATCACCGTCGGCCCCGCGCCATTCTTCAAAATGGCGACAATCCCCGTTCCGCCGACATGTTCCGTCACCTCATAGCCGAGCCCGCGCAGCCGGCTCGCCAGCTTCGCCGCCGTCTGCGTCTCGTGCGAAGAGAGCTCGGGATTCTGATGCAGGTCCAGATACAGCGCGTGCGCCTCAGGATAGGCGGCGTCGACTTCCTTCGATGCCGGCGATTGAGCGCTCGCCGAGCCCACCAAAGCCGCAAGAAGCAAGAGTTTTGTCGGTTTCATAGTGCACGGATCATATCCGTCGCTGCCGCAATATGTAAATAATCTTGCCCTAAGATTCTCGCTTCGCTCCGAATTCCCGAAACAGATGAGCGCTCAATTCGTCTTCGAATTCCAACCTTCAATTCCGCGATTGCCGTCTTCCCACAGGTGTACAATTTATTTGGCAAGCACTGGTTTGCGCCCTTCGTTAGCAAACCTGAGGTGCTCATGAACGTCCACATCAGCTACCGCCTTCATAAAACTCCCGCCGTAGAAAAAGACATCCAACATCAAATCGAAAGACTGCGGAAACGGCTGCAAGTTTTCCGCCCCGAACTGATTCATTTGAAGGGCATGGTCGAGGAAATCTCCGCCCGCGAGGGAACCTGCGTTTCTCTCAACCTCCGCCTGCCTTCGGGACAAATGGCGGTCCAGGCCAAAGCCCCAAGCGCGGCCGCCGCGGTGAAGATATCTTTCGAAGACCTGCTGCAACAGCTCAACAAACATAAAGAGCTCCTGCGCTCCACCCACAGGTGGCCGCGCCGGCAGAACGAGGCGTCGAACCGCAAGAAAGCTTCCGTCCCGTTCGAGCAGACTCTGGCCGCGGTGTTTCCAGAAACCGTTTCCGCCGAGGACGTCCGTTCTTACGTCAACGTAAATCTCGCCCGCCTGGAGCGTTTTGTGGAGCGCGAAATCTATTTCCGCGAAGCCGCCGACCAGGTCACGCCCAACTCGATCAGCAAGGAAGAAGTGATTGACGAAACCATCGCCGCCGCGCTCGGCGATGGCGCCGAAGGCTACGGTAAAGATAAGCCCGATCTCCTGGCCCTCGAGCCCTGGCTCTATCGCTTGGCGATGAACGCTCTCGATCAACTCTCCCGTCCCGAGGAGAACAACGGCGGCGTAGTCCGCCTCGAAGCTTCGGCCCGCAAACCCAACGTCAAGGCCAGCGACGAGCCCGAACTGCAATTCCACCAGCCCGACGAGGCCATCACGGAAGAAACCATCATTGCCGACGGCCGCGTGGCCACTCCCGAACAGATCGTCGGTTCCGACGAAATGGTGCGCCTCATCGCCACCGCCCTGCGCGACGTCCGTCCTGACCATCGAGAAGCCTTCATCCTGCACGCCCTCGAAGGCTTCGGCGTCGACGAAATCTCCGCCATCACCGGCGCCCCACCCGATCGTGTGCTTTACTCCATCTCCGCCGCGCGCGACCATCTCCGCAAATCGCCCCGGCTCGTTCCGCAATTCAAAGGGCGGATCGCCAGCCTCGGCACCGCATAAACCCATTTCCACCTGAATAAGACTGGAGATAAGCCGAATGATTTCTCGTGAACAGCTCCATGAATTAGCCCAATTCGAAGACCCGAAAGGCTGTGCCCTCAGTTTTTATTTTCAACCCGCCGCGGCTTGCAACAAGGCTCACAAAGAAGACGCAATCCTCGCCAAAGACCTCGCCCGCGAAGCCCTGCGCCACTTGGAAAGCAAAGGCAAGTGCGAATCCGCCCGCGCCGATCTTGACCGCATCGTGCGCCTGGCGCATGATCTGCGGAAAAACGGCCTCCGCGGCAACGGCCTGCGCGGCAACGGCGAGCGCGCCAAGGCTGTGTTCGCCTGCTCCGCCCAGAACTTCTGGCGCGAGTACGATCTGCCCGCGCAACTCGGCGGCACCGAGCTGCTGGTGAATCGCCGCTTCCATCTCAAGCCTCTGGCGCACCTTCTGGGCTCATTCCCCAGCCTCGGCGTCGTCCTCGTCGATCGTCATCGCGCCCGCCTGTTCGATCTCCGCCTGGGCGAGTTGACCGAGCGCGAAGCATTTTTTCATCCGCTCTCGCGCCGTGGCCGCAGCGACGGCTTCGCCGGCTATGATGCAGGCCACGCCGAACGCCGCGTCGCCGACGAAGCCCGCCAGCATTTCAAGACCGTCGCCGAGTTCCTCAAAGATGCCCTGGACAAAGGCGTGTTCGAGAGCTGGATCCTCGGCTGCCAGGATACTCACTGGCTGCCGTTCGCATCGCAATTGCATTCCTACGTTTCGCGCAAGCTGCTGGGCCGCTTTACCGCCGACGTGGCGCACGTGAGCCGCGACGAAATCCGCTCGCAAGCCGAACGCATTTTCGCCGATTCGCAAACCGGCCGCTGCAGCGAAGCGGTTCGCGAAACTCTCAGCCAGGCCCGCGGCAACGCCCGCGGCGTCACCGGATTGCGCCGCGTGCTCCGCTCGCTCGAGATGGGCGAAGTGCAAACCCTGCTGCTCGGGCAAAACTATCGCGCCCAGGCCGTGGAATGCTCCGGTTGCGGCCATCTCGACGCCCACCTCGTCAACTTCTGTCCGGCCTGCGGACGCCAGACTCGCAAAGTCGTCGACGTGGCGGAAGCCATCCTGCCCTGGGTGATTCTCCACGACATCGAACTGTTCTACGTCAAGGACGATTCCGAGTTCGACAAAGTCGGCAACATCGCCGCCCTATTGCGTTTCCGCTCCGAACAAAACACGAAAGCACGCTCCATCCCCGATCTCCCAGCAAGCCCATCCCCGACCGGCGGGGCAGAACTGGTGGGCCGCGACCGCGGATTAGCCAGCGGCTGATTCCGCAAATCAATCGACTCGTTATTTATCCAGAAGCTACCGTATAAATTGCGTTGGGTGGGGCACGGCTTCACAGCTTGCGGGAAACCTCACGATTCGTATCAGGGCATGCCTTCAGGCATGCCGCACGTGCCGCGCTATCAATCGCGCCTTGAGGCGCTGCGGGGATGAATTCGAGTTTTTCCGCAATCTGTTCCAGTCGTACCGCCGCCCAACCATATCTCCGCCGGGACGTGAGCAATCCTGCACAGCATCGCGCCCCTCGGCCTGTCATAGTTGGCTTGTCGGAAATTGACTTCAAGAAGGAGCGAATCATGAGAAAGCGACTCTCGATTAGGAAAGTCACACTCCGCGACCTTGACCCTCAGCTAACAGCGCTCGACGGAATTAACGGTGGCGTCTTACCGCCTCCCACTAACATCGTTATTTGTACCCCCACAAAGAGTTGCTTGACGGAGACTTGCGCTTGCGCAACCTCGAGCACTTGTGCTGGCTATACTTGCAATGCCTGCACCTTGGGTTGTTGACCCATGCCAATGAAGGCTACAGGGAAGAGCGGCGCCCCGTCGCGGTTACTGGACGTGCAGCTCTTGCACATGCTGCCGCCGCACCCGGATTTTGCTTTCGTCTTTGCGGGCCGCGGCCAGGTCATAGGCAAGCTGCATTCCCAACCATGTCTCCGCCGTGCTGCCGAACGCCTTCGCCAGCCGAATCGCCATCTCCGGGCTAATGCCCGACTTGCCATTCACCACGTTATTCAGAGCCTGCCGGGTAACGCCCAGCACCTTGGCGCCCTCGGTCACCGAGAGTCCCAAAGGCTCAAGGCAATCATGCCGGACAATCCGGCCCGGATGTACTGGATCTTTCATGGGCATCGCGCTGGCTTCCTTCCTGGTGTGAATGGACTTAATGGTAATCGATCAGTTCAACGTCAAACGCATCGGTCCCTTCAAAACGGAAAACGATGCGCCAGTTAGCCCGCACCGTCACCGACCACCACCCCTTCAACTCGCCTTTGAGCGGGTGCAGACGATAACGGGGAATATCCAGGCCTTGCGGCGTCTTGGCGGAATCGAGCACCGTAAGAATTCGCAACACCGTGTCCAGCAAATCGGGCCGTATTCCGCTCCGGTCGCCGCGCTCATAGAGCCGCTCAGCTCCCGATGCTTGAACGTCCGAATCATCAGCCTACACCGTAAAGTGAGTATTGTCACTTGTCAACAGTGCGCGGCCCATTGCCTCGATAGACAGATCGCAAACGACACCCTGTCATCCCGGCCGAACCGGAGCGAAAGCGAGCCAAGTCGAGGAACCTGCTTTTTCTGCCTCGGTACGGCGACTTCCGCCAATTCCCCGTAGAGCGCCTTCTGCGCTTCCTCGTCGCCCTCGATCACGACGTTGCAGATCGTCGTAATGCCCCATCACAACAGAAAAAACGCCCCCGCCCTGCAAGTCTTCTGAAGCCGACTCGAAAAAGAACCTGATAACGCTAAGCGGAGTAGACTGGCTGTGAATCCTGGGGGGCTGAAACACATGGCCTACTACATCGACCTGTTTTCTCCAGAAACCTATGACGCATTCGCGCGATCGCCCCGCGATATTTCTGGATTTCGCGCGCGCCATAAGAATGCGGCCGACAAGGTCAAGCCCGGAGACCTGTTTGTGTGTTACCTCACTAGGCTTTCCCGCTGGTTCGGCGTGCTCGAAGTCCTTGAGGGACCCTTCATAGATAGCAAGCCCGTTTTCATTGTTGAGAACGACCCTTTCGTCGTCCGGTTCCGAGTGCGACCTAAAGCCTGGCTCAGCGTGGAGATGGGCATCCCAATCCACGACGACGAAATGTGGGCAGGCCTTTCTTTTACCCGCGAACTGCATAGGGGCTCGCTTAGCTGGACGGGGAAGGTCCGCGGTAGCCTCGTGCGCCTCGACGATGAGGATGGCGCGTTTCTCACCGGAAAGCTCATGTCTCAAACGGCGCAGGGCAAGTCCTACCCGCTCAACGAGCAAGACAGGCGGAAACTTGCGACGCACACCGTAAACCGGCCCGAGAAAGTCGTTAGCGTCTCGGTTCCCGATGATGCAGGCAACGTCCCAGCCGCTGACGTTATTCCGGGCGAAGTTGAGGCTCGCGAATCCATTCGAATGCAGGCATTGATCGCGATCATTGGCGAACGAATGGGAATGTCGATCTGGATTCCCCGATCCGACCGTGCAGCCGTCTTAGGGGAGTGGACAAACGAGGGGAACAGCCTTCTCGATCGGCTACCGCTGAATTACGACGACACGACCCTCCGGACGATCGAGCAGATTGATGTCCTATGGCTCAGGGGTCGATCAATAACCCGCGCCTTTGAAGTAGAGCACACAACGTCTGTGTACTCGGGGATCCTTCGAATGGCAGACCTTTTGGCCCTCCAACCAAACATGGATATCAAGCTTCACATTGTCGCGCCGGAGGCGAGGCGCGAGAAAGTTTTTCAGGAGATACGGCGCCCAGTGTTCTCTCTTCTCGACAAAGGACCGCTTGCCGAAAGCTGCACCTATCTCTCATATGACAGCCTCAAGGAACTGGTCGCAGAGAAACACCTGTCCCATCTTTCGGACACAGTGCTCGACGAATATGCAGAGGAAGCGGAGTAAGCCTGAAGCAAAATGTTATCGCTGATGCAGCTCGTCGCGAGAGCGAGGAGCAGTCCACCTCAGATCCATTCCTTCGCGTAAGCGTGCGACTGCGCGCTTGCGCGCGCGACGGTAAGCCTTGCGCTTGCTCCGCTGATGGGATTCTAGCTGGGGTGCGACCTTGGTCCTCATGAGAAGCGCACAATCACGCGCAACATAATTCTACGTACTATTCGACGCCGACGCTCGATGATCAGGGCTCCATTTTTTTCCACAGCCCCATTGTGACATCTGACCTTGCGCCCCACTTCAAATTCGTTCATCATTGCCCCGGCACAGGCAGTAATAAACAGTTCATTGAAAACTGAATATCGCGTGGCCTAAGTCCTTCCCCCACAAGGTTTTGCGAGTAGAATCCCGCTGATTTCAGTCTCGACAGAAATCGCATCACTGATTCTAAATAACTTACGGGATGCCAATGCGCCTAACTCCTTTGTCCGCAATATTTTATGGACAAGTTCTCTAGAATCAATATTTTAGCCGCATTCGGTTCGGATCGAATCGACATAAGTCATTGATTCCAGAGAATTAAGCGGATTCGGTCTCTATTTTTTTCGATACGCGGTCTGACCACAAACGAAGCCCTGGAACCCCCACCCGGCGTGATATGCTTCCCGCTTTCCCGCAAGCAGGAGGAACTCATGCCATTCTCGCGCCGTGATTTCGTAAAGACGTCCGTGCTAGGAGCAGTCGCTGCCGGAGTAGGAACCCGAGCTCAAGGCGAAGACGCAAAGCCAACCGCGCAAGAGCACGTTGCCGACAATCAGTCGCAATCCGGATCGTACAAGCGCCCCATCATCGTCTGCGCCAACAACGGCTTCAACTATCTCGACGACGCATTCGTCTTCCTGAAAAGCGGCGGAGACACGCTCGACGCCGCGCTTCGCGTGGTCAAAGGCCCGGAAGACGATCCCAAAGACGATAGCGTCGGCCTCGGCGGAATCCCCAACGAAGAAGGCGTGGTCGAACTCGACGCCTGCTGCATGCACGGACCCACGCGCCGCGCCGGCTCCGTCGGCGGCGTGCGCAACATCAAGAATGTCTCGCTGGTCTCGAAGGCCGTGATGGAGCACACCGGACACGTCATGCTGGTCGGCGAAGGCGCGGAGCGCTTCGCCGTGGCCGTGGGTTTTCCGCGCGAGAACCTGCTCACCGAGCACTCGCGCAAGATCTGGCTTCTATGGAAAGAGTTCCACTCCACCGACGATTGGTGGGGACCAGGCCTCGCCGACCCGCACTGGCAAGCTCCCGCGTCGCATTCCAGTAACGACAAGCCGCAGTCTGAACTGTGGCAAGAGAGAATCCAGAATCTGCAAGCGCGCGCCGCCGATCTTGGCATCGAGCCGGAGCAGCAACTGGCCGCGGTGCGCAAGGTTCTGTTTCCGCCGACCGGCACGATTCACTGCTCCGCGCTCAACGACAAAGGCGAAATCTCCGGCTGCACGACGACGAGCGGATTGGCCTTCAAGCTCCCCGGACGCCTGGGCGATTCGCCCATCATCGGCGCGGGTTGCTACACCGATCAAGACGTGGGTTCGGCCGGCGCGACCGGCAGCGGCGAGGAGAACATCAAGGTCGCCGGCGCGCACACCATCGTCGAGAATATGCGCCACGGCATGTCCCCGCAGGAAGCCGGCATGGACGCGCTCAAGCGCATCGTCCGCAACTACAACGGCGACATGAACAAGCTGCGCTTCGTCGATATGACCTACTACATCCTGCGCAAGGACGGCGCCTACGCCGGCGTTTCATTGTGGGAGGGCTACTCGAAAGACCGTCCTCACAAGATTGCCGTTCACGACGGCACGCGCCACGCCGAGGTGACCGTGAGCCTGCTCAAGGGATATTCGCAGGATTTTCCGCCGGTTCCGCACGTTCCAGAGGATCTGAAGTAAGGATTCGGAGTATCTGAGGTGGTGAAGAACCAGATCAAGAACTGCCCTTGGAAACGATTGCGACTCCGGCTTTGGAGGCAGCCGCCAGCAACTGCCGGTCAAGCGTGGCTAGCGGCAACTGTTGCTGGAGCGCGGTCTCGAGATAGACGGCGTCATACGCCGTAAGCCGGAACTCGCGGGCCGTGTGCAGGACGTGCCGCATCGAAATCGTATCCTGGCTATTCTCGATGGCTTGCGCGATCACGACATCAAGATTTTGCAGAGCCTCGGTTGTGTCGGAAGAGGTCAGCAGGCCGCGCCGTTCGGCGCTGACGAATCCGTTCGCAATTTCGAGTTGCCAAAGTGCGGGGACGACTGCCCGATCACCGCCCAGTAGCAACTCCTTGACGCGCTCGGCATAAGGCGCGGTCGGGCGATCCAGGAACCAGGCTAGCGCAATAGAGGCGTCTAGCACAAAGCGCTTCACCTGCGGCCTTCTTCGATGAGGTCCTTGATCGTCATGCCCTTGGGCAGCGGCTTGGCGCGCTTCCGAATTCGCTCAATGTCGGCGAAGACTTCTTTCAAATCGACTTTCTTATTCTCGCGTGCGGGAACCAACATGGCCGCAAGCTTGCCTCGACGCGTGATCCCGATCTGTTCGCCTGCGCCGGCGCGTTCCACGAGTTCCGATAGTTTTTGTTTGGCTTCGAATAGTCCTATGGTGCGCATGGGGGCCTCCGAATCATCTAGATGATTATGCTAGATGATACCACGAGGGCTGAGGAACCAGTCTATGCGAACCTCACCTTCACGTCCGGCCCCTTCTCCAGGTGAATGCTCTCAATGAAGCGCACTTTACCGGTAAGCAGAGTGAGGATCACCGACGAAGTGCGTGTGCCTTCGCCGAAGAAGCGGACACCTTTGAGCAGCGCTCCGTCAGTCACTCCGGTGGCCGCAAAGATGAGTTGCTTGCCGGGAGCGAGGTCTTCGGCTTCGTAGATTCGGTTCTTATCTCTGATGCCCATGCGGGCGAGGCGTTCTTCCTGATCCGGCTTCACGACCAGGCGTCCGAGCATGTAGCCATTGAGGCAGCGAATGGCGGCGGCGGTGATCACCCCTTCCGGCGCTCCGCCAGAGCCCATGACCGCATGCACGCCGGTGCCGATGACGGCGGCGGCGATGCCGGCGGAGAGATCGCCGTCGCCGATCAGGCGGATGCGGGCGCCGGCGGCGCGGATGTCGCCAATCAGCTTTTCGTGGCGCGGGCGGTCGAGCACGATCACCACCAGATCCTCGACGTCACGCTCCATCCTCTTGGCGATGTTCTTCAGATTATCGGCAACGGGAGCATCGAGATCGACAGCGTTTTTGCAGGACGGTCCGACCACGATTTTTTCCATGTAGCAGTCGGGAGCGTGGAGCAGGCCTCCACGTTCGGAGGCGGCGAGCACAGTGATCGATCCGGGCGCGCCGGTGGCGCAGAGGTTGGTGCCTTCCAGCGGATCGACAGCGATATCCACCTCGGGGACTTCGCGCCCGTCGGGAAATTCGGCGCCGACTTTTTCGCCGATATAGAGCATGGGCGCTTCGTCGCGCTCGCCCTCGCCGATGACAATGGTGCCGCGCATGGGAATAGAGTCCATGGTCTGGCGCATCGCCTCGGTGGCCACCTGGTCGGAGAGCTTGCGCTCGCCCTGGCCCATGGTATGGGCGGAAGCGATCGCCGCCACTTCGACCACGCGCAGAAATCGCGACGCCAGGTCGCTTTCAATGTTTTCGCCGAAACTGCGAGCCTTGCCTTCGGGACGGGATTGAGTCCCCATAAGAGCCTCCGAGCAGAGTTAGGAAATGGTTACGCGCCGGGTTGAGACTATATCCCAATCATAGGCAGATTGAAAGAAGTGGCGGGAGCTATGGGAATAACCCATATTGGACGCCGCAGCGGCCGTGATATTCTCTCAAGCTTGCTGGGAAAAAGGAACCTCATGCCGGAATCGCGCCCGCTGACTTTTCTCTGCATAACGACCTACGAGAAGGGGCAGGAGTTTATGCGCGAGTGCAAGCGCCAGAGATGCCGCGTGCTCCTGCTTACGTCGGAGAAGCTGCGCGATGCCGACTGGCCGCGGGAAAGCCTCGACGACACATTTTATCTTCCCACCGAAATCCCTCTGGCCGACATTGTGCAGGCTGTGACGCACCTCACGCGCACGCAGAAGATTGACCGCATCGTAGCGCTCGACGAGTACGACATGGAAACCGCCGCGACTCTTCGCGAACACCTGCGCGTGCCGGGCATGGGACTGACGACGATGCGCTACTTTCGCGACAAGCTGGCCATGCGCATGAAGGCGCTGGATCGCGGGGTGCGCGTGCCGGATTTTGTTCCTGTGTTAAATCACGGCGACATTCGCTACTTCCTCGAAAACGTACCCGGACCCTGGGTGTTGAAGCCGCGGCAGGAAGCGTCGGCAATCGGAATCAAGAAGATTCACGCCGCCGAAGAGTTGTGGCCTGTGCTGGAGCAACTCGGGGACAAGCAGTCATCGTTTCTGCTGGAAAGATTCGTTCCGGGCGAGGTCTATCACGTGGACTCGGTGGTGTCGGAAAACGAAGTGGTCTTCGCCAATGTGAGCAAATACGGCAAGCCGCCGATGAATGTAGCGCAAGGCGGCGGAGTGTTTACGACGTTCACGGTGCCACGGGGAAGCGAAAAGGATTCAGGGCTGCGCGAGATCAATCGCGACCTGATTGCGGCGCTGGGTCTGGTGCGCGGCGTGGCGCATACGGAATTCATTCAGGCGCAGGCCGATGGGCATTTCTATTTTCTGGAATGTGCGGCGCGCGTGGGTGGCGCTTACATCAACGAAATGGTCGAGGCTGCGACGGGTATTAATTTGTGGCGGGAGTGGGCGCGCATTGAGATCTGCGGTGGCAATGGCAGGTATAAGCTTCCTGCGGTACACGAGGAGTATGCGGGCGTGATTCTTTCCTTGGCGCGGCAGGAGGAGCCGGATACTTCAGGGTATAACGACCCGGAAGTGGTGTTGAGGATTAAGAGGCATCACCATGCGGGATTGATTCTGCGGTCGAAAGATCCGCAGCGGGTGCAGGCGCTGCTGGATAATTACAGCCAGCGATTTGTGCAGGAGTTTCTCGCGGTCGAGCCGCCGAGGGAAAAACCAACCGCGTAGCGCCTAGATAAAGACTTCGGGCGATACCTGAAATCGGCGACTAAGCCGCCGAATGTGTTCCGTAGTCAGCTGCCGCTTTCCATGCAGGACTTCGGAGACGATGCTAGGCGTCCCGAAAACATCCAACAGATCCTTCTGTTTCAGATTATTCGCGAGCATCAGTTCCTTCAAGACATCCACAGGACTAGCCGCCTTGAACGCGTAGTGCTTCTCTTCGAAATCTTCGATGAGCAATGTGAGCAGTTCAGCCATGCGGCGTTCGGCAACAGTCATCCTCTTACCTTTGCTGTCCAACTCTTCCAGCAAGGCGAGGTAACGCTGGTTCTCCGCGTCGCTGAGGATAACAGCTGGCAGGGTGCTGGACAGCAGAGCGGCATACTCAGATCGGGCTGCGGTCGCATTCATAGTTTCCAAATTCCCCTGTCGTACTCGGCATGTGTCAAAACATGGCGTATGTAGATTCGACCGAAAGCGTAATTAATTTCCGTAATCAGCCGGTACCGATTGCCTTTAACGTTGAAGACTGTCCATTTCCCGACGGCATCCGCGCTCGAAAAAGTCCTGCGTACGTCCGCCAGACTTTCCCACTGCGCTTTCTTAGAAATCCGAAACCATGCGTCCAGCGGAACTTCAAGTTCGCCGCGCCGCGCGACGGCTTCTTTAAGCTTCTTGCGGCTGATTACGTGCATGCCATCCCCGAGGGGTTCGCATTATGCGAACATTATACTTCGCAGCATGCGAACAAGTCAACAGCAGTCTTAGAACGCGTCAATCCCCGTTACGCTCTGGCCGATGATTAATGAGTGCACATCGTGGGTGCCTTCGTAGGTCTTCACCGATTCCAGGTTCATCATGTGGCGCATGATGGGATAGTCGTCGGCGACGCCGTTGGCGCCGAGGATGTCGCGGGAGAGGCGGGCGCACTCGAGGGCCATCCAGACGTTGTTGCGCTTGGCCATGGAGATGTGCTGGTGCTCGACCTTGCCTGCATCTTTCAGGCGGCCGACTTGCAGTACCAACAGTTGCGCTTTGGTGATCTCACTGATCATCCAGGTGAGTTTGTCCTGGACGAGTTGGTGTGAGGCGATGGGCTGGTCGCGCCATTGCTTGCGCAGGATCGCATACTGCAGAGCACAGTCGTAGCACGACATGGCTGCGCCGATCGCGCCCCAGGCGATGCCGTAGCGAGCTTGATTCAGGCACATCAGCGGCGATTTCAGGCCGTCGCTTTTCGGCAGCAAGTTTGACTCGGGGATGTGAACGTCTTGCAAAGACAACCCCGAAGTGACCGAGGCGCGCAGGGACCATTTGCCGTGAACATCGTTCGAGGTGAAACCCTTGCGGTCTTTTTCGACTAAGAACCCGCGAATCTTGTCGTCTTCGTTTTCCACCTTGGCCCAGATGATGGCGACGTCGGCGATGGTGCCGGAGGTGATCCACATCTTCTCGCCGTTGAGGACGTACTCGTTGCCAACCTTGCGGGCGCGGGTGCGCATGCCGCCGGGATTCGAGCCGAAGCCAGGCTCGGTGAGTCCGAAGCAGCCAAGCTTTTCGCCTTTCTGCATGGCGGGCAGCCAGGTTTGTTTTTGTTCTTCGCTGCCAAAGGCATGGATGGGATACATCACGAGAGCTGACTGCACGCTGACGAAGCTGCGCACGCCGGAGTCGCCGCGCTCGAGTTCCTGCGTCATCAGTCCGTATTCGACGTTGCCCATGCCGGCGCAACCGTACCCTTTGAGCGACGCGCCGAAAAAGCCGAGATCGGCCATGGGCTTGACCAGTTCGCGCGGAAAGCGTCCGGCCCGGTTGCACTCTTCGATGATGGGGACAAGGTTCTCTTCGATGAACTTGCGCGTGGTATCGCGCACGAGGCGCTCTTCTTCGGTGAGCAGAGAATCAAACTGGATGAAATCGACACCCTTAAATTTGATGGCAGGCATGATGAAATCTCCGTGGAGGGCAAACATATGACGGTAGCAGGGGCGAGGGAACGGGGTCAACGCCGGCGAGACAGCCGACACAACCTTACTGTAAAATCAAAGACGACGGAAGAGAAACGAGACGTAGCCGTAGAGTCTTCCCGTGGATTCCCGGTTTCCAGGCTGAGCTTTCCGGGCTGAGCTTCTGAACATCCCATCCACAAATATCCGCGCGGGAAAATGATGCGGATGGCTGCGCACACATTAGAAGAGATCAGGAGAAACGAACTATGGCAGTTGGCGCGAAGATCGCAAAGACGGCGGACCGTAAGAAGGTGATGGACACGAGCAAGAGCACGGATTGTCCCAAATGCGGCAAGACGACGCGCATCGTCAAGCGCATGAAAGACCGCGAGCGCGGCGTACCGGGCGGAATTTATATTTCGTGCTCGGCGTGCGAGTTTTACGAGAAGCTGTAGGGACAGTTTCCAATTTCAGGTTTCTGGTGTCCATGGCCGGAGAATAGGGAATCGGCTTCCCTGCTCCGGCTTTTGCATTTTCGCGAAGGTCTTGCACCGCCCTCGATTCGTACATACATATGTATTGACACGGTCGGGTTTCTGGCCTAGTCTGGAACCAGTGCCGGACATCGGCCATGCGCTT
>Ga0302177_10001055_pt1 | contig 19973 bp, 19 predicted proteins | sample I_Palsa_E1_2_FD_198780 | JGI IMG/M metagenome (GOLD analysis project Ga0302177, IMG submission 198780) | Peat permafrost microbial communities from Stordalen Mire near Abisko, Sweden - I_Palsa_E1_2 | ecosystem: Environmental > Terrestrial > Soil > Palsa > Peat permafrost | place: Sweden... | reverse complement strand
ACGAAGGAGCGCGCTCCGGCGGCGCCGAGCAACGCTTGACACTGCGGGCAGCGGCGCTCACGCAGATGAACGAGCGCTAGGAACGGCATGCGGCGGCGCGGGATAGAGTCGCTTCTTCAGGCCGCCCACCGCGCGTTCGATCGATTCGAGATACGGCAGCATTGCGGACTTAATCTTTGTGAGGCGTTCTTCGCCGGCGGGAGTGATCGAATAGATGCGGCGCGAGCGTTTTGTCGGATGGTCCCACGTCGCCGTCACAAACCCACGCTCTTCCAAACGGCGAAGAAGCGGATAGATCTTATTCGTATTCACGGCAATTAAGTCGCCGCACACCGACTCGATTCGCTGCATCAGGCCGTAGCCGTGATCGGGATGCTCGCGTATCAGGTGCAGCAGCAGCACGGGAAAAATGGTCTTGCTCTTAATCGGGCCGCGAATGACTTCGTCGACCCGGCGCGATGCTGCGCTACTTACCGCGAGCACGTCACGCATGGGCGTGCGCGCGAAGATCGACCGCGTACGCGCGCTCGATCGCATCCTTGTAACGCTCTTCGACGACGCGGCGTTTGATCTTCATCGACGGCGAAAGCTCGCCGCTCTCGATGCTGAACTCTCGGGGAATCACGATCACGCGACGGATCTGTTCGTACGAGGCAAGATCCGCTGTTTGCTTTCGCGCCTCAGCCGTGACGAACTCGCGAACGTCATCGCGCGCGACGAGCTCATCGGGCATGAGTGCAGGCAGATTCATCTCCACGCGAAGCAGATCCCAATTCGGCGCGATGAGCGCCGCCGGGTGCGGCCGTCCGTCACCGACGACCATCGCCTGCGCGAAGAAAACTGAGCGCTTGAGTTCTGCTTCGACGCGCGCCGGCGAGACATATTTGCCGGTCGCCGTTTTGAAGAGTTCTTTCTTGCGATCGGTGATACGCAAGAAGCCGCCCGCGTCGATCTCGCCGATGTCGCCGGTGTGCAGCCAGCCGTCGGAAAGCGCCGCAGCCGTGCCTTCGGGATCGCGATAATAGCCTTGCATGATGTTCCGGCCGCGCGCGAGCACCTCGCCATCCGACGCTATCTTGACCTCGACGCCGGGAATCGGTCTTCCGACGGCGCCGTATTCGTTGGCATCGAGGTGGCTACTGGTAATGACGGGCGAACTTTCCGTCAGGCCATACCCCTGCATGATCGGTACGCCCATCGCAAGGAACGTCATCGCAACGTCGTTGTGTAACTTCGCGCTGCCGCTCGTAAGGTTTTTGACGTTCGCAAGTCCGAGGATTTTGCGGAGCTTGTCAAAGACCAGACGCTTCGCGAGCGCGTATTGCAGCGCGAGAAGCGGGTGCGCACCCGACCCGAGCGTTTGCGCTTCCATATATTCGCGACCGACGCGCAGGGCCCAAGGTACCAGTTTTGCCTGCAAACCGCCGCTCTTCATGGCTTGCCCTTGAACGCCGGTGAGAATGCGATCGAAAATCCGCGGCACGCTGGTCATGTAATTCGGCTGGACCTCGCGCAGATCAGCGAGGAGATTATTCGGATCGTGGCAGATGTTAAAGCGCGTCTTGGCGAGCAAATAGATGTAAATCATCGTGTGCTCGTAGATGTGCGAAAACGGCAACACCGACAAGACGTTGTCGTTTTCGGCGTCCTTTAGCCCCTCGGCAAGCGCCGATTGCGCGTCGAAGGTCAGATTGTCGTGCGAGAGCATCACGCCCTTGGGAACGCCCGTCGTTCCCGATGTATAGATCAGCACAGCAAGATCGTCCGGCTTGAGCACGGCTTCGTATTCGCCGGGAAGCTCGGGATGCGCCGCACGAACAGCAGCGCCTTTTGCTTCGAACGCTGCCATTGAATCGGCACCGGTCGACTCGAACACCACCGCCTGCGGCAGCGGAAAATTTCCCGTGCGCAGTCGCTCGAGTGTCGCGTGCGAATCAACGAAAAGCAATTTGGCTTCCGAGTGCTGGAAAATGTATTGCGTGTGATCGAGCGCCTGCGTCGGAAAGAGCGGCACCACCACGCAGCCCGCAAAGAATGTGGCGAAATCGGCGATGATCCAATCGACGCTGTCGTGTGCGACCAACGCAACACGATCGCCCTGCTGCAAACCGGCTGCGCGAATCGCGCACGCGGTATTGAGCGAGCGGTCGAGCACGCTGGTCGACGACGTCGGCGTCCACGCGCCATTGACGCGCTCGACGAGCGCTTCAGGGCGAGGATCGGTAAGAGCGCGCCGTATAAGCTGCGGCAGCGTTTCTTTGGGAAATTGCGAGTCGGGCATGGGCCTCGTTTTCGCCGAGCGAGGCATTGATCATTCTATCAAAGACGCAAGTAGGGCTGCGCGCGCGCAAGTCGACTCTCGGTCATGCCGGCCACATCGAGCAACTCGTCAAAAGTCGTAAACGCGCCGTCCTGTTCGCGAATCGCCACGATGCGCGCGGCAATCATTGCGCCGAGACCGGGGACCGACGCAAGCGCCTGCGCGGATGCCGAATTGACGTCGACAATCGCCGCCGACTTGATCGCGCGTGCGCGCGGACTGCGCGAACGCTTGGTATTCAACGCATGCTGCATCGGTTGACCAAGCAGCGGAACGGCGATCTCGTCGCCGTCACTTACGTGCGCGGCGAGATTGACGGCCGCGGGATCCGCATCCGCGCGCAGGCCGCCCGCCTCCCGAACGGCGTCATCGATTCGCGCGCCCGCGGCAAGATGGTAGAGCCCCGGATGCCGGACGGCGCCGACGACGTACACCAGTTCCGTCCCGAACGACGCCGTCGCCCGAACACGCGGGCTTCGCGACGGCGCAGCAGCCGAAGGGGTTGCCGAGGCGAGTGGAGCGCGTGGTGCCGGATGCCAGATCGCAAGTGCAATCAAGGCAAGGATCGCTACGGCGACGAGGATGCGGAGCATCGCCTTCCTCTTTCACGCCAAAGAGTCCGGCCGGAAAGGTAGGCGGCGCGGGGCCGTCCCAATTACCATCCTCTCTATGGCCGACTCTTACGACTTCCGCAGCATCGAGCGCCCGTGGCAAGAGCGCTGGGAACGCGAGGGCATCTATCGCACGCGCGACGATGATCCGCGCCCAAAATATTACACAATGGAGATGTTGCCGTATCCGTCGGGCGATCTACATGTTGGCCATGCGAAGAACTACACGCTCGGCGATGCCATTGCGCGCACGATGCGCATGTTGGGCTACAACGTGCTGCATCCGATGGGTTGGGACGCGTTCGGGCTGCCGGCCGAAAACGCGGCAATTCAGCGCGGGATCGAACCGGCGTCGTGGACGCGCGAGAACATCGAGAACATGCGCCGGCAGCTTCGCTTGATGGGAACGAGTTACGACTGGACGCGCGAGATCGCGACGTGCCTGCCCGACTACTACCGTTGGAACCAGTGGCTGTTCTTGCGTCTGTACGAGCAGGGCCTTGCGTATAAACGCGAAGCGCCGGTCAACTGGTGCCCGCACGACCAAACGGTGCTTGCAAACGAGCAAGTGATCGACGGCCGGTGCTGGCGCTGCGGCCACATGGTCGAACGCCGCAATCTTTCGCAGTGGTTCTTGAAGATTACGGCTTACGCCGATCGCTTGCTGCAATCGCTCGACACGTTGGGCGGCTGGCCCGAGCGCACAAAAACCGGACAGCGCAACTGGATCGGACGAAGCGAGGGCGTAGAGTTCGGCTTTGCCGTCGACGGGCTCGACGCGATGATCGAGGTCTTCACCACGCGCGTCGACACCGTCTATGGCGTCACGTTTCTAGCGGTAGCGCCGGAGCATCCGCTCGTTGCCCACATCAAGAAGATCGTTTCGAATAAACACGCGCAAGCGATCGAGCATTTTGCCGACAGCCTGCGATCCAAGTCCGAGCTCGAGCGCACGAGCTTAATGGAGAAGGACGGGCTCTTCACCGGCGCCTACGCGATTAATCCGCTCTCGCACGAGCGAGTCCCGATCTGGGTAACCAACTACGTGCTCGCCGAGTACGGCACAGGCGCGGTCATGGGTGTGCCCGCGCACGACGAGCGTGATTTCGACTTTGCGAAAAAGCACGCGCTACCGATAGCGCAAGTGATCGTGCGCCCCGGCGAGGAGGTCACTGCGCCACTCGAAGCCGCTTTCGTCGACGACGGACGCCTGGTCGCGAGCGACGATTACAGCAGCATGTCGAGCGAGCACGCGCGCATCGCGCTGGCCGAGCGCCTCACTGCAATGGGCGTCGGACGCAAAACGGTGAACTTCCGCTTTCGCGACTGGCTGGTTTCGCGCCAACGCTATTGGGGCACACCGATTCCGATCCTGTATTGCGAACGTTGCGGTGAGGTTGCGGTCCCCGACGAACAGCTGCCCGTATTGCTGCCGTCTGACGTCCCGATCACCGGCGAGGGCTCACCGCTGGCGCGCGATCCGGCGTTCATCAACACGACCTGCCCGAGGTGCGGCGGTCCCGCGCGGCGCGAGAGCGACACGATGGACACGTTTTTCGAATCGTCGTGGTACTTCTTACGCTACATCGATCCGCGCGACGTGCACGCGCCGTGGTCGGCCGAACTTGCCGACCGCTGGATGAACGTCGATCAGTACATCGGCGGTGCTGAACATACCGTGCTGCACTTGCTTTACTCGCGCTTTTTCTACAAGTTTTTCCACGACCAAGGCTGGGTGAGTGGACACGATGAGCCGTTCGAGCGGCTGTTCCATCAAGGCATGCTGCTCGCGAACGGCGAGAAGATGTCGAAGTCGCGCGGCAACGTCGTCGGCATCGACGAGACCGCCGACACCAACGGCGTCGACGCGATGCGCCTGTTCTTACTCTTCGCGACGCCGCCCGAGGATACGGGAAATTGGACCGAGGAAGGCATTAGCGGGCGCGTGCGCTTTCTCAATCGGGTTTGGCGCGCGACGGAGCCGTCTCTTGCTCAGGCCCGCACGGTTTCACCGCGTGCGCTGCCGCCCTCGAACGATCAGGACGAACGCGCGCTCGTGCGTGCGGTCCATGTCGCCGCAAAATCGGTGATCGATGAGGTAGCCTCGCGCCGATTCCACTTCAACACGACGATTGCCAGGTTCGACGAGCTGATCAATGCGATGACCGAGTTTTCAGCAAAGGACGCGCCCGCCTATCTCTACGCCGTGCACGCGTTGCCGCTCTTGCTTGCGCCGTATGCGCCGCACATCGCCGATGAATTGTGGTCGCGCCTGGGCCATACAACCTCGGTGCATCTCGAGCGCGTCCTAGAGCCCGAGGACGACGCGCTCGCCGTGCTGGCGATAACGCTCGTCGTGCAAGTGAACGGCAAGATTCGCGCACGCATCACCGCCGCGCCCGGCATAGGAGAGAGCGAGGCAATCGAACTCGCTCTCGCCGACCCACACGTGCGCGCACAGATCGACGGAAAGTCGATGCGCAAGCAAATCTACGTCCCCGACAAACTGGTCAACCTGGTCGTCTCGTGAACGGCACGCCGCCGCTCCAGACGCGCGTTTGCGTGGTCGGTGGCGGGCCGGCGGGAATCGTACTGGGTTACTTACTCGCGCGGGCCGGCGCATCGGTGGTCGTCCTCGAGAAACACGGCGATTTCTTGCGCGACTTTCGGGGCGACACGGTGCATCCGTCGACCATGACGGTGCTCGATGAGCTGGGGTTACTCGATGAGTTCCTAAAGCGTCCGCACTCGGAGATCGTTCATCTTTCCGGCCACGTGGGAATCGATACGATCGAAATTGCCGACTTCAGTCACGTTCCCGCAAAGACAAAATTCCTCGCGATCATGCCGCAGTGGGATTTCTTAAATTTTCTCTCGGGGAAGGCGCGCGCGTACCCTGGTTTTCAATTGATGATGAACACTGCGGCAACCGGCGTCATCGAGGAGGGCGGCCGGATCACCGGCGTCCGGGCAAATGGCCCCAGCGGAGCATTCGATATTCGCGCCGACGTCGTCGTAGCGTGCGACGGTCGGAGCTCGACGCTGCGTTCGGCGGTCGGCATCACGCCGCGCGACCTCGGCGCGCCGATGGATGTCCTGTGGATGAGCCTGCCCAAACGCCCGACCGATCAAAACGCCGCGCTCGGGTTCGTCGGCGCAGGCTCCGTGCTGGTTCTGATCGATCGCACCGACTATTGGCAGTGCGGCTACGTAATCCCAAAGGGAACCGCCGACGACGTTCGCGCGCGCGGGCTCGACGCGTTCCGCGCCGAGATCGCGTCGATCGCGCCGGTTATCGCCGACCGGGTCAACGAAATCAAGAGTTGGGATGACGTCAAACTGCTATCGGTCGCCGTGGATCGCCTCGAACGCTGGTTTCTTCGCGGTCTGCTGTTCATCGGCGACGCGGCGCACGCGATGTCACCGATCGGCGGCGTCGGTATCAACCTCGCCATACAAGACGCGGTCGCAACCGGGAATATCTTATCAACAGCGTTGCAGCAGCCGGGACCAGTTGGTGAGGATGTCCTTGCCGCGGTGCAAGGGCGGCGCACCTATCCAACCGTCATGACACAAGGCTTGCAAGTACTCATTCAGCGCGGAATTATTACGCGGGTTCTGGGTTCAAAGGCGCCCCCGAAGCGGGCGCCGCTGATCCTGCGCATCCTCACGAAGATTCCCGGGTTTCGGCGTCTCCCGGCATATGTGGTGGGCATCGGCTTCCGTCCCGAACACGTGCTACGCCGGAACTAACCCCTTAAAATATTCGTAGGTCTCGCGCATACCGTCGAGGATCTTGGTCTGCGCTTTCCAGCCGAGTTCTTTCTTCGCGAGCGCCGCATCGAATTGCGCATCCCGTGCGTCGCCGGAACGCTTTGTCCCATGCGTCACTGGGGCTTCGAAACCACTGATTTCCACGAGCGTATGATAGATATCATTCACGCTCGTGCGCAGGTTGGTGCCGATCGCATAACACATGCCCGAACCGCGCTCGAGTGCCAGCACGTTTAAGTTCGCAATGTCCTTGACGTAGATATAGTCGCGGGTCTGATCCCCGTCCCAATCGATGCGCACACCTTGATGCTTGAGAAACTTCCCGATAAAGATGGCGATGACGCCGGCCTCGCCGTTCGGGTCCTGGCGCGGTCCGTACACGTTGCCGTAGCGTAGCGCCGTAAAATCGAGCCCTTTCTCGTGCTTGTAGAAGCGCAGGTAGTGCTCGGCGACCATCTTGGTGATGCCGTACGGGGACTCGGGACGCTGCGGTGTCAATTCCGTCATCGGAAGCCGCTCCGGCGTGCCGTAAGTCGCGCCGCTCGACGCAAAGATCACTTTTTTGACGCCGGTTTTCACCGCAATGTCGAGGATATTGAGCAAACCCATGACGTTGACGTCGGCGTCGAGCTTCGGATCGCGCGACGAAATAGCGACCGAATGCTGCGCCGCGTGATGGCTCACGATGTCGGGCTTGAATTCTTTGAAGATCCGCATCACACCCTGGTCGCGAATATCCATGTGCGTAAAATTCGCGCGTTCCGAAACATTTATGCGGCGGCCGCCACCGTGCTCCCACAGCGAGTCAAGAACGAGCACGTCGTGACCCGCGGCGATATACGCATCGACGATATGTGATCCGATGAAGCCGGCCCCGCCGGTCACGATGATACGCACGGTTGTTTTCCTTAACGGCTTGTCGTGGCCGCGCGCTGACGCAGAGGCCACGGATGATCCCAAGGTACACCTCGGCTCGCGTGCTTCGCGTAGGTGCGCTGTGCGCCCTCGTCTGCGCTGCGTTGTCGTGCTCGTGGTGGCGCGAACACACAGTCGCGCCCGTGCTCGGGACACGAACGATGCGCTGGGACGGGGCGCTCCTCGATGCGCGAAGTGAAGGCGGAGGGCTCTGGACCTATACATTCGCGATCGACCGTGGGCCGCTCGCGCTCGTCTCGCTCTCGGAGCGACTTTCTGCCGGCACACGCGTGACTGTGCGCGGGCGCCTCGAGGCACTCGACGACGCGCGCAACCCTGGAGAGACGAGCGAGCGTGCGATCGAACGCGAACGCGGCATTGATGCGCGCATAGAGAGCGCCCAGCTGATCGATGCGGGCGCACACGACGGATCGTGGCGTGCGCAGCTTGCTCGCGTGCGCGAGCGAGCGCACAACGAATTGCAATCGCGCCTAGGTGAACCAGCGGCGTCGATTGTCGCGGGCGAACTGTGGGGCGAGCGCGCCCAATTGCCACCGGATTTACGCGCCGAATTCCAGGAAACCGGAACGGTACACGTGCTTGTCACCGCCGGATTGCACGTCGGCCTGGTCGCGCTGGTCGTCGCTTGGTGCTGCGCGCAACTGTCGATACCTCGCGCGTTCGGATGCACGATCGGCATTGTCGCAGTGTGGAGTTTCGCTGGGTTTAGCGGGCTCGAGCTGCCGGCGCTGCGTGCTGCGACCATGGCGACGTGCGCGCTGACCGCTCGCGCCAGCGGCCGTGCGGCGTTTTCGTGGAACACACTGACCGTAGCCGCAGCCGTCGTGCTCGCCGTTATTCCCGGCAGCGTCGCTGCGCCGTCGTTCTGGCTCTCGTTTTGCTGCGTCGGCGCGATCTTTGCGCTCGGAAACGCGATTGACGAGACATTGCGCGATCGCACGAGATTGCCTGGACGGGTCCGCGAGGCACTCGTGCTCACGAGCGCCACCCAACTTGGTACCTGGCCGATCACCGCGGCGATCTTCTTGCAGTGGTCCAGCTACGCACTGATCGCGAATCTTGCGGTCGTGCCATGCGTGCCGTTCACGATGCTCCTTGGCGCACTGCAACTGGCGCTCTCGTGGTCCTCACCCCTGGCCCAGGCCTGCGCGAATCTCAACGGCTGGATCATCGCGTGGTCGGTCGGCGTGGTTCGCACCCTCGGCGCGCTGCCGGGATCGACGCTCGTCATGACGCCCGCGCCGCTGTGGTGCATCGCGCTCTACGAAGCCTCGTTGCTGGCCACCGTTCCACTGATCCGGCGGGGCGGCGCCACCCTCGCATTGACGCTTTCGCTTACCTCTACGTCACTCGTCCTGTGGCCGCCGCAAGCACCGGCTCCCGGCCTTCGCATTAGCGTGCTCGACGTGGGCCAAGCCGACGCGATCGTGATCGAAACACCCACGCATCACGCGATTCTCGTCGACGCCGGCGGCCGGCTCGAGCGCGGACCGCAGGGCGACGACTCTGTCGCCGAACGCGTCGGCGAACGCATCGTCGTTCCGTTTCTGATTCGCGAGGGCATCCATCAACTCGATGCCATCGTCATCTCGCACCCTCACGGCGATCACGTCGGCGGGTGTTCGCCGGTGTTGCGAAAACTACGCGTCGCTGAAATCGCCGACAGCGGACAAACCTATGGCGGCCATGCGTATCACGACTGTCTCGATACAGCAGCCGCAGACTACACGCCGATCGTCTATCCTCGCGCGGGCGCTGTGTGGCAGACGAATGACGGCGTCGTGCTCCACTTCATCGGACCATCGCTGCCGTTCATCGGCGGCAAGAACGCGATCAACGACAACTCGATCGCATTCATCTTGCAATATAAGCAGTTCCGCATGCTTTTCACCGGAGATGCAGGGAGCGCTGCGGAGCAACGATTCCTAGCTGAAGACGTTGATCTGCACGCCGACGTGCTCAAAGTGGGCCACCACGGTTCAGCGTACAGCTCATCGCTGGAATTCATCGCAGCCGTGCACCCGCGTTACGCGATTATCTCGGTCGGCCGCCACAACATGTTTGGCCACCCCGCACCATCGACCATCGCCACGCTCGAGCGTAGCGGCGCGACAATCTATCGGACTGACGAAAATGGCGCGGTTACCATTACTAGCGATGGAATGGCCCTCGGCGTCGCTCCGCTAGTCCTCTCACGTCCGACCATCGGGCAAGCTCAGACGGGCTGGCCGCTTTTAACGTTGACTCAGTCGCAAGGCGCGTACGTAGCGCTCGATTTCATCGCCAGCCGCCGGCGAGATATCGACAAATACCACGCTGTGGTGGAATTCGCGAAATTGCTGCGTCGCATGCACCACTTTTCCACGTACCCGCAAAGGGCGCCCCGCCTCGCCGTTCGGTAACGTGAACTGCATGCTCAACGTGCTGCCCTCGGCAATGCGCTTCTCGAATGCGAGGCGCATGCCGCCGCGACTCAAATCGAGTGCGAGCGCATGAATCTCATCCTTCGTCCCGGCCATTGAGCATGTCACGTCGAACTCGGTTTCGACGCGAATCGCGATATCGGCGGCTGCGCTCTTCGAACGCTCCTCTTCGAGAAAACGGCCGAGCACGTTACTATCGTCCGGCGCGAGCTTTGCAAACTCTACGCCGTACTCGAGGGAATCCGCCGAGGTTCCGGAGTTGTGGCGGATCTTTCCAACGATGGGAATATTCCTTTTGCCGGCCGGCAGGTTGAACCGGATCTCTGAACCCGTCAAGAGGATGCTTGCGGCCCTCAAACGGCAGCCGCCAATCGAAAGATCGATAACCGTGACGCGTACGGGCTTTGGAAAACCGTCGACGGTGGCCTCAACCGCGGATGCGAGGCGAAGCCGAAATGAAGGGCTCACAATGCAACAATATTGCACTCACAGCATCAGAAACCGCCTTAAGGGTGCGCCTTACCCCGGGGCGAGTACGGCGCCTAAGCCCCTCCCTGGAGCGGGTCAGCCTCCCGAGCCACCTTTGTCCTCTGAGAAATGCAACTCTTCGTGTATCATTGGGGTTTAGCTTAAGCGGGCGCGCCACGGCCGCGCCGCGGAATGTTTTGCCAGAGCCGCGAGGCAACGCTAGAGAGGACCATTTATCGCTACTCGAAATCGCACAAGAAAAGTACGGGAAGTCAAGACGCACAGCGTCGACAACAAAGAGCTGCCGCTTGAGGTTCACGGCAGCGTCAAGCAAGTGTTTCCAAGCACGACGTTCTCGGTCGACCTCGACAACGGCCACACAATTCTGGCGCACATCGCCGGACGTCTGCGACGGCATCGCATTAAGATTCTTCCAGGCGATCGCGTCGACGTGGAAATTTCTCCTTACGATCTGAGCAAGGGCCGCATCGTCTACCGCTACCGCGCCGGAGAAGCACGCCGAAGCTCAGCTAGTTGAGAAAGTCCGCGACGATCCACGCCGATCCGGCGATGCCGAGCGTCTCGAGACCCTCGGTCCAGTTCGAAAAGGTGTGGGGATCGGCGAGGAGCGCCGGCACCCATACGAGCAACCCGAAGCCCACGATCATCGCCGTGTTCAATCGAGACGCAAGCCGGGCCATGTTCCCCGTGAGCAATGCGATCGCTGCAAGAGCGAATGCGGCCGTGGTTGCCACCGCCCAGAACATTTGTCCCGGCGGAATCCATTTCGGAACAAGGCTTGCGGTTTCGGAGAGGTAGAACAGCTGTTCCAGTGCGAACGATACGACACAAAGCCCGAACGAGTAGTAGCCGATCCGAGCCAGTTGTTTCGTTCGAGCATAAAGGATGACCGCGCCCGAGACAAACGAGAGTTGCTCGAAGAAGTTGCCGTAGCCGTTATAGACGAGCGGATGCCGGACGACGTAGGGGAGCGTTAGCAAGGCGAAGATGAAGTAGAGCGCACCCAATACGAGCGCGCCGGCTCGCGCCGTTCTCGGCCATGCGAGAGCGACGCCTCCAAGAATTTCGATCGTGCCCACGATATACGGGAGAATCGCTCCGTGGGCGACGCCTGCCAGCGCCTTGATCTGCAGCCAATTGCTGACGTCATGGAACGCGAAAGCGCAGACACCGAAGCCAATCACCGCTACGCCATAGACGTAACGCCCCAGATGCATCATATCGAGATACCTCACATGTGGTTGGAGTGCGCCCGTCAACGAGGCTGTGACATTCTTGGCGACAAAAGTAAGAACCCCGCTTGTCAAGGGCCACGCTACTCAAAATTGACAGCGCCGCTTAATGTCCTGTCAATTGCATGTGGAGAAGATCGGCGGTATGGTGCGTCTATGGGCTCCAACAGACGTGTCGCGCTTATCGCGCACGACGCGCGCAAAACAGATTTGACCGAATGGGTCAAATTCAATCGCGATACGCTCGCCGGTTGTTCGCTTGTCGCCACCGGGACGACCGGAGCACTCATCGCCGAGAACACCGGCCTGGAGGTTGCGCTCTTGCTCTCCGGCCCACTCGGCGGCGACGCGCAAGTCGGCGCGATGCTCGTCGAGCATCAGCTGGATCTCATCGTGTTTTTCTGGGATCCGCTGACGACGCAGCCGCATGACGTGGACGTCAAAGCGCTATTGCGGCTTGCCGTCCTCTATGACGTTCCAATCGCCTGCAATCGTGCCACCGCTGATTTCCTTATCTCGTCGCCGCTGTTTGCGGACGAAGCGCATTTGCGCTCCCGCGCGCACTTTCGGAAACGCTTCGGCTAGTCAAGCCGCGTTAGGATCTGGTAGCCGGCATTCACGCGCGCATCGATCGGATAGCTTTTGTTGGCCAATAGCACGATGCCGGTCTTTTTCTCGGGAATGAAGGCCACGTAGGCTCCAAATCCGTTGGTCGAGCCCGTCTTGTTCAGTAGGGCGTCACGGCGCGGTGACGTTGGCGGATCGAGTGCCATGGCGGGATTCGCATCGAAGAGCATCTTTGGCGAGTTTCCCTCGTGCAATTGCTCGAGCGTGACCGGGTAGCGGTATTGTTCCCAGATCAGATCTTGTGTCATTGCACCGATCCGATAGTACCCCGTGTGCGTGGCGGTGATCGCGCGCTGCAGTGCATCGTCGAGATCGAGCATATGCATGTTGGCCTCGAGAAACTGCAGCAGGTCAGCGGCCGTGCTCCGAATACCATAGGCTTGCGGTCCAAGAACGCCGGGCGTCATCCTGATGGGGACATTCTTTGACGTATAGCCTTGCGCGTAGTTGTCCATCTGCGATTCGGGTACGTTGAGATACGTGCTTCTTAAACCGAGTGGCGCGAAGAGAGCCGTTTGCGCCAACGGGGTGAAGTCCCCGTTCATGCGCTTGGCGACAATCAAACCGAGAAGGCCGATGCCCACATTGGAGTACACGCGATACGTGCCGGGTGGGTAGGCCGGTTTCCACTGCCGGAGATAGGACACGAGCTGATCGTCGTTTGTGATCACGTCCGGAACTTGTAACGGAAGTCCGCCCGATGTGTGCGTCGCGAGGTCGCGCAAGCTGATGTTGTCGAAGCTGCTGCCGCGCAATGACGGGAGATCGACACTCACCCTGTCGGAGAGCGCAAGTTTGCCGGTCACTTGCGCGTAGGAAGCCAAGGTCGCCGTGAACGTCTTGGTGATCGAGCCGATCTCGAAAAGCGTCGCGTCCGTCACTGGCGCAGCGGTGACTTTCGAGGCAACGCCATAGTCGTAGACGTACCTGCGTCCGCCTATGACGATGCCCACCGCCATTCCAGGAATACCGTAGCGCCGCATAACCGGCTGCACTGCCTGCGCGACGACATTCCCAACGTGACTTGGCAGTGCAGCTGCAACGGTGAACGCCGCGGCGCCAGAAATAAATTCCGCTCGATCCATGGCGCGCCCGTTCGTCTCTTCCCTGAAAAGCCATTCCGTGTCAGAATAGTTTCGGGGTACAACATCGTCATGAAGTACACGAAGATCGTAGATGGACCCACCAAAACGTACGTGCTGGTCTTTGACGTGGGCGACGAAGTGGTCGCCGAGATCTCCGCGTTCGCCAAGCGAGAAAGCGTAACTGCGGCACGGCTCACCGGCATCGGTGCGTTTTCGCACGCTACGCTCGCCGCCCTCAATCACGACACGAAAAAATACGAAGCATTTCCGGTCAACCAGCAAGTGGAGTTGCTTTCGCTCGTTGGCGACATCGCCTTGCGAGATGGTGCGCCGCTGCTACATGCGCACGCGGTGGTCGGACATCGCGATGGCTCCGTCGCCGGCGGCCATCTCATCATGGGTCGCGTGTGGCCGACGCTCGAGCTCTTCGTCGACGTCTATCCGTACCAACTGCAAAAGGTCCTAGAAGCCGATGTGGGGATCGCGACGATGGACTTGAAAGAGGCCGTGACGCTCTAAGACGAGGAACGCGTTCATTTTCCGATCAAGACTTCGGTCGACTTAATGATGACGGTCACCTGATCGCCATCCTTGAGGGCGAGACGCCGCACGGACGATGCGGTAATAGCTGCCGCTTCTAGGTAACGTTTTTGAAGGGATTCGCGAGCACGACCTTCCCATGCTCTAACCATGCCTCAGATTTCCGCGCTGGAGTTTTACGCGGTGCCACTGCGGGTCCATACGTTTCTTGCGGGCGTACCACTACACGACGTGTGGGCGGTGGACCTACCACGCCTGCAGCGACCCGCGACCCTTGCTGCACTCGATCCGCTCGGAAATCCGGATCGACGGGCTGAGCGGCTTGCCGCGCCGGCGCTCGCGCTGCTGCGCCTGCGGTTTCTTCTGGGCCGCATTTTTCGACTCGAAACTGCGCCAAAGGATGCATACGCATCGTCGTTCGCAACTCGGCTCACGCCACAAGATCGCACTCGGTCTTCGACGGCGACGGGAACGCCGCAGGGCTTGTTCCGTGTCGTATACACGTTCGAGAACGAGTCATTGCTTGAACTGCACAATCGAACGGCCCACGCCGCGGCATTGACCGCGCTCGCGCAAACGGGGGACGGCTATCGCTTCTACCTTGCCGTGTACGTCGCTAGGTCAAGTTGGATCACGCCGTTCTACATGGCACTCATTGACCCGTTTCGAAAATGGATTGTCTATCCGGCCATACTAAGAAGCGTCGAGCGGGCCGCCAAAGCCGTCCCGGTCGCGACCTAAGCGTCCAGGACAGCATCGGGCTCGCCGACTCCTGTATCTGGGAGAATCATAAGGATGGCATTGCATTCCACCGCGACCGATCAGGTTTTTATCCAGGGCGGCGAGTTCACGATGGGTTCGGAGAACTTCTATCCCGAGGAGCGGCCGACGCGGCGCGTCCGCGTCGAAAGCTTTTCCATCGATCGATATCCCGTCACCAACGCGCATTTTGCGCGCTTCATCGACGAAACCGGATATGTCACCGTCGCGGAACGGCCGATCGACCCGGCGCAATATCCCGGTGCGATCCCGGAATTGTGCGTGCCGGGATCGCTAGTTTTTCGCGCGACCAAAGGCCCGGTCGATTTGCGGGATTGGTCGCAATGGTGGGAGTGGACGCCCGGAACATCGTGGCGTTATCCACTCGGCCCGGAGTCGTCACTCGACGACATCGGGGATCATCCGGTCGTCCATGTCGCGTTCGAAGATGTTGAAGCCTACGCGCGCTGGGCAGGCAAATCGCTTCCGAGCGAAGCCGAATGGGAGTACGCGGCGCGCGGCGGTCTCGAGGAAAAAGCCTTTACCTGGGGCGACGACATCACGCTCGGCGGAAAGATCATGGCCAACACGTGGCAAGGCGATTTTCCCTGGCAAAATCTCGGACTGGACGGCTACGAACGCACGTCGCCGGCCGGAACCTTCCCGCCCAACGGATACGGGCTGTTCGACATGGCGGGCAACGTCTGGGAATGGACGACCGAGTGGTACAACGCCAAACCGGGTGACCAGAGTTCAAAACCGTGTTGCGGCGAGCCGTCGTCGCGCGCGCCGATGGAACAAAGTTACGACCCGAATCAACCGCAAGTGCGCATTCCGCGCAAAGTCGTCAAGGGCGGTTCGCACCTGTGCGCGCCGAATTACTGCTTGCGCTTTCGCCCCGCTGCGCGCTCCCCGCAGATGATTGACACATCGATGAGCCATCTCGGCTTCCGCTGCATAAGCAAATAAATAGTGCGGGGCCGCTTCTGCGACCCCGCACTATTTCGCCTTATTGCGAGACCAGACTCAACGTCGCGGGATCGACTTGGTATTGTCCCGACGCTACTTCGTCATTCGGATAGGCGCAGATTTGGCTGCCGTCCGGTCCGACGATGTCGACGAGGTTAGGCTGATTGCAATCTGTTTGCTGCAGCCCGTAGTTCGCGAGCAGTTGCGAGCCCGGTGAAGCCGGCGCGACCTGGTAGTAGCCGGCGTTGTTGTTGAAGGCAAGTCCGAGCGAGAACGCGCCCCAGAACCCGCCGCCCCAGTAGCGCGGAGAGCTTACCCACGCGCGGCCTTCGTTCCATCCCCACGGACGAACGTTGACGTTGGCGACGATCCGCGGCTGGTCGTAGCGCACTGGCTGGCGCGCCTCATAACGCGGCATCGGCTGCGTGTATCGCGGTGCTTGCTGATACGAGCGCGACGGTGCTTGCTGATACGAGCGTGACGGCGCTTGCTGATACGAGCGTGACGGCGCTTGCTGATACGAGCGTGCCGGCGCTTGCTGATTCGAGCGTGCCGGCGCTTGCTGATACGAGCGTGACGGCGCTTGCTGATACGAGCGTGCCGGCGCTGCCGCACGCGGCGAAGACGTATGGTCAGTGTGCGGGTCGGCGAACGCCGCAGCCGGAAGCGCGGCGAGCAGGCAGGCGATGATCGGAATTTGGAGTTTCAGATGACCATAGCGTAGGGCGAAAAGTTGATACGCACTGGCGGATTAGATGAAGGCACGCTAAGAGACACCCGCCTCGGGACATCCCGAAGAAATGCCATTCCGGGATTGACGATCATCAAATACGCGGTCCTTCTCGGTGCCGGCTGACGCCGAGCGAGGAGCTCTATCCCCTGTGAAGAAGCTGAGGGCTCGGTGCAAACCGACGAAAGGGGAAGAACCATGACCGGTGTTTTTCGTTCTCTTCCAATCCTGGCGGTCGTTGCCGCTGCTGCGCTCTCCCTCGCCGCGAGCGCGGCCCCGAATCCGATCGCTGTTCAACAGTGCTTTATTACCGTTCCTAAGCATATGAGCCACCGTGCGAGCGGCACGCAAATCGTCTACGTCAACCAGGGTCGCCAGCCCGCAACCAAAATCGTCTTTGCGGTCAGCTACCGCAATTCGAGCCAGAGCTATTTGCGTAGGGTCGCTGACGTCGGCAACTTTGCGCCCGGCGCAACCGTCGATCATCACTTCGACCTCTACAACGATGTGACGTTCGGCGGCAAGGCCGCGCAGTGCACGGCCATTTCCGTCACCTTTGCCAACGGTCACGTTTGGCACATGTAACGACCACCTGAGGCCGTGAAAATTGAAGGGCGATGCAGTTGCATCGCCCTTCTTCTTCGAAGGAGGGCCGCATGCGCATACTCGTCGTCGGCGCCGGTGCAACCGGTGGCCTCTTTGGCGGCCTCTTGGCCCACGCCGGTCGCGACGTCACCTTTCTGGTGCGCGCGGCGCGAGCGGCGCAACTGCGCGAGCGGGGACTCCAGATTCGCGGTCCACGCAACGATCTCACCATCGCACCGCAGATTGCGCAGACCGAAACGATCGCCGCTCCGTATGATGCCATTCTCCTGGGGTTGAAGGCCTACGCCTTGGAATCCGCGATCGATGATTTCGCCCCAGCCGTCGGTCCGCAGACGTTGATCCTGCCGATGCTCAACGGGATGCGGCATATCGACGTCCTCGCGCAGCGTTTCGGCGGTGAACGTGTCCTTGGCGGCGTCTGCATCGTCGCAAGCACCCTCGATGCAGAAGGGCGCATCGTCCAGCTCAACGAGGCGCAACAGCTCATCTACGGCGAGCGAAGCGGTGAACGAAGCGAGCGCGTCCGAGCGCTCGACGAAACGATGCAAGGTGCCGGCTTCACCGCCACGCTCACGGATGCCATCATTCATGCGATGTGGGAGAAGTGGGTCTTTCTCGCCTCGCTCGCGGCGAGTACCTGTCTGCTGCGCGGATCGATCGGCGCGATTGTCGCGGCCGGCGGCGCGCCGGTGATCGCGCGGATCTTCGATGAATGCGCCTCGGTCGCGCGCGCGTCAGGCAACCCCCCGGGCGACGCATTCCTTGCAAACATGCGTCCGCGTTTAACTCAAGCCGACTCGCCGCTCACGGCATCGATGTACCGCGACATGCAGTCGGGGAACCGCGTAGAAGCAGATCACATCCTCGGCGATCTACTGGAGCGGGCGCGAACGTTCGGCTTGGAGACGCCGGTGCTGGAGGCTGCGTACGTTACGCTCAATGTGTATCAACGCGGCTTGAGCAGCTAGCGCAACTCGATCGGAATCGAACGCGTGTCTTGGTCGCCGGCAGTGTTGCGCGCGATGACGCGCAACGTGTAGCCGCGCTTGTACTGCGGCACGATATCGAGCACGTGCTGGTCGAAGGTAAACTGACCGAAGGCCGTGCGCGTGGCGTTGAACGAGAACGATTCGGTGCGAATCTCCACGCTCGCTACGTTGGTCGTCGTAGCGATGCGCCCGAACCAGTCTGATCCCGGTGCGATCGACGTTTCATTGGTCCAAAACGCGAGAATGCGCGGAGCTGCACCCGGCGCGGCTGGGATCGCCTTTGGCCACGGCGACGGAGCCTGCGTGACCGTGGCGGCGAGTAAGAACATCATCGCGCATAACACGCATCGTTGCATGGTGAAGGGTCGCTTCGTGCGCGGCGCTGAATCCACCCGCCCATGAGCGATCGCCCCGCGCCGAGCGCACTCTACGATTGGTCGATGGCGATCGCTAGCTTGTGGTGTTCCGGCGGCATCCTGCTCGACGCTTGGTATCACTTTCATGCGACCGTTGAGAGTTTCTTTGAACCGGCGCATGGGCTGCTCTATCTCGGACTTTTCGCCGCGTATCTTTTCACCGGCGTTGCGATGGTGCACAACCATCGCCACGGTTTTCCATGGAACCGCGCGTTACCCAAAGGCTACGAGACCACGATCGCGGGCCTGATCGTTTTTCTGGCGGGCGGCGTGCTCGACATGATCAAGCACAGCCTGTGGGGCTTCGAGCAGGGATTCGACGCGTTGCTGAGCCCAACGCACCTGGTCATCGGCGCCGGCATGTTTCTTATCATGGCCGGTCCGGTGCGCTCGGCGTTCGAACGCTCGCGTCCGCCCGCAACGCTTGTCGCACAGCTGCCGATGTTGCTCGCGCTCGCGTCGATGATGGAGCTCGTGCACTGGGGCACACAGTTCATCTTCTTAAGCGAGGCCGAGCGCATGAACGCGCCGCTCGATCCGGCGCTCTTTCCGCACGATACGCTCACCCTGCTCTCGCTGCTCTACGACAAACAGGGAATCGGATTGCTGGCGGTCGTCGTGCAAAGCCTGCTGATCGTGGGATTTGCGCTCTTCGCCACGCGGCGTATCGCGCTCGCCCCGGGCGCGCTCACGGTACTCCTGGTGGTCGGAAACGCCTTCATCGCGGCGGCGCACTCGAACTACGTCGGACAATTCGCCGCAGTCATGCTCGCAAGTCTCTGCGCCGGAATCTTCGGCGATATCGCTGGACGGCGCCGGGCGTTCTTCGCGTTCGGTATCCCTGCCGTGTATTGGGCAGTGCTGCTCGGCGTGCTAGCGCTGACCATGGGCGGCCTCTGGTGGAGCGCCGACGTTGTTTCCGGGTCCGTCATCTTTGCCGGCGTAGCCGGGCTCGTTGTTCTCGCGCTCGCAGGGATAGAACAAAGCCCGTCGCCGTGAGGCGCCGGGCTTTGATGTAGTCACCGAGCGCTTTAGCCTGTCTGAGCCCATTGCCAGGCCCGTACTGACCGCCGCGTCGTCGGCTCTGATCCCCTCCACTCCGGCCCCTGTACGACAGTGGCCGTCGGTCGTGTGGTGATTCGCGCTTTTCTACATTTCGCGCTTCGTCGTTACTCGAAGTGATTGCATCGTAGCAAGCGAACAATTGGTGTGCAAGAGCAAATTTAACGCACTCACAACCTATTCGCAAGAAAGACGAGTTATTCACAATTTATGCCCACGCTGTCCATCGATTCGCTCCTCGAGCGGCCCTTGCGGGCGGCAATCTTGGCCGCCGCCGGCAGCCGTAACGTGCAACGGGCGGTGAACCGCTACGGCATGCGCCTGGGGGCCAGGCGCTTTGTCGCGGGTGAGACCAACGCCGAATTCTTGGCGGTCGCGCGTGAGGTCAGCGCGCGCGGCTTTGCG
>Ga0302177_10001042_pt1 | contig 20111 bp, 18 predicted proteins | sample I_Palsa_E1_2_FD_198780 | JGI IMG/M metagenome (GOLD analysis project Ga0302177, IMG submission 198780) | Peat permafrost microbial communities from Stordalen Mire near Abisko, Sweden - I_Palsa_E1_2 | ecosystem: Environmental > Terrestrial > Soil > Palsa > Peat permafrost | place: Sweden... | reverse complement strand
GCCGTCACCGCCCGGCGGTCGATCCTGCACGCCACGCTCGCAAATGCGAGATATGCCGTCACCCGGAACGCGCCGCCATCGAGCGGGAATTTATCGATTGGCATCCCCCCGGCACGATCGTCGACGACTACCAGCTGAACTCTCGCGCGGGCACCTACCGCCATGCCCATGCCGTCGGCCTCTTCCCCCGGCGCCGCCACAATCTCCGTTGCTCGCTCGAGCTGCTCATCCAAGAAGGCCAGCGCACCTCGCCAACCGGCGACACCATCATCCGCGCCGTCCGCGCCTACTGCCGCGTGACTCGCGACGGTCGATGGATTGAGCCGCCCAAACACCTCATCATCTCGCGCAGGGCTATCGTACCCGAGACCGGGCAATCAGGCCTAGCCGATGACAACCCCAACAAGGCATCTTTAATCGAGACACGAAAACGATTAAAAATCGCTGCAACTGACTCAAAACAAACAAAGGAGGTCCTTTCTAATCGAGTCAATTTTGCACCTTAAATCGACCGGGTCCGCATTGCGGAGTCGGCGAGAAAAATATGAACTGACCCGCGCGACGAATCGGCAATGGGAGTTTGAGCTATGCGCAATCGTCACATTCGCGCCAAATTGTCCGTTGACATATTTTCGCACCGCCTTTACATTGGTTGGGCAATGTTGAAGCCGGGCCAGATGCCGACGTCGTCCACGCGAATTATTAAGCCGCGTATGATTACGCTTATGTCTTCTGGCGCCGGAGGCAGCTGAGCCTAAACCAAAGCAATCAGCACCTCGCACCCGCCGCCAGAAGAAAAACTGGCAGGCGGGTTTTGTGTTTTATGGGTGCTCGATTGAAAAAAGAGGAGCGCCATGAGCGTCGAAGGACAACAGCAACAGCGGGAGAATGACGAGCCGGCCCAACGAAACGCAGTCTTGCGGCAAGCGAATGTCACGGAGCAATTGAGACCGGGAGCCGCGAAAGAGGGCCAGGCGGCGAATCGCGTGCGGGTGATGAAGTTTGGAGGCAGCGTGCTCACGTCGGCGAGTAGCCTGATGGACGCCGCCGCGCACGCCGTGAGAGCGGCGGAGACCGAAAGAGTCGCGGTGGTGGTGTCCGCGCTTCGCGGCATTACCGATCGGCTCTACAGCGTCACGCGCGCGCTGCGAATGCGCGACGCCGCGACGGCGCTGGTTGAAGCGGAAGAAATCGCGCAGCTCCATCTTCATGTCGGCCGGCAGCTCTTTTCCGATGCCGAACAGGAGTTTCAGTTCCGCCTGGAATTGGCCGAACTCGCGCACGCGCTCGATCTCGTAGTGCGCCACGCGGGCCACGGCGAGTCGCCGCTCGAAATGACGGATGAAGTGGTTTCATTCGGCGAGCGCCTGAGCGCGCGAATCTTCGCGGCGGCGCTTCGCAAGCTTGGTGCTCATGCGGAAGCGCTCGACGCGTTCGAATTCATCGTCACCGATGGCGATCGCGAGGATCCGCATCCGCGCCTCGAGGAGTCGTACCAGAAGACGCGCGAGGCGCTCGATCCCTATTTCCTGATGGGCACGATTCCCGTCGTTACCGGCTTTGTCGCGTCCACGCCCGAGGGCCGCATCACCACGCTCGGACGCAACAGCTCCGACTATTCCGCCGCAATCGTGGCTTGCGCGCTTGGTGCGCGCGACGTCACAATCTGGAGCAACGTGGCTGGATTCTTCAACGCCGACCCGCACCAGAATGCCGACGCGCAGTGGATCGCGCGTTTGAGCTACGAGGAGGCCATGGAGCTGGCGCGAAATGGCGCGCGCGTCGTCCATCCCAAAGCGTTCAAATTCCTGATGCAGGAGCGAATCCCATTGCTCGTGCGCAGTGCGACGAACGTGGACGCTCCCGGCACCTGGGTCGGCCACGTCGAATCCGGAGGGACGCGATGATTTGGAGAATTGCATGACCCAAGCGAAATCAAAAAAGGCCAGTGCGAGTGCGGCGTCGCGCGAAGTCGGCAAGAGCGCGCGCATCGCTGTCATCGGGGCGGGCAAGATGGGCGGGATTCTGCTTCAGGCATTTCTGAAGCGCGGCCTATTCACGCGCGAGCAAGCTTGCGCCACCGTTCAACATCCCGAGAAGGCCGCAGCGCTTTCGAAATCGCTCGGCATTCCCGTTTACACGGACAACGTCAAGGCTGTGCGCCAGGCCGATATCGTGCTTCTTTGCGTGAAGCCGCAAGTGGTGCGCACGGCGCTCGCGCAGATGCGGCGCGCCCTTTCTCCCGCGAAGCTGATCGTTTCGATTGCGGCGTCCGTGCCAACTTCTTACATCGAAGAAAGCGTGCCGGCACGAGTTCCGGTGGTCCGCGCGATGCCGAATACTCCTTGCCTCGTCGGCAAGGGAATGACGGCGGTTTCAGGCGGCTTGCACGCCGACGCGGATCACCTCGAGACCGCGCGAAAGCTTTTCGAAGTCGTCGGCCGCTCGGTGATCGTTGACGGCAAGCACATGGATGCCATCACCGGTCTTTCGGCGAGCGGACCGGCGTACATCTACATCATTCTTGAATCGCTGGCGGAAGCGGGAGTGAAAGTCGGGCTGCCGCGTGATATGGCGACATTGCTTTCGGCGCAAACGGTTCTTGGAGCGGCGAGTATGGTGCTCGAGACTGGCGATCATCCCGCGCTTCTCAAGGAAGCTGTCACCACACCGGCAGGCTGCACGATTGACGGCATTCTCGAACTCGAAGACGGCAAACTGCGCGTCACGCTGATCAAAGCCGTCGTCAAAGCCGCTCAGCGCGCGAAAGAGCTTCTCATTCAGAGCTGACGTCGCTCGAATCTTCTCAATTGTGCGCTTGAAATATTTCAGTCTGATGCGAGGACGCGTTCGAGAGCGGCGCGCAATTTGTTTACGTCCGGCTCGACGCGCAGGCGTTGGCGCGCCAAATCTGCTTCGCTGCGCCGGCGCAAGCTGATTTCCGGATCTTTGAGTTGATGACCAGTGAGAACCGCGACGATGTCCGCGCCGCGCGGAATTTTTCCGCTGGCCACGAGCTTGCGAATTCCAGCTATCGTCGTGGCTGACGCGGGTTCGCAACCCACGCCGTCGTGCGCGAGCGCTGCTTTCGCGGCGAAGATTTCATCGTCGCTCACGGATTCGACCATCCCGTCGGTCGCGCGGATTGCCCGTATGGCTTTCTTCCAATTCACGGGATTGCCGATGCGAATCGCCGAGGCTTCCGTCCGCGGCTCCGCCACGGGAATCAATTCCGCGCTGTTATTTGCCACCATCCGGTAGAAGGGATTTGCTCCCTCCGCTTGCGTGACGACGAGCCGCGGCAGCTTCTCGATCAATCCCAATTCTTTCAACTCGCGAAGCCCTTTGCCAATGGCCGAGACGTTGCCGAGATTTCCGCCGGGGACGACGATAAATTCCGGCACGCGCCAATCGCGCTGCTCGAGTATTTCGCAGACGATCGTCTTCTGCCCTTCGAGGCGGAACGGATTGAGCGAATTCACAAGATATAAATTCAGTTCGGCAGTGAGTGCGCGAAGCAGACGAAACGAATCGTCGAACGTCTCGCCGATTTCGATCACCACAGCGCCGAATTCGAGGGCCTGTGCAAGTTTCGCAGCGGAAATCTTTCCGGCTGGCACGGTGACGACAGCTTTCATCCCCGCGCGCACCGCGTAGGCGCTCATCGAAGCGGATGTATTGCCCGTCGATGCACACACGGTGACGCGGCTGCCGAGAATCGCGGCTTCGGTGATGCACGCTGTCATGCCGAGGTCTTTGAAAGAGCCGGTGGGATTGTTGCCCTGATGCTTGATGGCGAGACGCACGCCGCCGGCCCATTCGCCCGCGCGAGGTACATCAAGGAGCGGCGTGTGGCCTTCGCCGAGCGTGACGACGTTCGCGCCTTCCGGCACGAATGGAAGCAATTCGCGGAAGCGCCAGACTCCGCTCTGATCTTCAATTGCACTGCTCGATTTTCGCGACTGCCAGGTTTGCCGCAGCGCCTGCGGAGCCACGCGCGGCGCGTCATAACCAATTTCGAGCATGCCGCCGCACGCATCGCACCGATAATCCTTGCGGTCAAGCGTGTGCTTGCGGTGGCAGCCGTCTTCGATGCATTGGAGAAACGCCGTTGTCATCCGTGAACCTTCGCGATATTCCGAGTCAATGCCGAATAATGTTGCGTTCATGCTGCGATAGCCACCGCACGCCGCGATGAGCTTCGAGCAGCGCGACAACACGAAACACTCACAGAAAATTATACGGGCGGCGCGCGGCCTTACAAAGACATTAACCGCTCTGTGCGGCGGAAGAGTTCTGGGTTTGGCGGAGAATTACGCGCGAACGGAATCGTGAAGCAGTTGAATGAAGCGTTCGCGCGACGCTTCCTTCACGACAGTGGTGTTCGGAGGTTTGCCGGTGACGCCGAGCTGGTCCACAACCGTCTGGCCGAGAGTGAGATCGCTTTGAGTGTCGATTTGGACGTACCTACGCTCGGTTTTCGTGGCAATGCTTGGGTCGATGGCGACAGCCATGGCGATTGGGTCGGGGAGATCGAATCCCGCGAGCTTGGTTCTCTTGAGCGCAAACTGCGTTAGCGATTTCTGAATGTCCACGCAGAATTTCGCGAGAGGCGTGCCGATGTCGCGCAGCCGTGCCGTTTCCTGAGGGTCGAATACAGCCGATTCAACGGAGATGTCCCAACCGACCATTTCAATCGGCAGCCCGGATTCGAAAACGATTTTCGCCGCCTCCGGATCTTCCCAGATATTGTATTCCGTCACGGGCGTGACATTGCCGACGCCGCCGAATCCAACGCCGCCCATGATCACGCAGCGCGTGACTTTTTGCGCGATCGAAGGATCGAGCTTCAGCGCAAGCGCGATGTTGGTGAGCGGACCGAGGGTGACGAGCGTAATTTCGCCGGCGTGGCGATTGATCACGTCAATGATTGCCGGCACCGCGTGGCCGGGCGCAGGAGTCCGCCCGGTGAGCGGAAGACCGATGTCTCCGAAGCCGTCGTTGCCATGAACGTATTCGGCGGTGTGCAGCGGGCGCAGTAAAGGCGCCGCCGAGCCGCGATAAACAGGCGCGTGCGACTGGCACAAGTCGCGCGTGTACAACGCGTTTTGCAGCCCCTTCTCGATGGGCATATTTCCGGCGACGACGGTGATGGCTTCGACGCTCACTCCCGGATTGCGCAGCGCCATCACGAGAGCGACGGCGTCATCGGAAGCCGTGTCGGTATCGATCAAAAATCGGCGAGTGCCGCCGGTGTCGTCTGTGCGCAAAGCTGACGCAGAAAGCGTTCCGCGAGCGAATGCCGTCAGACCGAGGAGCGAAAACATATGCAAGAGATTGCGTCGCGACAGATCCGTGCAGTTCGGTGAAGTCATATTCAGGGCCCCCGCATGTTCCCGAAAGACGCCAGAGTATACACGCGATTGCGCGAACACAAAGCCAGCGATGGGCTCAGAGGCGCACGAAAGATTTGCGCGCCTTTTGATCTGCGACAATTGGCGAGTATCTTGCCGTCGTGATGCGTGTATCCGTGTAAGTACTGACTTGCTTGAGAAGTAGCTGGCCGAATATGCTCCACCCTGATCCTGATGGCCACTCGACAACAGTTGCAACTCCTCGCCCGCGCCAAGCTTCAGGAGGCTGAGGCGCTGTTCGCCGCGGGATTTTTTGATGGCGGATACGTGGTGGAACTTGCTCTGAAAGCTGCTATCTGTGCGACACTCCAGATAGACGAGTATCCGGAAAAAGGGAGCCGGCTCAAGGAAGCATTCCGAACGCACGATTTCGATGATTTGAAGCTGTTGGCGGGCCTGGAGCGCGTATTTTCTGCCAGCGGGCCGGTCTTGCTGAGCAATTGGTCGATTGCCAGCAAGTGGAAGCCCGAGCGAAGATACGAAGCCCCGGGAAGCTATGATTGAGCGGGCGCCGAGGAGATACTCAACGCGATTCGAGGAAAACCGGACGGAATACTGGAATGTATATCTTTACGCTGGTAGATGATGTCGAAAAGGTAGTGGAGAATCTCCGTGAGCATCACGGAGAATTTACATTGGCGATGCTGTACAACAATTCACTGGACGCGGACACGAGCTGGAATCTCATCGTTTCGGGCCCCTGGACGGATGCGCTTGGCGTCGGTGAAGCGACACGCATTATCGCACTAGCACTCAATCAAGGACTTGGAGCTGAGAGCCAGCACGCCATCTCTCGAGTCACCGTTCTGAAAACGTCTGATCCGTTTGTACGCGACATGATAAGGCTGTATCCGGTTCGCGACGGAGCTCGTGTTCCAGTAGCCCATGTAACAGCGGGCCAAATCGCCGAAGGCAGCGGATTCGTTCTATACTCGCAAATCGTCCCGTAGTTGCCACGCGACGTCCTCTTCTATCCGTAATCGAGATGAACCTGCACGGTGCCAAAGATCAGCTTCCGAGCGTGCAATCGTGAACTTGGAGAAGCGCAAAATAATCGCGGCTGCGACGTCACTTTGGCTGATTGTGGCCGTGGCGTTGGCGTGCCGCGTTGGCTACGCCTATCACGAATCGCGCGTGATTCCGGCGGAGGCGCTCGCGTCGGTGCCGTTCGAGCAGGAAACCGGAAACATCGCCATGGCGCTCGCAACGGACAAGGGATTTAGCTCACCCACGCGCCGCGATACAGGGCCGACCGCGTGGCTCACGCCTGTATATCCCGCGCTTGTCGCTGGAATCTTTCGTGTGTCCGGTGTATTCACGCTGCACGCGTTTTACGCCGCGGCCGCGCTGAACATTCTGTTCTCAACGGCGACGTGCGTGCCGATTTATTTTGCCGGAAAGCGAATTGCGGGAATCGGCGCAGCGAGTCTCGCGGCATGGCTGTGGGCGGTCTTTCCGAACGCCATCGTGATTCCGTTCCAATGGATCTGGGATACGTCGCTTACGGCGCTGCTCGCCGCGACGATTCTGTGGGCGACGCTGGCGCTCGCCGAATCGCGGCGCATGCGCGTTTGGTGCGCGTACGGGATTCTCTGGGGTTTTGCGCTGCTGACGAATCCCGCGCTGGGCGGTGTGCTGCCATTTCTGTTGGGTTGGGCCGCGCATCGCGGCCGGAGCGAAGCGCGCGGGCGATTTGCACGGCCTGCGGCGGCGCTCACTGTCGCGATTTTGTGCTGCGTTCCGTGGACCGTACGCAACTACGCCGAATTCCGCCGGTTCATTCCGTTGAGGTCAAACTTCCCGTTTGAGCTATGGCTCGGGAATAACGAAGTGTTCGACGATCGCTCGCCAAATATCAACGCGCGAATCACGCGCTACGGCGAGGCACGCCGTTACGGGCAGCTTGGCGAGACGGCGTTCATGCAGGAGAAATGGAATCTTGCGACGGAATTCATTCGCACCCACAAGCGGCTCGAGCTGCGTCTCACCGAGTGGCGATTCATGGAATTCTGGCTCGGATCGTCCCATCCGGCGAAGGATTTCGAGAACGCGGATTCCATGTGGATTCGAATAATCTTCGCGCTGAATTTTCTCACAGCGATCGGCAGCGCGATCGGCATCGTGCTCCTGTGGCGCGCAAGCAGCCCGTATGCATTTCCCGCCGCCGTGTTCGTCGTTGTCGTTCCGCTGGTGTACTACGTCACGCACGCATCGCTGCGCTATCGGCACCCGATCGATCCAATTGTCTTAATTTTGACGGCCATCGCGGTGATTGGCGGGCGCAGAAACGAAGTTGAGAACGCTCTACCGGCGCGAGACGAACTGAACCAATCAACGACACATTTTGTTCAAAGAGCCCGCCTCCATTTCGCCCGGCAAAATCATTGTAGCTCCACCACGTCCATCCGTCTCAACTTCCGGATGCGCCGTCGTCTGGGTGCTACGCCTGAGGCGGAGCCGGAGTGAGGCGGTGGCGGCGCATGATCTCCGCCAACTTTGCTCGGTCCGGCGGACCACCGGCCGCCGCGTTGATCACCTCGGCACACTCGCGGAAAAACTGCGGACCTAGGGCGGCTGGCGTAATCACGCAGAGCGCCTTCACTTCCTGGGCGCCGTTGTTATCAAACCGGTGGATGGCACCTCGCGGAATGCAGAGTGCCTGGCCCGGCCCGACATCAATTCGCTTTCCGTCGACAGTCCAGGTGAGCACGCCGTCGATGCCGTAGATGGTCTCCTCGTAATGGTCGTGGCTATGCGCCGGAGCTATCAGGCGCTGCGCGCTCGGGACCATCAGCTCAAAGGCCGCGATGCTGCCAGTCGAGTTGTCTCCGGTGAGCAAGAAGCGCACCGCGAGCGGCCCGATATGGATGGTCTCGTCGGAAGGATTGACGCGGAGGTCGATGCTTTGCTGTGCCATGTGAATGTCGTTTCCTATCGTAAACTGCGTTTACCCCCTGAGATGACGGCGTGAATTGTTTGTAAGGCTGACAGCTACGCGCGCCGGACTTGCGCGCCGGCGTTATCGGCCTTGAGCGACGATGCGCGAGCAGCCACGCCATGCCGCCGGAAAATATCCACAAGAGCGTTGCCGATTTGCGTTGAGCTATGGAGCGCAATCGCCATCACGGACGAGCCCGCGCCGCTCAAGAAAATTCCGGCGAGTCCTTCGGCCCGATACTCGAGGCATTCGGCGACGCCGGGAACGAGCGGGCTGCGATAGGGCTGATGCAGGCGATCGCGGAAGAGCTCCGGCGTCAATTCGCCTCCCGAAAAAAAAGCAGCCGTGAGGAGAGCCGTGCGCTGAATGTTCTGCACGATATCTTCGCGCGAATACTGCTTGGGCAGCACGGCGCGCGCCTTCTCGGTGGATAGAGGCACGTCGGGCGCGACGCAGATGAAATCAATTTTCTCTGAGACGTCCGTGGTGCTCACAAGAATATCCGCAAGATTGTCCGACGCATTGTGGGTGACGGCCGCAACGACCATTCCGCCGTAGAGCGCCGCCGAAATATTGTCCGGATGTTTTTCAAGCGCCAGCGCGTGCCGAAGAATTTTCTTCGGCTCCAATTGAACTCTGCAAAGCTCCCCGCCAAGAATGGTTCCCGCGATGACCGCCGCGGCGCTCGAGCCGAGGCCGGAGCCGATCGGAATCTGATTATCAATTTCGATCGTGGCCCCGTGCAATTTGTCAGGGGCCGAAGCCGCGATATTCTGAATCGCCCTGGCGACGAGATTCGTCGCATCGAGTGGAATGCGCTCGGTATTCGGCCCGCGATAGCGGATATCGAGGCCGCCCGATGTTTGCGGCACAGCCGAAACGCGAAGATGAAGATTCAAAGCGATGGCCGCGCAATCGAACGCGGGCCCGAGGTTAGCCGAGCTGGCTGGAACTTGAACTGTGACGGTCATCTAGTGGTCAGGCTGTTGCCGCGACCGCCACCGATTCTCCCATGAATTTTTCAAATGCGACGAGTTTTGGTTCGATTGGTTCTTCGAGGGTAAAGCGATCGGCGAGAACGTCCGTAGTCTTCAAGCCGTTGCCGGTAATGCACAGCACTGTTTCCTCGTCCGGGTGAATCTTGCCTTGCGCGATCAAGCTCTCGGCCGATGCGACGGTGACCCCGCCGGCCGTCTCCGTAAAGATGCCTTCGGTGGCGGCGAGTAGCTCGATGCCGGTGACGATGTCGGGGTCGGAAACGTCCGCGGCCCAGCCGCCGCTCGCGGCGATGGCGCGCGCAGCGTAGAGGCCGTCCGCCGGATTGCCGATGGCGAGCGAACGCGCAATCGTCTTGGGCTTCTGCGGATCGATTTCGTCCTTGTTACATTTCACCGCGTCTGAAATCGGGGAGCAGCCCGTAGCTTGTGCGCCGAAAAATTTGACGGTTTTCGCTTCGACGAGTCCGAGCGCGATCAATTCGTTGCATGCTTTTTGGATTTTGGTAATCAGCGAGCCGCCGGCCATCGGCACGACGATATTGTCCGGCAAGCGCCAGCCAAGCTGTTCGGCGATTTCGAAGCCGACGGTCTTCGAGCCTTCGGCGTAGTACGGGCGGAGATTGATGTTCACGAATCCCCAGTTATAGCGGTCGGCGATCTGCGAGCAGAGGCGATTCACCTGATCGTAGTTTCCGGAGATGCGAGTGAGCCGCGCGCCATAGATTTGCGTGCCGATAATCTTCGCCGCTTCCAGATCCGCAGGAATGAAAATCCACGCGTCGAAGCCATGCCGAGCGGCCTGCGCGGCCACTGAATTGGCGAGATTGCCCGTCGAAGAGCAGCTGACTGTCTTGAACCCGAAGCGCCGCGCTTGAGCGAGCGCCATTGCCACCACTCGATCCTTGAAAGAAAGCGTGGGGAAGCACACCGCATCATTCTTAAGCAATAGGCGCCGCGAACCGATGCGCGCGCCCAGCCGCGCCGCAGGAACTAGCGGCGTCATCCCAACGGGCAATCCGTCGTTGTAGCCTTCAGGCATGGGAAGCAATTCGGCGTAACGCCAAATATTAGCCGGGCGGGAGGAAATGGTTTCTCGTGTGAATTTGCCGCGTACCGCGTCGAGATTGTAGTGAACTTCGAGGGGCGCCATGCAGTCTTCGCAGATCGAGCTGGGACGGTTGCCGTGTTCGCGATGGCACTCACGACAGCGTAACGAATAATTCTCGCTCATTGCATCTTCTCCGTGGCTGCGCTGGTTCTGCGCGCCCTAAAAACAAAAAAGCCTCATCCGGGATTAGGGGGATGAGGCGAAATACGACCTCCGAGTCTTCATGTCCCCCGCGAACCGGGCGGGAATTGACACCAAGCGACCAGTAATGAAACCTGATCCGGTTGTCGTGGCTTCATCGGGCCCGTAACCCTCAGCCACTCTGCATGAAGATCGGTTCACGCCTTTGACGGCGCGATATAGAAATGTTAGGCCGACTTCCCTCAGCCGTCAAGAGGAAGCTGCGTGTAAGTGCGGCAGCCGGGCGTGAAGAGCACCCGCAATCGCGTGTGAGGGCGCTAAGGCGGAGTTGGACGGTGCATGAGCCCTCTGATTGACGGCCCTGTTTTCTTTCCTTAGTATGAGGCCGGCAGCCACCAGGGATCGGCAAATAAAAGAGTTGGCCCAGCGTGCAAAAGAAGCGGCGCTCAAAACACGAGAACACTTCCGCCGCAACCCAGGTGACCGTCGCCGATTCCTCTCAACTTCCTCACCACCCGCACCACAGGCGTTTCTCGCGGCACTTACTGGTGGGATTGTTGCTTACGATTCTGGCTTGGTGCCTTAGCTTTTGGGTTGAGAACAAGCATTTCTACATCGATACCCTAGCCAAGGAGCTCGTTTACGATCTCCTTCAGCACCGGCTTGGCGCCGGGGTCAAAGAGGTTTCCAATATCGCTGTCGTGGATATCTCAACAATACCGATGGTGCGAACGGATAACCGAAACCTCGACTATACGGATCGCGACGCTCTACAAAAAGTGGTGGACACGATCGCGGACCAAGGCCCTCATGCAATCGGTATCGATGTCGATTTCACGCCGTACCCGGCGCAGGCCGATCGCGATGATCAGTTTCTTAAACATTGTCAAACACTGGCCCAGCGGAGCCCACCGGTGCCGGTCTTCGTAACGGTCTTCACGTCGTTAGTGCTCGGGCCAGATAGCTGCCTCGAAGAGCCGGCGTTTGCCCAGTTCGCCACATTTGCAGGGGCGCCAAAGCCAGCCGAAAATGAGTCGCCGCACATGATGGTCGAGACGATTGACATCACTTATGGGGTTCCTGGAGCTGCACCGTGGGCAGTTCGGTCCCTCGCCGCTGCGATGGCTGGTGCAACAGTCAAACAACTCCCGTGGTCGAAATCATGGGCCCTTGAGGACGTGGTCGTTGTCCAGGGCGCCGAGTTCAATGCAACTGAGTTCTACGTGGATTTCGGCGCGCTCGATACTCTTCAACAGCCATCGAATACGATTCCGTACGATCAGGTGGACCAGCCGAAATACGCCAGTTTCTTCCGCGGGAAATACGTTCTTATCGGACGCGCCATCGCGGAGACGAGCATCGATCAACATATCGTTCCGGGCAGGTACGATAGGACTTACTCGGGCGTGTATTTGCACGCGTGCGCGCTGTACACGCTGCTCTCCGGGAGGCCGCTATCGCTCATGCGCGCGCCCGCGAAGTTAGTTCTCGACATATTTCTTTCGCTAGTCATTCTGACGCTAGTAGAGTTCGCAAATTGGGTTGCCATAAGGATCTTCGGGCCGGTCGCGAAGACGGGATTCGCGGACATGTTTATTACGGTCGCGGTTCTCATCGGGGCTGTGGTTTGCGGAATTTATGCGGTGAGCTTGTTTCGCGTGATGTGGACGGATTCGCTTTTCGTGGCGGGCGCCGATGTGATTTCGCATGTCTCGTCCGACCTCGTGAGCCACTTTTCCCCGAACGTTTAGGCCGGGCGCTGCCGCAATCCTCTCCTTTCTTGACGGGCGGCTCCATTTTGTTATTGTTTCAGTCTGTAGGGATCGGACAGCGAGCCTGTCGAGGGACGCAATGAAGAGCAATTTGTTCCGGGGCGACTTGGGGAGTATCGCGGCTCGTCTGGTCTTTGGCGCCCTGGGCGCAATCCTTTTCCTCGGCGTGCCGGGGCGGGCAAGCGGTCAAGAAACTTCGTTCGCGGGCTGGCTGTTGAACGTCAACTGCAATGCACAAATAAGAGAATCCTCGAAGGATCCTCCCAAGCGAATCAATCTCAAACCAGGCCAACGCCGTCCACTGCTGGTGGGGGAGTCGGTGCAATGCCAAAGCGGCAATAGTCTGACAATTCAGGTCGTTGACGGCTCTCAGACGGTCTATCCGGACAAATGGGTAGATATCAAGTCCTCTGCATCGGCGCTCAATAGCAAGAGCAAAGCCAATACTCTCACGAGTGCATTTGCGCCCGCGTACACTCGGGGTGCGAGCCCAAGGAGAACGATTTTTTATTCCCCTCCGCCGGATGGCACGGTGGATCCCTTGCACTTGATACTCCTTTGGGAGCCTCATAAGTGGTCTGGAAACGCGACGATTTCCGTCAAGCCAGAACACAGTGATGAATCGCTGTGCTGCGAAGGAAGCTTTTCGGCTTCATCCGGTTCTCTTGATTCGGTTGAGCTGCGGGCGGCGATCACGAAGTATCGAGACCGAGGCGCTCGCGACCTCCTCGAACTGTCAATGCGCGTCGCCAGTGGCCAGGAATACAAGGCATCGTTTGCAGTGTTGACGCTTCCTGATGAAAGGAAGCTGCAGAAGGAACTCGGAGAGTGGGACGGTAAAGATGAGCTCGTACGCCATCTCGGACGAGCATCGGTTTTCAGCAGCTTCGATCTCTTTACCGAGGCTGCTGCAGAATATGAGGCCGCCTTGAAGAAAGCACCGGGCAGTGCGCTGCTTCTTGAACCGGCACTGGCGGCCGAGTTGCGCACGGGGAATTTGCCGCGTGCGGGCGAGCTTGAGGGCGAACTCAAGCAAATTTCGGCGAAGGTGCAGTAGAATTGCTCGTGTGACCTCTCCGGGAAACCCACCACGCATCGCATTTCAGGGAGAGCGCGGAGCGTTCAGCGAAGAAGCTGTGATCAAACTACTTGGCGAGGAAATTCGACTCGTCCCGCGGCCGACATTCGAAGCGTTATTTTCCGCGATTCCTGGAGGCGCCGCAGATTTCGCGCTGGCCCCGCTCGAAAATAGTCTCGCGGGCTCGGTCCACCAGTCCTACGATCTGCTGCTCGAAAGCGCGCTGCACATCATTTCCGAAGTAACGATTCCGATCGTCCACAATCTCATCGGATGTCCTGGCGCAAATCTTGAAAGTATCCGCGTTGTCCAATCACATCCGGTTGCATTGGCGCAGTGCCTCGGTTTTTTCGTGCAGCATCCGGAAATTCAGCGCATCGCCAGCACGGACACGGCGGGAAGCGTGCGCGAAGTTCTGGAGAGGGGCGATGCGACTCTCGCCGCGATTGCCGGCCGACACGCTGCGGAGCTCTACGGCGGGACGATTCTGCTCGATCACCTGGAAGATCACCGCGAGAATTACACGCGATTCGTGTTGCTCTCCGCGAAGCCCGAAACGAAGGAGAACGCGAACAAAGTCTCGCTGGTCGTGCGCGTGAAGCATCGGCCGGGCGCGCTCTATTCCGCGCTGGGCGTCTTCGCGAAACGCGGCATCGATCTCCTCAAGATCGAAAGCCGGCCGCTGAAGGGCAGCCCCTGGCACTACAGCTTTTACCTCGACATCGGCGGCTCGACCGCGGACGAAACGGTCAGCCAAGCTCTCGCCGAACTCAGCGAGCGTGCGGACGAATTCCGGATTCTCGGCTGCTATCCGTCAGCGCAATCCTCGGCCCGATTGAAAGCCTCTGCGCGAAACGCATCTCCTTCCGATTCAGGCACTTTAGTAGGCTAAAGCGCTCAGAGTTCAAGCCAGTTTGCTGAAGTCAATTTGTCGAAATTTGCACCATCCGGGCCATTGACATCGTTTCAGCCCGCTTGTAAATTGGCTCCATGCTGCAGGTGAGCCAGAAACTCGCGCGACTCGTACGAATTATTAGCGTCATTACGAGTGCGTCTTCTGGCGCGCAGGGCAGCTGAGCCGAGAGCAAAACCGGTCAGCAACTTGAGCCCGCCGCCAGAAGAAAGCCTGGCAGGCGGGTTTTGTGTTTTATGGCGGTTTCGCGGCGGCAATTTCGAGTTGCCGGCTGAGCGACAGTCAAAATGCCCGTTATTTGTGCATAAAAGTGATTTATGGATGCATTCAGCAATATAAATTGGACACCGAGCCAGTCGTAAGGTGTACTGGAAAGGTTGAAATGGCGACAAAGCAGCAGACAGAGAGTCCGAGCGGGCCTTTGCGCCAGCCTCGCGACAAACGAAAGGAGTCCGGGAAAGTGAAGAAGACGGGTGCGGAAATCGTTTGGGAGAGCCTCGAACGCCTGGGTGTCACCTGCGTTTTCGGCTACCCGGGCGGCGCCATTCTTCCGACCTACGATGCGATGATGAAGTACAAGACGCATCACGTCCTGGTTCGCCACGAGCAGGGCGCGACGCACATGGCCGATGGCTACGCGCGCGCGGGAGGCGGCGTGGGCGTGGCGATCGCCACATCCGGACCCGGCGCAACGAACATGGTCACCGGAATCGCCACGGCGATGATGGATTCCTCGCCGATCGTCTGCATCACCGGCCAAGTGGGCAGCAAGCTGCTCGGCTCGGACGCATTCCAGGAAACCGACATCACGGGCATCACGCTCCCGATCACCAAGCACAATTATCTTGTGACTTCCGCCGGCGAAATCGCTCCGAGCATTCGCGAAGCATTTCAAATCGCGGCATCGGGCCGGCCGGGACCGGTCCTGATTGACATCACCAAGGACGCGCAGAATGCCACCTGCGAATTCGACTGGGATGCCGCTGAACCCAAAGCGCGGCGCTCGGAACCCAACCACTTTCCCAAATCAGTTGAACTCGAGCGCGCGCTTGAGCTGATAAATTCCGCGCGCCGGCCCGTGATCCTTGCGGGGCACGGAATCATTCTTTCGGGCGCGATGCACGAGGTCATCGCGTTTGCCGAAAAAGCCGCGGTCCCCGTGGCCGAAACGCTTCTCGGATTGGGCGCATTTCCGGCGTCGCATCCGCTTTCGCTCGGCATGATGGGAATGCACGGCGAATCGTGGGTGAACACCGCGATTCAGGAATCGGATCTTCTGCTTGCATTCGGCATGCGATTCGACGACCGCGTGACCGGAAATTTGAAAAACTACGCGCCGAATGCGAAAAAGATTCACGTCGAAATTGACAGAGCCGAAATCAACAAGACCGTACACGTGGACGTTCCGCTCATCGGCGATTTGCGCGAAATCCTTCAGCGCCTGCTTCCGGGAGTCAGGTCCGGCGACCGCAGCGAATGGCTGCAATACATCGGCAGCTTGAAGAACGATTCCGCGGTCCGCGACATTCAGAATCTGCCTGACAATGGCCACTTATACGCCGCGCACGTGATTCACGATCTCTGGCGCGAGACTCGCGGCGATGCCGTGGTTGTCACCGACGTAGGCCAGCACCAAATGTGGGAAGCGCAATACTACAAGCACGATAAGCCGCGCTCGCTGATTACTTCTGGCGGCCTCGGCACGATGGGATTCGCGCTGCCCGCGGCCATCGGCGCAAAATTTGCGCGGCCCGACGCGGAAGTCTGGGTCGTCGTCGGCGATGGCGGCTTCCAGATGACGATGGCCGAGCTCGCCACAATCGTGCAGGAGCGCATTGACATCAAAATTGCCATCATCAACAACGGTTTTCTCGGCATGGTTCGCCAGTGGCAGGAGTTTTTTTACGATGGCCGCTACTCCTCCACGCCTCTCTTGAGCCCCGACTTTGCCAAGCTCGCTGGCGCTTTCGGAATTTCCGGCGTCTCGGTTCGCACGCGCTCCGAAGCCTTGTCGGCGTTGCGTGCGGCGCGCGAAAATCCCGGGCCCGCGCTCATCGATTTCCAGGTCGAACAGGAAGATACCGTGTACCCAATGGTTCCCGCGGGCGCGGATCTGCACCAAATGATACGGCGGCCGAGCCCTCTGGTAGAGACTCCCAACGATGACTGATATTCAAAAGCTGCACACGTTCGTGCTGTACGTCGAGAACCAGCCTGGCGTGCTGAATCGCGTGGCCTCGCTCTTCCGGCGGCGCGCGTACAACATCGAGTCGCTGACGGTCGGCCACACGGAACGCGAGGGAATCTCCCGCATGACGATCGTTGCGGGAATCAACGAGGGCGCGGCGCATCGCGTCGAAGCGAATCTCTACAAGCTCGTCAACGTGCTCTCGGTCGAAGATGTCACGCACGTTTCGACGATCGAGCGCAGCCTCGCGCTCATCAAAGTGGAGGCTCATGAGGAATCGCGCCACCGGCTGATGGAAATCGCGCGAGTTTTCCGCGCGCGCGTCGTGGATCTCGCGCCGCAGTCGCTCATCGTGCAGATCACGGGAACCGAAGACAAAATTCAGGCGCTCGAAGAAGTGCTGCGCCCATTCGGAATTCTCGAGATGGTTCGCACCGGGCAGGTAGTCATGTCGCGCGGCGTGAAGAAGGCGCTCAGCAAGCAGAAGCGCGAAGCCAAAGACGCGGCGGCGCAATCGAGTGTTTCTCATTCCGTCTGAGCCCACAGATGAAATTCGATACCGTTTGATTGGGGTTTCACCCTCCAGGAGCATTTGATGGCGACGATTTATCAGGACGACGCGGCAGATATCACTCTGATCCAGAAAAAGAAAATTGCGATTATCGGGTACGGCTCGCAGGGCCACGCGCACGCGCTGAATTTGCGCGATAGCGGATGCACCGTCTGCGTCGGGCTGCACGACGCGAGCCTGTCGAAGCAGAAAGCGATTGCAGCAGGATTGACCGTGCGCTCGGTCGCCGATGCATCTAAATGGGCGGACGTGATCATGATCCTCGCGCCTGATACCGTGCAGCCGGCAATTTACGAGAAGGAAATCGCTCCGCATCTCTCCGCCGGAAAAATGCTGATGTTTGCCCACGGGTTCAACGTGCGCTTCGGCACGATTCAACTTCCCAAAGACGTTGATGTGACTATGGTCGCGCCAAAAGCGCCGGGTCACCGCGTGCGTGAAGTGTTTATCGAAGGAGGCGGAACGCCCGCGCTGCTCGCCATTCATCAGGACGCGACGGGCTCGGCCAAGCAACTCGCGCTCTCGTATGCCAAAGGCCTCGGCACGACGCGCGCCGGCGTGATCGAGACCACCTTCACCGAAGAAACCGAGACCGATCTTTTCGGCGAGCAGGCCGTCCTCTGCGGCGGCGTGAGCGAGCTCATTAAGGCCGGCTTCTACACGCTCGTGGACGCGGGCTACCAGCCCGAGATCGCCTATTTCGAATGTCTCCACGAACTGAAGCTGATCGTGGATTTGATTTATCGCGGCGGTTTGAACTACATGCGTTACTCGGTAAGCGACACGGCCGAATACGGCGATTACACCGGCGGTCCGCAGATCGTCACTGATGAAACGCGCAAGACCATGAAGAAAATGCTCGCGAAAATTCAGAGCGGCGAATTCGCAAAGCAATGGATCGACGAAAACAAGGCGGGCCGCCCGAATTTCTACGCGACACGCCGGAAAGAACAGCGCCAATTGATCGAAGAAGTCGGCGCACGCCTGCGCGCGCGCATGCCGTTCTTGAATCCAGTAACAGTCGTCACCGAAGAACCAGCCACCGCCGGCACCTCCAGCTAAGTACCGATCGTTCAGCCGTGATCCATCAAAGCGAGAAAGGCATCGCGACAAAACTCGCGAACGCTTGTCTGGCAGGAGCTTTGCCGATCCGCCCCTTCTAGATTTGCGCAGCGCCGCCATCAACAAACAATTCGATGCCGGTGACGAAACTGGAATCCTCCGAAGCCAGAAACAGCGCAACCTTGGCGATTTCTTCTGATTCGCCGATCCTGCCCATCGGAATTAAGGATACGAACTGATCTTTGACCTCCTGCGGAACTCCGACGAAGACACCGGTGTCGATGGTGCCGGGACTGAGGACATTCACGCGGATCCTCCGGGCCTTCAGGTCCAGGGTCCAAGTGCGCGCGAACGAACGAATGGCAGCCTTGCTCGCGTTGTAGACGCTCATGCCCGGAAAGCCCTTCACGCTGGCGATTGAACCGGTCATGATAATTGACCCGCCATCGCGCATCAGCGGCAAGGCCTTTTGCACCGTGAACAATGTGCCCCGGACATTGACGTCAAACGTATGGTCGAAGCTTGCTTCGGTGACCGATCCGATAGGAACGTTAAAATCGCCGGCGCCGGCGCTGGCGAACAAAATGTCGATATGTCCCTTTTTCGCTTTGACCGTTTCGAACAGCCGGTCGAGATCGGCAAGGTTTCCGGCATCGCCCTGAACACCGGTGACGTTTTTGCCGATTCCCTTCACAGCTGCGTCCAGTTGAGCTTGGCGGCGGCCGGTAACGAAGACGTAGGCGCCTTCATTCACGAACAACTTGGCCGTCGCGAGGGCCATTCCCGAAGTCGCGCCGGTAATGACAGCTATCTTTTCTTTGAGCTTTTCCATTATTTTCATCCTCGAGTAGCTCTGATAAATTTGCGTGTTTCGCCGCTCTCGATTGACGCGACTCGCCCGCTTAACTTACAATACGTAAGTGATATGGATTTGACAAGTACATACCTTTTGGTAAGTATGAAGAAAAAAAGAGGACGGTAAACGATGGGGAGGAAGGTTTTCACCTGCGGTTTGGAGGCGGCGCTCGCGATGATCGGGGGCAAGTGGAAGTTCCTTATTCTCTGGCACCTGGCTCATAAACCCTCGCGATTCGGCGATCTTCGCCGCCTGATTGGCGGCATCAGCGAGAAGATGCTCATTCAGGAACTCAAGGAGATGGTCGCGGACCAGCTCGTAAGCCGCCGGGACTTTAAGGAAGTGCCGCCACGGGTCGAGTATTCCCTGACGAGGTTCGGCCGCTCGCTTGCGGCCGCGTCGGTGCCGCTGTGCGACTGGGGCGCCCAGCACACGAAGCGAATAGACAATCTACGCGAACCATCTTCCTCGGCAGCGAAGGCTCAGAAATCGACTAAGAGGTCGTAGGAGGTCCTGAATCACGCCCAGATTAAATTGACGCTCGAGCTGTACGCGCACTAAGAATGACGAAATGAGGGCGTAACCGAGCAGCGATCAGCCAGGCAGCAATCCCACTGCGCGGAAACAAAGTTGCTCTAATCTTTGCGCCAATCGGCTTCGGTCCACGCGTTTTCCCTGAACATGTGCGGCATCCACGATGCCGTGAAGTCCGCTAAACAAAAACACCGCCGTGAAACGAGCGTCGTCAATCGACCACGCCCCCGCGTCAACGCCAGCCTGCAGCAGCCCGGAAAGATGGTCGATGATGATGTTGTCCACGAGACCTTCCCGCGTGCGAGGCCGCGATCCGTAAAAAATAATGTCGTGAAGCCGCATTGAATCGAGATATCCGCTTAGGCCGGCCCTCGCCCATGCTGCTAATTTCCCCTTCCAATCCTCGTTCGCTTTTTCCGCGATTGCTGCTTTTATCGTTGCGAGAAGTTCTTGCGCGAAGCGTTCGCCTAGAGCCGCAAGCACGTCCTCCTTGGAAGAAAAATAGAGATAGAACGTCCCTTTGGCGACATCAGCGCCC
>Ga0302177_10001039_pt1 | contig 20120 bp, 19 predicted proteins | sample I_Palsa_E1_2_FD_198780 | JGI IMG/M metagenome (GOLD analysis project Ga0302177, IMG submission 198780) | Peat permafrost microbial communities from Stordalen Mire near Abisko, Sweden - I_Palsa_E1_2 | ecosystem: Environmental > Terrestrial > Soil > Palsa > Peat permafrost | place: Sweden... | reverse complement strand
GCCGACACGAACAACGCGGCTGCCGAGGGCTATCTCGATCCAACGAAAGACTTGAGCGGCGCGAAGGGTTGGCTCTTCTCCGGTACCAGCGACACCGTCGTCGCGCAAAGCGTCGTGAAGTCGGCCAATACGATGCTTGCGCACTACGGCGTGAGCACAACCACGAACTTCACAACCGCCGCAGAACATGGCTGGGTATCGCCCGACGTCACCTCGGCGTGCGGAACGCTCAACTCCAATTACTTGATCAACTGCGGCTTCGATGCCGAACAGCAATTCCTCACGCTGTTTTTCGGAGCGCTCAACCCGCGCAACAACGGGACGCTGACCGGCAGCCTCATCCAGTTCAACCAATCACCGTACGCGGCGCCCGGGATGGACTCGAGCGCGTACATCTTCGTGCCGGCGAACTGCGCAAGCGGATCGGCGTGCAAACTCGTGGTCGCGCTCCACGGCTGCGAGCAAGGCCAATACTACGTCGGGACGACCTTTGTCACCAAGTCCGGTCTCAACGAATGGGCCGACACCAACAGTATCATCGTGCTCTATCCGCAGGCCGTCCCTTCGGCCGGGAACACGCTGGGCTGCTGGGACTGGTGGGGCTACGACGGCTCCGCCTACGCCTCGAATCTGGGCGCGCAGACCAGCCAGCTATGGAAGATGATCCAGCAGATCTAGCCTGGCGGCGGCGGCGCCTCAATCCGGGCGCCGCCGGGGCCGACAATTCTTCGGATGGACCCTCACGTACTCGACGATCTCGGCCCGCTTTACCACTCCTACCGGCTCTTCGGCGTGGAAAATGTCCAGCTGGAGCAGTTCAGAATCAACCAGCTCTGCAAGGAATCGATCCTGCTCGGGTATATTGCGCTTGCGATTGGCAAAACGCGCGAGCAGTATTTTGAGAAGCCCTCTTTCGTCGAACTCTTTTGCGGGGACGGCTACTATACAATGCTCGCCGGCTTCCTCGGCGCAAGCCCCGCAGTTGCCGTCGACAACAATCGCGACGGCTGGAGCAACGACGTTCCAGAGATCGCGCGGCGCCTGGGGCTTCCGGCTGTTCGGTTCGAGCAGCGCGACGTGCAAGCGATCGTCGAACACAACGCCTACGACATCGTCGCGAACCTCGGCGGCCTCTATCACGTCGAAAACCCGGTCGAGGTCCTGCGCAAATCGTACAATCTCGCGCGCCGGTACCTGATCGTGCAAACGGTCGTGACCGGGGCGAACAACGATCCTGACTACTACGAGTGCCCGGCGCCTGCGCAGACGTTCGGCAACCGCTACAGCCCGCAATCCTTCGTCAATATGGTCCAAGCCGAGGGATATCGCATCCTCGACGCCGAGTTCAATCATCTCGCGGGAAACCCGCGCGTGCAGGATCAAGGTAGTGTCTATATGCTGATTCAAAAGGTATGACCGAACGAATGCGGTGGCTGGTAACCGGCGGGCTTGGGTTCATCGGCTCGAACTTCATCCGCCTTGCACTACGCGAGCGGCCCGCGATCGAGATCGTCAATCTCGACGCGATGACCTATGCCGGAAACCCTGCGAACTTGCGCGATGCGGAAGGCAGCGCGCGCTACCGGTTCGTCCACGGCGACATCTGCGACCCTGCGGCCGTGCGGGAAGCCATCGGCAACGGCGTGGATGCAATCGTCAACTTCGCAGCCGAAACGCACGTCGATCGTTCGATCCTCGATCCCGAGCAGTTCTTACGCACCGACATCCTTGGGACGCACGTTTTGCTCGAAGCAGCGCGCGAGCGCGGGATCGCGCGCTACCTGCAAGTTTCCACTGACGAAGTCTACGGCGACGTCGCCGAAGGCGAATCGACCGAGGCGGATCTACTCAAACCTCGCAGCCCCTACTCCGCTTCGAAAGCGGGCGGCGATCTACAAGTGTCTGCTTATCATGCGACGTTCGGCGCTCCGGTGCTCATTACGCGAGGCAGCAATACCTACGGGCCCTATCAGTATCCCGAAAAACTCATTCCGCTCTTTATCACCAACCTTCTCGACGATCAGCCGGTGCCGGTCTACGGCGACGGTTTGCAAATTCGGGATTGGCTCCACGTCGAGGATCATGCGCGCGGAATCATGCACGTCCTCGAACACGGCCAACTCGGGAACGTCTACAACCTCGGCGGCGGAAATCCGCGCACCAATATCGAGATCACGAAGCTTCTCCTGGGCGGATGCGGACGATCGATGCAGTCACACGTCCGGCACGTCGCCGATCGCGAAGGACACGACCGCCGTTACGCCGTGAATTCGCAGAAAGCGCTCGCCCTTGGATGGTCGCCGCGCGTGAACTTCGACGAAGGGCTACGCGCGACGATCGATTGGTATAAATCGAACGAGGCTTGGTGGCGACCGCTCAAGTCGGGCGAGTTCCTCGATTATTATAAACGGCAGTACGCACACCGATCATGAAAGGCGTCATTCTCGCGGGAGGACTCGGTTCACGGCTGCGTCCGCTCACCAAAGTCACGAACAAGCACCTCTTGCCGATCTACGACAAGCCGATGATCTATTATCCCATCGAGACGCTGTGCAAGGCCGGGATCAAAGACATCATGATCGTGACCGGTGGCAACTCTGCCGGCGATTTTCTCCGCCTGCTCGGCAACGGCCGAGAGTTCGGCCTCAAAGACATTTACTACACGTATCAAGAGGGTGAGGGCGGCATCGCCGACGCGCTCAAACTGTGCGAACATTTCGCCGAAGGTCAGCGGATCGTCGTCATTCTCGGCGACAACATCATCCAGGACGACATTTCGCCTTACGTCCGAAAATTCGAAGAGCAAGATTCAGGCGCTCGCATTTTGCTAAAGGAAGTCGACGACCCCGAGCGCTTTGGATGCCCGCAGCTCGTCGGCGAGCGCATCGTCAGCATCGAAGAAAAGCCTTCCGAACCGAAAAGCCGCTACGCCGTAACGGGCATCTATATGTACGACCGGCGCGTCTTCGATTTTTGTAAGCGCCTGAAGCCGTCGGCGCGGGGCGAGCTCGAGATTACCGACGTCAACAATGCCTACATTAAAGAAGGCGACCTGCACTACGATATTCTCGACGGTTGGTGGACCGACGCAGGTCAATTCGAGTCGCTCTTTCGCGCGGCGCAGTTGATTGCCGGCACTCGCGGCGCGGACTCGTCGCTCTGATGAACGACGCGACCGATCCGCGTTGGCTCGCCCTCGCGCTAGACGACCTGAGGCTCGAAGGCTACGCGATCGTCAAGAATGTTCTCGACGGCGACTTCATCGAACGCACGCGGGCGGCCCTTTACTCCGCGTACGAAGACGTCAAAAAGACGGTCGGCACCGAACGGCTCGCGCGCGCAGGCGAGCTCGGCGTCGTTCGTATTCCCTTTCTTTTCAGCGACGTTTTCTTCGAGTATTTGGAATTGTCGCCGCTCTTGGAGCTCGTCGACGCGACGGTGGGGAAGACGGGAATCCTGCACCTCATGAACGGCTTCATCCTTCCTTCAACAAAGCGTGAAGAAAACCGCGAGAGCGTGTTCCAGCAGTCGTTCCATCGCGACTTTCCTCGATACATGAACGGTTATCTGGCCTCGATAAACTTGTTCTTCGCGATCGACGCCTTCAGGGAAGACAACGGCGCGACGCTCGTGGTCCCGGGGAGCCATCAACAAGCGGCCGCGCCGCGCGAAGACTACATGACGGCGCGAGCGGTTCCAATCATCGCCGACGCCGGCTCGCTTCTACTTTTCGATTCGACGCTTTGGCACGCCGCGGGTCAAAATGCATCAGGCCGCGATCGGCTCGCAATAAACGTTCAAGTGACGCGATCGTTTTTCAAGCAGCAGATCGACTACGTTCGGGCAGTTGGTTCCAGCAAGATCCTCGCGCTACCCGAGCGATCGCAGCAACTGCTGGGCTGGTATACGCGCGTCGTGACGTCTCTCGACGAGTACTATCTCCCGGAAAGCGAGCGCGTCTACCGCCGCGGTCAGGGCTAGCGCTTATTTATCTCTCGAGGCGAGCGAGACCGAACCCCGTTAAACCGTAGTCGTTCCCGTTGTACGCCATATAGCGCTCGCCGTCAGCATCGAAAATCCACGGATAACACTGCATGTCGTCTTCCCACGCCGCAGGCTTCGTGGGCGCGAATGTTACCTGCTCGTCCATGCGCTCCCAGGTCAGCCCATCGGACGATTCAGCGTAGCCAATCTTATAGCGGTCTCCACGATATGGGAACCACATGCGGTAGCGACCCCGGTCGCGCACGACGGAAGGACGCGCGATCGCGTATTCACCAGGTTTGAAATCGATGCACACGTGGCCGTCGCGCTTCCAGTTCAACCCATCCGGTGACTCGGCGTAGCGGATGTGATAGTAGTGCTTCGGGCGCCCGTCTTCCATGGTCCAGCGCACACCCGACATGTACCACATGCGATAGCGGCCTTCGTCGTGGAGAACACATGGACTCGCGACTAGGTACGGATCCACTTCATTTCGGTCGAGAATCGGCGCTTGTGAGATCTTTTCGAAACGCTCTCCGTCCTCACTCACTGCAACGCCGACCGCATAGTAGAACGGAACCGTCTGACCCAGCATCACGCCGGTATAAAAGAGTAACCACCGAGAGTCGACTTTGAGCATGCACGACGGCAAAGCCCCCCGGTCGTCAAACGTGCCGAGCTCTCCCACTCGCACGACCGGATCCGGCATCACCGCTGTGACGCGCGCGTCGCGCAACGAGAGATCGACAAATCCCGTTTGACCGCGTCCCTGATCGTCCCGTCCTCCGACGAGCACGCGCGCGCTTCCGTCTGAAACCATCGTAATAAGCGGCAGTGCGGCATGCGTACACATCCATGGTGCGCGATCCGTCGGATCGAGGACGCAGCCGAGACGTTGCCAACGCTGTACCGGAAATTGCACGGCCGCAAGGTTTGGTGGCCCGCAAGCAGCGTTCCTTCCCGTGCACCGCGAACGGTATTTGCGTGAGATGCGTGGTTTGTTCGGAGAACGCGTTCCAGCGCCTGATCGATCCTCAACCGGATCGCTGCATTGCGAGCGATCTTCGTATCGTTCTTTCGCCGCTCGACAAACAGCAGTGCAACACGTGCGGTGCAATTTGCCGGCGGACGACCGGCGGCGTCGCGAATCTTTTCGAGGCAAACTATGATTTATACGCGCACGAACCTGGGCGTATCGAGGAGGCGCGACGGCAAGCCGGTTACGCCTCGTGGCTTGCATCGGTGATCTCAGTACCGGTGTCCTGTTTCGAAGCGGGCAGCGGAAACGGATCGTTGTTGTTGGCGCTTCGGGAACACTGGCCCAAGACTGCTATGAGCGGCGTCGAACCGGCCGAGGGCGCCTCCGCCGCGGCACGGCGCGCCGGACTCGACGTGACAACCGGATATTTACAACCACAAGAAGGCGCGGCGCCCCGTACGGAGCTTGCGATTGCGATCAACGTGATCGAGCACACGGCGGACCCGCTCGCGTTTCTACGCGCACTCGCCTCGCATGCCGACCGTGTTGCGATCGTCTGTCCGGATGCGACGCTGCCGAATAGCGAGGTACTGTTCGGCGATCATCTTCACTCCTTACGCCCGGATCACATGGCGGCTTTGTTTGCCGCCGCTGGATTGCAAGTCGAGAGATCCGAACCTGCACCGAAAGAGCTCGGATATTTTCAAATCGTTGTCGGGCGAGGGACCTCGGCATTGCAAACGCACGCCGCATGGCCCTCGAGCGATGACGCCGCGACATATTTGGCGGCCTGGCGCTCCCTCGACGGCGCCTTGATCGAACGCATCGAGGAGCGCGATGTCGCCGCCTTCGGGGCCGGCGAAGCGGCCGGTCTGCTCCGTGCGTACGCGCCCCTCGCGTGGTCGCACGTCACGCGGTGTGCGGTCGACGCTCCAGACTTCGACCGCTTTGGTGAGCTACCCGTAGTGGACGCGCGAGCTCTCGAACCGAGCGCGATTCTTCTGGCGGTTCGACCCTCGGTCCAGCGTGCGCTAGAGGCGAAGCTGCGCTCGCTGGGACATCGGGTCGTGCGTTGGGACGACCTTATCCCGCGATAGGTATAGGAGATACCGCCCGCCTGCCGATAATTTCAACGACATGTATCGCCCGGACCCTGTGCCCACGTGATTCCGTTCAACAAGGCCTCCTTCGTCGGCAACGAGCAGGCCTATATGGCGGAGGCAATTGCCAATCGCCACATTTCCGGCGACGGCCCGTTCACGAAACGGACGCAAGCGCTACTCGAACGCGCGATCGGGGCGCCACACGTACTGCTGACCACGAATTGCACGCACGCGCTCGAGATGAGCGCCCTGCTCCTCGACATCGAACCAGGCGATGAAGTCATCCTGCCGGCATTCACGTTCGTTTCGACCGTGAATGCTTTTGCGCTGCGTCGAGCCGTACCGGTCTTCGTCGACATTCGTCCCGATACGCTCAATATCGACGAGCGGTTGATTGAAGCCGCGATCACGCCGAGAACCAAGGCCATCGTCGTCGTTCACTATGCAGGCGTCGCATGCGAGATGGATGCGATCGTCGAAATCGCGCGCCGCCGCGACTTGGTCTTGATCGAGGACAACGCGCACGGCCTTTTCGCTACGTATCGCGGAAAGCAACTGGGCACATTTGGCGCCCTCGCTACCCAAAGCTTTCACGAAACGAAGAACTTTACGTGCGGCGAAGGTGGCGCGCTCGTCGTCAACGATCCGCGCTACATGGAACGGGCCGAGATTTTGCGCGAGAAAGGCACGAACCGCGCGCGGTTCTTTCGCGGAGCGGTCGACAAGTACACGTGGGTCGATTTAGGATCGAGCTACGTCCCTAGCGATTTGCTCGCGGCGTTTCTCTTGGCGCAGCTCGAGCACCGCGAATCGATCCAACACACGAGAAAACAGATCTGGACCCGGTACCACGAGGGACTCCGCGATTGGGGGGAAGCCCACGGCATTCAACTTCCGCACGTGCCACACGACCGCGAGCAATCGTATCATATGTTTTACATGCTTCTGCCGACGCTCGCCGAACGGACGCGTTTTCTCGGCGACTTGCAACGCAGCGGCGTCAACGCGGTCTTTCACTACACGCCGCTCCATCGCTCGGAGGCGGCTGCGCGGCTTGGCGCTCGCGGCGACTGTCCCGTGACCGAGAGCGTCAGCGACCGGCTCGTACGTCTTCCGTTCTATAATAGCCTCGGGCTCGAGGACCAAACGACGGTTATCGAGGCTGTTCGCGACTTTGCGCCAATCGTACACGCATGAAGAAGGCCTTCATCTTCGGAACGACCGATTTCGCCCAGGTTGCCCTACCGTATCTGCGCGACGATAGCGATTACGACGTTGAGGCATTCGTCGTCAACGAAGACTATATTGCGGAGCGAGAGCTTCTCGGACTTCCGGTTGTTCCTTTCGAAAATATCCTCGCGTCCCATCCGCCGGCCGAGTATGCAGCCTTCGTCGGCGTCGGGTACAGCAAAGTCAATACCGTCCGGCGCAAGCTCTACGATTCCCTGAAAGAACTTGGCTACACGCTTCCGACCTACATTCACTCCTCGGTTCACCGCTGGCCGGAGACGGCGTTTGGTGAGGGGTCATTCATTTTCGAAAATAACGTGATCCAGCCGTTCGTTTCCGTCGGTAACAATTGCGTCCTCTGGAGCGGCAACCACATCGGCCACCACTCCAAGATCGGCAATAACGTATTTATTGCAAGCCACGCCGTTATATCGGGCCGATGTACGATCGGTGACAACTGCTTCGTGGGGGTCAACGCCACGTTTCGTGACGGCATCACCGTCGCGCCGGATTGCGTCGTCGGCGCCGGCGCGCTCTTGCTCAAGGACACCGTTGCCGCGGGCGTCTATAAGGCTGCCGCGACCGATCCCGCCGAGCGCCGCAGCAGTGAACTTCGGAGCATCTGAGATCGGTTGGGAACGCGCGTAGGGATCATTCAGTCCAACTACATCCCATGGAAGGGCTACTTCGACTTCATCGCCAGCGTCGATGAATTCGTCCTCCTCGACGAAGTTCAATACACGCGGCGCGATTGGCGCAACCGTAACAAGATCAAGACGGCGGACGGATTGCGCTGGCTTACGATTCCCGTCGATGTCAGCGGAAAGTACACGCAGGCAATCAACGAGACCCGGATCGCTGACCCGCGTTGGGCAGATGAGCACTTGGCATCGCTGCGACACGCGTACGCGCGCGCCGCGCACGCCAAGGAGCAGTGGCCGTGGGTCGAGGCACTCTACGAACGCGCAAAATCGCTTTCGCTCCTCACCGAGGTCAATGAACTCTTCATTCGCTCGATCGCCTTACATCTTGGAATCGCGACAAAGATCTCGCGTTCGACCGACTATCCCAGCTCGGCCGGAAAGAACGAGCGGCTCTTGGGCATTTGCGAGAGCATCGGCGCGACGACGTATCTTTCCGGCCCCGCAGCCGCGGGATACCTCGATCAAGGCCTTTGGCGGGAGCATGGGATCAGCGTCGAGTTCAAGACCTATGATGGCTATCGCGAATATCCGCAGCTTCACGGACCGTTCGAACCGGGCGTGACCGTTCTCGATCTTTTCTTCAACCTTGGCGAGGACGCGACGGCGTATTTTCGAGCTGGCACGCCGGCCTAGCCCGGTACGTGAGAGCGGCCCATCTTCCGGAGCGCAATCGCTCGTAAATCGTCGGCGTAGGCTTTCGACTTCTCGAACGCATTGCACTCGCGCGAAGCAAGTTCACGAATGGCCTTACCATCGCGCGCGCGCAGGTCGGGATCGTTGATGTAACGCAGCGCGATGCGCGCGTAATCCTGTGCATCGCCGGCCTTCGCAAGTTCGACGACGCCGGATAGTAAAGATCGTCCGCCGGCCGTAATCGAGCTCATGCCGGTTGGATCGAGCGCGGCGTCCTCGGCCGGAAGCATGCCCACGACGGGGCAACCGCCCTGCATCGCATCGAGCAGCGATTGGCCGCCGACCCACGGATACGTATCGCAATAGATATCTACCGACTTCGCGAGCGCAGGAGCTTCGGCCTGACGCGGGCCGAGGTATCGCACGCGATCGAGCACGCCTTCCGCCTGAAACCGACGCTGCAGCGATGCGATTGCGTCGAGACCGTCGCGACCGGCCAGCACGAGCCAAGCGCGACGGTCGGCTCTCAAGATGAGCGAAAGCGCATCGAGATACGTCTCTGTATTGCATTTCTCCATGCGGCCGAACGTCGCCAGAATGACGGCCCCGTCGGGCACCCCAAGATACGATCGGGCGAGCGGTGTGGCGGCGTCGATCTCTTCACCCATCATGACGGAGCTGCCGTAGTACTTGCTCAGCCCCGGCCATTCGGTGATCTCCTCTTGACGCGGATCGACGCCCTGAAAGATCAGATCCCATTTTCCGATGAACGGCTCGAGGCTGCGGTTCTCCCACGATTGGACCGGAGCGAGCCCAATGGTCGCGCACAGTTTTCCCACGTTGTCGTAGAGCGACGTGGTCCACGAAATTGCGTGGACGGGGTACTGCTGAAAGTGCGCAATGAGCCAGTCCACGCGCTCTTTCATATTCTCCGACGGCGGATGGAAGAACGGCACGCCCAGTTCGCCAAGTTTTGCGAGTTTCGACGGGCTGCTTCCGGCAGAGCCGCTCGCTACGACGCTTACGTCAATACCCAACCGCTTGAAATGCTCGGCGCGCTTCATGATCACCACGGTAGGACCATCTTCGTCCTGAACCGCCGAGCACGTGATCGCGATGCGGAAGGGCTCGGCCGGCGGAACACGCAGCACCGGTGCCGGAAACAGTCGCGCCAGCGACGCGATCGCGGCGTCGATCTCCCGATCGTGCCCGTAGGCAATGACCGAGCGCGAACGCTTGTCGCGCCGCTGTCCGGAAACGGCGCCCCTCGTGGTCGCGAGTTGGAGGTACTGCATCGCGCCGTCGAAACGCCCCGCAGCGGCGGCCCGAATGCCGATTTGTTTGAGCGTTTCGATAAACGGCTCGTCGATATCCGATAGGGCAGCGAGGCGCTCCACTGCGCTCACGGAGGACTGATCGAGGTAGTCGTGTTCCTTTGCGAGGCTCGCCGTAGCGTAAAGCGCCTGACGGATTTTGGTGCGGGCCACGACGAGGGCCGCTAACACGCGTACGTCGCGCACGGGAGAATCGAGGAATTCCTTTACATCGCGTTCGTCGACGTCGAGACACTCCGCGAGAGCCTCACGTAGCTGCTCGAGGTTCAAGGGCATCGCGCCCACGCTTGCGAACGGCCGTACCTTCGGATCACAATGCTCTTATCGGTCTTGCCGGAAAGGGACCTTAGGGTTACGCTCATGGACGAATTGCGCGAAAAGATGCTCGTTCTGCTCGCAAAAGGACAAGCCGCGTTTGGCTTCGATGATTCGGTCGGCGAGCGCGAGCTTGCGAAGGCACTGAATCCGAATTGGCAGACGAATCTATTCGACATGATTGCGTCGGTCATACAAACGCCAGGGTACTGGTCGCAACCGCGAAGCCTTCTCGAGGTTGGCTGCGGCAGCGGTTCTTTCGTTACGGCGGCCCTGCAGCGCGGGCAGGACGCATGGGGTATCGACAACGATGTCGATCGCCTGGCGGTCGGCACGGCGCGCATTCACGCGTTCGGGCTTGACCGGTCCTGGAACGAGCGGCTGCTTCACGGCGACGCAAGCGCCACCGGTTTTGAGCCCAATCGTTTTGACGTCGTCATCGGCCACCAATTCATCGAGCACGTACCCGATCCCGCCGGCACGATCAGCGAACTCCTTCGCGTAACCAAACAGGGAGGTTACGTTGTCCTCTTCGCCCCCGACTATCGCGCGCCGTTTGAGGCGCATTACGAAATCCCGTGGCCGCCGTTTCTTTCGCGCGACTTGTGCAAGTCGTGGTTGGACGGATTCGGTCGGCCGTACGGAGGCCTGGACCAGTTCTTCTACGCGACCCTATCACAAGTTCTCGGCATCCTCGAACCACTGAACTGCCGCGTGATTACCGCGTACAACGATCGTAAGATCGAGGCGCAGGTGATGCGGAACTTCGATTGCTCGACGCCGCAAGCGACGTTCGAGTGCGCGCGAAAGTTCCGCGCCGCGTTTGAGGCCCGTCAACTTCCCGAGCACTTCATGATCGCGACCAGCTTCGGAGTCGCGGTGCAAAAGCTCTGAGGGCCTAAAGTTTCGGTTCGGCGATACTCGCGCTCGGCGCCGGCTGCGGTGCTTTGATGCGCGCCTCGAGCTCGGCGATCCGAGCCCCACGCTGATTAGCCACGTCCGTCAGTTCAGCCATTTTGCGATACATCGGTACGGCAACGGCGCTCGTAAGGGTACGGCTGATGTTGAAAAGCTCGGCGAGACTCAGCGCAGCCGCCAGATCGCGCTTGAGCAGCGCGTCGTAGAGCGGACCGGTGAACGGCAAGTGGAACGCGTTCGACGGCGCGTGGTGACGCAATTCGGGAGCGACTACCCGCGCCAGCATCGCGGTGAGCTCTTCGTCGGTTTTCGAGTTTGGAAGCGCAACGCGATCGATCATGTAGCGCACTTGCTCCAGCGGCCGGTCGATCCATTCCTGATAGTCGACGATCGCCGCGATCCGGTCGCGACATGCAAGCAAAGCATCGACGTTGTGCTCGAGCCAAAGCAATTCGGCAATAACGGGATCGAGTTTTCCGCGCGCATGCAGCGAACCGGCAACCTCGTTCGGATGGCGTGTTACAAAGAGAAACACCGGCTCGGCGCGCAGTTCGGGAACGATCCCATCCCACATCGGCAACATGCGCATCGTGCGCGGGTCCTTGAACGCCCAGAGCGGATGCTTGTCGAGTTCGGCGTTCACAAAGGCGACGATTTGGGCGCGTAGCGGCGCGATGGACGGCGACTTCCACCACTGCGGCGGAAGCGCGCGCATCGACGTCGGCGTATCCCACCCGACGCCGAATGCCGCCAAAATGCGATCTTGCAAGAACGAAATCGTCTGGGATTCGAAGTAACCGCGCGCGTTCTCACGCGTCGCGGGCATGAGATCCTCGCTGAGAGCAACGCCGAGCTCGGCCAAGACATTGGTCGTAAGCGACGTCCCCGACCGATGCATTCCGAGGACAAAAATGATCCGGCGCTTGCCCGGTGGCTCCGACTGATTCACGCTTATTGGTATCGGCCCGCCTCGCCTAGAAGAACAGCCGCACCCCTACGATCACCAGAATCAGCGCCAGCCCTGTGCGAAAGGCTCGCTCGGGTAGCCGCTTTGCAAGCGGCGTGCCGATCAGCACGCCCGGGATCGACCCGGCCAGCAGCAGCGAGGCAAGCCGCACGTTCACATCGCCGAGCCTGAAGTGCCCGAGGATCGCCGGCACGAGCAACACCACCGCGAACGCAACGTCCGTTCCAACCAGCGTGCGCAGCTGCGCCTGCGAAAGCACCAGCAATAAGAGCGGCAGCGTGAGCGAGCCACTTCCAATCGAGGTGATGCTCACCAGCGTACCGACGAAGAAGCCGGTTAGGGCCAGCGGCACGCGCGGAAGCGGCGCGGCCGGCGGTTGCTTGTCCGGCGGAACCGCACGCGTTAACGCCACTGCGGCTGCCGCAATCAGCAACGCGACGCCAAGCGAAATCTTGAGCACGTGGTTGACGACGTCGAGCGGCAGATGCGCGTGCAGCCAACCGGTGATCAACACACCGAGGATCGCCCCGGGTATACCGCCCAGCGAGAGAAACAGCAGCGCACCGTAATTGACCGTCTGCGCGCGAATGTGCGTGAGAAAGGCGACGATCTTCGTGCCCAGGCTGAAGAGCAGATCCGACCCGATCGCCGTACTTGCATCGTAGCCGAGAAACAGCACGATGAGCGGCGTCGTGAGCGATCCCGCGCCCACGCCCGAATATGAGATGCACAGCCCAACGATGAAGCCGATGAGCACGATCTGAATCACTTGACGAGATGTCCCTCCACGTACTCGAGAAGCTGCGCCGCTGATTCGTCAATGCGATGGGTCGCGGTGTCGACCACCAATTCGGGGTTCGCCGGAATCTCGTAGGGCGAAGAAACCCCGGTGAAGTGCGTGAGTTCACCGCGCCGCGCACGACCGTAGTGTCCCTTTACGTCGCGCTTCTCCGCCGTTTGCAAATCGCAGGCGACATAGATCTCGTGAAATCCGTTGGGATAGGCCGAGCGCGCCAGCTCTCGATCGGCCGAAAACGGCGAGATCAACGCGCAGATCACGATGAAGCCCGCGTCGGCGAAAACGCCCGCGACCGCCGCCGTGCGCCGCACGTTTTCCGAACGGTCTTCGTCGCTGAAGCCGAGGTCGACATTGAGCGAGGTGCGCAGCGTGTCGCCGTCGAGCACGTAGACTTGCCGGCCGCGCTCGAAGAGCATGCGCTGCACCGCCATGGCAACCGTCGATTTACCAGAACTAGGAAGTCCGGTGAGCCAAAACACACCACCGGCGTGACCGTTGCGAACCGTGCGCTCGAGCCGCTCGACCGACGAGGTCATCGCCACCACGTTGGTTGCCCCTTCGCCGCGACTGTGACCGACAACCGCATCGATGCGCCCACCGGCAACGATGGTGCCGTCGCGCAAGAGCACGAAACGGCCGATGCTCGATTCGCTCACATTCGTGTCGGCCGCAATCAATTCGCGCGAGACGAGCGAGATGACGCCGACGTCACCGCTGCGCAGGTCTTCCGACTCGCGCGGCTCGAGCGTGTCGGGGTCGATCGTCTCTTCGATCTTCTGCAGCGTCACGGTGATCTCGCGCGTACCCAGACGCATGCGCAGGGGCTCCCCGGCTCGCACCGGATTGACGCCCAACCACACCACGGTCGTCTGTGCGGCGTGACCGAGTTCGGGCGCATCGATTGCACGGCTGCCGACCGCACCGCGATCGACGAAGACGCGCGCGTCCAGTTCTACCGCGATCGATGCGCCGGTCGCGGCGCTCCCGATCTCGTCCGGCCAGTCGTGGATCGCCACGACGCGCGCTCCGGTTTGGAGCGGCCAAAACGTGAGGTACTCGCCGCGCTCGAGCGTACCGCTTTCGATGCGTCCGGCGATCAACCGTTTACCGTCGCGGCGATAGACGTCTTGCACGACGAAGCGTAACGGACCATCCTCGCGCGTCTGCGCGCGTTCCAGCGTGCCCAACGCTTCGACGAGCGTGGGCCCCTTCCACCAGGCGGTCAGCGGTCCGGGCTTCACGATGCCGTCCCCGCTGCGTGCGGCGACCGGAACGATCGCACGCGGATGCATACCCAACTGATCCAGGAACGCCGTGACCTCGGCGGCACGCGTGTCGTACGCCGCGTGCGGATCGTCGGCCAAATCGAGCTTGTTGATCGCGACCAGCACGTTGGCAAATCCGAACCAGCGCAGGAAGAGCGCTTGCCGGCGCGTCTGCAGCGTGATCCCTTCGTCTGCAGCGACCACCATCACCGCAGCATCGACTTCGGACGCTCCGCTGAGCAAGTTGCGAATCAATTCCCGGTGACCGGGCGCATCGACGAAGACGAACTCCGCATCCGGCGTGCGCACCCAGATGCGCGTGAGGTCGAGCGTGATCGCTTGGTCGCGTTCGAGTTGGAACGCATCGAGCAAGAACGAATACTCGATCGGCACGCCGCGTTTGCTGCTCGAGGTTTCGAGCTCTTCGAGCCTTGCCGGCGTTACGAGGCCGAGGTCGACGAGCAGCCGGCCGAGGATCGTGGACTTTCCTGCGTCCACGTCGCCGACCATCACGATCCGAACGTTCTTCACATGTACCCCGTGGTACGCAACCGTTCGAACGCGTCCTCGCTCTCGTTGTCCATGGCACGGCCGGCGCGCTCGGGATCGCGCGTCACTTCGAGTTCAGCAATGATCTTCTCGAGCGTGTCGGCGCTGCTGGTGATTGGAAACGTGATATTGCTCTCACCAAGCGAGCGATAGCGCTTTCCATCCTTCGCTAAATACAGCGGCACGTATGGGATCTGCTCGCGTAGCGTGTAGCGCCAGATATCCAGCTCGGTCCAATGCAAGAGCGGGTGGATGCGTACGTGCGCGCCGTCGGGCACGTCGTACGCATAGTAGTCCCACAATTCAGGCGGCTGCGAGCGCGGATCCCATGATCCATCGGCGTTGCGCGGACTGAAGATCCGCTCTTTGGCGCGGATCGCCTGTTCGTCGCGCCGGATTCCCAGAATGATCCCTCGGTAGCCCTCGCGCCCGATCAGCGCGCGCAGTCCCGCGGTCTTGCGCGCCGCGTGGCGCGCTGCGGGCGGGAGCGTCTGATCGACGCTGCTTTCCGGCGGGCATGGCTCGTTTGCGACCGGCAGACTCCAGTCTGCGACGAGACGATCTCGAAACGCGTAGACTTCGTCGAACTCCATGCCGGTGTCGAGCAGCACGACCGGAAAAGGTACCTCTCCGAGAAACGCCTTGCGCACCATCCAAAGTAGCGCCGTTGAATCTTTGCCGATCGACCACAGCATGGCAAGCGGCGACACGCACGAAAACGCTTCACGTAAGATAAATATCGTGCGGGCTTCGAGCTCGTCGAGATAGTCGAGGCTGGACATCTCGTCCTAATCTCGACCTCGACTATGTAAGGTCCTCGTCAGCACGCGCGGCCGCACAATGACTTTGCGCTCGCGGGTCTAACCTATCGGTGGCGCTATGTCACGGTACTTTGAATTCTTCGGCCTCGAACGTGACCCGTTCTTGGATACCGCCGACCCATTTTTCTATTGCGAGTTCGGCGCTTTGCGAAAGGCAAAGGACCGTCTCTTCGCTTCGGTCGACGCGTCGCGTGGGCTGACCGTGATTCTCGGCGATCCCGGGACGGGGAAGACCAGCCTGAGCGGCGCGCTCGAGCAGGAGCTCCTCGCCGATGACCGGGTCGTGCTGGCCAAGATCCTCGACCCCGCGTTCGCGACTGAGGTCGAATTCCTGATTGCCATCGGCCGAGTCTTCGGCCTCGCCCTTCCACCGCGCTCCAGCGCCGCGCTCAAGAATGCACTCAAGAATTTCTTCTTCGAGACGGCGATTCTCGAGAAGCGCAACCTCGTGCTCACGATCGACGAAGCGCAGAATCTCAGCGATGAAAACCTCGAGGCACTGCGCCTGCTGCTCAACTATCACGTGCCGCAGCGCAAGCTGCTCAACATCTTGCTCTTCGGGCAGAGCGAGCTAGCTGACCGCATCCGCGCCAAGGGCAATCTCGAGGACCGGGTTGATGGATGGATTCGCCTTGAACGGCTCGAGCCGGGCATGGCGTCGGCCGTGCTCGATTTTCGGCTTTCCAAAGCCGGCCTGCCGCCCGAGCGTCAGTTCTTCACGTCCGACGCCCGCGCGCTGATGATCGAAGCCGCGGCGGGCTTGCCGCGCCGCCTCACCATGCTCGCCCACGCGGCGATGCAAGAAGCCTGCGATCGGGCCAGCACGCTCGTCAACGAAGATCACGTCCGCTCGGCGATGCTCGTCCGCGGCATCGAGTCGCGTCCCGCCCCGGCGGCCCCCGCGCGCGCCGAGATCGGCGCCACCGACCCGCCTGAAACCGTGCCGGCCGCCGCGCCGCGCGGCCTCTTTAGCCGGCTCTTCGCGCGCCGCTCCGCGTCGTGAATCGCGAGCCCGATTTTGAGTCAAGCGCGGATATGCGTCTGCTGGAATTGCAGCGCGCCTCGCTCGGCCTCGTCGCGCCGGAACGGGTCGCCTGGGAGAGCCGCTATGCGATGGACTCAAGTCCCGGGGTCGATGTCGAAGAGGAATTGCCGGTCGCTCAGAGTGCCGTCCTGGCCATCACGCTGACCGCGACGCCGCCGGGCGGGGTGATTCCCGGGACCGTCGTCACGTATGCGCTCAGCCTGGTCAACGACGGCGTGCAGCCTGCAGCCGCGGTCGTCGTTGGGGTTCCGCTTCCAGGCGGCGTGTCATACCGTCTGGGATCGCTCCAGGTCAACGGAAGGCCCGCGAGCGACGATGCGGCCGACGAACTCTTCGGGTCGGGCTTGAAGCTCGGCGCCGTTGCGCCCGGGGCACGTTCCACGCTCCTTTGGAAAGTCGGTGTCCGCATGGGCACGAAGCCGCTGGTGACAATCCCGCAAGTACGGGCGCGCAATGCCGCGGTGCTGGGCGGCGGCCCGCTCCGCGTCGAGCGTAAAGCCAGCCTCGGCGCTTTCTCCGGCGAACTCGCCGCTGCGGACCGCGTGCTGTTTGAGGCCAAACCGCTCATTCCGGTCGAGATCCCAGCCGACGAACTTCCCATCTACGAGCTCGATGCCGAGGAGCAGATCGTCTTCGAGGCGGCCGATGCGGCGCTCTCGGATGCCGTCGTTCGCGAAATCGCTCCCGAGCCGGTTCTGCAGCCCGAACCCGAGCCGGTAGCCGAGCTCCCACGCGAACCGGAACCGGCGCGGCAAGCCGTCATCTTCTACGGCACACTCGATCGCGCGACGCTGGCCTTTTTCGAACGCACCTTCAACGGCTCGAAAGAGCCGACGATCTTGCAGCATTGCATCTTTGGGAGCGCTCTGGCATGTGCCACGGATGCAGGAGGCGCCGATACCATCGGGCTACGCGCGCACCTTGCCGCACAGTCGCAGATTCTGCATCGCGTTTCGTTGCACGAAAAACTCGGGAAGAAGGAGCCGATCACCCAGTACTCCGGTCAACTCCTCGCGCAGATCGATGCGATCGCACCGAGCCCCGTGCAAACGGGCCGAGGGACCAATGCAGATCGCCTCATGCTCGCGAACGAAGTGCATGAGCCCGGGCTCGCCGTCTTGCGAAAAATCGCCGAAGAGCGCGATCGCTGGGACTTCATCAAAGCGCGGCAACTCACGCTCGCCCTGCAGGCGCAACGGATCCTTCTCGACGACGACGCGCGTGGCGCGGCCGTCGACAACGCGTTACGAGCCTACGCGCAGCACTCGATGACCGTCTTACAAAAACTCTTTGTTCGCCTACGCATCGATCGCACGACGGGCGTGCTCTTTCAGCCTGACCTAGCTCTCGATGCAGCGGCTCGCGTACTGCTCGCCGCTTTGGCCGCCGCAGTCCAAAATTGAACCGTGATAACCTAGCCCGAGCGAAGCCCGGCGACTGCTATCTGACGTCGCTGAAGATGGCGGAGCGGTTTTGCCGCTTGCCGGCGACTGAACGCGCATAGGACTTCCAGCGCGAAATCAATTGCAACCGGCCACCAGTGTCGTCGCGGAAGCGCTCAAGCCGCCGGAGCTGCCACTCGCGGTACTCTAGCACGCGACGCACGCGCGCAGCAATTTCGTCGTCGAATTCAGGCGTGCGCTCCGGTTTCACGGCTTCCCACGCGTTCATCAGCGCGTGGCGCGCGCGGGCCATTTCCGAGAGCAGCTGTCCGAAGCCGCTCCAGTCTTGCCGGTCGATCAGCGGGCCGAGAGCTCTGCATTGCGCTTCGAGCAGGGAAACGCTCGAACGCACCTCGTCGAGCACCGCGCTAACCAACGGCGGCGAACGTCGACGTGAGGCCGTCGCCTCCCGAGAGATTCTTTTCCGCGTGCTTCTGCGCTTTGAATTGCGTAACGGCGGTGTTCCACGTTTCGCGGTACTCACGAGCATAGCCGAGGATCCGCTCAACCCGGGTTGGATCCTTGCGCATGTTGGCCATGACCAATTCCTTGTGCCAGAATCCGTAGACGCGCAAAAGGTTCTCGGAAAGCTCGCCGCCGATCTCCATGTTCAGAGAACTCATCAGCACCGTACATGCGCGCTGGGCGCGCAAAAGGGCCTTATGGATTCCCTCGATGTCATCGCGCTCGTTTTGCAGCTTCTCGTGCGCCTGTTGCGATGCGATGATCAAGACGTCGAAGATCTTGACGATCAGGTCCTCCGGCGCGGCCGTAAGGATCGATGTCTCCAGATAGGTCTGTTGGTTATTCTTGCGCATGCCTGTCGTTATGTACCCGAACCGGACGAGCTGCTGGTTGTTGAGAAGCCAAAGACCGAAGCCAGCTCCTGCTGTTCTGCCTGCAGCCCCGCGATCGCCGACTCGCTAGCCACGAAGCCCTGGCGCAACGAGGTGGCCTGCTGATTAGCTTCATCCGTAATTTGCGAGACTTGTTGCTCCAGGTTCGAAATCGTGTCCGTGTTGCCACTTTCGAAGTTTTGGATGAGCGACACCGGCGGCACATTGCCGACCGGTCCCGCATTGAGCAGCGTCGGACTGCCGGTTACGGTGGCTAAGTATTGGCCAAGCTGATTGGTGAGACTACTGGCACCGACGATCAGATTCTGCACGGCGTTGGGATTGCTCGCATATGCGTGCAAAAACGCCGTAACGTTGAGCGGTGCGAGCGTTCCATCCGCTCCCTCGACCGTCTGGTTCTGGACGGGAGAACTATTCGGTCCGCCTTGCTGGTCGATACTCGTCGCTTGCACCGTCGTGAACGTACTGCTCAGCAACAGACCGGCCTGCGCGAGCGAATTGTACGAGCTGTCCGTACCGAGGAAGCCGCCGACAATGTCTTCGAATTCTCCAACGATCGACTGCACGTCGGAATTTCCCCAAAGAACACCGCCTGGAACCGCTTGCGCGGTTGCGTTCGTGCCGGGCTGAATCGCGAGCACGATCGGCGGCGCCGTCGCGGTATTGATCTCGTTGACCGCCGCATTGTAGGTCGAAACAAAAGCTTGGAGTGTCGAGACCAGCAGCGTCGTATTCTGGGTGACGTCGAGCGTGAACGCCGACGTTGTGTTGCCGTTTATCGAGAGCGACAGCCCCGGCAGTGCATTGGTGACGGTGTTTGAGTTGTTGTAATACGTGCTCGACGTGCCGTCGGGATTCTGCACCGTGACAGCCGATTGCTGGCCCACCGTCGTTTTGGCCCCGCTCGCCGCGGTCAAGCCGCTCGCAGCAAGGAAATTGCTCGTGTCACCGCCTGCGCCGAGCACGATGCTCTGCGGCCCTGAATTTGCGTTCGTGAGCTGAATCTGTCCGGTCACCGAGTTGAAGACCGCGGTCACCCCGGCCGTGCTGCTGTTGATCTCATTAAGGATATCGCTGAGATTTTGGCTGGTCGAAACGCTGAATTTCACGCCGTTGATCGTGAATGTTCCGGGCGTTACCGGCGTGACGAATCCGGCGCCTTGTGTCGAATTGAA
>Ga0302177_10001038_pt1 | contig 20125 bp, 15 predicted proteins | sample I_Palsa_E1_2_FD_198780 | JGI IMG/M metagenome (GOLD analysis project Ga0302177, IMG submission 198780) | Peat permafrost microbial communities from Stordalen Mire near Abisko, Sweden - I_Palsa_E1_2 | ecosystem: Environmental > Terrestrial > Soil > Palsa > Peat permafrost | place: Sweden... | reverse complement strand
CACCGCACTCATCAATCTCCAAGTTGGCGCCCAACAACTGCTGGTTGCGCCCATCTACCCGCAGAACACATTCACGATCGGGAGCATCCGGATCCCGGCCGATCGCTTGTGGTTCGCGGTCACCATTATCGGGGTGGCTCTCCTGCTCGGGGCCATCTACCGCTTCACCCGTTTCGGGCTGGCCACGCGGGCGTCGGCTGAATCGGAGTTTGGGGCCCTGGTCACCGGGCTCTCACCCGAGAACATCGCGTTGGCGAACTGGGCCATCAGCGGTGCCGTGGCCGGCCTGGCCGGAATCTTGATCGGGCCGCTGGTGCCACTCATCCCGGGGTCGTACACCTTGTTCATCGTGCCGGCGTTGGCGGCCGCGGTCGTGGGTCGCCTGTATTCACTGACGCCGGCCGTCGTTGCCGGCCTCTTCCTCGGCGCCCTCGAATCCGTCTCGGTGTACCTCAACTCCCGCTACCCATCGTTTCCGAGCGGCGCGGGCCAGGTGCTCCCTCTCGTCATGGTGCTCGCCGTCCTCTTGTTCCGGGGCCGACCGCTCCCTACCCGAGGTCAGTTGATCCAACCGACGCTCGGCAAGGCCCCGCTGCCCCGCCACATACTCCTCCCTGTCGTCATTGGGGTTCCCGCGGCGGTGCTCATGCTCGTCCTGTTACAGCAGAGTTTTCGCGATGCCTTCATCCTGAGTCTGATCTATGCGGTCCTCGGCCTGTCGCTCGTCGTCGTCACCGGATACGTGGGGCAAATCTCCCTGGCGCAACTGGCGCTGGCCGGCGTGGCCGGTTTTCTGCTGAGCACCTTCGCCCATACGTGGGGTATCCCGTTCCCCTTTGCGCCACTCCTGGCCTCCCTGGCCGCCACCGTCGTGGGAGTGGCCTTCGGCCTGCCCGCGCTACGGATCCGCGGCTTGTTCGTGGCCATTGTCACCCTGGTTCTGGCCGTAGCCGTCGAGGCTGTCTGGTTTCAGAACAACAGTCTGGACGGCAGCTCGGGGGGCGAGCCGATTCCCGACCCGCACCTCTTCGGGCTCGATCTGGGTATCGGGTCTGGTGTGCAATTCCCCCGCATCGGCTTTGGACTGCTCTGTCTCTTCGTACTGGTCGTCGTCGCCATTGCAGTTGCCCGCCTGCGGATGAGCCGCCTCGGATCCGCCATGCTCGCGGTCCGGGCCAACGAACGTTCTGCCGCCGCCGCCGGAATCAACGTTGTCCGGATCAAACTCATTGGGTTTGCCATCGGCGCATTCATCGCAGGGATCGCCGGATGCCTCATGGCGTACATGCAGACGAACGTGACATTCGAGACGTTCGATGCCCTGGTCGGCCTCCTGTTTTTCTCGACCGTGTTCGTCGCCGGCATCACGTCGGTCAGTGGCGCCATTTTGGGAGGGTTGGGCGCTTCGGGCGGCCTCCTCTTCGTGACGACCAACCACGTCGTCAACTTCGGCAACTGGTACGGGATCCTCCTCGGAATCGGGGTGATCCAGACAGTGATATTCAATCCCGAAGGCGCAGTCGGGCCCATGTACGCCACGCTCGACAAGCTACGACGTCGATTCGTACCGCCGTCCCCGACGGGCCTTCCCGCCGAGTCGGTCATCCCCGAGACGCCGGGCGCCGTGCCTGTCGCCAGGAGCGCAGCTACGCCCAAGCTCGAGACAACGCATGACCCGGGAGAGCGCACCTTGCTCGAGGTGCAAGGACTGAGCGTGCACTACGGCGGTGTCGTGGCCGTGGACGACGTCAGCTTTTGCGTGCCCCAAGGTCACATCGTCGGCCTGATCGGGCCCAACGGGGCAGGAAAGACAACCCTCATCGACGCCCTCAGTGGCTTTACCCGCTACCGGGGTCACGCGCTACTCCAAGGTCGCCCCCTGGAGGGACTCGCACCGCACCGACGTGCGTCCGAAGGCCTGGGAAGAACGTTCCAGAGCATCGACCTCTACGAGGACCTCTCGGTCGAGGAAAATGTGGTGGTCGGGCAGCACCTGGCTCGCGACAGGGGATCCGAACAGCTGTCGGTCGTCCTCGACTCCTTGGGCCTCTCTGCATTTCGAAACAGGAACGTCGGGGAATTGTCGCAGGGTCAGCGTCAAATGGTGTCCGTGGCGCGTGCACTCGCGGGCGAGCCCCGGCTTCTCCTCCTTGACGAGCCCGCAGCGGGACTCGACAGCACCGAGAGCGAGTGGTTGGCGGAACGACTCCGCACGGTACGCGACTCAGGGGTGACGATCCTCCTGATCGATCACGACATGAGCCTCGTTCTCGGGTTGTGCGACGAGCTTTTCGTGTTGAATTTCGGGTCTTTGATTGCCTCGGGACCCCCCGATCGGATTCGAGTTGATCCCCTGGTGGTGGACGCGTACCTCGGTGCCGCACATTCGAAGGAGCCCGTCACATGACGATTGCTCCCGCTCTTGCGTGTGTCGGTGTGGATGCTGGCTACAACAAGATCGCGGTTGCCCGCAATATCGACCTCTCGGTCGGTCACAAGCAGATACTGACCGTATTGGGCCCCAATGGCGCAGGCAAGACAACGCTTCTTCTGACCATTGCCGGATTCCTTGCTCCCCTCGACGGCACAATTCGGATTGACGGCGAGCAGTTGCGAGACGGTTCGGCTCGCCGGATGAACAGGGCCGGTGTCGTGCTGGTGCCAGATTCGCGCGCGCTGTTCACCGAACTGACGCCCGTGCAGAATTTGAAACTGGCCGCCCAGCGATCTCGGGGATCGGTTGACGACGTCATGGATCTCTTCCCCGCCCTCCGGCTGCGGTCTCGTCTACGAGTGGGTCAGCTCTCCGGGGGCGAGCAACAGATGCTCGCCGTCGCTCGAGCCTTGATCCAGGCGCCGAAAGTGCTGCTCATCGACGAGATGAGCATGGGCCTGGCCCCGGTCATCGTCGAGTCCCTGCTGCCGATCATCCGCCGGGTGGCCGACGAGAGCGATGCCGCTGTGGTCCTGGTCGAGCAACACATACAGCTCGCACTCGAAGTAGCCGATCTCGCTGCGGTCCTCGTGCACGGCGAGATCATCGCTGCGGGCACGGCGGACGAGGTTCGCCGGCAAGAGGCCGAGCTCGAGCGGGCGTATTTGAGCGGCGAGCGCACGATCGACCCGGGACCCTGACGAGGTCTCGGGGAAGCTTCAGCCCGCAAACGTAAAGGCGTCAGCGAGGGCACGAGCCAGATTTCGCGCGCACCGGAAGTGCGAATCGAGTCCCGAATGCGCCGTCAACAGATCCCGCTTGACTCCGGTCCGAAAGAGATGCCCACCCATCCTGCTGGTCATATATCCACCGAGCGCCAGCAGCACCCGATAGAAGCTGACGGCCCGCGGATCCGTGTCCGCGGGTTCACCCCCGGCGTGGACATATGCCTCGACGAATGTCGGCCAGTCCATCAGGTACGTGGCAACGCCCCACGCGGCGGCCAGTTCCCGGGCCGGCGGTCCAATGGTCGCTGCCTCCCAGTCGACGAGCGCCGTCACCTGGCCGCCATCGACGAGCATGTTGTGGAAGCCGAAATCTCCTTGCAGCAGGCTGAGCCTCGGTGCGCCCGCCACGTCGGACGCGTGCTCATGGAGCCATTGCCGGGCCAGGGGAACGGTCGCGCAGGGCGGTCCACTGAGCTCGTCGATTCTCCCTGCGATCGCCTCCACCATCGCGAGGACAGCGTCCTCGGTAGGGGATTTCTGGTCGGCATGGAGGCGTGTGTGGGCCAGATCATCGAGAGGCAGCGAGTGGAGGCGGGCCAGCGCCGCCGCCAGTTGCAGGCCGATCTCCACCTTGTGGTCGGGCGGGGCGGCCAGGTCGGGGAAGAATTCACCAGCCTTGTGCCCGCGCACCCGCTCCATCACCAAAAACGTGCCCTCGCCAAGGCCGTGACCTTCCCGCTCGGCAAAGAACGGTTCCGGGACAGGAATACCACCGAAGTCGTACACCGCCTTGATGACGGCATATTCCTCGGCGGCTTCGGTCTGGAGCAGGCCCACCGGCCGATCCTTGCGCAGAATTGCCTCGTTCGGCAGCTCGAGCGTTCCCGAGAGGGAGAGCAGGATCGTTTCCTTCGAGCGCCCACCCGGAACGACCGACGCGCGCGTCACGACGACATCAGGGGAGTCGGTGAGCCGCTTGCGGAAGTAGGCGGTGAGCTGCTCGTTCGTCACGGAACACTCGTTGGTGGCGCGCTCACCATCCGTGCGTGGATGGCCGGCCAGCTCGGAGCGACGAAGGTCCTCCACCCGCTCGAGAAAGGAGCGCTCGATCCCCACCAGACGGCGCCCGAGCTCACGCTCCGCCGCGACGGGGCTGGCAGAAGTACGCGCCACCACCGTCGCGGCTTCTCCCCTGAGCTCATCGAAGTGCCCCGTACCGACCGAGAGTGCGCTCCCGGCGTCCCGGTCGAGCAGCTCTGCGAAGGCTTCACCGAACTCGGTGCTCAGTGCGGGTGCGAACTCCTCCTCGACGATGAATTCGGCCAGGATCCGATCGATGAGACCCGCCGCGTCGATGGCCTGCGCGCTTGTGAGCTCGGGGAGGAACACGTGCTGAATCGTGGTTCGAATCTGCCGGAAGTAGAGCGCCCGGTCCTCGCTCGATTGCCTCATATTGTCCTCACATCCACCCGGTCACGACTCCCGCCTCGTCACACCGTTGGTCAGCGCGTCCGACAGCACGAACGAGGGAGGATGGGCGCCATTGCGGGGATTGTTGTTCACCTCGAGAAATCCCCACCCTCCTGGCTCGCCATCCACCCACACGTCACCGACGGATTCCCAGCCGAAGCGTTGGCCGGTCGCTCCAATCATGCCTCCGATGGTCTCGATACGGATGCGCATCGTCTCACCCGACACCAGGTGGTACTCGACCTCAGCCGATGGACAACGTACGGAGTCGTCGTCGAGATGCACGAGCATGTTGGAACTGGCCACCGGCAGAGCCTTACCCTCCGATGTCAGCGAACCATGTCGGAAGAAACTGCCATTGGCTCCGACCATCGACCCGTACCGGAACTCCAGTGATCGGCCGAACGAGCCACCGAAGCTCCGGCTCGCAAGAAAGCTGTCCCATCGGCGAACGCCCCACGAATGGTCACGCCAGCCTGACCCATCGATCTCGGCGGTCCGATCGTCGAGCGTCACGGTACCGCGCACCCGACAGAAGACGTGGAAGTTGCTCGAGAATATGGCGCCGGCTGCCCCGGCCGAACCAGCGAAAACACCAGCAGTGGACTCATTGAACGTTTCCGGGTCGTCCTCGATCTCGAGGTCCATCTGGCAACCGTCACCCTCCAGCACGAAGCGCAGCCGCTCCCCGTCGTGGAAGATGCGCTGCGGGCCCGCACCCAGACCGTGCCCGGCGATGTGCGGCAGCGCCAGCTCCTCGTCGTTGTGCCGGAATCGCGTCCCGTCCTCGTGGTACACGCCGCACCAGAGGTTGGCCGTGTTGCGGTTGACCTCGTTGCCGACTCGGTGGTTGCCGCCGAGTCCGCTGACGGGGTCACGCCAGGCCAGGTAGGCGCTTTCCTGCCAGTCGGGATCGTCGCCGGCGGGATGCGACCCCTCGTCCTCTACGCTGCGCACCATGGCATAAAGTGTACTCATTGCCGAAACGGCAAACGGGAGCCCGCAACCGTCGACCCAAGAGGGCGCTATTTCGCGAAGAGCCCCGCCGCGTTGATGGTCTTGATGTCCGTGGCCTGCCCGTTGCTCTTGAGCGTACCGATCAGGGTGGACACCGAACAGACACTTGGAAGAGACGGGATGATCTTCCCGTTGCAGGTGAACGTTGCTCCATCCGATAGGGGAAGGACCACATTCTTTGCCGTCGTGATCTGCTTGGTTATCCCCGCCGGTGTGACGGGTCCGTGGTAACCCTGCATGATGTTGATCAGAGCCCAGATCGCCGAAGCTCCATCAGATTGATTCGTGCTCACATTCGGGCTCGGGTTTACAGAAGGCGCGAATTTCTTGGTGATGGCGGCGTACGTGGCGTAGTCGGGCGAGCTCGTGACGCCCGGACTCGAAATGATCGACCCCGCCATGACCGAGTCGAGTGACGACTTGATGATGCTCGGATCGACACACGTGCTCAGCACGAATCTCGGTAGCTTGAGCCCGAGCGTCTGGTAGGCCTGGAAGAATGACGTGCAGAGGGTGAGGTCACCGGTCATCCCGATCGCCTGAGCACCCCACTGGACGGCGCTTTCGAGCTGCGGCGAGATGTCTGCTGTCCCAAGGTTGACCGGTATGACCTTGAAGCCGACGTTTGCCTTCTTAAATGCCGTTACGCCCAGGGTCTCGGCCGGTTGAATCGCCTCGGGAACATTGACCGTCAGCATGGCGAATTTCTTATAGCCCCTGGCTTTGGCCACTGCGGCGTCGGCGGCCAGGACGCCGGGAAGGCCACCGGTAAGGGAGTACGCGCCTTTTGTCGTCGTCTCTTCCGTCGTGCTACCGGACAACGTGATGTAGGGAATGCCGGCCTTGACGATGGTCGGTACCTCCGTCGGGCCCTGACCGGTGAACGGGAGCGTCACCGCAACCACGTGCTTTTGCACCATCTGGTTGGCGCAGTCCTGACCGCCCGCCGGGGTTGACAAATTCTCGCATATGAACAGCTGGATCGGATGGCCGCCCAGTCCACCCTTGTAATGGTTGGCCCAGGCGACGGCCATACGGGCACCCTGCTCGACGAGAGGGGCCGTACCCACGGTACCCGAACCTCCGTCGCTGATCAGGCCGAGGATGACCGGCTTCCCCGTCGCCGGATCTGCCTTGCCGAGGGCAGAGCTTGAACTGGCACTGGCCGCACCACCTGCACAGATGGTGAGGGTCGCCGTCGACAACGCGGCCAGCCCGACGAGGAGCAGCGACGTCCGGTGCCGATTCGGGTGATGCCCGGGTGCCTTCTGCACGTCAACCTCCAATATGCGCAGGGGTGACGGCATACGGACAAGTGTTTGCAAGCCCTACCCCCCTGCTTCACCAGAAGAGTACACTCTACTCATCAGCCGTGGGGCGGTCAAGGGTGTCCCGCTCGGTCACACAATGCGGGACTGATGGTCGCCCCAGTAGCGCTCGCGCAAACCCAATTTGTAGAGCTTGCCGGTCGGGAGTCGGGGTAGCTCGTCTTGAAAGTCGATCGTGCGCGGGCATTTGAAATGGGCGAGATGCTCGCGACAGAACGCGATGAGCTCTCGCTCGAGCTCTTCGTCCGGTTCCACCCCCACCACGGGCTGCACGACCGCTTTCACGGCCTCACCGAGGTCGTCGTCGGGCACGCCGATCACTGCCGCGTCCATCACCTTGGGGTGGGTGACAAGCAGGTTCTCCGTTTCCTGCGGATAGATGTTCACCCCGCCGGAGATGATCATGTGCGTCTTGCGGTCCGTGAGATAGAGAAAGCCCTCGTCGTCCAGAAAGCCGATGTCGCCGACGGTGCTCGCATCCCCGGCGGCGGTGCGAGACTCCGCCGTCTTCGTTGGATCATTGAAATATTCGAAGCTGGTGGCACCGCTGAACCAGACCGTCCCCGGCGTGCCGGTCTTGGCGGGCTTGCCATCGTCATCGAGAATCTGCACCCGGCCGAGAACCGCTCGCCCCACCGTGCCCTTATGGGCCAGCCACGTCTCCGAATCGCAGAACGTGCAGCCGTTCCCTTCGGTCGCCGCGTAGTACTCCAAGAGGATCGGGCCCAGCCATGCGATCATCTGCTCCTTTACCGGGACAGGGCAGGGAGCGGCGGCGTGGATGATCGCCTCCAATGAGGAGGTGTCCGCCGCTTTGCGCAGGTGTTCGGGCAACTTGAGCAGCCGCGAGAACATGGTCGGCACAACCTGGGAATGCGTGACGCCATGTTTCTTGACCAACTCGAGATATTGGGCTGCGTCGAAATGCTCCATGACGACAACGGTGGCGCCGAGCCGCAGCGCCAGGGCCACACTCACCTGCGGCGCCGTGTGATACAGCGGTGCCGGCGAAAGGTAGACCATGCCTTCGCGGTACTTCCACAGGGCCATGATCCCTGTCATCCCGGGCAGATCCTGGCCCGGGTGTGTGTCGCCGAGAGGACGCAGGATCCCCTTGGGACGGCCCGTGGTGCCCGACGAGTACATCATGGGAGCTCCCATTTGCTCGTCCGCAATCGAATCGGTGGGATGCAGTGAGATCGCCTCCTCCCAGGATTCGAACGGCCCGGCACCTGCACCCACCGTGCCGGTCATCAACCATCGCTCGACGTTCGGGCACAGATCGGGGAGCAGGTGGGCCACTTCGGCCTTGGCGGCAGACGTCATGACGACCCGGGATTGGGAGTCGTTGATGATGTACGCGACCTCCTCGGCCGAAAGGTAGGAGTTCACGCAGGTATAGAACAGGCCGGCTCGCTCAGCTCCCCCTTCGCACAACAGCATCCGGTAGTCGTTGTCCATGAATATCGCTACGTGATCGCGACGGCGCATTCCCGCGTCACGCAGCAGGTGCGCGACCTGATTGGATGCGGACTCATACGCGGCGAAGGTCACGACCTCGCCGCCGGTCGCCATCACGATCGCGGGCTTGTCGGGGAACGCTCTAGCGTGTTTAGCGGCGTACACGACAACACCGTAGGCGGCGGGACATCAGCGTGGGGTCCCCAGACACTCGTAGAGTGCCGCGACGAGGCCGGCGCCCATCAGCGGCATGGCCTGATGCTCGAGGTGGTTGCGGACAAATCCACAGCCCACTCGGGCCACCGGATCGGCAAAACCAATCTGTCCACCCGCACCCATGTGGCCGAAGGCCCGGTCGTTCGGCCCATGCTGGCGGGGCAACCCGGCGACGCCGTTCGACGGCTCGCGTGAGTAGCCGAGCGCCCACCGCGTGGGGACGCCCATCACGGCGTCGCGACCACACACCTGCTCCTCGCTGAATATCGACACCGACGGACGTGACACAAGGCGGCTCCCACACGAAAGTTCTGCGTACATGGTCGCCAGGCCCTTCGCCGTGGCCGTGGCATTTATGGCGCCGATCTCAGCCTTCAGTACCGCACGTGTGTTCATGAAGGATGCGAATCGGGGCGTGCCCGCCTCATCAGCGAAAAGGCTGCCCTTGCGTCCGGCCAGGACGGACCGCCCGGCCAACGAATTGGGATCAACCATCGTGAGGGTCCCCGGGCGGGACGGGGAGCGCGGTGTCCACTCGATCACGGTCGCCACCTTGGACAGATCCTCGTCGGAAGTACCAAGACTGCAATCTGCCCCGAGCGGTTGCGCCACCTGCGTGCCGAAGAAGGTTCCCAGACTCGCACCAGTAATCCGACGGACGAGCTCACCGATGAGCCAGCCGAATGTCACGCCGTGGTAGCCGTGCCTCGTGCCCGGCGCCCATGCTGGCGGCGCGCCGGCAATCGAAGAAGCAATGCCCGGCGCGTCTTCCCAGCCCTCGCCGTCCCACGACAGCAGACGCTCGGCATCGGGAACGCCAATGGCTCCTGACTGATGGCTGAGGAGGTGTCGTACGAGCGTCCCTTCCTTGCCGGTCGACCCGAATTCCGGCCAGTACCTGATCACCGGGGCGTCGACATCGAGGTCCCCCCGGTCAAAGAGAATGTGTGCGCACAGTGCGGTCAGGCCCTTCGTGGCGGACATGATGACGGCGCGCGTGTCTGAGGACCACGCCAGGCCGGGGGCGGCGTTTCCCGCCCACACGTCGACGACACACTCCCCGTCGACGAAGGCGGTGAACGCTCCCCCGCCGGATCCGAGGTCTGCCGAACGCTCGCGCTCGCCGACCTGCACCCGGACGCCATGAGCCAGCACGTCACCGACCCGTTCGAATCCGGGAGCGATTGTCCCCTCAACACTGTTCACAACGACCGGAGCTCCTCCCCCACGGCTGGCCACCAACTCTTGCGCCACCATGCGGCGTTGATCCGATCAGCCAACCCACCGTACCGAACCCGTACTTCGCCGGCCAGCGATTCGGGGTAGGTGACTATCGAAAAGGTGTTGAGCATCTCGTCGTTGACGAGCACGGACATCTCCTCCCAGGCCCCCCGTTTGGAACAGTCGTACAGTTCGGGCTGCAGATCGCCCCACCCGTGGAGATCCAGAACGGGACGATAGGCCGGCGTCGAGCCGTAGAACGCCAATTGGCGACGCATGGCCGTGCGCGCCTTGTCCTCCTGCTCTTCGTTCTCGACCACGGCGATGAATCCCGGACATGTCACTTCGATATCACGACGCGTCCGTCCAGATTGCAAAAGCCCACGTTCAAGAGCCGGAAGCGTGACCTCACGGACGTAGCGCGCGCTCGAGAGCCCATGCGTGATGATGCCGTCGGCTACCTCGCCCGCCACCTCCGTCATTCGCTCCCCCACCGCGGCCAGAAAGACGCGTGGAGCGCCGAATGCGTGCGGGCGCGGCGAGAAAAGGGGTGTCATGAGGGTGTGTGTGTAAAACTCTCCCTGAAAATCAAGCGTGGCGCCCTCGTTCCACGACCCCCACACGGCACGCAACGCAAGGATGAACTCGCGCATGCGTGCCGCTGGTCGAGACCACTCCGCACTGAATCGGCGCTGTATATGGGCGCGTACTTGTGAACCCAGACCCAGGACCAATCGCCCGCGGGAGAAATCCTGAAGCTGGTTCGTCGTATAGGCCAGGCTCATTGGATTGCGAGCAAATGCAATAGCGATGGACGTACCGATGGAAACCCGCTGCGAATGCTCCGCCGCGAGGACGAGCGACAGGAACGGATCGTTGGTGGTCTCCGCCGCCCAAAGACAGTCGAGTCCCGCCTGTTCGGCCTCGCGGGCGCGCGCCGAGACCGACGAGAGATTCGCTCCGATGCCGGTATCTATCTTCATGCGCGTTGCCCTTCCCTCCGTCGGCCCCGCCCGGGTGCGGGTGCAGGGCCCTTCACGGCCGGCGCATCGACCGAGAGCCGTAATGGGATCCCGACCTGGACGAATGGCCCGGCTACGGGGTGGCGGACCGTGGTCAACAGATTCTGATCCTGCACCTGCTTGTCGTCACCGATGGCGCTCGGGTGGATGCTGACGGAGACAGGCACGCCGGCATCGCCGAGTTGCCCAGCCGCGATGGCGACCGTCATGGCGCCGATGGCTTGTGCGATGGCCGGTATCGACGGCGTATCGATGTGCAAGGCAGCGCAGAGGGACGCTTCCTGCTCGGTCGTGACAGCGCAAACCGTCAGCCAACCGTCCACGGCCCGGTAGAGGTGGCGCATGGGAGTGGGCCCCTCGAGGTTCTCTCCCACGTCGTCCACACGGTGCCCGAGCATGGCCAGGTGCGCAACGTCTTCGGACTGGAATACCGTCGCCGTCATCATCAGCGAGGACTCGACGTTCGTCACCGCCACACCGCGTGCGCGCGCCAAAAGCGCGAGAACGATGCCGGCGGCAAGATGCAGACCCGTCCCATAGTCGTTGGCCGTGAAGTTTACGGGTTGTGGGCGATCTCTTCCCTGTGTCATTTCCATTCCCGTTGCGGCCTGCACGACGTAGTCAAACGCGGGGCGCGAGGCGAGAGGGCCGTGCAGTCCGAAACCCTTTGCCCGGGCGTAGACGAGGTCGGGATTGACGGAGCGTAAGTGGTCCTCATCGAGCCCCTGGCGCTCCCATGTCCCGGCTACTGCATTCTCGACGACGACATCGGCAACCCCGACGAGATCGAGCAGCCGACGACGATCCTCGTCCTGGCGTAGGTCGAGGGTAAGTCCGCGCTTCGATCGGTTCGCATCAAGGTAGATATTGGGGAGGGCGGGCATGAGCTGGTAGGCGCCTTCGCCTCCCGGGGGTTCCACCTTGATCACATCGGCGCCCAGCTCGGCCAGCAGCCGCGCCGCCAGGGGTCCCGCCCAGAAGCTCGACATATCGAGAACGCGGTGGCCCGCCAGAGCGCCCGATTCCAGTCCGTGTCGTCGCAGACGGGTAGCGCGGAGCCCTCGGGCGTTCACGCGGATAGGCGGACCAACGAGTGGGAAGGCCGTACCTTGCGCAGCCGCCAAGAGGCTGTTCTCGCGCACCTGGTCGTGCACCAGCCACTCCTCGAGGGTGTTGCACTTGGACGCGGCTGCGGGCGTCACGAGCAGGGCTTGTTCCCATGCATCAGCCGAGCGGGTTGCGAAACGCTGCGCAATCTCGTGGCGCATGCGATCGCACCATGCGCGATCCGTCAACCGGGCCAGCGAGGCGGGCTTGGAAAAATCGAGATCGCCCTCGTTGTCGAGCTTGACAAGTCGGCATAGTTCCCTCCATCGCTCCGTTCCGCTCAGATTGATCTGCACGGCGCGGCCGTCACTGGTTTCGTAGGCGCGCAGGATCGGGGAGCGAGACTCGCGGATCACCTTGGGTCGATGGCGAGGTCGATGGAAGATCGCGCCGGCATTCAAGAACAACAGGGCTTCAAAGAGGGACGTCTCCACGTGCTGTCCGTAGCCTGTCGTCTCCCGTTTGACCAACGCCGCCCCGACGCCGAGAACGGCCAGGAACGCCGCGGCCACACTCGCCAGGGGGAAGGGTAACCAGATCGGCTGGTCGCCCGTGAAGAGCCCCTGCTGGGCGCCGGCGCGGGCGTGCACGAGCGGCTCCCAGCCGACGTCATCGCGTGCCGAGCCCGAGCCCCCGAAGGCGGAGATGGAGCAGGTGACAAGGTTCGGCTGGCGTGCCCTGAGGGTGGCGAGCGATAGGCCGAGGCGCTCCATCGAGCCGGGGCGCAAGTTTTCGAGCACCACGTCGGCGCCGTCAATCAGCTCGAGCGCATCGCCCCGACCTTGGGCGGTCGCCAGATCGATGACCACCGACCGCTTGCCGCGGTTCCATGCCGCAAACCGTGCCGCCTCACGGCGGTAGGGGTCACCTCCGGGCCGTTCGATCTTGACGACGTCCGCTCCGTGGTCGGCGAAGAGCGTGGCGGCGAACGGCGCCGCGATGTACTGACCCACCTCAACGACCCGCAGTCCCGGGAGCAGTGGTTGCCGGCTCACGCTCCGGCCTCGGTCTTTTGGAATGGGATCACGATGTCGCCCTCATCGTCGCGTGGCAGCCCGAGGATCCGCTCGGCGATCACGTTCCGAACTATTTCGTTGGTCCCCCCGCCGATCGACGCTGACTGGGCGTTGAGGAGCTGACCGCACCAACGCCCCCCGTCGGGATGATCCGGCTCCCAGGCGATGGCTCGCATTCCGGCGATGGACACCGCCGTATTGGCCGTGTCCTGCACGAAACGAGCCATGGCCAGTTTCAGAACTGACGCCTCGCCTCCCGAGCCCCGTCCGGCCCCTTGCCGGGCAGTGAGGTAACCGGCCAGGTGCCGAAGGACCATCTGGCGGATCCGCAGGTCGGCCAGCTGTTGGCGCACCTCGGGGCGAGCGGTCAGTCCCCGAGCCCTGGCTTCGGTAACCAGGGCGTTGAAACCGCCCCGTCCCCCGCCGCCCGAGCCCATCCCACCAAGCGCCTGGCGCTCGAATGCGAGCATCGTGCGGGCCACACGCCATCCGGCGTGCGTATCACCCAACGCGTTGGCAGCAGGCACGCGCACGGCGTCGAGAAAGACTTCGTTGAAGTGCGCGTCCCCCGTCATCTGCCGCAGGGGGCGCACCGTGATGCCAGGTGTTCGCATGTCGACAACGAACATCGTGATGCCCTCGCGTTTGGGGGCACCAGGGTCCGTGCGGGCGAGACAGGCGGCAAGGTCGCTGTGCTGGGCGCCCGAGGTCCACACCTTTTGCCCGTCGAGGACCCATGTGTCGCCGTCTCGGATGGCACGCGTCTGCACGCTCGCCAGGTCGGAGCCGGCACCCGGCTCGCTGAAAAGCTCGCACCAGACGTGCTCCCCGCGTAGCAACGGTGGAATCAGGGCACGTTTCTGCTCTTCGCTCCCATGGGCGAGAATCGTCGGGCCGCACATGCCGAGGCCTATCTCGAGGGCGCGGGGCGGGAGTTGATATGCGCTCGCCTCACGATCGAAGATCCTCTGGTATTTAGGTGGCAGACCGGCCCCGCCGTACTCGCAAGGCCAGGTGATCCCCGCATAGCCGGCCTCGGCCAAACAGCGTTGATACTCCCTGGCCCGTGTCACCCCGTTCGCATTCGCCCGCACCGGCGTTCCCTTGCGCGGCAGCGTCGCCTCGAGGAAGGCCAGAACCCCGGTACGGAACTGGTCCTCGTCAAGCGCGTGAGCCGACATCACCCCGTAGCCGCCACGGGACGCGGACCCCCGAGCGCCAGGAGGCCGCCGAGCGCCATGTCCTTCATGACGCCGGCCAACCGCTCGCGATCCATGCTGGTGTGCAACGAAGAAACCGAGCGCAGAAGCCCGTCGACCATCAACACGGCGGCTCTCGCCTCCTCGTCGGTGAGGCCCGGGCGGACTTCGCAGAGGAGGTGGACCCATTCAGCCATCGTCACCCGATCGATGCGGGCAACACGCCTTCGATCTTCCTCGTCGAGGAGTCGGAACTCCTGCTGGTACACCGTGCCCAGATTGCCGCTCGCCAGCTGCAGCGCCACGGCCGCATCGATGAGGCACTCGAGCGTGATCAGCGGTGGCGTGTTCTTGTTGAGGACCTCGTCCACCGTGACGCGCCATTTGATCGCCGCCTCCTCGATCAACACCGAGAGGAGTACGTGCTTGCTCTTGAAGTACCGGTAGATCGCGGGTCCGCTTACCCCGACCACGGCGCCGATGTCGTCGAGGCTCGTGGCGCGGAACCCTCGCTCCAAGAACAGCTCGGTGGCCGCGGCCATGATCTCGGCTCGCCTTCGCTCCCCCTTCGGCGTCTTCGCCGATCCGCCCAGGGCGTCGATTCCCATGCTCTCGCTTACCACCATCACCTCACACCGTGTCGCGACCGACCTGAGGCGTCAGATCGTCTCCCGGCCGCCGGGTTCCGTTCCACCAGCACCCCCAAAAGTTATCAGTAACTAATGAATAAGGCTCAGAATCCGGTTGACGAGGAGAGAGCACCTGCTTATAGTTTAATCACCATTAGCAAATCTGCAAGGGGGCGAACAGGTGGAATTCGGCATATTCATGGAGTTGTCGGTCCCCCGGCCCTGGACGGCGGAGTCCGAGCGGCAGGTCTATGCCAACGCTCTCGAGCAGGTGCGGTTGGCCGACGAGCTGGGGTTCGACTACGTCTGGGCCGTCGAGCACCACTTCTTGGAGGAGTACTCGCACTGCTCAGCGCCCGATCTCTTCCTTACGGCGTGCGCCATGCAGACAAGCCGCATTCGAATAGGACACGGCGTCGTGGCCTGCGTTCCGCAGTACCAGAGCCCGATTCGGGTGGCCGAACGGGCGGCGGTTCTCGACATCCTTTCCGGTGGGCGTCTGGAACTCGGCACGGGCCGGTCCGCCACGTGGACCGAGTTGGGAGGCTTTCATGCCAATCCCGACGAGACCAAGAAGACGTGGGATGAGTTCGTGCGCGTCATCCCGAAGATGTGGACCCAGGAGCGGTTTAGCTGGAATGGGCGCATGTTCTCCATGCCGGAGCGGGCGATCCTCCCCAAACCGATCCAGAAACCCCACCCGCCGATATGGGTGGCGGTGACCTCCCCCGGGACGGAGATCGACGCGGCAGACCGCGGCCTCGGGTGTCTCGGCCTGACTCCGGGCGGTTTCAAGGAATCCGAGGTCCGGGTGAACACGTACCGCGCGCACATCGAGAACTGCGACCCGGTGAGCGACATCGTCAACAACAAGGTGCACACGGTGAACTTCCTCTCATGCGCCGAAGACGGCGATCACGCACGTCGCTCCGGACTGAAGGTGGCCAGCATGTTCAGCTATATGGCCTCGCAGCTGTTGTCGGCGAAGGAGGTGCTCCCGACCAATTCGTACCCGTCGGCCGGATTGTTGCCGGCGCTGCGGCGTGAATCCGGCAGTCCGGGCGACGCTGCCAAGTCCTTCAAGGGCGTGACGATGGGAACGCCCGACGATGTGGCAGCTGCCATCCGCCAATGGGAGGCCGTCGGTTACGACGGCATCAACTTCATTGCCCAATTCATGGAGGTGGTGCCCCAGCAATACGTCCTCGACAGTATGCGGCTCTTTGCTGAAGAGGTCATGCCCCAGTTCAAGGTTGCGCCGCGAACGCTCCCGGTCGCCGTCGGGGCACGCTGATGCCGCTTGCCGGCTCGCTCGACATACGCAACCTGCTCGACGACGCCCCGACGGTCACGCTCACCGATCGGGAGATGCACATCGATGCCGTCGACATCCTCCAGGTGATGTACGAAATCGGGTTCTCGGACGTCGAGGCGCTGGTCCCGGCGGCCCTCAATCCCACCATTCCACCGGTGGTCGGATTCCTCGTCTACCAAGCCGCGGAAAGCGAGTTCGGACCCTTCTCGCTGGCGCAGGTTCGCCTTACCGCCCGGGCCGGCGTACGGCCCCGCGCCTACCTCGTGTCTGCCTGCTGCGACAACGCAGCGGCGGCCGAGGCGCTATCGGGCTCGTGGGGTTATCGCATCCAGCCGGCCGACGTTCGTTTGCGCCGCTTCCACGATCGGGTCGAATGCACGGTCATGGCTGATCGGCGCGCCATTCTCGAGGTCGCGTTGGTCGATCCCACGCCGATAACGGGACACGACATTCAGTATCCACCCGGCATGCACCTCGCCCGGGTTGCGGACGAGAAGGGCACGACGCCGCGCCTCATTCAGGTCGATTCCGAATACGAATTCCAACGAGCCGATCGCGGGCGCCCCGAGCTTGGAACCTTCGATGCGGCGGCCTGGGGCGACGAACGACTCGTCGCGGTAGAGCCCGTCTCGGCCAGCTTCGCCGCCTGCGACGTGACCATCACCAACGTTCGTTATATCTGCAATCCCGACATCCCGGCCGCCGAGGGGACGCTGAACGTCGGGGCGTAGGACCCCCCTGGCCCCGTCAGCGACGGCGGAGTGCCCGCGGCGGAGATCGGTCCGGGCCGATTTCAGCGAAGGTCGAAGCCGACGTACCGTTCCGCGGCCACCTCCTCGCAACGAGCCTCATAGTTGGGAAAGCCCAGCAGCGGCATGAAGACTCGTGGCTTGCCGGGAATGTTGGCTCCGAGATACCACGAGTTGCAGGTGGGATAGAGCGTGGGGGCCGCCATCTGGTTCACATGGTCGACCCAGTCATGGGCTGCCGCCTCGGTCGCCTCGATGGTCTCCACGTCGTGCTCACGCAGGTAGACGAGGCAATCGATGATCCAATCGGCATGCTGCTCCACCGCGAGGACCATATTGGTGAGCACCGAGGGGCTTCCCGGACCGGCCATGATGAAGAGATTGGGAAATTGGGGCACGCCCAGCCCCAAGTAGGTGATGGGCCCGGCCGCCCATGCCTCGTGCAGACTCCGGCCCCCTGCACCCTTGATGTCGATCCCCGTGTACGAGCCGGTCATGGCGTCGTAACCGGTGGCGAGTACGAGCACGTCCAGTCCGATGTGTTCGTTGCCGATGATCACTCCATTGCGATCCACTTTCACGATGGGGTGACGTGCGATGTCGACCAGTCGTACGTTGTTGCGGTTGAAGGTTTCGTAGTAACCCGAATCGAGTGCGAGACGCTTGCAGCTGATGGGTTGCTCCGGGCAGAGCATCTCCGCTACGACGGGATCGGTAACGATGGACCTGATTTTTCGTCGGACGAAATCTGCAGCCAGGTCGTTGGCATCCTTGTTGATTGCGGTATCACCGTATGACCCGATAAAAGCAAAGCCACCCTCCTCCCATCGGCTCTCGTAGCGGGCTTCACGCTGCTCGGCGGTGGCGTCGAGGGCCGAGCCTGTGTTCCAATCGAGTCCCGAGCCGAACCCGCCCGCCATTCTCCGGTTTTGGGCCCGGAAGCCCGCGTAGTCCGCCTTGATCCCGGAAAGCTCGGCCGCGGCCAGGGGCCGATTTCGGGCGGGAACCGAATAGCTGGCCGTGCGCTGGAACACGACAAGCGATGCCGCCGCGCCGGCGATGATCGGTATGGCCTGTATCCCCGAAGATCCCGTGCCGATCACGCCCACGCGTTTGCCGCCGAAGTCGACCTCCTCCGGCGGCCAATGACCGGTGTGGAGGAGGGCTCCACCGAATGTCTCGAGTCCGTCGATGTGAGGCACATTGGCCGCGGAGAGACAGCCGGTTGCCAGCACCAAGAACTGAGCGGTCACCTCGTGCCCTCCTGCGGCGCACACATGCCAGCGCGCCATGTTCTGGTCAAAGGTGGCGGAGAGCACGCGGGTGGAGAAGGTGATGGACTCGCGCAGATCGAAGCGTTCGGCCACGTGCTGGGCGTAGCGCAAGATCTCAGGCTGGCTGGCGTAACGCTCGGTCCACACCCACTCCTGCTGGAGGTCCTCGGAGAAGCCGTAGGAATACTCGACCGACTCGACATCACAACGTGCGCCCGGGTAGCGGTTCCAATACCAGGTCCCCCCCACATCGTCCCCCGCCTCGAAGACCCGTGCCGTCAGCCCCGCCTGTCGAGAGCGATGCAGTGCGTACAGCCCGCCGAAACCTGCGCCGACAACGACGAGATCGAGACTGTCCGTCATGGACGACCCGGAGCCTGCTCTATCACCGACCCGACCGCCGACGGCCACTCGAAGACAAGCCGCTGTTGCGGCGAGAGCTCCCGCCATTGCGTGAGCGCTTGGTTGAGGGCATCCGTCACCCGCGAGGGCCGCTGCGTTTTCCATTCGGCCAGGTGGTGGCCCGCCAGGTGTTCGGCTCCCATCAACGTGTCGCGATGTCCAGCGATGACGGCCCGGCCGGGCTTGGTCCTTGGGCGCCCGGTGCTCTTGAAGGTCGCGCCCTTCGCCACCAGCTCCCAGAATCCATTCCGGTATCCGGTCGAAGCCTCTATGACGTATTGCGCCAGGTCATGGGGGATGCCCATTCCCGCCGCCATGACCGTTCCCGGTACCTTCGTCCGCTTGGCCCGGGTGGCCTCCCATGCGGCACTGAGTCGGCCCTGCTTCCCCAGCTTGTAGAACTCGACTCGCACGGCCAGATCCTAGGCTGGGTGTTGAAGCGCTACGAAGGCGGTTTTGGTGACAGAAGAGGGCGGAACCTCGCCCGGAGAAGGATTCCGGGGTCCAGGGGACGTGATCGTTCGCGCACCCATGCCGGGCGACCGTGATGGCATCCTCGCTGTCGTTCGAGATGCCTTCACCAGCGATGACCGCGATGCCAGCGAGGAAGTCGACATCGTCCTTTCGACGTGGGAGCGGAGACCGGAGCCTTCCCGCCTCGAGCTTGTCGCGGTGGCCGACGACGCCATCGTCGGCCATGTGCTGGCCGCGGCCGGGAGTCTCGGAGGCCGCGACGTCGTCGCCATCGCCCCGCTCGCGGTGTCGCCGTCATGGCAAGGCACGAGGATCGGCACCTCCCTCATGAGAAGGCTCCTTGACCGAGCCGAGGCGGAGACGCTCCCGTTGGTCGTCCTCCTCGGCCTTCCCGCCTATTACCGACGGTTCGGCTTCGAGCCATCGGGGCCCCTCGGGATTTGCTACCGGGCGGTCGGTGAGGGTAACCCGCACTTTCTCGCGCGCCGGTTCGCCGGCTACACGCCGTCCTACCGAGGCGACTTCACCTACTGCTGGGAGATGGTGCCCGGATGACCCGGGGTTGCCCTTTACCATCGCCCTCACGCGAGCGGCGGCACCTTCGAGACAGGCGTGCCGCCCGGCGATTTGGCATCTTCAGCCCGTCAAGTCGAGCAGCCGACCCCGCCGTGACGTACCGCCAAGTGGCCGAAGATCTCGAACCAAAGGGCGAGGGGCACTTCGATTTCAAGGCGTGATTGGCGAGCACCCTTCACCCCCGCCCGTCATTCGCGGTCGATAGCATCACCGTCAATGACACCGCTGAAGATAGACGTGATGCTGTCCAATTCGGTGATGGACGCCGCCGCACGAGCGCAGGAGCTGGAGCGTCTAGGCGTTGACGGGGCTTTCACCTTCGAGAACGCCCATGACCTCTTCTTTCCTTTGGTGGCGGCCGCCCCCGTCTGTTCCCTGGACCTCATGACCAACGTGGCCATCGCGTTCCCCCGCAGCCCGGTTCACCTGGCCCATGCCGCATACGACCTGCAGCTCCTGTCCGAGGGGAGCTTCCGTCTGGGACTCG
>Ga0302177_10001036_pt1 | contig 20134 bp, 15 predicted proteins | sample I_Palsa_E1_2_FD_198780 | JGI IMG/M metagenome (GOLD analysis project Ga0302177, IMG submission 198780) | Peat permafrost microbial communities from Stordalen Mire near Abisko, Sweden - I_Palsa_E1_2 | ecosystem: Environmental > Terrestrial > Soil > Palsa > Peat permafrost | place: Sweden... | reverse complement strand
TACCGGTTGAGGCAGACGATCGGCTGCTCGGCATGCTGACTGATCGCGACATCGTTGTGCGCGTGGTCGCGCAGAACCGCGATCCAGCCAACACCTCAGTGAGCTCGCTCGTGAGTGGCGAGCCCCAATACTGCTATGAGGATGAGGACGCGGAACACGTCGCGCGCAATATGGATGAGCTGTTGCTGCGCCGCTTACCCGTGATGGATCGAAACATGCGCCTGGTGGGCATCATAGCCATCGAAGATATCAGGCCGCGCTGATGGATCATGGCTCTGACACTAAAACCAGACGAGAAGCCTGGGGCGGGACTGCGCCGCATCGCGCATAAGCGGTTGCAGAAATTGCTCAGAGCCTTAGGCGCGTGCGACATGGGCTGCGATGAGGCCATTCACGCGGCGCGCAAACAAGTCAAGGAATTGCGCTACGTACTGCGCCTCGCCCGTGATGAGCTTGGAAGGAAGGCCTATCGGCGTGAGAACCAGGCTTTGCGCGACGGCGTTCGACCGCTGGCGCAATTGCGCGACGCCGCGGTACTCATCGACACTTTGAGCAAGCTCATCGAGCCCTCGCGCGGACGCCCGAGATCGGCGCCTCTGGCGCGCTTCAGACGCGACCTGCAGGCGCGCAGGCAACCGGCTCGCACGCGGATAATGCGCAATAAGCAGGCGCTGGCGCAGCTCGTTGGCTGCCTGCAGGGCAGCGAGCGCCGGATCAAGCAGTGGCCGCACCGTGATGGGAGCTGGAAGATCGTTCGAAGCGGCATGCGTCGGATATATCAACAGGGCCGCACTGCCATGCGGGCGGCAAACGCCGCCCCCTCCAACGAGGCACTGCACGCGTGGCGCAAGCGCACCAATGCCGTCAGATATGCGCTTGAGATCCTGCGCTGCAGACAGCCGAAAAAGATTCGCAATTTCACGCAGCGAGCCCATCGACTCACAGACATACTTGGCGCGGATCATGATCTCGCCTTGCTGAGCACAGCTGCACAACAGGAAGCTGGCGTGCGATCAGCCGCCGATTCCGCGCTGATCATGTCACTGATCACTGAGCGACGCCTGGCGCTGCAGAAGCGAGCGAGCGCTATCGGTAGCAAGCTCTTCAGCCAGTCAGGCAGCCGATTCGTTCGTGAGCTGCTGCGCGGTTAAGTGCGCCTACAGCGAGTCTCCAGCAAGCATCGCCAGCATCGCGCGCCCGCGTTCGGGGAGCGCCTTTCGAGGCGCTCGCCGTCAGGAAGGATAGATCTTGAAGTCGCTCGGTACGAGCAGATAGCGTTGCAGTATCTTGTAGAAGTCGGTGCGGTTGCGTTTCGCCAGCCGCGCGGCCTGACTGACGTTGCCGCCCGTGATCTGCAGAACTTGCGACAAGTAACTGCGTATGAACAGGCTTCGCGCCTCGTCAAACGATAGGAGCGCCTCCGCTGCACTGTGCAGGGGCGCTGAAAGGAGCTCCACCGGCGCGCTTGGCGCCTCGGACAGCGTCAATTGATCCATGGGTAGCGAGTTGCTCAAGCGACGTGCCTCGCGGCACTGCATTCCAGCGCTTGGCCGAAATCCTCGGCCGGCACAGGCCGCCCGAAATAAAATCCCTGACCCTGCGGACAATTGTGCCGCTGCAGGATTTCAAGCTGTTCGCTCGTTTCCACACCCTCGGCTACGACCCGCATACGTAGACTCTTGCCCATGCCGATCACAGCCGTGACGATGCTGTGATCGTCCGCGTTCTTACTCAGGCCGCGCACGAGCGACTGATCGATCTTCAGAGCGTCGATTGGAAAGCGCTTCAAAGAGCTCAGGCTCGAGTAACCCGTGCCAAAGTCATCCAGTGCCAGCAGTACGCCGATCTCCTTCAATTGCTTGAGCACCGCCGCAGCGGACGGCGAATCCTCCATGAGAACCCTTTCGGTCAGCTCGATTTCCAGATAGCGCGCCTCCAGCCCCGTCTCCTTCAGAATTGTGCGTATGCCGGCCACAAACCCCGGGGCGCGTAGCTCGACGGAGGAGACGTTAATCGCGATGGGCGTGGGCGGCAGGCCGGCGAGCTGCCATGCACGCGCCTGGCGGCACGCCTCGCGCAGCACCCAGCGTCCGAACGGCACGATGAGGCCGCATTCCTCCGCTATAGCGATGAACTGGTAAGCCGGCACGAGGCCGCGGTGCGGCAGGCGCCAGCGCGTCAGCGCCTCGACGCCGGCGATGGCACCGGTCGCCAGATCGATCTTCGGCTGGTAGTGCAACACCAGCTCCTGGCGCTCAACAGCGTTGCGCAAACCGGCCTCGAGCCAATGCCGTTCGGTAACCTGCTCGTTCATCTCCGACTTGAAGAATTGGTATTTGTCGCGCCCCGTATCCTTGGCGTGGTACATCGCGACGTCCGCCTTGTTCATCAGCGTCTCTACGTCGGTACCGTCATCCGGATAGGTGACGATGCCGATGCTGCCAGTGATATGCAATTCGTGTTGATTGATGTGGTAAGGCTCGCGCAGCGCCTGCAGTATTTTCTCGGCTGCGAGCGCAGCATCCCGCGCGTGATTGACCTCCCAGAGCAGTAACACGAACTCATCGCCGCCTTGACGGCTGACGGTGTCAGAATTTCGCACACACGTGAACAGGCGCCGCGCTACGGATTGCAGTAAGCGATCTCCCACGGCATGGCCCAACGAGTCGTTGATGTGCTTGAAGCGATCAAGATCCAGAAACAACACCGACAATTTCCTTTGGTGACGCTCGGACAGCGTGATGGCTTCGTTTAGTCGATCATTCAACAGCACACGATTGGGAAGATCCGTGAGACTGTCATGTTGCGCCAGGTAAGACATCTTGAGCGTCATCGCCCGAGCCTCGCTGACGTCGTGAAATACCATGACGGCGCCCGTCACCGCTCCGTGACGATCGTGGATCGGCGCGGTAGAGTCTTCGATGGCAATCTCGCTGCCGTCGCGCTGAATCAATACGCTGTTCGGGGACAGGGCTAGTGTTCTGTTGTCGCGAATCGCGACCATCAGGGGATGGGGCGCGGCTTCGCGCGTAGTGGCATCCACGATGCGCAGCACTTCATTGAGGGTGCGTCCCAGCGCTTCATCATTCGCCCAGCCAGTCAGGCCTTCAGCGACGGTGTTGAGATAGGTGACATGGCCCGAGATATCCGTGCCCACGACCGCGTCGCCGATCGAGTTGAGCATGATTTGGGCGCGTTCCTTTTCGGCGAACAGCGCCTCGGCATTTGCGGTGCGCTCGATCATGCTCCGCACGGCTTTCGGCAACAGGTAAGCGTCGAGGCGCGCCTTAAAGAGGTAGTCCTGGGCTCCGGTTTGCACCGCCAGCTTGCCGGTCTGCTCGTCCCACGGATCAAGCAGGACCAATATCGGGATCTGGGGCGCGGCGCGATACAGACGCTCGAAGGTGGCCATGCCGCGGCTATCGGGCAGGTACAGATCGGCCAGTACCGCCGCGGTGCCGGTAAGTCGTTCGAGACCCTCCGAGCAGCGTCGGACCCAATCGACTTGGAAGGAGACATCCTTGGACTGGCTAAAAGCCTCGAGGATGGCCTCGGCCGTCGTCGTATCGTCCTGAATCAGCAGTATCCGTTGAGGCATGGCAGCTTAATTGCAGGGAAATTCCACATGCGCCCAAGTGCACCACCGTCGGCCGCCGTCGGTATGTACGCCAACGTACATACCATAATTCCCGGTGCCCGCTTTTTGTTAATTTTGCGACCGATTTCACATCCCGGCTCCAGCCGCGGTGTTGCACTTTACATAGTACAAGTGCTCGCCATCAGTAGCTGCAGTCATTCGAATGCAACGACTGCGACCGACTTTGCGGGCAATTTGAACTGGACCTTGCCGTTGCCATCGCTGATGCCGGTGAATGCGACAGGATGAATTGTTTCGGGCGCTTCGAATGAATTGTGAGTATCCATCGCCGGGCCAGTGAGAATATTCCCGCGCGCCCGGCCCGTCAGATTGGTCAACACGAGCGCCGATCGGTTTGGATCCAGATTGATCAACGCCAGGATGAGCTTGCCGTCCTTACTTCTTGCCGCCGATGCATCTACCGCCGGCAAACTAAACCCATTGAAGTCATAGCTTGGTCCGGATGTACTTACCGGATAGGGCGTTGCGCCCTGAAACGGCTGATACATGTCAAAGACGTGGTAGGTGGGGGTCAGGAGCATCTTCTCCTTATCCGTAAGAATCATCGCTTGGATCACATTGATCATCTGCGCGATGTTGGCCATCTTTACCCGATCAGTATGCCGATGAAAGATGTTCAGTGTGAGCGCCGCCACTTCAGCGTCAAGCAGACTACTTTGCTGATAGAGAAACCTGGGGTTCGTGCCCGGTTCTGCGTCGTGCCAGGCGCCCCATTCGTCGACAAACAATGCAACCTTTTTATCGGGATCATATTTATCCATGATCCCTGAAACCGTGCTGATCGCGTCGTCCATTTGTCGGGCACTGCGCAGAATATTCGACCATTCATCCTCGGCAAAGCCAGTGGCGCGGTTGCCCGACGAGGAGCGCCGAGGTATCGGAAAGGTGTAGTAATGCAGGCTCAGCGCCTGAAAACCGGGCCGTCCGAATAGTCCGACCCCATTCTTCATCATCGTCTCGGTATAGGCGGCGGTTCCCGGCTCATTTGCGCTCGGACCCGTGGCCACTTTCACAAGATTCTGCTCCGCGCGCGCATTCACGAACGCGGAGTAGCGGCGCGTCACATCGACAGCATATTCAGCCCGCATCATGCCGCCGCAACCCCAGGCCTCATTGCCGATGCCAAAGTACTTGACTTGCCACGGCTGCTCGCGACCGTTTTTGCGCCGCTCCTGCACCAATGAGGAATTCTGTGCAGAAGTCATATATTCCAGCCACTCAGCCATATCTCGCGGCTGCATCGAGCCCATGTTGCCCACGACATAAGCGTCAGCGCCGAGCAGCTCTGCGAAATCGAGAAACTCATGCGTACCAAAGGCGTTATCGTCAGTGACGCCGCCCCAGTTGACGTTGATACGTACCGGTCGCGTCGCGCGCGGACCGATGCCGTCCCTCCAATCATACTGATCCGCAAAACAGCCGCCGGGCCAGCGCACTACGGGCACATGGATCTTCCTGAGCGCGTCGACGACATCCTTGCGATAGCCCTTGATGTTGGGAATATTGCTGTTCTCGCCGACCCAGATACCTTCATAGATCCCCCGTCCCAGGTGTTCGGCGAACTGGCCATAGATGTTGCGATCGATCTGCGGACCGGGTGTCGTTGTGTCGACCGCCAGCGTCACCGTTACCGAAGCGGGAGCGCCCACAGCCGAGGCGGCCAGAGCAACCCACGTCACCGCGCCCAATACCCGCTTATGAGTTTTCATTATTTTTTGCCCTGTTAGATTGCGATCGCGGGCAAGGTGCAGCGCACCGCCCGCTGATTATCTTGGTTGGGTTATTATATCACCGGAACCGGGGGCCGAAATCGCTGACACAACCAGGAGATCTCAATGGCTGCTTCAAAGACCTTTCTGCGCGACGTCCAAAAACTACGCGCTGAGGCAAGGAAACATTTGACGCAGGGCGCGCTTACACGCAATTACCAGGGGAACGTCGCTGATGCGATTGCGTTGCTCAATAACGCCGTGGCCACCGAGATCGTCTGTGTGCTGCGCTATCAGTTCCACGCTATTTGCGCGACCGGCATCTCGAGCGATGCAGTCAAGGAAGAGTTTGCGCAACATGCAAAAGAGGAACTCCAACACCTGGGCCTGCTGAGTGAGCGTATCAACCAACTGGGCGGCAAGCCCAATATGAACCCTGAGGGACTGGCTTCGCGAGCAGCCACGCAGTACATCGAAGGCTCGAACCTGGTCGAGATGATTGAAGAGAATCTGGTCGCCGAACGCATCGCGGTGGAAACATATCGGGACCTGATTCGATACTTCGGAGACAAAGACCCGACCACCCGGGTCATGCTTGAGCACATCCTCGCCCAAGAGGAGGAGCACGCTAACGACATGCACGATCTGTTGGTTAGCCACGAAGGCAAACCGATGCTCAGCAAGTAGACTACCGCGGGTCCGCGTACTGGGCTTGAACCGAGACGCTCGCCGCAAACTGAGTCCGCTCTTCGGGTTTCTCCACCCATCCACCTCCCAGTGCCTCGTACAGGTGGATAGAGGCCAGACGATTGGCGAGCACTGTCTGGGCGAGCTGATCCTCGGCCGAAAACAGGGTCTGCTGTGCTTGCAGCACGATGATCAGGTCCGCGGCGCCCTGGCGGTATTGGAGCTGGGAAATCTCGAAGGCCTCCTGCGCGGCGGTGATCAGACTGCGTAGATGGCTTTCCGCCCGCCCGGTATTGGCCACCTCGATTAGGGCAGATTCCACATCCGCATAGGCGTTGAGAGCCGCGTTCTGATAGGCGGCGATGTACTGCTTCTGCGTCGCCTCGGCCACGCGCTTTTCCCCGATCAGCTTGCCGCCGTCAAAGATGGCCTGCAGCAGCCCCGCGCCATAGGTGTAGCCAGAATTCGAAACTTGCAGCAGCGTGCCGATCGTGCCGCTCAGAAAGCCGCCGGAACCGATCAGCGAAATCTGCGGCAGGAAGGCGGCGCGAGCGGCATCGACGTTGGCGTGGACGCTGGCCAGACTCGCCTCAGCCAGGGCGACGTCCGGTCGGCGCAGTAGCAAATCCGAAGGCAGGCCCGCCCCGACAGCGGGCGCCAGCACGGCGTCAAGTTCGTCGGGCGTTACATCGAAGCCTTCGGGCGGCCGACCCAGAAGAATCGCCAGCGAATATAGTGCCTCCTTCTCGAGTATCTCCAGGGACGGGAGCTGCGCCTGCACGGCCTCGATCTGGGCCTGCTCCTGTGCTAAATCAAGATGCGAAGTTGCACCCGCCTTCACCCTTAGCTTGATCACGTCCAGGATGCTGTTGATCGCAGCGATGTACTCATCGGCGATGGCGATGCGACGGCGCAGCGACAGTACAGTCAAATATTGGGTCGCGACGTTGGCGGTGACGGTCAGCGCGACCGACTGCTGCGCGAAGCGGGCGGCTTTCAGTTGCTCGTTGGCGGCGCGCAGGTTGTCGCGCGCCAAGCCCCAGAAATCGAGTTCATAACTGGCACTCAACTGCAGTCCGAAATCCTTGCCACTTGGATATTGCTGACAGGCCAGGCCTTTGCAGCCGCTCGCCTGATAATTGCTTTGGCCGCTGATTTGGGGGAACAGCGCCGAACGCTGGATGGTTGACTGGGCCTCGGCCTGCATCACACGTGCTGCAGCGACCGCCAGATCGCGATTGTCCGCTTGCGCTTGCTCCACTAGCGTCGCCAGTTGAGCATCGCCGAACCCGCGCCACCAGGACGCATCGGGCCAGACCTGCGCCCCGGAAGGCGCGGGGCCGATGAAGGTTCTCGGCATAAGCCTTGGCGGCAACGCCTGGGGTACCTGTGTAGCACAGCCCGCCAGTAATACGGTCAGCGTGAGCCATGCCTTACTCATAGCGCAACGCATTGATGGGATTGGCGCGGGCGACGCGCCAGGCATGAGTGAAGATCGTGATCCATGCGATCACCAACGCAACCGTACCGACTCCAGCGAAGTAAAGCGGGTTCAGTGAAATCCGATAGGCAAAGCCCTGGAGCCAGCCCCGCAGGTAGTACCAAGCCAGCGGCCAGGCGATTGCGTTGGCGATCAGCACAGGAATCGAGAACTGCCAAATCAAAAGGAATACGACATCGCGGGTACGTGCACCGAATACCTTACGGATGCCAATCTCCTTGGTGCGGCGCCCGGCGGTGAAGGCAGCCAGCCCGAACAGACCCAGGCAGGCGATAAATATGGCGATGCCGACAAAGATGCCGAACATCGCGCCCTCGCGCTCGTCGGCGCTGTAAAGCTTGTCGAAGCTGTCGTCCAGGAAGTGGCGCTGAACAGCTGTGATCGGCGCGAAGCTGTGCCAGCTCTTGTCGATGAAGCTCAGGGTCTGCGGGATCATGTCGGCGCGCAGGCGCAAGGCGACGTTAGCGGGTTGTTCCGCGTAATAGTCGAAAGCGGTGGGTTTGACGGGCTCGCGCGCGCCACCATATTTGGCGTCGGCAAGCACGCCCACGATGTTCACATGGTTAAGGCCGAAAAGGACGGTCTTGCCGATCGCCTGTTGCGGCGTGAACCCCATGCGCGCAGCGGCTGCCTCGTTGATGAGGACATTGTGGCCCTCATTGCGGGGTTCCGGCTGCAAGAACTCGTTGAAGTACATCCTGTCCTCAGCGCGCGCGTCGGACAGCAAGCGCCCGGAAATCAGTTTCATGCCATAGACGCTGGGAATATCGGGGCTGGCGTCGATCTCGTTGAGCATGATCACGTCGGGGTGTCCCGGGACCGTCACGTTCACCAGGGACTGGCCATTCGCGAAAGGCTCTTGACCGCCCATGCCGAGGGCCAGCACCCCCGGATTCGACCGCAACGCCTGCACGAAGCTTTGGCGCCCTTCGCCGGTCACGCGGCCGTGTGAGTCGATGATCAGCACATTGTCACGCTGCAGCCCCAGATCGACATTGCGCGCGAAGCTGATCTGACTGAACACGACCAACGCGGCGATGCCAAGCCCGATCGAGACCGCGAACTGCAGCACCACGAGGATCGCGCGCAACCGACCCGAACCGGCTTGGCCGCCGGTGTTGGCGCGCAGCACCGCGGCTGGCCGGAAACCCGACAGCACCAGCGCGGGATAGCTGCCGCTCACCAGGCCTGCGGCCACCGCAATGGCCAGTATCAACAACAGCAGCGGCCAATCAGCGGCGTAAGCGAAGGCGATAGGTCGCTGCAGAAAGTCGTCGAAAGCGGGCAACAGCATTTCTGCCATCGCGAGCGCCAGCAGCAGGGCTAAAAGCGCCATCAGAACGGCCTCGCCAAGAAATTGGATTACAAGCTGCTGGCGCAGAGCACCCATGGTCTTGCGCAGGGCGATCTCGCGTGCCCGCAGCAGCGCGCGAGCCGTGGCCAGATTCATGAAGTTGAAGCAGGCGACCAGCAGAATCAGCAGGCCGATGGCCGCGACGCCATAAACAGTCGCCCAGCTTCCGGGAGGCGTCATGTTGTAGAGCCAGCGGCTCGAGTCCAGATGGACTTTCGAGAAAGGCGTGAGATGCAGCAGATAGGCCTGCGCGCCGTCGAGGTTGATGCCGAATTTGTGCAGATCTTTGGTCAACGCGCGATCCAGCATCGGCGCAGCCTTGGCGATCACGGTCTGCGGATCGGCGCCCGGCGCCAGCACCAGATAGCCCCAGCCGTTCTGGGAGAGCCACATCTGTTTCATCCTCTGCTGATAGCGGTCCGCCAAAGAGTTGTTGGAGACGAAGAATTCTCCGCTCAACTGTGAATTGTGCGGGATATCGCGCACAACTCCGGTCACCCTCAGGGAAATTATGCTGTCAAGGCATGCCCTGTCGTTGTCGTCACATCCGCCCCGGCCAGTGGTGATTGTCTTGCCGAGGGGATCGGCGTTACCGAAATATTTGCGCGCCGCCGACTGCGACAGCACGATGGAGCCGGGCTCGCGCAGCACCTGTTGTGGATCGCCGGCGATCAGATGCAGTTTGATGATTTGAAAGAAGCCAGGGTCCACCACATCGACGCTCGTCTCTATGAACTGCCTGTCGCCGGCGGTGAGGGTAAACTCTTCCTGCCAGACCCTGGTCATCGCTGTCACCTCCGGGATCTCGTCCTTCATCGCGGCGGGCATCGCGTAGGGAATGACCGCCATCGGTAGAACCGGCCGGCCAGGTACGAGCACGGTCTGCTCCAGTCGGTAGAGATGCTCGGTGCCGGGCAGCCACTGGTCGTAGGACAACTCGTCGCGCACGAACAGGACGATGAACAGCACGCAGGCGAGGCCCACTGCGAGGCCAGCGATGTTGATGATGCTGTAGAGCTTGTGCCGCACGATGTTGCGCAGCGCGACGGTCAGATAGTTGCGGAACATGACGTTTCCTAGAGAACCTGGCGGATGCTTTCGGTCACGATCGCGCCGTCCAGCAGGTTGACGATGCGGTGGGCATATTCCGCGTGGGAATGCGAGTGCGTCACCATCAGGATGGTCGTGCCCTCGTCGTTCAACTGCGTGAGCAGCTGCATCACCTCCTCACCATTGGCGGTGTCCAGGTTGCCGGTGGGCTCGTCGGCCAGTATCAACTTCGGACGCGCCACGACAGCGCGCGCAACGGCGACGCGCTGCTGCTGACCGCCGGAGAGCTGCGAGGGCATGTGGCGGGCACGGTGGCCGATGTGCACGCGCTCGAGCGCCTCATTGGCGCGCTTGCGCCGCTCGCCCGCCGATACATCGGAGTGATAGAGCAGTGCCAGTTCGACATTCTCGCGCACGCTGAGCTCGTCGATCAGGTTGAAGCTCTGGAAGACGAAACCGATCGCGTTCTTGCGCAACTGCGCCAGCTTGGTCTCGGGATAGCCCGCGATATTCTGGCCGTCGAACCAGTATTCACCCGCCGAGGGGCCATCGAGCATGCCGACGATGTTGAGAAAGGTGGACTTACCGCAGCCGGACGGTCCCATTACCGCCACGAATTCGCCAGCGCGGATCTCCAGGTTCATGTCGCGAATGGCGGTGGTCTCCACCTCGGTAGTGCGATAGACCTTCGCCAGATTCTTCAGCGTTATCATGCGGCGCCTCTGCTAGTTGCCATCCGGCTTGGTGAAATCGACGCGATCCATTTTCAGAAAAGCCTCATAGCCGGAGACGATGACCTTCTCTCCGGGTTTCAGCCCATCTATCACCTCGACAAAGTCAGGATTGCGTCGGCCCAGCCGCACATTGCGGCGCGTGGCGGAGCGGCCGCTGGAATCCAGCGCGAACACCCAGCTGCCGCCGGTGTCCTGATAGAAAGGTCCGTTGGGCAGCAGCACTGCACGCGCGGCGCCGCCGAGTTCGACCTTCAGGTCAATGGCCTGGCCAACGTGGATACCGGTCGGCGGCGTGCCGTCGAAATAGAAGTCGACCTTGAAGGTACCGTTGACGACCTGCGGATAGACCTTTGCCACCTTGGCGCGATAATCGCCGCCCTCGACACTGAACAGCGCGGTCTGCCCCAGGGCCATGCGGCCGAGATAGAACTCATCCACTTGCGCGGTGAGTTTGAAGCGGTCGGCGGAGTTGACCTGCCCGAGCACCGCACCCTGTGCCTTGGACTCACCGACTTCGGCTTCCAGCGCGGTGAGCTGGCCGTCCATCGGTGCGCGGATCGTGAGCGCCTCCACGCCGGCGTTAGCAACATCGACTCGCGCGCCAAGGCCGGGTGTAGCGCCTGTCAGCTGGGTAGTACGGACGCGCTGTTCGACGTCGCGCGAGGCGATGGTCGCAGCGCGGAGGTTTACGTAGTAGTCATAATCTTCTTGTTCCTGCTTGTAGGTACTGGGCGCGATGGCGTTGCCATCCAGCAGTATTTTGTCGCGCGCCAGATCGTTCTTGAGCCTGCTGATCTGGTGTTCGATATCCAGCAGATCGTTTTCGTATTTGAAGCGATTCTGTTCGAAGGTGAGCTGCTGGGCTGCGACCTGAAGCTGCAACGCGGGATTGGAAAGGATGATCAGCGGCTGGCCAGAGCGGACCATCGCGCCGTCCTCCACCAGCACCTGCTTTACCGTGCCGCCCTGATCAGTCGTCAGGTAATCGATGATGAACGGCGCCACGGCGCCGCGCACCGCGATGTAGTCCTCGAACGGCCCCTCGGTGACCGTGGCGATGGTCAGGCGGTTGAGGGGCACCCGATAAACACTCCCCCGGGAGCCATTAAGAATCCAAACTCCAATGCCGAGCGCCAGGGCGAGCGCTACCGCAATGAGGATGTAGATGGGCCATCGGGGTTTCCTGGAGAGGGCCTTGTCCATGCCGGTGTCGCTCATAAGTCAGAGCAAAGCAATCGCCGTGCCAGATATTTTCTTATTATTTTTCAATCAGATATTGTTTAGGTTGATTTATGACTGTCCGAATTCGTACAGTACCGCGGACACCTGTTCGATTACGGACACTCAATGCCCTCACCACCCCTTGATGGCCGCGTCCTCGTGGTGGACGACAACGAGGACATCCTCCAAGCCGCCCGACTGCTGTTGAAGCGTCACTTCGCTGAGGTTCAGACCCTTAGCGATCCTTCCCAGCTCGATGCAAAGATGCGGCGCGGCGGCTTCGATGTGCTGCTACTGGACATGAACTTCCGGGCCGGCGCCGACGACGGCGCAGAAGGACTCGCGCGCCTGGCCGAAGTGCTGACGATCGACCCTCAGGCGGTGGTGGTGCTGGTAACCGCGCATAGCGATGTCGATTTGGCGGTCGAAGCCATGAAGCAGGGCGCTGCGGATTTCGTCACCAAGCCTTGGGAGAACGAGCGACTAGTGGCGACCCTGATGGCGGCGCTCAACCTGCGCCGCTCGCGGCTGGAAACCCGTGAATTGCGACAACGCAATCTGGGCCTTGCCGCGGCCACACATCTGGAATCCGACATGATCGGCACCGCTCCTGCAATGTTGAGACTCTTTGCAGCGATCCGCCGCACCGCACCCACCGACGCCAATGTCCTGATCCTCGGCGAGAACGGCACCGGCAAGGAACTGGTTGCACGCGAGATTCACCGACTGTCGGGTCGTGCCAACGAGGTGTTTCTGCGAGTAGACATGGGCGCTCTTTCGCCACAACTCTTCGAGAGCGAATTATTCGGCCATTGGCGCGGAGCCTTTACCGATGCGAAGACAGACCGGACCGGATTCTTGCGCGCGGCGACCGGCGGCACTCTGTTTCTGGATGAAATCAGCAATGTGGCGCTACACCTGCAAAGCAAGCTTCTAACCGCGCTGGAACGCCGCGAGGTGGTACCGGTGGGTGCGGAAACCCCTGAGCCCATCGATGTGCGGCTGATCTGCGCCACCAACCTCAGCCGCGAACGACTATCCGACGAGAACCTATTTCGGCAGGACCTGCTCTACCGGATCAATACCGTAGAAGTGACGCTGCCCCCATTGCGTGAACGCAAGGAAGATATTCCACTGCTGCTGGAGCACTATGCGGGCCTCTATTCCCAAAAATACAATCTGCCGCCTAAGCGCCTGTCCGCCGCGCTGATCGCTAAGCTGATGGAGCGGGCCTGGCCGGGCAATGTGCGTGCCCTGCGCCACGCCGTGGAGCGCGCGGTGATCCTCAGTGAAGGTGATCTTTTGTGTCCGGCCGATTTTCCGCTGGCCGAAACCGAGGCGCTGAAAGAGGCGCCAGCCGATGTCGGGCGGCTGGATGCGGTGGAAAAGGCCGTCGTCATCCGCGCGCTCGAGCAGCACAAGAATAACGTGAGCCGCGCCGCCGAAGCGCTGGGTCTCACGCGCGCCTCACTCTATCGGCGCATGGAAAGATATGGCCTATAGCCGCTTCCAGCTGGGCATTCTCCTGCGAATTCTGGCGCTGCTGATCACCTTATCGGTACTGGCCTGGAGCCTCACGCATGCTGCCTGGTATGTAACGACTCTGGTGCTGGTCGCCGCCGGCATCGCCCAGGTGCTCGCATTGCTGCATTTCGCCAACCGGTCTGGGCGCGAGATGGCGCGTTTCCTCGGCGCGGTGGCGTTCGACGACGCGTCGGTGACCTTCTCGGCTCTGTCCACGGATGGCGCCTTCGGCGAGCTCGGCGCCGCGATGACGCGAGTGGCGAATCAATTGCGCATCGGGCGGGCCGAGCGCGAAGAGCAGGCCCAATATCTGCAGACGCTGATCGCACATGTGCCGGTGGCCTTGGTGATGATCGCTGAACATGGCGAGGTCGAGCTTCTCAATCCGGCGGCGCGTCGGCTGTTCGAAGGTGCCTGCGTCGGCACAGCGCAATTTGCATCCCACGGCGCGGCCTTCGCCGCAGGACTGGAGGCGTTAAAGCCAGGCGAAAGCGCGATCATCAAGATGGAGCGCTCATCCGGGGCATTGCAGCTCAAGGCCGCGGCCACCGGCTTGAGCATGTCAGGGGTGCATTACCGCCTGATCTCGCTGCAGAACATCGAAACCGAGCTCAGCGCGCAAGAACTGGCGGCCTGGCAAACCGTCATCCGCGTGATGGCGCATGAGGTTACCAATTCGCTCACGCCGATCACCTCCCTCGCCGCGACCGCGCAGGCGCTGGTGTCCGAGGCGCTGACTGGTCTGCCGCAAGATGATCCGCGTCACGCCGCCTTGGCCGACGCTGGTGAGGCCCTGGACACGATCGCTCGGCGCAGCGAAGGGCTGCTGCATTTCGTACAGAACCACCGGCGGCTTACCCGTCAAATGGTGCCTAAGATCGAGAGCGTACCGGTGCGCCGCATTTTTGCCCGCCTGCAGCGATTGCTGGCCGCGGAGCTGGCAACGCGCAATGTCGAACTGAGTTTGTCGATATCGCCCGATACGCAGGAAGTCGCGGCCGACATCGAGCTTCTCGATCAGGCACTGATCAACCTCATGCGCAACGCGATGGAAGCGCTACGCGATGAGTCCGACGGCCGTATCATCCTGTCGGCCTTTCGCGAGGCGGGACGAACCGTAATCGCCGTGGCCGACAACGGGCCTGGTATCACACCAGCGCAGCGCGAGAAAGTATTCGTCCCCTTCTTCACGACCAAGCGGCAAGGAAGCGGCGTCGGTCTCACGTTGGTGCGCCAGATCGCAACCGTACATGGCACATCGGTGAAGATTGATGACACGCCCGGCGGCGGCGCCACCGTGAGCATCCGATTTTGAATCAGTTAGTGGCGGCCCAGGGCACGCCCTGGTCCATCTTGGTAACCGCCGAACGGCTGTACACCCACGACTGCGCCGATTATGTTGCGACCTGACGTAGACGTTCCCAATCCGCCCTGCGGCCGTCAGGAGCTCTCCGAGAGCATCATCGCCCGACACGGCGCGTACTGGGGAAACATGAAAATGAGGATGTCCATATGACGGCATTCATCGGGCCGATTGAACGGGCGAGCCTGATCGTGAATCGGGACGATCCACACGCCTACGACGCCGTGGTGCCGCCGATCGTACAGTCCTCTTTGTTCACCTTTCCGTCATTCGAGGAATTGGAGGCAACCTTCAAGGGTCTGAAGGTCCGGCCGATCTACAGCCGCGGGCTCAATCCGACGGTTCAGCAACTGGAGATGAAGCTGGCCGCGCTGGAAGCAACCGACGAGGCCATCGGCTTCGCCAGCGGCATGGCGGCGATCTCTTCCACCGTGATGAGCTTTCTGAAGCCCGGCGAGCGCATGATCTGCGTGCGCCACGTCTATCCGGACGCATATCGCCTGTTCGAGACGCTGCTTAGGCGCTGGAACATCGGCGTGACCTACGTGGACGGCGCCGACCAGGCAGCGGTTGAAGCGGCGCTGCCAGGGGCCACGCTGCTCTATTTGGAGAGCCCGACCAGCTGGATGATGCAGGCGCATGATGTCGCGGCGCTGACGGCACTGGCCCGAAAGCATCATGTCCTGAGCGTAATCGACAACAGCTGGGCCTCCCCGGTATTCCAGCAGCCGATCACGCTAGGGGCGGATCTGGTGCTGCATTCGGCCTCCAAATATATCGGCGGCCACAGTGATACGGTGGCCGGCGCGGTCGCGGGCCGCACAGCGCTAATCGCCGAGATCCGCCGCGCCACATGCCCGTATCTCGGAGCCAAGCTCTCGCCGTTCGAGGCGTGGCTGCTGTTGCGCGGTCTGCGCACGCTGCCCGTGCGCATGCGTACCCATGAGGCCGCGGCACTGACGATTGCCGGGCGGCTGAGAGAACATCCGCACGTGACTGCCGTGCATCATCCGGGACTGGGCAAGCACTTGCCGCCCGGACTGCAGGGCACCTCGGGGCTGTTCTCGTTTGCTTTGGACGAGGGCGTGGATATCCGCATCTTCTGCAATCACTTGCGGATCTTCAAATTGGGCGTGAGCTGGGGCGGTTTCGAAAGCCTGGCGATGCCTGCCCTCATTGCGCGTGTGCAGGCGGCTGGCCCCAATTCTGCGATCGACTTTGGCGTGCCGGAACGCCTGGTGCGCCTGCATATCGGTCTCGAGGGGGCGGATGCGCTATGGGAAGATCTGGCTTCTGCCATGGCCGCAGCGGCTTGAAGCGAGGCAGCATATGAGAGCGGCTCTATGGCTTGCCGTCGCCGCCGCGGGCCTGAGCCTGCAGCCAAGCGCCAGGGCGGCCACTACTTTGAAGTTGGTCGAGGTGATCACCAGCCCTGAGCGAACCGAGACGCTCAAGGCCATCATCAAGACCTTCGAGGACGCCAACCCCGACGTGCGGGTCGAGATCACGTCCTTGCCCTGGGGCCCCTCGTTCGAGAAATTCGCGACCATGGTCGCTGCGGGCGACACCCCCGATGTGGTCGAGATGCCCGATGCATGGCTTGCGCTGTATGCCAACAACGGCGCACTCGAGAGCCTCGAACCGTATCTGAAAACATGGGAGCACACGGCTGAATTGAACCAACGGGCATTGCAGTTGAGTCGGGTGATCAGGAACACCGCTTATATGCTGCCTTACGGCTTTTATCTGCGGGCGCTCTACTACAACAAGAAGATGTTCGCGGCGGCCGGGATCAGTGCCCCGCCCAAGACTCTCGATGAATTTGTGGCGGTCTCGAAGAAGGTGTCGAGCCTGCCGGGCAAATATGGCTATTGCCTGCGCGGCGGCGCCGGCGGAGTCAACGCCTGGATGATGTTCGGTGCCATTGCCGAGGGTTCGGATGAGTTTTTCAAGGCCGACGGCAGCTCGACCTTTTCCGACGCCGGTTGGGTCAAGGGCTTCAGCGCGCTAGCGGACATCTACAAATCGGGGCTCGCACCTAAAGACAGCGTGAATTGGGGCTACAACGACATCGTCGCCGGTTTTTATTCGGGCACCTGCGCGATGATCGATAACGATCCAGATGCCCTGATAGCGATCGCCGAGCGCATGAAACCCGACGAATACGGCGTCGCGCCGTGGATTAAGGGTCCGTCCGGCAAGAGTTTCCCGACCATCGGCTATGGCGGTTGGTCGATGTTCGCGAACAGCAAGCACAAGGAGCTGGCCTGGAAACTGATCGCTACCCTCGACGGTGTCCCGGGTAACCTGATCTGGAACCGGCGCATCGGCGCCCTCCCTATATATACCGCCGCGGCGAAAGATCCGCTATACGCCGACGCCCGGTTCAAAGGCTGGTTCGATGAGCTGAACGATCCCGACGTCGTGCCTATGGTGATGCCGATGGATCTTCGCGTTTGGGCACTTTTCGCCAGCTCTATCGTCCCCCGAACCAGCCAGAGTCTGCTGCTCGGTCAGCTCACGGCCCCGGACATGGCGCAGCAATGGGCACAGGTCATGACCAAGGCGAAACAGAGCCAGAAGTGAGCGCCTTGCGCAGACACCTCGCGCGCGGCGCCGAGCCGTATCTCTATACCGCGCCGGTACTGATCCTGATCGTGGCGGTCATGCTGGTGCCGTTGAGCGTCGGCCTGTCCTATGCCTTCCGTGACATCCAGCTGCTCGATCCGTTCAGCGGCGGCTTTGTCGGTTTCGATCACTTCCGCGAACTAAAGGTCGATCGCAGTTTTCGCGCCGCGCTGCTCAACACGCTGATCTGGACCGGCGCATCCGTAGCGCTGCAATCTATTTTCGGGTTGATCCTCGCGCTGCTGCTGAACCGCGAGTTCCCGGGTCGCCGGCTGGTACAGGCGCTGGTATTTCTGCCCTGGGCGGTGCCCACCTTTCTGGTCGGCCTCGATTGGGCGTGGCTGTTCAATCCCGTGGTCGGACCGCTGCCCGGATGGCTGTTCGCCCTGAAGATTACGCACGATACCAACAATCTGCTTGCCGATCCGGCCACGGCGCTGATCGGGCCGATCGTCGCCGCAATCTGGTGGGGCATTCCCTTCTTCGCCATTACGAACCTCGCCGCGCTGCAATCGATTCCGAAGGACCTGTACGAAGCGGCATCGATCGATGGCGCGAGCACGTTCAAACAGTTTCGATCGATCACGTTGCCGTTGCTCGCTCCCACGATCGCTATAACGATTTTGCTGCGCACGATCTGGATCGCCAATTTCGCCGACCTGATCGTGGTCATGACCAATGGCGGTCCCGCCGATTCCACCCAGACCGTGGCCAGTTATATCTTCACGGTCGCTTTTCGACGCCTGGATTTCGGCTATGCCTCGGCCGTCGCCGCGGTGCTGCTGGTGCTGTTGCTCGTCTACGCGCTCGCCATCCTGAGCGTGCGCCGCCTGTTCGTGCAGCGGCAATCATAGCCATGCGCAGGCCGCGCCGGATCCTCTACTGGAGCTCGCATTACCTGCTGATCTGCCTCTACGTCCTGTTCGCCCTGTTTCCCCTGTTCTGGCTGATCAAAGTCGCGCTCACGCCCAACGATCTGCTTTACAGCGAGGGCATCAGGCTGTGGCCGTCACGCGCGAGCCTGGAACATTTCCGCTTCGTGCTGACCCACAGCGAATTCCCGCTGTTCTTTCGAAACAGCCTGATCGTCTCCTCGAGCACGGCCGTGAGCGTAACGCTGATCAGCGGCGCCTGCGGCTATGGCCTGTCGCGCTTTCGTTTTCGCGGCAGGCCGCTGATCGTGGCGCTTATGCTGATCACGCAGATGTTTCCCCTGGTCATGCTGGTGGCGCCGATGTTCCGGCTGCTGGCACCACTGGGACTGACCAACAGCCTGACCGGGCTGGTGATCGTGTACAGCGCTTTCAATTCGCCGTTTGCGACCTTTCTGATGCAGTCCTTTTTCGATGCCATTCCGAAGGAGCTTGAAGAGGCGGCCATGATCGACGGCGCCACGCGTTTCGGTGCCTTCCGCCGCATCATTCTGCCCCTGACGCTGCCCGGCATCGCCGCTACCGGCGGCTTTGTGTTCTCCGCCGCCTGGAGCGAGCTGCTGTTTGCACTGATGTTGAATTCCTCGTCCCGGGCCAGCACCTTTCCGGTCGGGCTGTTGTCCTTCGTGTCGAAGTTCTCGGTCGATTTCGGGCAGATGATGGCCGCCGGTGTGCTCGCGCTGATTCCGGCGTGCCTGTTTTTCCTTCTGATTCAGCGATACCTGGTGCGTGGCCTGACAGCCGGCGCCGTGAAGGGCTGAACGGAGCAATGCCGTGAGCGCGATCGACATCAGCGGCGTGAGCAAGCGCTACGGCAGCGTCGCTGTATTGCATGACATCACTCTGGCCGTGGCTTCCCGGGAATTCGTGGTGCTGGTCGGGCCCTCGGGCTGCGGCAAGTCGACGCTGCTGCGCATGATCGCTGGACTCGAGGAAGTCAGCGCGGGGGAGATCAGGATCGGCGGCAGGCTGGTCAATGACCTGCCACCCAAGGCGCGTGATATCGCCATGGTATTTCAATCCTATGCGCTCTATCCGCACATGTCGGTGGCGGACAACATGGCCTACAGCCTGCGGCTGCGACGGACCTCCAAGCAAGGCATCGAGACGGCGATCAATGCCGCGGCGACGAAACTCGGACTCGGCCCATTGCTCGAGCGCAAACCCGGCGCGCTGTCGGGCGGACAGCGCCAGCGCGTCGCGATGGGTCGGGCGATCGTGCGCCGACCCAAGGCGTTTCTGTTCGATGAGCCGCTGTCCAATCTCGATGCGCGCCTGCGCGAGCACATGCGCGCCGAGATCAAAAAACTGCATCTGGAGCTCGGAGCCACCTCGATCTACGTGACGCACGATCAGATCGAAGCTATGACTTTGGCGGACCGCATCGTTGCGATGAACGGCGGCTACGTGCAGCAGGTGGGCAGCCCGCTCGAACTCTACGATCGGCCAGCCAACCTGTTCGTCGCTGGTTTCATCGGTTCGCCGGCGATGAACATGTTCCCCGCGCTCCTCAGCCGTCGCGAAGGTCGGCCCGCACTCGTGCATGCCGGCTTTGCGCTCTCTTTGGATCACGATCCGCCTCTAGCGCAAGGCGCGGCACTGACGGTCGGCATACGGCCGGAGCACATCGTAATCGGCGCCGGCGCGGTTCAAGGCGTCGTCAACCTGGTGGAACCCACTGGGCTCGGCACCATCGTACACCTCACGCTGGCTGGCGCGGAATTCAAGGCATTCAGTCTCGCGCGGCTGCCACTGACGATCGGCGCCAGCGTG
>Ga0302177_10001035_pt1 | contig 20138 bp, 16 predicted proteins | sample I_Palsa_E1_2_FD_198780 | JGI IMG/M metagenome (GOLD analysis project Ga0302177, IMG submission 198780) | Peat permafrost microbial communities from Stordalen Mire near Abisko, Sweden - I_Palsa_E1_2 | ecosystem: Environmental > Terrestrial > Soil > Palsa > Peat permafrost | place: Sweden... | reverse complement strand
CACCCAACAGCACTGACAGCCTTGTGGACGATCATGGCCTTCGCAGTGGTAATCCAACACGGAGAGAGCAATGGCTTCATCTATTTCCAGTTCTGAACAGATCGGCGCCGACACCAGCCGGCAAACGTTGCCCTCCGGTCTGCGGCTTACAGCAGCCGACCGGCCAGGCGTTGCGCAGCCCGTACCGGAGCGCGACATTCCCGACCAACCCTGGCGCGGAATCTCGCTGGTCGTCCTCGTCCTCCTGATCCTGCTCACGTCCCTCTGGGAGTGGAAGATGCGCAGCCTTAAGCTCGTCCCTGGCGATGAGAGCGACGGCACGTACGATAGCTGGGCTCGACTGCGACACCAAGTGGATAAGCGTGACGTGCCTGTGCTTATCATCGGTGACTCGCGCATCCTTTACGACACTGACCTGGATCGCGTCGCGCAACTCACGGGAGTTCGCCCGATACAACTGGCGATAGTGGGCAGCAGTGGGTTACCCATCCTTGAGGACATTGCCGATGATTCTCACTTCAAAGGGTTGGCTATCGTTGGAATGGCCGAAACCGCGTTCTTCGATACAAAGCACACAGTCGCTCGACCGAAGGAAGCACTTGAGCTGAGCCGCTGGGAGTCGCCCTCTAAACGTGCCTCCTACCAGATCCAACGTGTGATCTCTCCTGGCCTGGCGATGCTTGATGAAGACTATCAACTCAGTACGCTGATCTTTCACCTCGATCCTGATTGGAGGCACGGAGTGAGAGGGCCCTACCATGATGTTTGGAAGGTAGGGGAATCGGGTGCGGATGGACAAGCCTGGATCTGGCGCAGGCTCGAACACGATCAACGACTGAGCGCACATGCCAGGAGCGTCTGGCACCAGCTCTTTCCACCATTCCCGATTGACGACAAGAGTATCAATGGGATACTCGTCCGAACCAAGACCGCTGTCGACAAGATCCGTGCTCGCGGCGGCGACGTAGTTTTTGTACGACCTCCTTCTGGCCCCGATATGCGCGCGATAGAAGACAAACACATACCCAAGGCCCGAGCATGGGACGCCCTGCTCGCCTACACTCACACCAACGGTATTCACACTGACGATCTTCCCGCGTCGCAGAACCTAGTCCTTCCCGAGGGTTCTCATCTCACCCGCGCCTGCGCAACCGTCTTCACCGACGCCTACATACGCGTCGTCGCTCAGCAAACACCGCTGTTACATCTCAAATCCGATTTGCCACGAGCACTCTCGACCCAAGATTGCGTTCAAACCCCAGTAGCCAGTATGCATTAGTTCGTGCTGCACGGACCGCAAAGCGCAAGTGCGAGCGAGGAGAAAACTCAGAACAGGAACTTTGCCATATCGCGGCCAGACTCTCCTCTAAAGATCGGCAGTAAGGACCGTTTTGCAACAAGTAGAGAATGACAAGATCAATGCCTATTTTTTCGAATTCATAAGTCGTATTCTACGGCGGCAGTCCCATTTCCGCTCCAACCAGGCGAACAGTCAAGGCGAAACCCTCTCTTAATGAACTCAGATCTCCCAGCCTCTCCTAGCTTCCGGTTTTGCAGGCGTGTCTCAGAAGCTTGGCCCTTCATATAGGGTGGATACGCAGTCTCCTAACGACCGATGTGCCCCGGGCGCAAGTGATGATGCTTGAGTCCGAATGCTCCTACGTGGATTGTCATCGGATGGGCAGGGTTTAGCACGAAGGTCGCCTTCTGATCTGGATCGCAACGATCCTATAGATCGCCCGGAAATGCTTTGCTGATTGCCCGTCCCACTGTCACAACTATCAGTTCTTTCGCCCGCGTCGGGATCCTAGACTTAGAGGAGTATGTACACTGTGGCGCCTCGTGCCCCGAGCCGACCGAAGGAGGGATGCATGACATTGCCTGATCAAAAGAAGGCAGTCAAAGGAGAGCTAGAAGTCTCGTCAGACATTGCTAGTAGTACGCAATTACTTCGAGCCTTCCTCGTCTGTCTACTCTTTGTGATCATTTCCGCATCAGAGAGATGTAGGGCGCAATACAAGGGAGACCATATTCCCGGCTTCGCAGGTCTGGAGAGCGGGACGCAGGCTCCGCCCGGACTCTACGTTGGCGACTTGGTTTGGGTTTATCCGACCAGCACTATCAAAGACAACAACGGCAACAAAATAAATGGATCGGGAAGTCTAACCTCTTCGCTTGATGTCATCCTGGGAAGCTTGGTAACCAATCAAAAGATCCTTGGCGCCAATTTTGGCGTTCAAATCGCTCTTCCTTTCATCAAAAACGAAATTCAGCTGAACTCGTTAGATGTGAGTTCTTCCTTTGCCTTCTCGGACATGATCATCAGTCCGATCGTGCTGGGATGGCACCTCAACCGAGCGGACGTGTTGGCCGGTTACAACCTATATCTGCCTACGGGAAAATTCTCCACGACTGGTGTTGGAAATACCGGACTTGGCATGTATGGTAACGAGCTAACGTTGGGAACGACAGTTCATCTGGACAAGAAGAAAACCTGGAATGCCGCCGCGAACTTCGGACTTGAGTTCCACACCTCAAAGAAGGATGAGGACATAACCGTGGGTGACATCGGTACGGTTGAAGGCGGTCTCAGCAAGACGTTCTACAAAAAGGTATCTGGGCCTATCCCAATGATCACGAACATCGGCTTGGCTGGATATTCGCAATTCAAGATCACCGGAGACACTGGCTCTGGCATTCCTTTGTTCCTTCAAGGCTATAAAGATAGGGTTTTTGCGCTCGGACCAGAAGTGAACACGTATATCCCGAAGCCGCGTCTTACCATTCTCGTTCGTTATGAACCGGAGTTCGGAGCTCGAAATCGAGCACAGGGCCAGACCGTCTTGTTCAGCGTGGCATGGGTCGCGAAGTCATTGATGAAGCATCCTTAGTCACTTTTTGAGGCTGGTTTCGATTGCAGCTGTGTAGGAGTGGAGGACTGCTCTGAAAAAAACTAGCAGACCGATCGTTTTTCTCATCAACCTCCGCATGTTCCTTGCCGCGCTCATGACCCCTTGCATTCTTTGGGCACAGGCCCATCCGCGGCGAACCAACGCGAAACCAGGTTCCGATTCTGTAATCCAGGCCAATCAGTCGCCCCCTGCTGCTCCCTCTGCACAAACAACACCTCCCGAACCACCGTTAGAGGATGTTTTAGGTCGCACTACGCCATACGGATGTGTCTTTGGTTTTCTGCATGCGGCCGAGTCGAAAAACTACGAAAGCGCGGCCGAATATTTCGACGGCAAAATGTCCCCTGACCAATCAGAAGAGATTGCCGTGCAGTTGAAGTATCTTCTTGACCAAGGCCTTTCGACGAGCATTGAGGACTTATCACGTTCGCCCAACGGCAAAACTAACGACCAGTTACGTCTATCCCGAGAGCAGGTCGGAATCGTCAAAACTCCGAACGGTGAGCTCAAGATCATGCTGGATCTGGTGAAACGGCCGGACCAGCCACCAATCTGGCTCTTTTCTCAGGAAACGCTAAACCTCGTCCCCGCCGCATACTCTAGCATCCATCACACCGACTACGAGAATCTTTTTCCGGCTTGGACCACTAGTATCCGAATTCTCTCCGTTCCCATCTGGCGTTGGGCGCTCATCTTCATGACCGTAGTTTTAACCTTTGCACTCGCAACGCTCTTTACGCGAATCACTCTTCGACTACTACAGAGCATCATTAGAACCAGACTCTCCTCAGGCATTGAGCAGTCGGTTCTCGCTCTCAAGGCTCCCATCTTCGTTCTCATACTTGCATTCTTGGATCGAGCGGCGGGAGGGTACGCCCTCACTGTCCTTGGGCGTCATTATTGGAATACGGTTGGTTTTGTTTTAGCGCTGCATCAGCGCCGCATGGCTGCTCGTGCGAATCACAGACATCCTCATCGGCATCATCCGTCATCGGTTGCTCGTTCGGTTACAAGTGGAGCGAGCCACCTTCGTCACCTTGCTGGGCAGACTCTTCAAGATCCTAGTCGGCATCATCCTTATCATTGCACTACTTACGCATGCAGGCGTAAACGTATCTGCCTTAGTCGCAGGCTTGGGAATCGGCGGAATCGCTTTGGCCCTCGCAGCGCAAAAGACACTCGCTGACCTGTTCGGCGGTCTGTCCATTGTGATGCGAGGAGCGGTTCGCGTGGGAGACTTCTGCCAGATCGCTGGCATCACCGGGACAGTAGAAGACATCGGCGTCAGCGCCCTCAGCCTGCGAACATTAGATCGTTCTGTCGTCTCCATACCGAATGCGAAGGTTGCTGAAAACGGAGTAGAAAACTTCTCGCTCCGAGACCAGTTCTTCCTGCACCAGGTATTGACGCTGAAGTTTGACACCCGCCACGATGTCATAAAGAAGATAGTGGATCAAGTCTCTCAGGAACTCAGGTCGCACCCGAACATCGATCAGTCCACCGCTCGAGTAACGCTCATCAACCTGACCCTAAGCGGCCCTCAGATCGAACTCTTCGCCTACTTCCATAAGCAAGGCGCAGATTGGGCAGAGTTCCTAATCCATCAGCAGCAAATACTCCTCAATACGATGAGTGCGATCGCAGATGCTGGAGCCAGCCTGACCTCTCCGGTAGCCATGCTGCAACTGGAAAAGGGGGTAATCCAGGATCACAGTTAGTCAATTGATGTGACGCCTACCCTTTAGGCTTCTGCGGAAACAGCAGCGCAATCTGAAGGCGCATCCCCCACGGGGACGCGCCCGGCGGATGGATCGCATTTCCGTAAAAATTAAGCGAGAAGTTGACCGGTTGAAACCCCATCCGTGTAACACGCCCCATGCCTCCGCCATACGGAACCGTCCACCTGCCTCCTGGCGTCGTATCATCGCCGTCGGCCGCGTCGCCGCCGGCTTTGTTATGCCAGTTCGCCGCAATAATCGGGCCGCTGTTGATGTTCCATCCCTTCCTCAGGTTGTAGGTAATGAAGTACTGCAGCGTCATCTGATTGACGGACGGACGATGGGATGAGCCCACAACAGACCACACATTGTTGACCAGAACTCCAAACGTCCAATGTCCCGGTTGCACCAGTGCGACCATCGACGGACCAAAGCTCAGCTTTCCTTGTCCGAGTACCGTGCTCGTCGCCGTGGGGATCACGATCGCAGGTCCCACTCCCCAGATCAATTTACCGGGCTTCGCGGGAGATAGAAAAAAGGTTGGATTCATATCTCCAAAACCCGCCTGTCCACCAATATTCTCCGTCGAATCAGGCTGCCAAACAATTGGCTGTATAACCCGCGTGATTAACATCCAGTTCTCACTCACACGCATTGGTACCACGGGCTGGATATTGAAGATGTCCTGCGTACGGTTGTAAGGCCATACATTGAAGTTTGAGTTATTTTGGAGCGGAACACTGATGAGACTTGCAACGGGATTCTGCGTGGCTTTTGCTAAAGCCTCGGTATCACTCGCAACGGTAGGTGTTTGAGTTTTTGCCGTCGGTGTACGAGAACTGTCCTGCGCCGATAGGGAAGCAGAACTGAGAAACAAACTCATCCCGAAGACTAAACGCGGCCACCGGATTGTCATAATTACTCTCGATGAGGACAAAAAATTGAGGTTTGTACTAATGACGACGAGGAGTGCGACGCCCGCGGAGGCCTTTACGGCACCATGGTTGGTGCTCCATTTTCAATCACGTCTTATAGAGCGTAAAGAGTTCCAGCTTCACCAATGCTGCGCTTGGAAAGTACAACGTGGTACTGGCACTTATTACAGCAACCCATCCGGACAAGAAGTAATTGGAACCTGTATCAAAAAAGTTAAGCTCGGTGTTTCCGGACGTAAGATTTCAAGCCTGCATTGCTCTTCCGCGTGACCTAAGACCTGATCGTGATTCCGCGTGGATGAGCTTCCTCTGCCGGCCAATCGGTGACACGGCCCATTTGTTTTACTGTTCATCATCGGTTGCATGTTTTGACAGGCTGAAGGCACCGAGCTTTACGGTATTCTCCGTCTACTTGCGATGGTTTAGGCGGGTTTGATCGCGGAAGAATAAAAGCGCGGAGCATAGTGCACGCGGAGAGAATTCATGCCACAAGCGGCAGAGCAGCAACGCCTGAGAGAAGCCAGTTCAAAGGTGATTCCATGGAAAAAATGGGGCCCTTACCTGAGTGAACGTCAGTGGGGAACGGTGCGGGAAGACTACAGCGCCGACGGAAACGCCTGGGATTACTTCACGCATGATCAGTCACGATCGCGCGCATATCGGTGGGGAGAGGATGGTCTAGCTGGAATAAGTGACGACCACCAAGTACTTTGCTTCGCGGTAGCTCTTTGGAATGGGAAAGATCCGATTCTGAAAGAGCGTCTGTTCGGCCTGACAAATAGTGAAGGAAATCACGGAGAGGATGTAAAGGAGTATTACTTTTATCTGGACAGCACACCTACCCACTCATATATGAAGTACCTGTACAAATATCCGCAGGCAGCGTACCCCTATGAGGATCTCATTGAGACCAACAGGAAGCGCGGACGCGGAGCTCCCGAATATGAACTGCTGGATACCGGAATATTTAACGAGGACCGCTACTTTGATGTGTTTGTAGAGTATGCGAAGGCCGGGGCTGAGGATTTAGGAATCAAGATCAGCGTTGTAAACCGGGGGCCGGAGGCAGCAACGTTACATTTGTTGCCGACTGTTTGGTTTCGCAATACTTGGATGTGGTCAGATGCGGGGAGTAAACCGACTTTGAAAGGGCAGCAGAACAAAGGCTTTGGTGTGATCTCTACACATCATACGGACCCGATCTTTCTGGAATCTTTGGCAGACTACAGCCTGTATTATGAAGGCGATGCCTCGTTGCTATTCACGGAGAATGAGAGCAATAATGCGAAGCTCTTTGGCACGGAAAACTCTTCTCCCTATGTCAAAGACGCGTTCCACAACTATCTGATTCATGGAAAGAAAGACGCCGTTAATTCAAACTTAACTGGGACAAAGGCGACGCCTCACTACGCGTTGACAGTGGGAGCTGGCGAGACGAGTACGGTCGGTCTTCGTCTTGTCCAAGCAACAGAGGCGATCAAGGCCAACCCGTTTGATGACTTCGATGATCTTTTCGTGGCAAGGCTAAAGGAAGCCGACGAATTTTATGAAGGAATTACACCGCCTAAGGTGAAGGCTGATCCAGACCGTGCCATGGTGCTGCGTCAGGCGATGGCAGGGATGCTGTGGAGCAAGCAATATTTTTACTACGATCTCAATATCTGGCTTCGAGAACACAAAGTGGGGCCATGGTGCACACCCGAGACGCGACAGAAAGTCAGGAACGGCGAATGGTTTCATATGTACAACAACGACATCATCTCCATGCCCGACAAGTGGGAGTACCCCTGGTACGCGGCGTGGGATCTGGCGTTCCACATGCTTGCCTTTCAAACAGTAGACTCCGACTTCGCAAAGTCGCAACTCATGCTGATTTTGGGGAATGATTACCTTCATCCGAATGGTCAAATTCCGGCTTACGAATGGAACTTTGGCGACACGAATCCTCCAGTGCATGCCTACGCGACGATGCAGATTTATATAAGCGATAAGGAGCGGAATGGAGGCAAGGGAGATCTTGAATTTTTGGCGTATGCATTCTCAAAATTATTGGTGAATTTCACGTGGTGGCTGAATCGAAAAGATCGAGCTGGAAACAACCTGTTTGAAGGCGGTTTTTTGGGACTGGACAATATAGGTGTTTTCGACCGAAGTGCGCCATTGCCTAACGGTGGCCATCTTGAACAGGCAGATGGAACTGCATGGATGGTCTTTTTTAGTCAGCAGATGCTCCGGATTGCGGTAGAACTCGCGCTGCATTACCCGATGTTTGAGGAGTTCGTTGTTAAGTTTTTTGAACACACAATGTGGATTGCCGGAGCGATGGATCGCATGGGCAAAGAACAAGACACCATGTGGGATGACGAGGACGGATTTTTTTATGATGTCCTACGATTACCGGATGGCGAAGCATTTCGTATGAAGGTCAAGTCCATGGTTGGGCTTCTGCCCCTGACCGCTGTAGCGATCTTTGAGGAAGATCTCATAGAGAGACTGCCAACATTCGGCAAGCATGCCAGAGACTTTCTAATGCGACACCCTGAGCTGGCATCCAACTTACACATGCCGGGGACTCCCGGGCTTGCCGGGCGGCGGATGCTTTCGACGGTGAATGAGGATAAGCTTCGACGTATCCTGACCAAGATGCTCGATGAGAATGAATTTTTCGGACCTCACGGCATCCGAGCACTGTCGCGCTACCACCTCGATCATCCTTTCGTCTTCAATTTCGTGGGACAGGAGTCGAGAGTTGGCTATCTGCCCGGAGATTCGGACAGCGGCATGTTTGGAGGAAACTCGAACTGGAGAGGTCCTGTCTGGATGCCCGTGAACTTCCTGTTGTATACGTCACTCATGCGGTTAGGAGCTTACTATGGCGACACGTTCAAGATTGAGTGTCCGACGGGATCAGGAAATATGATGAACTTATTCGAGGTAGCGAAGGAGTTGGGAGAGCGCTTGATCGGAACATTCGTGAAAAGCAGCTCCGGCGGACGACCCGTGTATGGCAGCGCAGAGAAGTTTCAGACCGATCCGCACTGGCGCGACAATATTCTTTTTTTCGAGTACTTCCACGGCGATACGGGAGCCGGCGTGGGTGCCAGCCATCAGACCGGTTGGACGGGGTGCATCGCGAGAATTATCCAGGCCAACGGAGCTTTGGACGAGAAATATCTCGGCGAGCATGATGTGGAACGTATAGCAATCAGGCTAAGCCAGGGTCAGAGTGTTGAGGACGTCGCGGTGCAGCGCTAACCAAATAGGAGGCGTGAACTACGGCTGAAAGGCGAATATCCGCTTCCAATCGTCTTTCATACTGACGACAACCCAGCCGTTCTTAGTGGCTTCATCAAGAGCTTTGTCGAGCTTCCCAACCGAAGATTGCCGATCATAAGCATACTCGCGAGTTGCATCTGTGTGATGCACTAATAGCATGAGCCGAGGGCCAGAATCTGCTGCCGTCCACTCAAGCATCTGCAGATCGCCATCTGAGTTACCAAAGGCAAGAATCGGTCTACGGCCTATGAATTCATTGATGCCGACAGGCTTGCCTGGACCGTCGTCGATGAAGTCAATCTGTGGCAGGCGCATGAGTGCTGGTTGGCCATCGCGATTTATTAATTGCGTCTTCATCGTTGATCCGAGTATCTGTTCCGGAGGAATTCCATAAGCTTTATCTGCCCACGGTCTCATGAACTCCTGTTCTCCGCCCGAGACGATGTAGGTCTTGAAGCCATTGCTGCGAAGAAAGGATAAGAGCTCGATCATCGGTTGGTAGATGAGTTCGTTATATGGATGATTGAACTTTCGATCATGCGATTTGGCCATCCAATCAGAGACCGATCTTTCGAACTCGGCACTGGTCATTCCAGTGCTTGTCGCCAGAGTTATTTCAACAATACCCTTCTCTCCAGTTGCGGCGACCGCCTTCATGTCGCCCTCTAGTACTCCTTTGAACGGCTGCTTATTCTTCCATTCCGGATGTTGAGGAGCCATCTCTTTGACCCAATCAAAGGCGAAGACGATTTGCGTGTAGACGGGCGATTCGACCCAAAGAGTACCGTCATTGTCGAAAGTAGCGATTCGTTCTGCAGGAGGAACGAAGTCAGAACCGCCCGCCTTGGTAACGCGCTCGACAAAGGATTCGATCTTGCTCTTGGCTAGCGTATCCCTCCACGAGGGAAGTGGATCTACTTGGGCGTCGACCCGAGGAGTCGTGAAAAGGGATAGAACAACGAAAAAGTACGAAAGGAATAAAAGTAATGTTTCTTATTCATTGTCTCTCCTCGTCGTCTCGCTTTTTCCTGGCAGGATGGGTTGTCTTCACACAACGAAACCCCAAATGGTTTGTCCCAGTCGACACTTCACCTTTGCCTCGCGTGCCCACCATGTAACGGGAGCAGTACTGATCGGTGCAGAGGAAAGATCCTCCGCGCATGACGCGTTTCGGTACGCCACGTTCCGCGGGGTCGAGTGAGCTGTCGGGTCCTGTCGGGTTATGGGCTATTCCACCTGACGCAGCAAGCTGGCGGTAATAGTCCGGACGATACCAATCGGAGGTCCACTGCCACACGTTGCCTGCCATGTCGTACAGGCCGTAACCGTTTGGCGGAAACCTCGTGACTGGCGAGGTAGCAGCGAAACCATCTTCGCCAGTGTTCTTATTTGGAAAGTGGCCCTGAAAAGTATTTGCCATATACTTACCGTCGGGACGAAAGGTATCTCCCCACACAAAGGGTTTTCCTGTCAGACCACCACGGGCGGCGAACTCCCACTCGGCCTCTGTAGGAAGTCGTTTGCCCGCCCACTTCGCATACGCCAGGGCGTCATCATATGAGACATCGACGACTGGGTAACTTTCCTTACCCTTGATGCTACTGTCAGAGCCGCTGGGATGCTTCCAATTCGCACCCTTAACATAATTCCACCACTGAAGATGATCACTGAGTGGCACGGCTTGGTCGGGCGGAGAGAAGACCACCGCGCCAGCTACCAGATTTTCGGGCAGGGCTCCGGGGAAGTCTTCCGCTCTGGGTGTCCGTTCAGCCTCGGTGGCGTAGTGCGTTGCGGCCACGAACTTTGCGAACTCTTCATTCGTGACATCTGTCTTATCCATCCAGAACCCGTCGACGTAGACGCGGTGAACTGGGCGGGAATCCTCCGTGGCCTTCATGCCGACGTGATCGTGCTCCATATCGGGAGGATCCTGAGCGCCCATCGAGAACTCTCCACCAGGTATCCATGCCATTCCTGGTTGCGCTTTGCCGGCTGGAAAAGTCTTGTTCGGCACGGTCGGCGCAAACACTATCCCCGTAACTGTGCCCATCGTCGCTGGTTTGGCTGCAACCTCTGGGGCACGGCTAGTCGGCGGAGCTGGCGACATCGCAGCTGACGCTGGAGCAGTTGAAGAAAACTTCCAAATGATCACTCCTGCCGCCAACAGAACAAGAATTGCAGCTAGAAACAACGAACTCAATCTGCGGACGCTTGTATAACTTTTTTTATCTCTCGCAGCTTTTCGCATTGAACCTCCAATCGGGCGATAGGTCCCTTGTGCGCCGCCTCCCCCTATAGAGCGCCTGAGTCCTTCGATTTAGGACTTGTCTCACGATAGGATTTGGGGAGACAACGGGACACTGTAAGAATCGACAGTATCCCGTTGCCTGGCTAAAGTGAGGTCACGTCAGGGTTAAGCGGTGGGAGTGCGGTTCGAGCCTTTGACGCTGGTGCCGTCGACTTTCGATATCTCTGCAATTGGCTAGCCATGATTTTTCCATTCCACTCCAGCCTTTTCGATTGTGCAAATAGAATTTCTGACAACGCACGGACCTGCTGAGTAAGCTGCTCATCTCCGACGACGTATAACAAGTTATGATGTCCCCATTTTTCATGTGGATGACGTCGTTGTTCAAACGGGTCGACGCCGACAGGCCAGGCGACAGTCCCATGAAAAGCACGCAGAAAACAGCAGATAGATGAATACGGCTTCGACAAAAAGATGCGCTCATGAGGAATCGGCACATATTGAGAAGCGGTAGTTCGAGGCGTGGCACACAGTACCCCCCACTGAACCGTTGATTGGTTCGTTGCTCATCCGTGAGGACTGGAGACATATAGCGATATAGTCGATCGTTCGCCCTAGACCCTCGTATCGGTTTTATCTGATTGCAAGTTGGAGGATTCCGGTACTGGCAGTTCTTACAGCGGCTCTCGATTGCGCAGCCGCAGATGGTTGATATGATCAAGTTTTCCGAATTCCGTCGAACAATGATGCTTTTTGGGAGAATTGCCCTGGAATGGAGCCTTACTAATATTCCCAGTCACTCGAAACTGCAGAATTGAGAAAGTCCTTACAAACTGTAAGTTTTGGCAGATGAGAAAAGAGGGTGGTGGCGTCACTCTAGTCAGAACGGTTCTAATCAGATATTGCTTACTTTGCTCTTATGCAGCGATTGCGGTCTCAGATTAGGATCCTCTAGTTCTAGCCGGTATCTGCTGTTGCAATCGAGTTGGGAGGTCGCATGGACCGGCCGCGAGTATTGATTGCAGACGACCACACGCTCGTAGCTGAAGCGTTCAAGAAGGCGCTCGAGCCTGAATATGACGTCGTGGCGGTCGTAGCGGACGGAAGGGATCTCTTAAGCTCCGCAAAGCGGCTGAAACCAGACGTTGTTCTTATAGATTTGGGTATGCCGTTACTGAACGGGCTCGATGCAGGCCTGGAGGTTAAAAAAATTCTGCCACGAATCAAGCTGATCGTTCTGACGATGAACGAAGATGCTGATATTGCATCGAAGGCCCTTAGACAGTGGGCGTCTGGTTATCTATTGAAGAAATCGGCTGGCGTCGAATTAAAGAAAGCCATCTTCGAAGTATTGCATGGGCACTCTTACGTCACACCCAGTATTGCTCAGAAATTAATGGACGAGTTCATTCGCGATTCGCGATCCGCGCCCCGCACCTGAAGCCACCAAAGAGTTGACTCAGAGACAAAGACAAGTACTACAGCTTTTGGCCGAAGGCCACTCAATGAAAGAGGCTGCGGCGGTGCTCGACATAGCCGTCAGAACAATCGCGTTCCATAAATACCGGATCATGGAAGACTTCGGCCTCAAAACGAATGCCGATCTTGTTCGATTCGCTCTTCGGGAACACATCATCTCGGAGCACTAGACGATATCAGCAGCTTTACTCACCTGTATGTTTTTACAGTTTAGCCATGGTCATGACTGGCGTACGTTGTCCTCTAGAATGGACAACAGTCCTTTGGGGCATTGGATGACTGACGGCAGGATCCATCGAGTCATCACAACCTTTGAAAGATGGCCACGTTCGATATTCCTTTGTGTCAGTCTGATCTTCCTGATCCTTTCTACTTCGAGATCAGAGGCCCAGACGGAAACACACGAGGAGATGGACGGCCATAGGTTCAGATTATCCGGGCTTTATTGGCGTGCGAATCCTACTGGCAAGCTCAGTGGCATCACCACGCAGCCTGGAATGTTTCCCATTGATAGCTCAACTGGGTTTGGAGATTACTCGACATTTCTTGCCACGGCTGACTGGCAATTCAAGAGGAAGCACCACCTCTTTCTCATCATTAGCCCAAACACCGTCTCGCGGGACAAAGTCTCGAATGAAAGTGTTGCTTTTCAGGACAATATGTCTAAGGCGGGTTCCGGAGGCAAAACTCAGTTGCGAACGTTCTCGTTTGGGCCGGGATATGAGTACGACTTCATTCGGCGGAAGCGTGGTCATTTAGGAATCGCAGCGCAAATCAATTTGTTAGATACGAAAGGATCTATCTCGGCGCTGGCGAGTAGTTTTGGAAACGGCCAAAACGTCTCACAAAGCATACAGCCCTCCGGGTCCATCTTTGCGCCGTTGCCGGTCGTCGGACCGGAGGCGAAGATCATTCTGGCACCTCGATTTGATCGATTGTTCGCCGAGGGATTTGTGAAGAGACTTTACTTCTTCGGCTATGGCGACTTCATCCCCGTAGAAGGTATGCTCGCCGCAAAACTCACACGATCTCTTTATGTAAAAGCGGGATATCAATTGGGTAATAGGCTCGTGATTCACGGAACCACAGATCGATTGGGCGGTCGTCTTACATAGGATTGCCCCATCATCGGCGTCCAGTACGCTTGGTAGTCTTCGCGTTTCAATAGGGCGGACTATGACTGACTTAGCACTTGCGAATCATCGTCAGTTTTTGCTGACAGCTGGGGGACCCACCTACCGGCTGGAGATGCGTGTCGGACTAATCCGCGCGAACGCACAGCGCACAATGCGAAAGGCGTTGCTTTCGATCGTGGCAACTTGGGTTCCGTTGCTCATTCTTTCGGCACTGCAGCACAATGCAACTGGAAACCTCGTTCCCGTACCTTTCCTGCGCGACTTCGCCGTCCACGCAAGGTTCCTAGTGGCTGTCCCTTTACTGCTATTGGCAGAAAGACTGCTGGGCCCGCGACTCGCTCATTGTGCCAATCACTTTGTGGAATCAGGATTAGTCCTGCAAAGCGACTATCCGAAGTTCAATAACGCCATTGAAAAGGGTCTCCACTGGCGCGACTCTACAGGAGCCGAAGTTGTACTCATCGTTCTCGCCTATCTGCTGACGATCGTGAGTCTATTGTCGACGGCCGTCCACGTCTCCACTTGGTACGCAGTTAGAACTGGCGCGGGCACCTCTCTTACTTGTGCAGGCTGGTGGTTCGTTGTGTTCTGCGTACCCCTCTTTCAGTTTCTAACCTTGCGATGGCTCTGGCGTCTGTTCTTATGGGGCCAGTTTCTCTGGCGGATGAATAGACTAGATCTACAGTTGATTCCCACTCATCCAGATGAAGCAGGAGGGTTGGCCTTTGTCGGCGAATCGCAGCGATTCTTTGGGATTATCCTTTTAGCTTACTCTGTTGCTGTCTCCGGAGTGCTGGCGAATGGAGTGATCTATGACAGGATTGCTCTTCCACACTTTGCGCCATCTATAGCCGCGTATGTCGCACTAGCTGTCTTTATAGTTCTGCTCCCGCTATTCGTGTTTTCAGGGCGACTCATCACAACGAAGAGAGTTGGCTTGCACCAATACGGAACACTGGCAACGGAATACACCTCATCTTTTCATAAGAAGTGGATTTCCAGCCCACGTCCAACAGAAGACGTCCTGCTTGGCACTGGAGATATTCAATCTCTTGTCGATCTGGGGAACAGTTTCGCATTCATCGAAAAGATGAATCCGGCCCCGATGGGGCCGCGTACGCCAATCCATTTGGCTCTTGCATGCCTCATCCCGATGGCGCCTCTTCTTCTCACCATGATGCCTCTTGACTCGCTTCTGAGAATGTTGCTCAAGGTTGTAATTTAAACGTTTGCTTTGAATTGGAGCTGATATGAAATCCCGCATAGTCTCAAAAAATAAAGTCTCGTCGACAGGCGAGCGAGTCAGTCTTCGTATACCTCTCGCCACAGTAAATGCACTGCACGAGCAGGGAAGTGCGCAGCGGGAACACGTTTCCCGCGAAGCACACGGAGAATGGGAACCCGCGCAAAACAGGGAAGACATCATCTCCATGATGAAAAAAAGCAATGTAGGACGACAAAAGCACCTCATCCCGCTAAGGATGCAGAGAATGGCATCGTCTCCATTCGCGTTCCTGCGTGGAGCAGCAGCGGTGATGGCCTACGACCTGGCGCAGACACCTGTTATGGGAAGTAACGTCGTCCTTGCTGGTGACGCGCATATCAGCAACTTTGGATTTTATGGAACGGCTCAACGAGAACTCGTTTTCGATATCAACGATTTTGATGAGACGATCGTCGGGCCTTGGGAGTGGGATCTCAAGCGGCTCACCGCTAGTGTCAACGTTGCAGGTCGTGAAAACGGCCTAAGTCAAAAAGAAAGACGCAGTGCTGTGATGCAGGCTGTCGAAGGATATCAACAGAACATGCAGCGTCTGGAGTCGATGGGTACGTTAGATATTTGGTATCTTCATGCTTCTCCGGGACGCGCAGATGTTCTTCGCAAAGTGCCTCCAAAGGCTTCGGCTGTAATGAGAAAGGTAACTGAGAAAGCTCTCCAGTCAGACAATCACAACCTTCTGAAGAAAGTTGCTGACAAAGATGCTAAGGGCCAATGGCGGTTTCGTGAGGATCCTCCCGTCTTGACGCGCATTAGTGCTTCGCTTCAAAACAAGCTGGTTACAGCACTGGAGGACTACTCTCTCACGCTCTCTCGCGAACGACGATATATGCTCTCACGATATCGGGTCGCGGATGTGGCGCATCGCGTCGTCGGTGTGGGATCGGTTGGTACTAGAGCTTACCTCGCGCTGCTGATCGGGAAAAATGACGGCGATCCGCTGTTCCTGCAAATCAAGGAAGCTTCGACGCCGGCGCACGGCCCGTACCTGCCATTGCGCCGCGCAGAGTTTGTCAACGAAGGTCAACGTGTAGTCGTCGGCCAGCGCGCTCTTCAAGCTTCGAGTGACGTGATGTTGGGATGGACGGAAATGGATGGGCGGCCCTACTACGTCCGGCAAATGAAGAACCTTAAGGCTGATGTTCCAATCGAATGGATGAGCGGAGATGCCTTCACCTTCTATTGCTGGGCCTGTGGCGCTTTGCTCGCTAGAGCTCATGCCAGAACCAGTGAAGCAGCCACTATTGCTGGCTACTGCGGAGCTTCAAGAGTCTTAAGACAGTCGCTTGCAAAGTGGGCTGAAGCATATGGAAATCAGACCATTAGAGATCACGCTAAGCTTTTGGAGGCCGTAAAATCCGGCGAGTTTGGCGAAGTATTACCGAATGTTAGGGACTGAGTCGATGATTATCCCTATGTGGGATTTGTCTAGGACTCCTTCGGGTGCCTAAGGCTTTTGCATCTGCTGCTGAAGGCTAATCACGAGAATTCGGCCGGCTTCGTAATCGCCACCAGCCCAGTGAAGCGCATGATGCCTTCCAGAATGTCGTTCCCGGTCAGGGGCCTGTCTAACCCGCAGGAGGCGGAAATGTCTCGTTCGGAATGGCTCCGGCAAGGGTACTCTGCTTCCACAGGTTAGTCAGAAAGTTATTGATCATGCTCTCGACGGTAACCATACCGGTGGAACCAGATTGGACGAAAAGATCTTCGCCCAATGAGCTGGCGGACTGAATGTCAGGGAGCGAGGACGGTGGCTTGTGCGAAAACAAATTTGAGGTTCAGCAAGAATAGAGAGGTAAGTAGTATGCATAACCGTTTAGCTTGGCTCATTTTGTCTTCAGAGTTTCGATACTATTCGGCCTGATGCGAGCGGTCGCTCATCAAGATCCGGATATCTCGAAGATTGTTGCCCGTTGGCCCTGTCACGATTGCGTCTCCCAACTCATTGAAGACGGAGAACGAATCAAAAGCTTCAAGACAGTTCTGAGCATCAATTCCCTTTAACTGCGCGCGCTCAGAGGTCGTCCAGTCGGCAATCGCTCCCGCTGCAGGACTATTTCCGTCGATTCCGTCAGAACCGGCGCTAAGGACTGTAATGCGCGAATGCATTCGAGGAAGTTCCAGCGCGCATGAAAGTACAAAATGCTGATTTCTGCCGCCCTTTCCAGAGTCACCGTGGACTTGCACCAAAAGTTCACCAACTGAGATTAGACACACCCTAGGATGGATGGCGGCTAGCGCCTCGGTCTTATCTAAAAGATATTTAACCGCATCTCTGCATTCCCAGTCATCGCATGTCGAATCGACCTCCACATGAAATCCGTACGCTTTCGCAAGTCTTGTCGCGGCTTCAGCAAGGTCGGTGCTGGATAAGATTACTCGATGAAATGACCGTTCAAATGCCTTGTCGGTTTGTTTCGGCGTTTCTCTTAATAGAGGCCCTTTGAAAAAAGAGATCACATTCTCGGGCAGAAGTACACGATCCTGGAGTCTTTCGAAAAGACTAATACTCTCTTGAACTGTCGAAAAATCTGGTAGCGACAGGCCGGAACCGACCGAGTCGCTTGAATGAGAAGGCACGTCTGAGACGATCAGAGTGCAGTGAACAGCAGCGCGAGATGCGGCAACTGCAAGCCTGCCTCCTTTGACTAATGAGAAGTGTTTTCGCAGGACATTCATCTCGGTGATCGGGAGCCCAGAAGCTACAAGAGCCCGATAGAACTCCGCTGTCTCACTTATCGAAATGTTCGGATCGATCGGTGCCTCAAGCATTGAGGACGCTCCCCCACTAATGAGGAACATCACAAACGTATGTCCATCTACTCTGCTGAGGTGTTTCAAAGTAGATTCAGCCGCCTCTCTGGAAACTTCGTTCGGTATGGGATGTGCGCCGGGAAAAAAGGTGACGTTCGCTCGTTCCCGCCGGGGTACGGTCGGGGCAACTAGCAAGACGGTAACCTTCATCGATGTGCGTGAAAATCGTTCCAGCTCTGCGACAACCGCTTCGTACATAGGAGTCGCTGCTTTTCCTGCGGCGACAATAACGATGTGCCTGATTTGGCGAAGATCATAGCGATGATCACACACGATCAAGTCGGGACCATCGCATTGGATCAAGTTTGAAACGACATCCCTGATATTCAATAGTTCCAGAGTTTCAGTAAAGATCGACCGAATCAGTGCCGACGTCTGCCTCATGCGTGCTCCATTTGAACTTTGATCAAGCGAACTGTTTTGGGGCCTTTGCGTCTACAGAAATGTTGCCTTGATCTACAGCGAGTCTAACTATGTCTCTTGATTCAAACGAATTTGACGATCGTTTTAGTGCGGAACCCTTCGAGCTCAGTCCATCATCTGTCTTCTACGTGAGACACTCGGTGAAGGCGAAAGCACCGTCACCGGCTCGTCATCAACTCGATTGAGACTTCTTTAACTCCTCGGTCTCTCGCAATACCTCACATCAGCCGTGCATACGCAAAAGCGATCAATCCCGCCAGCGCCATAAGAATCAAGCTGTGATGAAGCATCTTGCGAAAGAGCTTCGATTGCTGGGACGTTGCGGCCCCCGTTGCTACCGTCGCTACGGCGATGGTCTGCAGGCTGATCATCTTTCCCATCACGCCGCCAGCGGAATTGGCGGCAGCCATCAGCACCGGATTTAGGTGAAGCCGGGTAGCTGTCACTACCTGTAGATTTCCGAAAAGGGCGTTGGAGGAGGTATCGGACCCGGTCACGAAGACGCCGAGCCAACCCAGCAGCGAACTCAGAAACGGGAGTGCCAGTCTATTGTGTGCCAACGCAAGACCTAAGATCGCCGTCTGCCCGGAGTAGTTCATCACGAAGGCCATGGCGAGGACCACGGAGATGGTCAACATCGGCAGCGCGAGTTGGAGCAGGACCGACAGAAGAATTCGTGTCATCTGCCTTACTCCGAGGCCGGAGAGAAATCCGGCAGCAAGTACTGTGGCCATACAGCTTGTCCCTGCTGCCGAGAATGAATTGAACAGGAATGAAGCAGCGTATGCTTTTGGCGATGGCACGAGCGGAGGCGCCCGCAAGACCTGGTTGTCCAGCCATGGCCATGCGAGATGGAGCGTGCCACGATCGAGCCACAACTGCACCACGGGCACGTTCCACAGAATCGCGAACGCGATAAGCAAGATGTACGGTAGCCAGGCTACCAACACACGCCTGGTGGATAGAGGCTGGAGGTGTTCTGTGGGTGTTTGCGGTAGGACGGGGTCTGCATGCCCGAGGAAGGCGTACTGCTCCACGGTGAGAGGACTGTGCACGTGCCTCTTGAACAGGAACAGCATCACAACCATGCTGACCATCGACGCTAGGATGACGGCCAGCTGCGGCCCCGAGATAATGCAAACAGCAAGCTGGACAATTGCAAACGAAGCACCCACTGCCAGCGCTGGAAACAGGAAGCCGCGTAGAGTCCGCCATCCCCCCGTGGCAGCCAGCATGTAACTCGGCAGAACCAAAGCCAGTGGGGCGCACAATGCGGCCACAGCGACGCTGAGTGAATGGATTGGCAGGCCGGTAGCGGCTGCGAGCGTGATGACAGGAATTCCCATCGAGCCGAACGCCACAGGGGCTGTATTGGCAAGCAGACAAATGGTCGCGGCCCGCATAGGAGAAAACCCGAGGCCGACCAGCATGGCTGCCGCAATCGCAACCGGTGTTCCGAAACCGGCTGCGCCCTCTAGAAAGGCCTCTAAGCCGAAAGCTATCAGCAGTGCCTGGTGCCGAGGATCACTGGTCAGTTCGGAGATCGAGTTGCGGATGATCTCGAAGCGCCCTGTTTCTGAGGTAACTCGAAACAGGGCGAGGGCCCAGAAGATGATCCACAGGATAGGAAACAAACCAAATGCAATGCCGTAGGTAGACGCGCCGATAGCTACCTTGATCGGCATGCGGCATGCTGTCACGGCCACCAGCAAACTTGTGACAAGACCACATGTGCCCGCCATCCACGCAGGTTTCCGCCAGACTCCGAGCAGCAAGAAGACTGCCAGAATCGGAAGAGCCGCGACTATCGCGGAGACACCTTGGCCTCGACCGAGCAGCATGTAAGGTTGTGTCCACATCTGTTGGGCTCCAGAGGCACGTACTTCATCCGTTAGAGATGAATGGTCTGACATTTAGA
>Ga0302177_10001033_pt1 | contig 20160 bp, 23 predicted proteins | sample I_Palsa_E1_2_FD_198780 | JGI IMG/M metagenome (GOLD analysis project Ga0302177, IMG submission 198780) | Peat permafrost microbial communities from Stordalen Mire near Abisko, Sweden - I_Palsa_E1_2 | ecosystem: Environmental > Terrestrial > Soil > Palsa > Peat permafrost | place: Sweden... | reverse complement strand
CATGATGGCGCTTTTCTTGAGCTCATTTCCCACCTGCGGACCCACCACGTCGAGCCGCAGGATCTGCGCGCCGGGGTCAATGGACCTCAGAATCTGATCGAGCTGCGCGCGGATGGCGGCGCCATTTTGCGCAGGCGACGGCGGCAGGCGAATGGCGATATCGCGCGAGGAGCCGAAATTCTGCACCTGCGGGTCGACGAAGCCCGCCGCCTCAAGGCGCTTGCGGATGACATCGACATTCGCCGTGCTGGGGAAGCCCGCCTCGACGCTCACGCCGCCGGTGAAATCGATGCCGAGATTGAGGCCGCGCGTGGCAAAGGAGGCGAAGGAGGCGAGCATCAGCACGATGGAAAGTCCGTACCACACCTTGCGTGTGGCCATGAACGGGAACTGAGTCGGCTTTTTGAAAAATTCCACGTGCGTGACCTTCTAGATCGGAAGCTTCGTAAGCTTGCGCCGTCCGCCATACATGAGCGTGATGAGCGCGCGGCTGCCCATGAGGGAGGTGAACATGGAGGTCGCGATGCCGAGGGTGAGTACGATGGCGAAGCCGCGGATGGGCCCCGTGCCAAATACCCACAGCACGATGCCTGCAATCAATGTCGTGATGTTGGAGTCGGCGATGGCGGAGAAGGCCTTCTCAAACCCCAGGCGTATGGCGGACTGCGGCGAGACGCCGGCGCGCAGCTCTTCTCGTATGCGCTCATAGATCAGCACGTTGGCGTCCACCGCCATGCCCACCGTCAAAATGATGCCCGCGATGCCGGGCAGCGAGAGCGAAGCGCGCATGATGGACAGGAGCGCCGTCAGGAGGACGACATTCGACAACAGCACGCCGTCGGCGACGAGGCCAAAGACGCGGTAGTAGAACGCCATGAACACGAATACGGCGACCATGCCGATGATGAGGGCGCGCACGCCCTTTTCGATATTGTCCTGGCCGAGGCTTGGGCCCACGGCGCGCTCTTCGATGGGATCCAGGGGCGCGGCCAGCTGCCCGGAGCGCAGCAGCAACGCCAGATCGCGCGCTTCGGCCGCACCTAACCCCGTAATCTGAAATTGATTGCTGAAGACGCCGCGGATGGTCGCGAGGTTGATGACCTCCTCGTTCGTGACCTCGCGGGTCTCCTTCTTGCCGTTCACGGTGGTCGTCTCATGGCCGCGCTCGATGAACACCACTCCCATGCGCCGGTCGAGGTTCGCGCGCGTGGTCTTCAGCATTTGATCTCCACCGCGCGCATCGAGCTTGAGCGAAACGCCCGGGCCTTCCTGCGTTGCCGCGGTGCGCGCATCCGTGAGCTCATCGCCCGTGACGATGATGTCGCGCTTCAGGAGGACGGGGCGGCCGTCCTTCATCTTGTAGAGCTTCGAGCCCAAGGGCGCGCGGCCGCGCGCGGCCGCCTGCATGGCATTGTTCTGCATGTCCTCGAGGCGAAATTCCAGGGTCGCAACCTTGCCGAGGATGTCCTTGACCTCGGCGGAATTCTGCACGCCGGGCAGCTGCACGTTGATGCGATCAAGCCCCTGGCGCTGCACGATGGGCTCGGAAACCCCGAGCTCGTTGACGCGATTACGCAGGGTCGTCAGGTTCTGCTGGATGGCGTAGTCCTGGCGCTGGCGCATCTGTACCGGCGTCATCGTCGCCTGTACGGCAGGCCCGCCTGACAGATTCACGATCTCAAGCTTCAAGTCCGACAGCGGCTTGGCGAGCGCTTTGCTGACGGCTTCCGCGTCTGCATGCGCAGGCAGCAGCACCTGCACCCCATTCGGGCGCGGGCTGTCGACGCTCACGACCACGACATCGGTAAAGGGCAGATTCGCCTGCGCGAGCGTGCGCCTGATGTCCTGCTCGTAGCCTTCGAGGAGCTGATTCACCGCACCGTTGATGTCCACTTGATAGAGAAGATAGAGACCGCCGCGCAGATCAAGTCCGAGCGGCATGGGCCGCAGGCCCAGCCGCCGCAGGACCTCAGGCGCGCGCGGCGCAAAGGAGAGCGCCGTCAGGTAGTCGGCGGCGAAGCGATCATTGACGGCGTCGCGCGCCTTCAGCTGCTCGGCGACATTCGGAAAGCGGATCATGAGCCGCCCCGAGTCGATATACGTCTTGGTATAGCCGATTTTCTGCTCGGTCAGGAACTTCTCGACCGTCTGCTCGGCCGCCGCATCGATGTTCGCGTGGTCCTTGCGCGCGAGCTGCAGCGCGGCGTCCTCGCCAAAGAAGTTCGGCAACGCGAAGAACAGCGCGAGGACAAGAACGGATGCGACGAGGATGTATTTCCAGCGGGCGTACTCGAGCATGGTCAGGCGCTTTTCAGGGTGCCCTTCGGCATGAGTGAAATGACCTGAAACCGCTGCACCTTGACACGCACGCCGTCGGCAATCTCGAGGGTCACGAAGGTGTCGCCGACCTCGAGCACGCGACCGAGCAGACCCCCCGCCGTCACCACTTCATCGCCCTGGGCGAGCTTGGCAACCATCGCCTGGTGTTCCTTCGCCTTTCTTTGCTGTGGCCGGATGAGGAGGAAATAGAAGATCGCGATGAACACGACCATCATCAAAAGCGGCGCCAGCTGGCCGCCGCCGGACATGCCGGTGCCCTGCGCCCAGGCGTCGGGAATAAGAGAATTCATGGCTGCACCTACCGTGAGGGGGCGGCATTATGCCACAGCATCCGCCGCCTCCCGGCGCTGGGCCAGATAGGCCGCCGCGAAGCTCGCAAGGCGCCCCTCGGCTATGGCGGCGCGCAGCGAGCGCATGAGGCAGAGGTATACATGGAGGTTGTGGATGGTGTTCAGACGCGCCCCCAGGATCTCCTTGCAGCGGTCAAGATGCTTGAGATACGAGCGCGAGAAGTTCCGGCAGGTATAGCAGGTGCAGGTGGGGTCGATGGGGCCGAGGTCCATGTGGTGGCTGGCATTTCTGATATTGATGAAACCGGTGGACGTGAAGAGGTGGCCGTTGCGCGCATGCCGGGTCGGAATCACGCAATCGAAGAGATCGATGCCGCGCTGCACCGCCGCGACGATATCCTGCGGACGCCCCACCCCCATGAGGTAACGCGGACGGTCGGCGGGCATCTGCGGCACGAGTCCTTCAAGCACCCGCAGGCGCTCCTCCTCGGGCTCCCCGACCGCAAGCCCGCCGACTGCAAGCCCCGCCCAGTCCCGCTGCAGGAGCGCTTCGAGCGAGGCCGTCCGCAACGACGCATGCATGCCGCCCTGCACGATGCCGAAGAGCCCTCCCGGGGGCTCGTTCTGGTGGTAGCGCGCGTAGCTGCGCAGCGCCCAGCGCATCGAGCGCTCCATCGAGCTGCGCGCCTCATCCTCGGTCGCCGGAAAGGGCGTGCAGTCATCAAGCGCCATGGCAATGTCGGAGCGCAGGGCGAGCTGCACCTCCATCGAATCCTCAGGGGTGAGGCGCACCTCGGCGCCATCCACCGGCGAGCGAAACCGCACGCCCTCTTCGCAGATGGTGCGCAGGCTTGCGAGGCTGAACACCTGGAATCCGCCGGAATCGGTGAGGATGGGATGCGGCCAGTGCATGAAGCGGTGCAGGCCGCCGTGCAGGGAAATGACCGCGGTCCCGGGGCGGAGCATGAGGTGGAAGGTGTTACCCAGCACGATCTGGGCTCCGAGACCCGTGAGCTCCTCGGGGGTCATCGCCTTCACCGTGCCGTAGGTGCCGATCGGCATGAAGGCGGGCGTATCGACGCTGCCATGCGCCGTGACGAGGCGCCCGCTGCGTGCCGCGCCATCGGTTGCCTGGATAGCGAAGGTCGGCCTCACCTGGCCCCCTCCTGCGGCGTCACGAACATGGCATCCCCGTAGCTGAAAAAACGATATCCGGCCTTAATCGCATGCGCGTAGGCCGCAAGCGTGTGCTCCCGGCCGGCAACGGCGCACACCAGCATAAGAAGAGTCGACTGCGAAACGTGGAAATTCGTAATGAGGGTGTCCGTGATCCGGAATTGGAAGCCGGGGCGGATGAAAAGACGGCTCTCTCCTTTAAACGGCGCGAGCCGCTGTTGCACGCTTGCGCCATGAGCTGCCAGTGCGGCCGATTCGAGCGCGCGAACCACAGTAGTCCCGACAGCCACTACGCGGCCACCTGCCGCGCGCGTCCGCTCGACAGCGTCACAGGTCGCCGCGCTCACCTCGAGCCGCTCCGCGTGCAGTACCACCTCATCGAGGTTCGCCGCTCGCACCGGCTGAAAGGTTCCCGCTCCCACATGCAGCGTGATGAACGCGCGCTGCACGCCGCGCTTCTCCAAGGCGGCAATGAGGTCCGGGTCGAAATGCAGACTCGCCGTCGGCGCCGCCACGGCCCCGGTTTCTCGCGCAAATATGCTTTGGTAGCGCTCGCGGTCCTGCGGGTCAGGACTGCGCCGTATATAAGGAGGCAGCGGTACGTCGCCCCATTTCTCAAAGAAGTCCAGAGCCGGCCCCGGCAAGTGCCCGCGCCACAGGTCGCCGCTGCGTTCAACGAGTCGCACGGTGCCACCCGCCGTCGTAACTTCGAGCCCTTTGCGCAGAGTCTTGCTGCCCTTCACCTGCAGGAGTGCCTCGTGACCCTCGAGCGCCCGCTCAAGCAAGAATTCGACACGGCCACCGGATGGTTTGGAGCCCGTGAGCCGTGCGGCGACGACACGAGTATCGTTGAATACCAGCAGATCGTCTGGCAGCAGAAGCCCCGGCAGATCGCGGATCATCCGATCGGTGCACAACCCGGTGCGTCCATCGAGCACGAGAAGCCGGCTCGCGGAGCGCTCGGCAAGCGGCGCCTGAGCGACCCGATCGGGCGGTATGTCGTAGGCGAAGTCATGGAGCTGCACGCGCGCATGTTGCTGTAGAATCAAGGCGAGAAAAAGCCCGAGTGGCGGAATTGGTAGACGCAGTGGACTCAGACTAGAAACTTGAGCCCTCATTAAGAAATTTTTGAGGTGAAGCCCGTCAAAGTCGGTGAAGGCCCTGGACAATGAGTTCGAGCTCACGCCGAGCCAAGCCCTCGATATTTAGAGGGAAGGTGTAGAGAGCAGACGGCGGGCACCTAAAGCCGTAGGGCCATGGTGAAGGCGTGCTCCAGACCACGAACCTTAAGCGGCAGCGCTTGATGGGCGGCGAAAGCCGAAGTGATAGGAAAATCCACCGCCCTTAAAAGCGTGTCGGTTCGACTCCGACCTCGGGCACCACGTTCGGAGTTGCAGGTCAAACGCGCGTTTGGTTTGCGACGGGTGGCGGATGCATGCTGTGCACCGGCGCCGCCGCGTCCCACACTTGGCGTTGTCAATAATCGAGCGGAAATCGGCGCTGCCTCCCTCTGCGCTTCAACCCGATCCATCTAGGGTGTTGGGCGCATTAAGATATGCGGCCGTTTGATTGCGCGTTGCACTCGCTAAAAGTGTCCTGGCTTACCGTCGCACCAATTATCGCTCAGACACCAAAACGGGCTAAACGAGAATGTTTCGTATCGCCCACTTCTACCGCTCGCGCTCTTGTGCTTCCCGTACCGGCGCACTGGCCCAGTCTCCGTTCTATGACTGGTGATTGTCGTGCCACGCGGTCTCCACGGCGGCGGGCAAGGTGTTCAGTCGGCTGAGGAAGGTAACCACTTCCCAGGCGTCTTTATCCGAAAGCATCTCCTCGCGCCAGGCTCCCATGCCCGAATACCTAATACCGTGCCTCACAATCCAAAGCAGCTGCCAGTCCGGCTTTTGGGGCGGCGACTGGGCGAATTGCGGGACGCGCGGGTAGAAGCCTTGAGTTCCCCAACGACTCGGACGACCAGCGTCGCCGTGGCAACCCGAACAGTTGTTACGATAGAGCTTCATGCCAGCAAGCAACTCCGCGTCGCTGGACCCAATAGGGCTACGAAGTCGTTGTGCGCTGCGAGCCACTGAGGCATCAAGAGACATCCGGGCCAGCCTTACTTCCCATGCCGGAGGTTCTTCGGTCGCGCACACGGAAAAGAATCCCAGCCTCGCCGTTAGGAACGCCGCGAGAACGAGCCCTAGGAGTCCTACAACAATGTCCAAAAGGAATCTACGCATCCTGCCCTCCCGTCATAATGAATAAATTCCTTCCCTGTTAGCTGCATCTTGTCATCCGGCGGAGCGTCAGGGCAGAGTGTCGTCTATTCCCTATCGTATGAATAAGCAGGCGCCATCGGCCGACGCACCCGTACTGCCGACCGCCTGACCGCGGCGGGGAATTCCTTGCGCTGCTGGGTCCAATGGCTAAACTGGCGAACTTGGTTTCGGGCAAGGAGCATGACATGGCAGACATCCGTTCAGGTGACGTCGTTCAGCTGAAGAGCGGCGGTCCGAAGATGACCGTGGAAAAGGTTGGCCTACTCACGCATTTCACGGACGACGTGCAGCGCGCGTACTGCAGGTGGTTTATGACAGACGAGCCGAAGGAAGGAGCCTTTCCGATCCACATGCTGAAAGTTGCGGACAAGTGAGACGGTCAGTCGAACACGGGGGTTTCGCCGCGCGATTAAGACTCGGAAAACCGACACAGTTCGGCGGGATCAGAATCTAAAAAAATAGGGAATTGCCAAAAGCGCAATACCTATGCCGACCAGCAAAAATGCATTCGAAACAAAATACGGGAAAATCATGAGAGCCACCCCGCAGACTAGGGGAATCACGGCCCTCTGTCTTTTCCCATAGACAAAAAAGCCAATCCCGATCGAGCCGAAGAGCAGGCCCCAAAGAAGCAACGTTGTATCCAAATAGAGCCTCCTATGCCCAGGCTCCGGCAGCGCCGATTGACCGATAGACCAGAACTGCAAACCAAACTCCCGTGACCCGCTCGGAACGGCCGGGAATCACCGTGTATTCATAGTCGCCGCGCCGCCAGCCTCGCAATGGCGACTTCACGCCAAGCCCTTAAGACCGAGTTTACGCATGAGCGTCTGTGCATCGCGCGGTGCTCGCAGCTTGACGTCAGTATTGTCGAAGAAGCAATACACATCACGCGACTTTGCCTTTGGCGCTCTTTTATTCGCTAACCTTTTTGCATCGGGTGGCTCGGCACCGCGATGCCACACCCCGATTCGGCGCGCCCAGCGCGCCAGAGCCTTGTCTTGATAGCCGCTGCGATATAGCTCCTTGTCACCGTGCAGACGCATATAGACAAAATCTGCTGTGATGTCGTGCATCATCGGCCAGCGGCGCGCCGTTTCAGCTATCACCAGAGCCACGTTGTGATCACGCAAGAGCTCAATGAACGATTTCTCAAGAAAGCTCTCATGGCGGATCTCGATCGCGTGACGCAGCGGATGCTTGCCCCCCGTGACCAGGCATGTACGGCCCTTCATCCACGTGGATCGCTTGCGCGCGATAGTACGCGCAGCTTCGGTGTCTTGCGGCAGGAGGTCAAGGAACGACTTCATCCGCATCTGATCATATTTGAAGTTCGGCGGGAACTGCCAAAGAATAGGACCGAGCTTGTCGCGTAGGTTGAAAATGCCAGACGCCAGGAAATTCGCGAGCGGCTCTGCCACTTCGCGTAGGCGTCGCATGTGTGTGATGTAGCGCGGCCCTTTGACGGTAAAGACGAAACCGTCCGGCGAGTCCGCATACCATTGCGCGTAACTCTCGGGCCGCTGCAGGGAATAAAACGATCCATTGATTTCAATCGTGGACACCGCTCGCGAGGCATAATGCAGCTCCTCGCGCTGCGGCAGATCTTGCGGGTAGAAAACGCCGCGCCACGGCGGGTAACGCCAGCCAGAGATTCCTATGCGGATGGTAGCCATAGCCGAGTCGCCAGCATGGATCGATCCCGCCCATTAAACCAAGTGGTTGACCTTCTGTGGACGGCGACATAGGCTCAATGTCATGATCGAAGAACGCCCTGCCGCACTCGACAGCGTCTTTCACGCGCTCTCAGACCGGACCCGCAGGGCGATGCTGCGCAGCCTCGCAACCGGCGAGCACAATATCGGCGCGCTGGCAGCGCCGCACCGCATGTCCTTCGCCGCCGCGTCAAAGCACGTGAAGGTGTTGGAGAAAGCGGGTCTCGTGCGCCGGCGCGTCGAGGGCCGCGCTCATGTGTGCCGGCTCGAACCCGCGCTGCTTGGCACGGCCGACGAATGGCTGCGCTTTTACGAGCGCTTCTGGACGCAGCGGCTCGAGCTGCTGGATCATATGCTGCGAGCTGAAGAACGCGCAGCGGCCGCCCGGCCCAAACGGGGCCGCATCAAACGCTGACATCGCTATCGCGACGCGACGCTGAGTACGACAATTCTGGCGGCGGCGTTCTCAGTCGGCCGGACGGGGAGGTCATCCCGGTCGCGACCGCATTGGCGAGCGCCGCTTAATGCGCGGTTGTAGCTTGGCCAATCCGCGTCGGATGCCCACGCGGCCGATCCAGCACCGGGCAGCTCATTGCCAGAATCCCGATTCCTCGACACCTCATCGAAGCAACCCCCCAGCCATTGGCCGCAGATGAAGACCAAGCAAGAATCCGACTCGGCCAACGCGATTGCATTACCATCGCACGTTCGCGCTATCCACAAGGAACGTCGCGATGCTGATTCTGATCGCAGGTTTGGTGCTTTTCCTGGGGGCGCACTCCGTTGCCATCATCGCGCCCTATTGGCGCGACCGCATGGCGCTCCTCATGGGCCAGATCCAGTGGAAAGGCCTGTACGCGGTGATCTCCATCGTTGGCTTCGCGGCCATCATCTGGGGTTACGCTCTCGCCCGGCAGTCACCGGCGGTGCTGTACACGCCGCCGTTTTGGCTGCGCTACGCGACCTTCGTGCTCATGGTGCCGGTCTTCCCGCTCGCGCTCGCCGCCTATCTTCCCGGCAAGATCAAGACCGCGACCCGCCACCCGCTCCTCGCAGCGACCAAGTGCTGGGCGACCGCTCATCTTCTATCGAACGGATCGCTGCCCGCGGTCCTGCTCTTTGGATCCTTCCTCGCCTGGGCAGTGGTCGACCGGATTTCGCTGAAGCGCCGGGTGCAGGCGCCCATCCAGACTCTCCCGGCTTCATCGTTCAACGATGCCATCGCGGTGATCGCCGGTCTTGCGCTCTATGTCCTCTTTGTCTGGCGGCTGCATCTGTGGCTCATCGGCGTGCAGCCGCTGGTATGAGGCAACGCTAGGTGCGCCGAGCCAACTCCGCGGCCAGCGCATCAAGGATCGCCAGCCAGCCGCTTTCTGCTCGATCCGCATATTCGGGGAGCACGCCCTGATGCACGAGGGTGAGGTCGCATCCCTTGCCCGCCGGCACTATGTCGATCGCGACGTGCGTGTGGATAGGCGAGTATTTCGGCACGAGGAACCGGAACACCAGGCGCTTGGGCCGATCGAGCTCGAGGTATTCGCCGGTATGTTCGACATCCTCGCCGTCACGCCGATCGACTATCAAGAAGCCGCCGCCGACGCGCGCATCGATCTCCACTCGCACTATCTGACTCGTGGGAGTCGTAAATAGCCATCGGCCGGCCTTCAGCGGATCGAGCCACGCATCGAAGACGTGCTCGGCCGAAAACTCGAAGTGCCGGACAACGCGCACGGTCGCAGGATTTTCATTCGGCATGGCGCCTCTTCCTTGATTCCCTGACGGTGACATTATTAAACCATATGGTTTAATAATAGCATTCCGGAATGAACCGGTCCACCTCGTGCCTAGACGAGGCGCCCGTCCTGCGCCCCCGCGCACGCAACCTTCAGGCATAAAACTTGCCCCTTCGAAGCTCCTCCGAGATCGATCACCGTGATGCAGCCATCCTTGAACAAGCCCTTGCCGATCGCGCTGCTGGCGACCGTCTTCGCATGGGCTTGCTCTGCGTGCCATGACGTCGCACACCTGCCCGCCACGGCGGGTTTCGGGCCTAATCCCACCCTGCCGACGCCGGATCCGCCCCTCATCCCGACGCTGAACATTGCGCCGGCGAAGGGCTGGCCCGACGCCGCAACGCCCATCGCCGCACCGGGGACCACCGTCCACGCCCTCGCCCAGGGGCTCGATCATCCGCGCTGGCTCTATGTGCTGCCGAACGGCGATGTGCTGGTCGCTGAGACTGAGGCGCCGTACAAGCCCGACGACAGCAAGGGCGTCAAGGGCTGGATCACGAAGACGGTGATGAAGAAGGCAGGCGCGGCCGATCACAGCGCCAATCGCATCACGCTGCTGCGCGATGCCGATGGCCATGGCGTGGCGGTGACTCGCACGGTATTTCTGGAGGGGCTCAACTCGCCCTTCGGCATGACGCTCATCGGCAATCAGTTCTATGTGGCCGACACCGACGCCGTCCTGCGCTTCGACTACGTCGAGGGCGCAACGCACCTCGCCGGAAAAGGCACCAAGGTCGTCGACCTGCCGGCAGGCCGCATTAATCATCATTGGACGAAGAATCTGATCGCAACGGCCGACGGTACGCATCTGTATGTCACGGTCGGCTCGAACAGCAATGAAGGCGAGAACGGCATCGATGCGGAAGCCGACCGTGCCGCCGTGTGGGAGATCAATTTGGCGGATGGCAGCCATCGCATCTTCGCCTCCGGGCTGCGCAACCCGAATGGACTTGCCTGGGAGCCACGCACCGGCGCCCTTTGGACCACAGTCAATGAGCGCGACGAACTGGGCAGCGATCTCGTTCCGGATTACATGACAGCTCTCAAGGACGGCGCTTTTTACGGCTGGCCCTATAGTTACTACGGCCAGCACGTCGACACGCGCATCAAACCGCAACGGCCCGACCTCGTGGCGCACGCCACTACACCCGACTACGCGCTCGGATCGCACACGGCGTCCCTGGGCCTTGCGTATTTGGACTCGAGCCCGCTCTTGCCGATGTATCACGACGGTATGTTCATAGGTCAGCACGGCTCGTGGAACAGGCGCCCGCGCAGCGGCTACAAGGTCATCTTTGTACCCTTCGCCGATGGCAGGCCGCGGGGACCGCCCGTCGATGTACTGACAGGTTTCCTAAGTCCGCAAGGCGGTGCATACGGCCGGCCGGCAGGCGTTGCGCTTGGCAAGGACGGCGCACTCCTGGTCGCCGATGATGTGGGCAACGCAGTTTGGCGGGTCACTGCCGCAAGCATTGAACCCGCCGCACAGTAAGGCGATCGTTGCCGGCAAGCGCCCGAGCTGCTGCTTGCTCAACGGCTGCGGCTGTCCTGCAGACCTTCGGCCAGCGCACGAAGGAGCACGGTCATTGCGAGGAGCCGTATCGCACGTGAATCGGCTATCGTTGCCGCCTGCAAGGCGGCGTACGGAAGGCAAGACGATGAAGCTCTTCTCTGGCACTCTTCTCGATGAACTCTCCGCCAAGGCGACCGCAAGCCCGCGGGGGCGCGCAAATCACAACGTCCACGTCTCGGCGGACGATCCGGTGCAACGCTTCTTTGTCGTCGCAAACCGGCAGTCCTACTTCCGCCCCCACCGCCATCGCACGAAATCGGAGCTCGCGCTCGTCGTGCGCGGCGGCTTTGACGTCCTGACTTTCGATGAATCCGGATGCGTGCTCGCACGTTACGTCGTTAACGCAGGGGGCGAGCACCTGGGTTACGAGACTCCGCGCGCCACCTGGCATACGCTCATCGCGCACGCCGACGGCTCTACCTTTCTCGAAATCAAGGAAGGACCGTACGATCAGGCGACCGCAGCGGAATTTGCGCCCTGGGCACCCGCGGAGGGCGATGCGCGCGTGCCTCAATTCCTGGAATGGCTGCGCGTCGCCCAGCCCGGGGACAGAGCGCGCGCCTAGTCCTCGTCGCGATCCGCGAATGCCACATGCTCGGCCCCCTTGCGGTGCCGCTCCGGTACCAGGGTCTCGACGGTCATTTTTTTCTTCTGGCGCATGAGGTCCAACTTGACCTTCTCGCCCGGCTGATAGGAGGCGAGGATGCGCGTGGCGTGAGAACCGCTCGTCGGCTCGCGCCCATCAATCGAGAGGATCACGTCTCCGTCCTGCAGATTGAACGCAGCATTCTTTGGCGCGCGCAGGACGAGAACGCCCTTGTCGGTGCCAAAGTACGTTCCCAGTTGCGGCGTGAGTGTTGCAAGCTCCATTCCCGCTACCGAGCCGTGTCCGCCGCCCATGAAGCCTTCAAATCCGTCGAAGGATATTTCCGGATGCTCAGGCATGCCGGGTATGCCCCAGGCATTCTCGACTGGCCGCGCGGTCACCTCGAAATCAAGCGGTTTGCCCGCACGCAGTACATGGATTTTGACCTTGCTGTTCGGCTCGACTCGACGCATGAGATGTGCAATATCGGCCGATGCGTGTTCTGTTTTCACATCCGTGCCGTTCACCGAAACGATCACATCGCCTGCACGAATGCCGGCTTCGGCCGCGGGCCCGCCGGGGCTCACATCGCGCACGTGTGCACCGTCCCTGGCTTGGTTTGAATCCAGCTGCACGCCGATGATCGCGTGATTCGGGCCCTCGCCCATCACCATCAGGCTATCAACAAGCGGCTTGCCAAGCTGCGTCGACAGCTCCGCGACCTCATGCGCGGCGTCTTCGAGCTTCTGCCGCGCGTCTCTGAGCTGCTTCTCAATGTCATCCTGCGAGTGGTCATCGGCGCGCACCGCGCCTGACACCAAGGTCGCGGCAACGAATAGCGTCGCCCAGTATTTTGCATGCATCACGGATCACCTCATGAAATCAATGTGTGCCATCAGGGCAGATCGGCGGCCAGAGTTTCCGCGTAGCGCACCTGTGCGAGAGAGTTGACGAGCCGGTCGCGTTCGTACTGCAGCGCGCGCGCCCGGTCCGCCTCGCCGCCCTTGGCACGCATCGAGGTAAGCGTATCATCGGCCCAGGCAATGCGATCCTCGAGATTGGTGACCGCGGCGCGCGTGCTGACGCGCACGATCACAGGCTCCGCCGGCTGGGATGCGAGCCAGCGCTCCGAGGCGACCGAGCGCAGCGCCGCCTCATCCCAGGCGATGGGCACTACGGGCCGGTGCGCCATAGGCGACGCCGCTGTCGGCAACCGCTGCGCCATCGGAGCCTGCATCGGCGGCAGGTACCTCCATAGAGCAACCGCGCCGATCATCACGACGGCAACTCCGGCGACGAGCGCGAACTGGCGCCGCTGCGCGGAGCGTGCGCGCGCGCGCCGCAACAGCTGGCGCCGCTTGAACTCTTTCCAGTGCATGGGTGGTTCGCTCTCGCTCGGCAGGTGGCGCAGCATCTGCACAATCTCAGGCACGCTGTGTGAGTCCTCTAGATCGAAGTGCATGCAGGCGGCTCCACGGCAGGCTCGAACCAGGCGCGCAGTCGATGATGCGCGCGCGCGAGCTGCGATTTCGAAAAGCTGGCCGTGCGCCCGAAGGCGCGGCCAATCTCATCGTGCGAATAGCCTTCGACTTCGAAGAGCCATACGACCGCGCGCGCGGTGGGCGACAGGCTGGCAAGCGCATGTTCGACGTCCAGGCACTCCGCCACAGGCGCCGGCTGCGATGGATGATAGAACTCCATGTTCGCCGTGCCCTCCTCTGGAGTTACGTCCAATTGCAGGCGCGCCCGGTGCCAGGGCGAGCGCAGATACATGAGGCACTTGGAGATGGCGATCTGCCGTAGCCACGCCCCGATCGGCGCTTCGGCGCGAAAGGAAGGCAGACGCTCATAGAAAGTCATCATCGTGTCCTGAAATACATCCTCGGCCTGCGCTCCGCCGCCGAGCAGGCGCCGGATGAGCGCGAAAGTCGCCGGTGCCACCGCGGCATAAATCTTCGACTCGGCATGCTCGTCGCCGCGGCACGCCTGCGCCAGCAGATCCACCGCAACCCCTATTTGAACGAGCTTAGCCACCGTAGATATAGATGCGCGATCCGGCAAAAAGGTCGCACGGCCTGCGCACAGCGCTGTCAGCCGGGGTGCGCCTCGTGCGTTGAATGGGTATGGAAAACGTGGAGAACCCTGTTATGAAAGCACTCACTAAGCTCTTGATTTTAGCGGCCTTTGGCACAGCGCTGAGCGGCTGTGTCGTCACCCCCGCCGGCCGTGCCTACGTGGCTGTCCCGGCGCCGGTCGTGGTCGTGCGCCCTTATGGCTATTACGGGTATTACGGCCCGCGCTAAGCGCTTTTCTTGAAGCACTTACTCCAGGTCCGGATACGGGCCCCTGCCACCCTCGGCGATGAAGCGATCGACGCGTGTCGTGAGGACCGGCAGGGGCACCGACCCCATCTCCAGCACCGTGTCATGAAAGGCACGGATGTTGAACCGCGTGCCTAACTGATCTTCCGCCTTCGCGCGCGCCTTCACGATCGCCATTTCGCCCAGGTAATAGGACAGCGCCTGCGCGGGCCAGGCGATATAGCGATCCACCTCGGTTTCAATCTCGTGCTCCGGAAGCGCCGTGTAGTCACGCAGGTACGCAATTGCACGCTCGCGGCTCCAGCCCTGGGAATGAATGCCGGTATCAATGACGAGACGCGCCGCGCGCCAGATCTGGTAGCCCAGCATGCCGAAGCGATCATAGGGCGTTTTGTACATGCCCATCTCGAGCCCCAGCTTCTCGCAGTAGAGCGCCCAGCCCTCGCCGTACGCGGAGATGTAGGTGTGCTGGCGGAACTCCGGCTGATCCTTGTGCTCAAGCGCAATCGGCATTTGAAAGGCGTGCCCCGGCGCGGACTCGTGCAGCGTGAGCGCGGTCAGGTTGTAGAGGGGGCGCGTGGACAGGGCATAGGTATTGACGAGATAGACTCCAGGTCCGCCGCGCCCTGCGGTGTAGAACGGGGCCATGTCCTCCGGCACGGGCTTGATGGCAAAGCGCGCCCGCGGCAGAAGTCCAAAATACTGCGCGGCCTTGCCATCGAACTCCTTGGCAATCATCGCCGCGTGCATGAGAAGCTCATCCGGCGTCTTGGCGTAGAACTGCGGATCCGTGCGCAGGAACTTCAGGAACGCGGGGAAATCGCCTTTGAAGCCCGTCTCCTTCATCACCGTCAGCATCTCGCCGTGCAGGCGCGCAACTTCCGCTTCCCCCAGTGCATGGATCGCCGCCGGATCCATATCGACAGTGGTGTACTCGCGAATCCGCGCGCGGTAGAACGCCTTGCCGTCAGGCATGTCCTGCGCGGCGAGCGTGGTGCGCAGGCGCGGCAGGTACTCGGTGCGCATGAATCTCAGGAGCTGCACGTATGCAGGCTGCACGACCTCGCGAATGGTCTTCACCGCGTCCGCACGCAGGCGCGCCTGCTCGGCCGGCGTGAATCCGGGCATGTCCTTGAAGGGCGTGTAGAAGAAGCTTCCCTCGGGAGTCGCCTCGATCACTGAAGTGATGGAGGCGTCACGTCCTGCCATGGTGATGCGCGGCGGGGTGAAACCGCGTGCGGCGCCCGCACGCATCTCATCCATCTGCTCATGGAAATACCGCGGCACATCGTTCAGCTGGCCGAGCCAGTTCCGGTAGTCGTCGGGCTTGCGAAAGTTGCGGCGTGCGGTGTATCCCAAGTCGGTCCAGAAGCTGGAATCCGAATTGGCCGGCATCTCGTAGGAGCGGAAGCGCTGATTCTCGGTCAGCACGTCAATCTGCGGCCGATAGACGTCGTAGTTCACCTGCTCCTTCGGTGAAAGCTCCGCGCGGTCGATGGCGCCGAGCCTCTTCTGCACATCTTCCCAGTAATGCAGGCGCATCTCCTGCGCGGCAGGATCCACTTTGGGCAGGTGATCCTCGATGGGCCTCTGGCTGTCCTCGCCGTCGGCGAGCTGCTGCTCGCGCCATTTCCATTCCGCGGTATAGATGGCGCGCAGGCGCGCGTCGGCGTCGTGCGGCGGCGCGCCCAAGGCAGGACTCGTCATAACGAGCGCGACGAGCGCAATCTTGACGGCGCGAAGTCTTGTTGCATGCATGGAGGCCTGATCAGTTGAGAGTGTGGGGCAAGCTTTGCAGGGATAGAGCCATCGTGCAAGATGCGTTCTGCGGCGTTACGAGTTCTGCCGGCCCATCCACTCGGGCTTTATTTCGGGTGTAATCCACGGCGCTGGCAGGCCGTGGCCGCGTCGCGGTATCGTTGACTCCACAACAGCGTGAGGGCTACGACAGTTGCTGCGAATGGCCTTGTCAATCCGTGGCCTCGCTTGGACTTCCGTCCTCGGAACCGTCCTCCTCTTTGTCTGTATCCTGCCAAAGGCAATGAGCCAGGAAGGCAATGCCTCGTCGGCGGCTATCCGAACTGCGGGCATGGGTGGCGAATCCCGGGCTGAACTCCATTGGGTTCCCGTGACTGATGCAAAAGGACAGGCCTTGCAACTACGGGCGCGCGTCTGCCGTCCTGCGAGTGACGTTCCCGCGCGCTTAGTCGTCATCAACCACGGCTCTCCGCCCAACGCCGCAGCCCGTCCGACAATGCAGCTCGGCCGCTGCGACGCGGAGGCACCCCAGTGGTTCCTGAGGCGTGGCTACGTCGTCGTGTTCGCGCTTCGCCGTGGCTACGGTGAGACGGGCGGCGACTGGGCCGAGAGCTTCGGCGGCTGCGCGCGCGCCGAATATGTCCGCGCTGGCATGGAGACGGCGCGAGACATCGACGCAGTAGTTACCTATGCGACCGCCTTGCCATTCGTACTCCATGACCGTGCCGTAATAGTGGGGCAGTCGGCGGGGGGCTGGGGCGCGATCGCTTATGACTCGTTGCCCCATCCCAGGGTCGCAGCTTTTGTCGTCATGGCTGGCGGACGAGGCGGACACCAGAACGACCGGAAGAATGAGAACTGTCATCCGGAGCGGCTCGTGGAAGGCGCCGGTTTCTTCGGCAAGTCGGCTGCCACGCCGATGCTTTGGATTTATGCCGCAAATGACAGCTACTTTGCTCCGTCCATAGCCCGCGGCATGTGGCAAGCTTTCACAGCGGCGGGTAGCAAGGCCGATCTGAAAGAGCCGGGGCCTTATAACGACGACGGGCACCATCTCTTCTTTGGACCGGGAGGTTCCACAGTGTGGGGCCCGCTTGTCGAGCACTATCTTGCCGAGCGCCTGACGGGCGCAAACTGATCCGCCGGCGGCGCTTGTCGAGTAAATGTTAAGTTCACCCGTTACTCGCGGTATATGGAGCGCACTTCAATGTTCATAACCCGGTCCGCAGGTCACTCGAGCAGGTCTTCGCTTTCCACCCAGAGGTGCCCATGCAACTTCGACCGTTAGGGCGTTCGAGTTTACGGGTCGCGCCGCTATGTCTCGGCGGCAATGTATTTGGCTGGACCGCAAACGAAGCGGCTTCCTTTAGAGTCCTGGATGCGGCTGTCGACGCCGGGCTCAACTTCATCGATACCGCAGATGTCTATTCCACGTGGCTTCCGGGCCATCACGGGGGTGAATCGGAAACGATCATCGGCAACTGGCTGCAGCGTAGTGCACGGCGTAAAGATGTGGTGATCGCGACGAAGGTCGGCATGGAGATGGCGCCCGATCGAAAAGGGCTCTCCGCCGCCCATATCGCGCGCTCTGTCGAGGAGTCCTTGAGTAGGCTGCAGACCGATAATATCGACCTGTATTTTGCCCATTGCGACGATGAAAGCGTTCCATTCGAAGAATCGCTTGGCGCGTTGCAGAATCTGATCAAGCAGGGGAAGGTGCGCGCAATCGGCGCATCGAACTTCACGGCGGCGCGCTTCGCCGAGGCGCTCGAAACCAGCCGCAAACATGGCCTGCCGCGTTTCGAAGTGCTGCAGCCGCTATATAACCTCTATGCGCGCGCTGACTACGAAACCGCTCTCGAACCGCTGTGCCGACAGCAGCAGATCGGCGTCGTTACCTACTTTGCGCTCGCCTCCGGCTTTCTCAGCGGAAAATATCGCAAGCCGGAAGATGCGGCAAAAAGCGCACGCGGCAGCGGTGTAGTCGCAAAATATCTCAACGAGCGCGGCTTGCGGATTCTCGCGGCGCTCGATGCCGTCGCGCGACGCTACAATGCATCGCCCGCAAGCGTAGCGCTTGCCTGGCAGATTGCGCGTCCCAGCATAACCGCTCCGATCGCGAGCGCAACGACAGTCGATCAGGTAGTGGAATTGGTCGCCGCCACCAAAATGACTTTGGATAAGGCGGCTATCGAGCAATTGAATGCCGCTAGCACCTGAGAATCCACGGGCGCCGGCAGCAGCGTATTTGATGCGTCTTATGCCCGCGATCGCGCAACTCGCTATCGATGTCAATCTTGGTAAACACTACTTGTAAACTGCTACAACTGATAGCAGCTCATTGCGACGCTGTATGATCGGCGGGAAGAAGAAAAGGTTCGCTTGGCGGAGCGTATATTGATTTAGATGGTTTCGCGCCGATCGCGGGAGCATGAGAGATGAGTATGGATGAGCAAGAATACTGGTTCCGCGCACGGCGCTATGGCTGGGGATGGGGGCTGCCGATTACGTGGCAGGGCTGGGCCGTACTCGGCTTATGGTTTGCTGCACTGATACTGGGGAGACGCTATCTGGTTCCTCATAACATGTTCGCCCACTTGGCCTTCGCGTTCGCGATGGTATTTTTACTCCTGAGCATTTGCTACAAGAAAGGCGCCCCGCCGGGATGGCGCTTCGGCCACCGCGACTGAAGCCCTCGCCGTGGTCCCAATAACCTAGCGCTCAAGGGGAATCGCGGAGCTGTGCGGCGACGGCGCCGTCAGTCAAAATAAGCGGGCAGAAATGGTTGCAGCGTATGCTCGAACATCTTCTGAACTTGGTCGTGCGTAATTCGGCCACCCGACAACTCCGGCAGGCAATCCCGGGCGAAAAAGCCAACCTCCGTGGTCTCTACGCTTGGGCGCGGCGCGCCCCCCGTCAGCTCGCAGATAAAGAACATTTTGTAAATGGAGGCCGGATGGCGCGGGCGGTGTCCCTGCTTGCTGTAATCCCAAACCGCAGCGAGCTTGAGGACCCTGCTCTCGAAGCCTGATTCCTCAGCGATTTCACGAACGACACATTCGGCGGCAGACTGGTTCACATCTGCCCAGCCGCCCGGCAGAGTCCACCGGCCATCTGCGGCTTCTTTAACCATCAAAACCTTGCCATCGACGAAGGCGGCGCCGCGAACATCCACCTTCGGCGTGGGATATCCGACTTCCCGGGTAAATAAATCGAGAATCTTTTCGGAATTTGTCCCAGAACCTTGATTCATCATCATCGCTGCAAGTTCTCGAATTCTCCGATAGCGCTGCTGATCGAACGAATCCTTGCTGAATGTGAGGCCCGCCTGCGAGATTGCTTGCAGTTCTCGAGAGATCGTTAACCAAAAGGGCTCATCCATACACTCGTCCGTTACGGAACGTTACGCCCATTATCCATTGCCATCAATGTGTGGCATGCACCCAGATCACGCACGGTCTCGGCGTCGAATCCAGCGCACCCACGAGCGCATCTCTCAACTATCGACCCAACTTCATCAGTAGCGGACCTAACGAAATGCTCGCGCCGAAGCGGCCGCTCGCGGCTTCCGGTAGACTAATTTAAGCTTTCGATGCTCGGGACGCCCGCAGGCGACGTAGAGCAGCCATCGATCGCAACAACTACCCATAATAGTGATTATCGGGTTAGTGTCATTCATTCCTGGAGAGTCGTATGGCTCGTTGCGGTCCTGGGTTTGTCGTGTTGTATCGATGGCGATTGCATCCCGGCACGGAGGAGACCTTTATTCATGCTTGGTCACGCATCTCCGAGCTCATGTTCAAGGAGAGGGGATCCCTTGGCTCGCGCCTGCATCGAGGCAGCGACGGCGTGTGGTATAGCTATGCACAGTGGCCGAGTGCCGAAGCGAGAGACCACGCACTTGCGGGGCCGCCCGCTGATGTGCAGTCCGGTGACCAAATGGCTGCTGCCGTCGCCGAAAAACTTCCAGAGATAGTTCTCGAAGCCGTGGCGGACTACTTGGTTTGCGCCAAATAACAAGCTGAGGATAAAAGAGACAATGATCACAGCACTTGATGCGCTCGAACGCTTGCGCGAGGGCAATCGTCGATTCCTATCTGATGACCGGGCCCGCGACGCAATAACGAACCAGGCACGCCGCCAAGCGCTGGCAGCAGGCCAGGAGCCATTCGCCATTATTCTCGGATGTTCCGATTCGCGAGTGCCGGCGGAGATCGTCTTCGATCAGGGCCTTGGTGACCTCTTTGTCATCCGTATTGCTGGCAACATCGTCGCTCCTTCTCAAATTGCTAGCGTCGAGTTCGCTGCGGAACGCTCGGGTACACGACT
>Ga0302177_10001030_pt1 | contig 20176 bp, 10 predicted proteins | sample I_Palsa_E1_2_FD_198780 | JGI IMG/M metagenome (GOLD analysis project Ga0302177, IMG submission 198780) | Peat permafrost microbial communities from Stordalen Mire near Abisko, Sweden - I_Palsa_E1_2 | ecosystem: Environmental > Terrestrial > Soil > Palsa > Peat permafrost | place: Sweden... | reverse complement strand
CTCCGCGGTGTCCGTACGGCAACTTGTACGTTTGCGCGCCGAGCGCGAGCGCAAGGAGCTGGTGCCCCAGACACACTCCGAAGACCGGTGTCTTGCCGATCAGTTCGCGCAGCACGTCGACGGTGCCGGCGAGATCGCGGGGGTCGCCCGGCCCCGGTGAGACGATCACCGCGTCGGGCTGCTGCGCCAAGATCTCGCTGCTCGAAGCTCCGTACGGCAGCACGGTGACGCGCGCGCCGAGGGCGCACAGATCGCGCACGATCGCCTTCTTGACGCCGCAGTCGACGAGCACGACGTGCGTGCGCCCGTCGCCGAGCGTCTCGCCCGGGACGTACGCATCCGCGACGGATGCGACCAGCCCGCGCGTCGTCGCGTTGCGAGCGTAGGCGGCGAGATCGGCCTCGACCCGCGCGATGGCGTCGTCGCCGACCGCCAGCGCCGCCGCAATCGTTCCGTGCTCGCGCAGCGCGATCGTCAGCGCGCGGGTATCGATGCCGAGCAGCGTCGGGACACGCTGCGCATCGAGCCAGTCGCCGAGGCTTCCGACCGACGCGTAGTGCGAGGGATGGCGCGCCAGCCGTTTGATGACCGCGCCCGCGGCGCACGCGTGCGGATGCTGTGAGACGGTCCCGCTGATGCCGTAGTTTCCGATCAGCGGATAGGTGAACGTCAGAATTTGGCCGGCATACGATGGGTCGGTCAGCGCTTCTTCGTAGCCAGTCATCCCGGTATAGAACACCGCCTCACCGAGGGCGATCCCGGTCGTTGCCAGACCGGCGCCGTCGAAGCGTGTGCCGTCGGCCAGCAGCAGCGTGGCTGCGTTCACGCCGGAACTTCGTCGCGCGGAAGCACTCGGCCGTGTTCGAAGACGACGGCGCCTTCGACGATCGTCGCGACCGCGCGTCGCGGCAGCGTCATGCCGTCGAACGGCGTGTTCTTGCCCTTCGAACGGAACAGCCGCGCGTCGACGGTCCACGTCCGGTCCGCGAAGACGGTCACATCGGCGCAGCTGCCGACGGCGAGGGTGCCGCCGGGGACGCCGAGGATCCGCGCCGGATTCGTCGAGAGCATTGCCACGAACCGTGCCGGGGGCAACTCCGGAAAGGCGAGCGCGTAGGCGCCGACGGCGATCTCGAGTCCGCTGAAGCCGACCGGGGCCGCGGAGAGCAGCTGCGCCTTTTCGTCCGACCCGTGCGGCGCGTGATCGGTCGCAAAGACATCGATCGTACCGTCGAGCACGCCGGCCCGCAGCGCATCCCGGTCGTGCGCGCCGCGCAGCGGCGGGTTCACCTTCGAGTCGGCGCGATAGTCGTCGAAACGGTCGTCGAGAAAGACGACGTGGTGCGGCGTCACTTCGCAGGTCACCGGGACGCCGCGTCCGCGCGACCACCGGATGAGGTCGAGCGCCGTCCCCGTCGACACGTGCGCGATGTGCCACGCTTTGCGCGTGTCGCCGGCGACGAGCAGGTCGCGCGCGACGATGACGTCTTCGGCCAGGTCCGGTGCGCCGTCGAGCCCCAATCGCATCGACGCGGGCCCCTCGTTCATCACGGCGTCGCCTTTGAGGTCCGGGTCCTCGCAATGCGAGATGAACGGCTGCGGGAGATCCGACGCATAACGCGCGGCGTTGCGGAGCACGCGGGCATCGCGGACCGTCGACCCGTCGTCGCTGAAGGCGACGCAGCCGGCGTCGGCCAGGAGATGGTAGGGTGCCAGCTCGCGTCCGGCCCGGGCTTTGGTGAGGGCACCGATCGGATAGACGCGCGCCAGGCCGGCGATCTCCGCGCGCCGCACCACTTCCGAGACGATCGCAGCTGAATCGAGCGCTGGTTCGGTGTTCGGCATGCATGCCACGGCCGCGAAGCCGCCGGCGACTGCGGCGGCCGTTCCGGTGGCGATCGTCTCCTTGTGCGTCTGACCCGGCTCCCGCAAGTGGACGTGCATGTCGATGAAGCCCGGCGCAACGATCGCGTTGGTGGCGTCGACGACGCGCGCGTCGGCGGCGTCGAGGTGCTCGCCGATCGCGATAACGAAACCATTCTCGATCAGGACATCGCGTTGGGCGTCGATGCCCAACGACGGATCGACGAGCCGCCCGGCGCGCACGAGCGTCTTCATGCCGGGATCGGCGCCCCGTTGACGAGCAGATCGAGCACGGCCATGCGGACGAACACGCCGTTGTGCACTTGCGCGACGTAACGCGAGCGCGGATCGTCGAGCACGTCGTCGGTGAGCTCGACGCCGCGATTGTACGGGCCGGGATGCAGGATGATCGCGTCGTTGCGCAGCGAGCGCAGACGGCTGCGGTTGAGCTGGTAGTGCTGCGTGTAGTCGTCGAGGGTCGGCAACAGGCCGCCGCTGATCCGCTCGCGCTGGATGCGCAGCATCATGACGGCATCGAGTCCGGGCAGCACCGCGTCGAGATCGCGCTCGATGCGCACCCCCTCTGCCGCGAACTCGTCCGGCAGCAGCGTCGCAGGCCCGACGAGGGTGACGTCGATGCCGAGCATGCGCATCCCGACGATGTTCGAGCGGGCCACACGCGAGTGCAGGATGTCGCCGACGATCGCAACGCGCAGGCCGTCGAAGCGGCCGAACTCCTGACGCAGTGTCATGAGGTCGAGAAGCGCTTGCGTCGGGTGAGCGTGCGTGCCGTCGCCCGCGTTGACGACGTGACCGTCGAACGTGTCCGCCAGACGGCGCGCAAAGCCGGATTCGTCGTGGCGGACGACGATGACGCGGACGCCGATCCCGCGCAGCGTCAGCGCCGTGTCGGCGATCGTCTCGCCTTTGCCCAGGCTCGACGCGCCGGGCGCGAACGAGATGATGTCGGCGCCGACGCGCTGCTCGGCGAGCGAAAACGACGTTGCGGTCCGGGTCGATGCTTCGAAGAAGAGGTTGAGCACCGGCACGCCGGCGAGCAGATCGCGCGGCGGCAAGGCATCCCGAAAGGCGACGGCGCGATCGAGGACGCCGACGAGTTCTTCCGGATCCAGGTCGTCGACGTCGAGCAGGCTACGGGGCGCCACGGTCCTCTTCGGACACGGTGACGGCGTCGGCTTCGGAACGCTGCGCCGCGAGCACCACGTCGATGTGCTCGCGCCGGCTCGTCGGGATCGCTTTGCCGACGTAGTCGCCCTGAATGGGAAGTTCGCGCAGCCCGCGGTCGATCAGCACGGCGAGGCGGATCGCCTTCGGACGGCCGAGATCGGTGACCGCGTCCAGCGCCGCGCGCACCGTGCGGCCGGTATAGAGCACGTCGTCGACCAGGACCACGGTCTGCTCGGTGATCGGGCTGCGGATCTCCGATTCCGGCAGTTCGCGCGCGACGTCGTCGTCACGGTAGAGGTTGACGTTGAGGAAACCAAGGTTCGGCGGTGTACCGCGAATCTCGGCGATCTTCGATGCCAGGCGCCGCGCGAGCGCTTCGCCGCCACGCCGGATCCCGATCAAGAGAAGGCTGTCCTGCACGTCTTGGGGCTCGACGATCTGGTGCGCCATACGCGCAATCGCCCGATCGATCTCATCGGGTGCCATCAGGACACGCTGCCACGCGACGGCCGTCTGCATCAAGCTAGGCTTCGGCGCCGCGGGCCCTCATGGCCTCCGCACTGCTTGCCTTCGTTGCGGACGCATACAGCACCGGGATGAGGATGAGTGTGAATGCGGTCGCGGTTAGCATCCCGCCGGCGACGGCGACGGCGAGGGGGCGTGCCATCTCGGACCCGGCGCCGATGCCGATCGCGAGCGGCAGGAGCGCGCCGAGCGCAGCAAACGTCGTCATCAAAATCGGCCGCAGGCGTTCGCGCGCCGCGCCTTCCAACGCTGCGTCCGTATCCAAGCCGTCGCGGCGCCGCCGGTTCGCGCCGTCGACCAGCAAGATGCCGTTCCGGACGACGAACCCGACGAGCAGCAGCATTCCCATGAACGAGGAGACGTTGAGCGGTGTCTTGGTGAGCAGCAGCGCGCACACCACCCCGATCGGCGACAACGGAATCGCTGCGAGGATAACGAGCGGTAGCCGGAACGAATCGAAGGCCAGCAGCAAAACGGCGAACACGAGCACGACCGCAGTGCCGAGAACGAACGCAAACTCGCGGAACGCGGCGCGCTGCGACGCGACGGCGCCGCCGATCTCAACGGAATACCCGCGCGGGAGATGGGCGACGTCGTAGCTTATTTGGTGCCGGATCCGCTCGATGACCGTCGAGAGCTCGGCGTCCTCGATGCCGGCGGTGACGCGCACGATGCGCGCCCCGTTCTCTTCGTCCACCTGCGTGACGAGCCGCGGAGGGCCGAGGACGGCGATGCGGTCGAGCGGTGTGCGGTCCGCCAGCCGTACGACGACCGGCACCCACACGTCCGCGATGCGAAGCTGCGTTGCGACGATACCGCCGTCGCGAGCGCGCAAGTCTCCGGCAAACGCGGCGCCGGCGACACCGCCCGGACGCGGCGCGGCGGTCACCGCGCGCGCTTCGTAGATGACGCCGTCGAAGGCATCGACGACGCCGCGCAAGTCGCTGATATGATCGGCGATACGTCCGGCGATCGCGTTCAGCACGCGCTGTTTCGGCCCGCGGACCGTGATCTGGATCGGTTCGGGTGCGCCTGAGAGGTCGTTGACTTGATCTTCGAGCAGCTGATGCAGTTCGAGCGCGATATACGGGTTCACGTTGTCGATGCCGCGCCGTAGCCGGTCGGCGATCACATCGAACGGCGGCGCGCCCGGTTTGAGCGTGACGCGAATCGTGCCGGCGTCGGGCGGTGTCGGAAGGTAGCCGTTGGTGTCCACGCCGGAAAGCCGCGCTTCGTGCGCCACGGCGGGATCGGCGAGGACGACGCGCTCGATGTTCGTCGCCAGCGCATCGGCAGCGTCGAGCGACATCCCGGCCGGCAGAGCGAACTTGATCTCGAACTGGCCTTCGTCGACCTGCGGAAGAAAATCCGTCGGTACCCGCACGAGCAAAACGATCGTGAGCGCCAGTATCCCGCACGCCGTGAGCACGACGAGGCCGGAGCGCCGGAGCGACCAGCGCAGCAGACGCACGTACACGTTGTCGAAGCCGAGCGCGCGTTCCGGCGCGGAGCTCTCGCCGCCGAACGCCTTCGCTAAGAATGGCGCGACGAACAGCGCCAATGCGGTCGAGATGACGAGCGCGAGGGCAAGCGTGATCGAGAGCGCGCGAAAGAAAAAGCCCGGAATTCCGGACAGGAAAGCGAGCGGGATAAACACGACCACGTTGGCGGCGGTCGCGGTGACGAGTGGACGTGCAATCCGCCGCACCGCGCGTTCGATCGCCGTGCCCTTGTCCGCGCCGGCACTCGCAGCGCTCTCGCGCGCGATCGCCTCGATCACGACGATCGCCTCATCGATGACGAGCCCGATCGCGATCGCGAGTCCACCCAGCGTCATGAGGTTGAGCGACAAGCCGCCGCCGGCGAGCGCGAGTACCGTCAGCGCGACCGCGAGCGGGAGGATCACCGCCGCGACCAGCGTGAGGGCGCGATTTCGCAGGAAGAGGTAGATGACGCCGAGCGCGATCAGCGCACCGATAGCCATCTCATCGCGAAGACCGGTTTGCGACGCGACGATCAGCCGCGTCTGATCCCAGGCCGGCGTGACCTCCGTATCGGGGGGCAGCACGCGCAGCAGCTGCGCAAGCCGCTGGTCGACCTCGCGCGTGAGCTTCACCGCATCGGCTGAGAGATCGGGATAGGCGTTGAGAATCACGGCGTGCGTCGCATCGAAGGATGCCTGCTCGTCGGTCGGCTCCTCGGCGACGCGCAGCTGACCGAGCGTCGAGAGCGCGACGTTTCCCGGGCCGCGCCGGTTGGGAATCGCGAGCGCGCCGAGCGAGCCGGCATCTTGCGGCAGTTCGGCCGGGACGACGAGCAGCCGCTCTTGGCCGCGCACGATGGTGCCGGCAGTCTGCGGTTCGTTGGCTGCGGCGACGACGCTCGCGATCTCGGTCGGATTCGAGCCGATCGCGCGAAGTTTTTTGGGGTCGAGGTCGACGTCGAAAGCGACCCGCGGGCCGCCGAACAGGGAAACCCGCGCGAGTCCGGGTGTGCCGGTGAAAACCGGCAGCAGCGCAGCTTCGACCAGCTTCCGCAGTTCCGCCTGGCTCGTTGAGCGGCCATGGAGCGCGTAGCTGACCACCGGTTCCATATCCGGGCCCTCGATCAGCGCCGTCACGCGCTCGATGGGCAGCCGGCCGCGCGCCTCAGCGATCGTGGCCTGAACGTTGCGCAAGTCTTCGCGAACATCGCTGCGCGGTTCGAAGTCCAGTTCGATCTCGAGCTTACCCTGCGCCGCATAGGATCGCGTCGTGCGCACGCCGGGGATCGAGGCGAAGGCCGCTTCGAGCGGGTCGGCGACGCTCGTGCGAACGTGCTCGGGCATCAGGTCGCCCGCGTCAGCGAAGACCTCGACGCGGGCGAGAGAGATCGCCGGGAACACGCTCTGGGGCGCGGTCACGAAGCTCACGCATCCGAGCGCGAAGCCGCAGGCGATGGCGAAGAGAACGAACCGCGCCGGAAGCGACGGCAGCTTAGTGGGTGATCATCTGGTCGTTAAACGGCGTGACGACCTGATTCAGTTGACCGACCGGCGCACCGAGCGCATGGCCTGCGCCGATCGGCGCAACAATGAGAATGCCGTCGCCTTGCGTGGAGTTCGTGGAGCCCGTGGGGCCGACGTCGCCGTCGGAGTCGACGACCTCCACGAGGTACTTCCCGTCCGGTAGGACGCCGATCGTGGTGGCGGCTTCGACGGTGAAAGGACCGCCCGGCGTCGTCACCACCGGGGCGTAGAAACCGCCGCTTTGCACCAGCGTTCCGGTGTTGACACCGGTCAAGGTGACGATACCGGCGCCGGTCGATACGTACGCCGTGGTTCCGTCCGGTGTGATCGTCACGGCATACGAGATGTTCGCCCCCGTGAGCGTGACCGATAGCGGCGTCCGGTGCGTCGAAGGTTCGCGGCTTTGGCGCGAGCGCCTACGGTGCGTCACCGCCGGCAGGCGAATGTGAATCGCCGACACGGTGGTAGAATTCGGGAGCCCCGTCAACAGATTGGCCACCACATCGCCGGTGTTCGGGTCGTAACCCGTGACGACGGCGCGCGAAGAATCTGCGGGGCTGATCGCCATTTGGTCGCGGCCGTCTTCCAAGGGCGTGGGAATCGTGCTCGTCAGCGTCGTTTTCAGGGTGAAGGTGTAACTCGTCGTGCCCTGACCCGTCGAGCCGGTGTGCGGCGCGACGGCAGCGATGCTGAAGACGTCCAAACCGCTACTGCCGCGGGAGAGTAAGACTTTCCCGTCGGCGGAGAGGACGAGGCCGTCGCGATCGCTGGTCCCGCCGGCGTTATTGATCGTGTCCGCGACGACGGGCGAGCCGCTGAGAATGCCGGAGATGACGGCAAGCTGTGTCCCGTTGCCCGACGCAACGACTTCGTCGCCGCTCGGCAGGCTCGCGATCGAATCACCGTCAGCACCGTACGCGGTGATGTCGACGGTGGTGCCCGAGAGCACGAAATTGTGTTGCGGGATGCCGGAGAAGAAATGCACCAAGTTGCTGCCGTCGACGACCGCGCCGTGCGACGCGTCGGGCGTCAGGGCCTCGCCGTCGAGATCGTCCGCGTTGGGGATCGGGAAGTAGGTCGTCGTCGGGACCGGGAGCGCATTGCCCGATGGATCCTCGACCTGCACGAACTGCAACCCGCTGGCGAGCGGCGCTGTGCCGTCATCGGCGATCAGCGAAAAGCCAAGGTTGATTTGAGCGGTATTGGTGCCCGACGCGGGGACGTACACGAGGTAGGTTCCGGCGGCGGTGATGCCGGGCAACGAGAGGGTCGGCGGCGTCGATTGGAAGCTCCCGCCGGCTCCGACCAAAGCGGTCGCCACGTCGACCCACGTTCCGCTCTGGTTGATCGCGATGTTGAGCTGCGTGCCGCTCGGGATCGAGTTCGGAACGATCCCTGAGCCGCTCAGTCCAACGGTAACCGTCGGCGTAGCAGCACCGAACGTCGTGCACAAGGCCACGACGTACGTGTTGCCCGCGCCTTGCGTGAACTGCGGGAGCCGGACGCCGTTCTTGACGTGCCGGAAGTGCGCTACGGCAAGAGGTGCCGGGAGGTTCGTCGAGGCCAGATATCCGAGCGACACCGGCTCGGCCGTCGCAAACGTACCGGCCGAGAACGTTTCCGTGAACGTCCCGCTCGGGGCGAACGTGTTCGTCAGCGACCCGCCGCTTGCGCCGATCGAGGTCGTATTGCTCGTGCCGGTGCAGTTTGCCGCGGGGCCGGAACTCGGTGTCGCCGTCGGCGTGGGAGTCGGAGTCGGCGAGTGCGTCGGTGTCGGCGATGGGGACGGGGACGGGGTGACGCCGGACGGCAATGGCGAGGGCGTCGGCGTGGGATGGCGGGGGCTGACGTTCCCGCTGCCGCCCGACCCGCTGCATCCCGCGAGGATCGCGACCGCTAGGAGCGCCGCGCCCAGCCAAGCGAGCGGTCTTCGGGACGAATTCCGACCCGGCTGTCCGTGCTGCATGCTGCGCGACGCTCCAAGAACGCAAGCTTACCGGCGCACGTACCGCGCGTCAGGTACGAGGGCGATACAGGGGAGCGGTAAGCGGGTCCTGCGGATCAGCGCAGGATGGCGCAGGCCGTGGTTCCGATGCCGAGCAGGCGGCCTTCGCCGTCGCGCAGCTTCCCCTCGGCGATCGCGGTCGAGCGCCCGACGTGCAGCGCGATCCCCTCGCAGCGCACGGGGCCGGTCTCCTTCGTCATCCCGCGGATAAATCGCACCTGGATATCGGTCGTGGTATACGCGACCCCGGCCGGGAGCAGCGAATGGATCGCACAGCTCATCGCCGTGTCGAAGATCGCCAACGCAAATCCGCCATGAACGGTGCCGATCGGATTGTAGTGTTCTTCGCCGGGATAGCCCTCGACGACGACCTTGCCTTCTTCGACCGTCACGAGGTTGAAATTGATCAGCACCGAGATCGGCGGTCGCGGTACGGTTCCGTCGCGCACCGCCCGCAGCGCGTCGAGTCCGCTCGACGTTCGTACGAAGTCGATCGTTGGGGTGGGATCTTCCCAGCGAACGATTCGTTCGCGTACTGCTTCCATGGTTCGCTCAACCCGCCGTCGCGCTGCGACGTTGCCGCGGGGCGTGCCTGCGAAAACGTCAGGTCGGCATCGTGAACTGCGCGCCGGCGCGAATGCCCGTCGGCCAGCGCGAGGTCGTGGTCTTCAACCGTGTGTAGAAGCGCACGCCTTCCATCCCGTAGACGGCCATGTCGCCGAACAGCGAGCGTTTCCAGCCGCCGAAACTATGAAAGGCGACGGGGACGGGGATCGGGACGTTGATGCCGACCATCCCGGCCTGCACGTTCGCATCGAAATGACGCGCGGTGTCGCCGTCGCTGGTGAAGATCGACGCCCCGTTCCCAAACGTGTGCGCGTTGACGAGCTGCAGCGCTTCGTCGTACGTCGCGACGCGGACGATCGAGAGCACGGGGCCGAAGATCTCTTCGCGATACGCGCGCATCGAGGGCCGTACGCCGTCGAGCACCGTCGCCCCGAGAAAGAAGCCCTGCGACGGCAACGCTGCGCTGCGGCCGTCGACCGCGATCTCGGCGCCTTCTTCTGCTGCCGAATCGATGTAGCCCACGACGCGCGTCCGGTGCTCGGCCGTGACGAGCGGGCCCATCTCGACGCCATCCCCATCGCCGGGGCCGACGCGCAGCGCCGCGATCCGTTCGTGCAGCTTCGCGACGACCAGGTCGGCGGTGACATCGCCGACGATCGCCGCGACGGAGATCGCCATGCAGCGCTCGCCGGCGGAGCCGAATGCGGACCCCATCAACGCGTCGACAACCTGCGGGATGTCCGCGTCCGGCATGACGACGAGATGATTCTTGGCTCCGCCGAGCGCCTGAACGCGCTTTCCGCTCGCCGCGCCGCGTGCGTAGACGTGTTCCGCGACGGCCGTCGACCCGACGAAGCTGACCGCATCGATCCCCGGATGCTCGAGGATCGCGTCGACGGCGACACGATCTCCATTGATGACGTTGAACGCGCCGGCGGGCAGTCCGCATTCGACGAGAAGGCGTGCCAGTTCCAGCGCCGGCGAGGGATCTTTCTCGCTGGGTTTCATCACGAACGTGTTTCCGCAGGCGAGCGCGAGCGGGAACATCCACATCGGCACCATGGCGGGGAAGTTGAACGGCGAGATCCCCGCGCAGACGCCGAGCGGCTGACGCACGGCCTTCACGTCGATCCCGGCCGCGACGTTTGCGCTGAAGTCGCCGGTCAGCAGATGCGGGATGCCGCACGCGAACTCGACGACGTCGAGCCCGCGCTGGACCTCGCCGCGCGCATCGTCGAGCGTTTTGCCGTGTTCGCGCGAAATCGTCCGCGCGAGGCGGTCAGTGTTCGCGACCAGCGCCTCGCGGAACGCGAACAACACCGCAGCGCGACGCGGTGGCGGCGTCGCCGACCAGCCGGTGAAGGCAGCGCGGGCGGCGCGGATCGCGGCGTCCACTTCGTGAGGCGAAGCGAACGCAACGCGGGCCTGCACTTCGCCGGCCGCCGGGTCGTAGACGTCGCCGAAACGTTCCGAGCTCCCCGCCACATCGGCGCCGCCGATGAAATGCCCCAGCGTCCGGACTGCAGTCTGCATCGTCGTGAACCTTTCCGTCGGTGCCCGTGCCCTCAGGCGAGCTCGTCGAGCGCACGCCGCATGCGTTCGAGTTCGTCACGCAGCCCGGCGGCCTTTGCACGCTCGCCCGCGACGACGTCGGACGCTGCTTTCGCCACGAAGCCCGGGTTCGCGAGCTTCTTCTCCGCTCGTTCGAGCTCGGTCAGTTGGCGGCCGATTTTGCGTTGATAGAAGTCCAGCAGCTTCGCGCGGTCCGCGACGGCACGGACGGCAGCGATGCGTTCCGCGAGCGTGCCGCCGCCGCCGTCGTTGTCGTCGGCCACGGTGATCTCGGCGCGAGCGAGCGTGGCCAGCGTCTCCACGATGCTGCGCTCGGCATTGAGGGCAGCGGAGATCGCGATGCGCACGCTCTCGCGCGGTCCGATCCCCCACTCGGCCCGCACCTGCCGCAGTTCTTCGACTTTGGCGATCAGCGCGCGAAACGTCGCGGCGTCGTGCGGAGAGTCGGGGATCTCGGCCAGGTCCGGCCAGGAGGCGGTCACGATCGTCGCGCCGTCGTGCGGCAGCGTCAGCCAAATCTCTTCGCTGACGAACGGTGCGATCGGGTGCAGCGTGCGCACGAAGGCGTTCAGGACGAACGACAGCACCGCGCCGCGCGTCTCGGCCTGCCCCGGCGCTTTCGTCGCCTCGAGGTACCAATCGCAGAACGTGTACCAGCCGAACTGCAGCAACGCGTCGGCGGCGACACCGAAGGTGAACTCGTCGTACGCGGAACTCACGGTTTCGATGCACGCGCGCAACTCCGAGAGGATCCAACGGTCCGCGATGGTCAGGGCATCCAGCGGGAGCGTTCCGGCGGCCGGGAGGCCTTCGTCCAGCGCAACGGTGTAGCGGAGCGCGTTCCAGAGTTTCGTGCAGAAACGCTTTGCTTCATCGCAGTAGCGTTCGTCGAAACGCAGTTCTTGGGATTCCAATCGCATCTGCCGGACGATGCCGAAGCGGAAGCCGTCGGCGCCATAGAGTGGAACGAGGTCGGTCATCGGGTCGATCGCGTTGCCGAGCGATTTCGACATCTTGCGGCCGTGCATGTCGAACACGAGCGGCGTGCAGAACACGGTCGTGAACGGAATCTCGTGCATGAAATGCAGCCCGAGCATCACCATGCGCGCGACCCACAAGAAAATGATGTCGTAGCTCGTCACCATCACCGTGTTGGGGTACCAGTGCTCGAGTTCGGCCGTTCGCTCGGGCCAGCCGAGGATCGAGAACGGCCACAGCCCCGAAGAGAACCAGGTGTCGAGCGTGTCGGGATCGCGCCGCAGGTCGTCCGTCTCATAGCGCTCGCGCGCGAGTTGCTGCGCTTCTTCTTCGCTCTCGGCGACGACGACGTCGTCGTTTGGCGTGTACCAGACCGGCAGCTGATGCCCCCACCAGATCTGGCGCGAGACGTTCCAGTCGCGAATGCGTTCCAGCCCATGCTCGTAGGTGCGTCCGAAGCGCTCCGGGACGAAACGGATCGCGCCGGAGCGGTAGGCCTCGAGCGCGGGCTTCGCGAGCGCTTCGATCGCGACGAACCACTGCAGCGAGAGCAGCGGCTCGATGACGGCCTGGGAGCGCGAACTCACCGGCACGACCGTGTGATAGGGCTCTTCTTTCTCCAGCGCGCCGGCGCCGCGCAGGTCCGCCACGATCGCGGTGCGGGCTTCCGCGCGGTCGCGCCCGATGTAGGCCTGCATCCGTCCCGCTTGCGCGTCGATCGCCGCGCGCTTCTGCGGGGCCTCGTCGTAGCGCCAGAGCGGTGCCGCGATGCGGCCGTCGAAATCGATCACCGTCGGCATCGGGAGTCCGTGCCGCACTCCGATCTCGTAGTCCGTCGCATCGTGCGCCGGCGTGACCTTGACGGCGCCGGTACCGAACGCGGGATCCACCGCGTCATCTGCGATGACCGGGATCGCGCGCCACACCAGCGGCAGCACGACGTTGGTGCCGATGAGATCGCGGTAGCGTTCGTCGTCCGGATGAACGGCGACGGCGACGTCGCCGAGAAACGTTTCGGGCCGCGTCGTCGCGACGACGACGCCGTCGCCGCCATCCTCACCGCGATAGCGAATGTGCCACAGCGTCGTGTCGACCGGTTCGTTCTCGACCTCGGCGTCGGAGAGCGTCGAGTGCGTTTCGGGATCCCAGTTGACCAGCCGCGTGCCGCGATAGATCAGCCCGTCGTTGTAGAGCCCGACGAAAACTTTGTTGACCGCGGCCGAGAGCCCGGGATCCATCGTGAAGCGTTCGCGCTTCCAGTCCGGGCCGAAGCCGATGCGCGCAAACTGTTCGTCGATCACGTTGCCGTACTCGGCCCGCCACTGCCAGGCGCGTTCCAAATACGCGTCGCGGCCGAGTTCCTCGCGCGTCAGCCCTTCGCGCGCCAGTTCGCGCACGAGCACCGTCTCGGTTGCGATTGCCGCGTGATCTTGGCCCGGGATCCAGTCGGCGTTCTCACCCAACATGCGGTGGTAGCGGGTGAGGATATCCATCGGTGTGTAGGTCGAGCCGTGACCGAGATGCGCGCGGCCGGTGATGTTCGGCGGCGGCATCGAGATGATGAACGGTGGCCGCGCCGGATCGGGCTCTTCGTGAAAGACGCCGAGCTCGATCCAGCGGGCATAGAGACGCGGCTCGACTTCCGCCGGATCGTAGGTCCTAGGGAGCTCGGAGCTCACGGTGGCCACAACCCGCTCCGTTTACGGCTCAGCCGGGCGTGAGTCCCGTAAACGCCGGCCCGCTACGGCCGCCGACGTTTCAGGTGGGCTTCGTCTGCGAACCCCCGGGCACGCCGTCATCGACGAGTTCGTCTTCGGCGAGAACGGTTTCGGAGTTCGTTTCGGTCAGTGCCGGTTCGTCGTTTGCGCCTTCCATGGTCCGGCATGTACCCGCAAGCGACCGCCTTCGGGACGCCTTCAGGTCCGCCCAGCGATGGTGCGCTCCAAAAAGCGCAGGACCCGGGTCAGCGGAAATTCGCGCGACACAAGCGGGACGGTGAGGATCGTCCGCAAGCCGAGCAGCTTCGCTCCGAGGACGTCGGTGAAGAGCTGATCGCCGATCACGACGGTCTGGTGACGCGGCGTTCCGAGCAGCCGCAGCGCCCGCAAAAAGGCGAACGGAAGCGGCTTGAGGGCGTTCGCGACGACCGGGATGCCGAGCTGCGCGCCGACCGAGGCGACCCGCTCGCTGAAGTTGTTCGAGACCAGGACCAGGCCGAATCCGCGCTCGCGGGCGGCCGCGACCCAACCGGCGACGCCCGGGGCCAGTTCGGGCCGATGGTAGGCGCAAACGGTGTTGTCGAGGTCGACGACGATGCCCCGGATTCCCCATGCGGTCAGGTCGTCGAGCGAGATTTCCGGCAGCGTATCGGCCTGATGGTCGGCCCGGATTCTCTCCACGCTATCCCCGGTTCCGTCCACAGCCCGCTCACCCCGCTCGTCCGCCCGTCCACCGGAGAGGCCGATCGATCCTCCGGAGCTGCCCGGCCATCCCCCAGAAAGAAAAGTTGTCCCCGACCCCTCCACAAGGTTTCCCGTCTGCTGTACAATATCTGGTACATCCCGGCAATCGCGACCACAATATGGTGTGTCCGGCTTGCCGAAGACAACCTCTGGGGGATTGACGAGAGCGAACGTATGTTCGATACTCTTCTTCCCCCTCCCTGAGCGCACGGCAACCGAAGAGGGACCGCAGTCGGCATGAAGTTTTCGCGCACGTATTCCGCCCCGGGCGACGCCTACGCGGGCATCGCGTTCGAACCGCGCACCTCGCGAATCGTGAACCCGGACGGCAAGGTGGTCTTTGAGCTCAAAGACGCTCAGATCCCGGCCGGCTGGTCTCAGGTCGCGACCGACATCCTGGCCCAGAAGTACTTCCGCAAAGCCGGCGTCCCCGACAAGACGGAGCGGGTCCCCGAGGACGGGATCCCTGAGTGGCTGTGGCGCTCGGAAGCCGCCGACGACGCCGCTTTCGGCCCCGAAACCGATGCCAGGCAGGTCTTCCATCGCCTTGCCGGCTGCTGGACGTACTGGGCCTTCAGGCACGGCTATTTCGACGATGAGTTCCAGGCCCGCGCCTACTACGACGAGATGTGCGCGATGCTGGCGCGCCAGATCGGCGCCCCCAACTCGCCGCAATGGTTCAACACGGGACTGCACTGGGCGTACGGCATCTCCGGGCCCTCGCAAGGCCACTGGTACGTCGATCCCAAGACCGCCGAGCTCGAGCAGTCGACCTCGGCCTACGAGCACCCGGCGCCCCACGCGTGCCTGCCCTACCACGCGATGGTCGCGACGCCGGACGGTCCGGTAGCGATCGGCGCGATCGTCGAAAACGACCTGGTCGGACTGCCGGTCTACGACGCGAACGGCGTCACGCGCATCACCGCCACCGCGTATAACGGCGTCAAGCCGGTCTTTCGCATCAAGCTCGCCAACGGCAACGCACTCGAAGCGACCGGCGACCACCTCGTGCTCGCGTGCGACGGTCACAAAGGAAAGCGCTCGTGGCGCCAGGTCGCCGATCTGCGCCTGGGCATGCGCCTCATCGAGCGCACCGACACCTCGCTCGCAGAGACGGCGGGCGGCGCCGGTTCGCTCGCCAACGTGCGCATCGAAGAGCTGATCAGCAACGACGGACTGCTCCATGCGCGCCAGTCGCCGGTAGCGAGCGCGTCAGCGGTCGTAGCCGACCCCGCCCGCGCCGTCGCCGAAAGCAGAGACGAACGCATCACCGCGATCGACATCTTGGGCGACGCACACGTCTACGACATCCAGACGGAAAGCCACAACTTCCTCAGCGGCAGCATCGTCGTTCACAATTGCTTCATTCAGAGCGTCAGCGACGATCTCGTCAACGAGGGCGGCATCATGGACCTCTGGGTCCGCGAAGCGCGCATCTTTAAGTACGGAAGCGGCACCGGGTCCAACTTCTCGCGGATTCGCGGCGAGGGCGAGAAGCTCTCGGGCGGCGGCACGTCTTCGGGCTTGATGTCGTTTCTCAAAGTCGGCGACCGCGCTGCCGGTGCGATCAAGTCGGGCGGCACGACGCGCCGCGCTGCAAAGATGGTGTGCCTCGATCTCGATCATCCCGACGTCGAGGAATTTATCAGCTGGAAGGTCGCTGAGGAGCAAAAGGTCTCCGACCTCGTCGCCGGCTCGATCGCGTGCGAGAAGTATCTCAACGGGATCATGAAGGCGGCGAACGACGAGACGCTGCCGGAGTCAGCTCGTCTCGATCCCGCGCTCAACCCAGGCCTCAAGGCGGCGATCCGCGCAGCCCTCGGTGCGGGGATTCCGCAGGCCAACGTACAGTATGCGCTCGACTACGCGCACCAGGGCTATAAAGAGCTCTTGATCGAGACCTACGACACGAACTGGGACTCGAAAGCGTACGGTACGGTCTCGGGGCAGAACTCGAACAACTCCGTTCGCGTGCCCAACGAATTCTTTGCGCGCCTCGACGCCAACCAATCGTGGGACCTGGTTCCACGGCGCAGCAAATACGGCGACGGCGGAACCGCTAAGATCAAATCCGTCGCCGCGGCAGATCTCTGGGAGAAGATTGCGGTCGCGGCGTGGCAATGCGCCGACCCCGGCGTGCAGTACGACTCGACCATCAACGAGTGGCACACATGCCCGGCTGACGGGCCGATCAACGCAAGTAATCCGTGCGTGACCGGCGATACGCTCGTAGCGACGACAGAGGGCCAACGTCGGATCGATGAGCTGGTCGGCAAGGCTGCGTTCGTCATCGGGTCCGACGGCAAACCGCACTTCGTCAACAACATCTTCCCTACCGGCACGAAGCCGGTCTACGTCCTGCGCACGCGGTCGGGCTACGAGCTGCGGGTCACCGCCGATCACAAGATCCTGACCGAAGAACGCGGTGACGTTGCCGTGAAGGACCTCATCATCGGCGAGCGCGTGCACCTAGGCGCGGCACGATTCGGTTCGCGCACGCTTGAACCCGAGCTAGCCGAGGCCATTGGTCTGGCCCTCAGTAACGGGCGCTCACAACGGAAAACCGCGGTGCACACGGCGTCGATTGCGCGCGTCGCAACAACGAGCGAGTCCGTTATCGACAGCTTCGAGGAGTTCGCCGTCGTGCACGCAGGAAATGGCGATACGCGTCTCGCGCCGGCGGTTCAAGAACTCGACCGTTCGTCAATGGCGGCTGTGTTGCGCGGACTGTTCACAGCGGATGGCTCAGTCACGAACATCGGCGCGAAGTCGCGGTACATTTCGCTCGACTCGACGTCCATCGAACTACTTGGGCAGGTTCAACTTCTGCTGCTGAGCTTCGGCATCAAATCGAAGCTGTATCGCACTCGCAGCCACAGCGTCCAGTCATCGATGCTGCCGGGCGTCGACGGCGCACGGCAGCACCCTGTGCGTGAGGTGCATGCCCTGCACATTGCACCTTCGTCGCATGTGCTCTTCGAACAGGAAATCGGCTTCGACGCGGCCTCGGCAAAAGCCGATGCGCTTGCAACCATGAACCGCGCCGTAACAACGTACCGAGAGGCGCTCGTCGATGAGGTCGCGGTCGTGCGCTATGCCGGCGAAGAAGCCGTCTACGATCTTACTGAGCCCGATACGTCGCACTTCGTCGCAAACGGCATCGTCGTTCATAATTGTTCAGAATACATGTTCCTCGATGACACGGCGTGCTTTGCTCCGGAGACGCGCATCAGCACGCCGCATGGATTGCGCACAGTCGCCGACCTCTTTGCCTCGCAAGAAGCCGGTGAACCGATCATGATCACGACGGAGCTGTATGGCGAGCACGATCATCGCCGCCTGACGGCATACCGTCGAGGCTTTGTTAGTCAAGTCGGTACGCGTCCGGTCTTTCGGATGACGCTCAAGGATGGCCGCCAGATTCGGACGACGGGCGATCACAAGTTTCTCACCGCCGCCGGCGAGTGGAAGCGCATGGACGCATTGCAGGCCGGTAGCGACCGGATCGAGATTCGCGAGACCGGCGATGTGGTGTCGTTCGGATCGGATCCGCTCGAGGTTAAACGCTGGCAGATGCTGGGCTGGATGACGGGTGACGGAGTCTTCAGCAAAGATACTGCTGCCCTGGTCTTCGGTCCGACTGAGCGTGACACTGCGGAGCTCATGACGAACGGGCTGAATAGCCTGAAGAGAATCGCCGAGGCGTGGGATTCAGGGACCTTCCCGCCGACTGTCCGGCCGTCGAGCATCTCTACGCAGCGCAGCGGCGTGATGCAGACGAGCACGCGCCAGAGTTCGCTGATCCGTTTGCTCGAAGAGCAGTACGGTTACAAGCAGGGCATCGCAACGACGAAGGATGTCCCGAGTGCTATCCATGGTGTTGCAAATGACCTCAAGGTCGCGTACCTGCAAGGCCTATTCTCAGCCGACGGATGTCTCCGAAACGACACCGGCGCTACCGAGAAGAACGTTCTGCTCGCGTCCTCATCGCGAGCCCTGTTGCGCTCGGTTCAGTTGCTGCTCTCTGACCTCGGCATCACGTCGCGCCAATCCTGGACCCGTCCGAACGGGCGAAAGAATGAGCAAGGCCAGCTTCACATTTACAATCAGCAGGCTCGCAAATTCCTCAACTTGATCGGCTTCCCGTGTTCGACGGCGAAGGACGCCGCCACACGCGAAATCATCGGACAACCGTTCAACGGTGCCCTCAAGAATCCACGCGCGCCGAAGGTCGTGTCGATCGTTCCCGACGGCTTCGAGACCGTGTATGACATCACTGAGCCCGCAACGCGGTCGGTGATCGCCGAGGGGATGATCGCGCACAATTGCAATCTGGCAAGTTTGAATCTCGTAACGTTCCTCGATGAGTCTGGTCATTTTGATGCGCGCAGGTTTGGCGAAGCGTGCCGGATTTGGACGTTCACGCTCGAGGTCAGCGTGCTTATGGCCCAGTTCCCGAGTCGCGAAGTGGCGCGCAAGTCGTACGACTTCCGCACGCTCGGCCTCGGCTATGCGAACATGGGCACGCTGCTCATGCGGCTCGGCCTGCCGTACGATTCGGAGGAAGGCTTCGGCTGGTGCGCCGCCATCAGCGCGTTGATGACCGGGGCGGGCTACAAGGCCTCGGCCGAGATGGCGCGCGAGCTCGGGCCGTTCCCGCGCTACGACGCAAACGCCGACGCGATGGGCCGGGTGCTGCGGAACCACCGCCGGGCGGCATACGCCGCGCCCAACGGAGAATACGAAGAGCTCACCGTCACGCCGGTCACGCATCAGCCGACGCTCTTCACGCAGGAGACGTGGGCGCTGGCGCGTTCGACGTGGGATCATGCGCTGGCGATCGGCGAGATCGCGGGCTATCGCAATGCCCAGGTCACCTGCATCGCGCCGACGGGCACGATCGGTCTCGTGATGGACTGCGACACGACCGGCATCGAGCCAGACTTTGCGCTGGTCAAGTTCAAGAAGCTTGCGGGCGGCGGTTACTTCAAGATCGTCAACCAGTCGGTCGAGCCGGCGCTGCGCCGCCTCGGATACAACGCAGAGCAGATTGCCGCGATCGAGACCTTCGCCAAGGGGACAAACACGCTCGAGGGTACGCCGCACATCAATCGCGCTACTCTGAAGGCGAAGGGCTTCGATGACGAGGCCGTCGACAAGATCGAATCGCAGCTCTTGGGTGCGTTCGAGATCGGCTTCGTCTTCAATCAGCACGTGCTGGGAGCGGACTTCTGCCGCGAGAAACTCGGCATGACCGACGCCGAGCTGGCTGATTGGAACCACTCCATCCTGCGCGACACGCTCGGCTTCACGCAATCGCAGATCGAAGAAGCCTCCGACGTCATCTGCGGGCGCATGACCCTCGAGGGAGCCCCGTTCCTGAACCCCGAGCACCTGCCGGTATTCGATTGCGCGACCCCGTGCGGGAAGCACGGCGCGCGCTACATTCGACCGCTCGCGCACATCGACATGATGGCGGCGGCGCAACCCTTCGTGAGCGGTGCGATCAGCAAGACCATCAACTTGCCGCAAACCGCCACGATCGCCGACGTCAAGGACGCCTACCGCTACTCCTGGGAGAAGATGGTCAAGGCTGTGGCGCTCTATCGCGACGGTTCGAAACTGTCGCAGCCGCTCGCTGCAAGCTACGACGTCGGCGATCTCGACGAACTCGAAGCGCCGCAGACGTCCTACGAAGGCGCGGTCCGGATCGCCGAACGCGTCGTCTACCGCTACATCGCGAAGCGGCGGCGGATGCCGGACCGTCGCGGCGGCTACACGCAGAAGGCCATCGTCGGCGGTCATAAGGTCTACTTGCGCACCGGCCAGTACGACGACGGCTCGATCGGCGAGATCTTCATCGACATGCACAAGGAGGGCGCTGCCTTCCGCAGCCTGATGAACAACTTCGCCATCGCGGTCTCGCTCGGGCTCCAACACGGGGTTCCGCTCGAGGAGTACGTCGACGCGTTCACGTTCACGCGCTTCGAGCCCAACGGCCCGGTCGTT
>Ga0302177_10001029_pt1 | contig 20184 bp, 21 predicted proteins | sample I_Palsa_E1_2_FD_198780 | JGI IMG/M metagenome (GOLD analysis project Ga0302177, IMG submission 198780) | Peat permafrost microbial communities from Stordalen Mire near Abisko, Sweden - I_Palsa_E1_2 | ecosystem: Environmental > Terrestrial > Soil > Palsa > Peat permafrost | place: Sweden... | reverse complement strand
GGCGAGTTCACCGCCGACGACACTGAACTGCTCACCATCGCCGACGGTCTGCTCGAGCGGGTTCGTGCCGAGTTCGACAGCCAGGCAATGCATGTGGCGCTGGAAGCGATTTGGTTGATGCTCGGCGCGGCCAACAGGTACTTCTCGGCTCAGCAGCCCTGGGTGTTGCGCAAGAGCGGGGCAGAGGAAGACCAGGTTCGCTTCGCCACCGTGCTCTACACAACGTGTGAGGCGGTGCGCATTGCGGCGCTGCTAATTCAGCCGGTGATGCCCGACTCGGCAAGCAAGCTGCTCGACCTGCTCGGCCAATCGCAAGAGCAACGCAGCTTCGCCGCGATCGGCGTGCGGCTCGAGCCCGGCACGGCGCTACCTGCGCCCGCCGGGGTCTTTCCGCGTTATCAGGTCGACTGAGCACCCGCGAGGCGCACCCGAACTGTCACGCGCCCGTTGTCGTCGCGGTGGGCGACAGCATGTCCGGAGTGCTCGATTCCGTCGAGTGTCAACGACATTGGAGCGCCGTCGCCGAGGAAGTTGCGCCACCACGTCTTGGCGTCGGGCATGTTCGGGGCGATGTCGATCTCGTCACCGCGACGGCGGAACGCCACCGGAATGCTGAATGTCCGTCCCGAACGCCGCCCGGTGTAGGTGATCGTCGTGATGCTGCGTCGCAGTACCGCGCCGAAGCGTGGCGAGGCGGCTAGCGCCACGACCGGTGCGTTGAAGAGCGGCGCCGCGCGCATCAACAGGCGCCCGAAGTTCGTGGTCATTGTGTTGATCCTTTCGATTTTCAGGTCAGCAGCGCTGTGCATAATGCCGCGACTGCTAAACCTTGCAGGACGGCTCTGATCGTGATGACCCTGTCCCAATTATGTTGCAGTTCCCGCACATTCATCGGCGGGTCGGACTGATCGGCTGCGGCGGTGAGCCGGCGGTTGATCGGCGCGCTCACTCGCAGGTAGATCAGCAGCCACACCAGCAGCAGACCGACCGCGATACCGGCGGCGATCGCCTGCACCCAACGGCCTGACGCGGCGGCGAATACCGCGCTGATCGCCGCGGCCACCAGGCCGAGCACTCCGGGTACCGGCATCCGCCGGTCGCCGTAACGATGAACGTTGCCCATCACCGCGAGCAGGGCCCGGTCGTCGACGCGGGCCAGCGCGGGCCGTTGCACCATCGCGCAGAACACGTCCGTCCCGTAGACCACCCCGGTACACAGCACCGCGAACAACGCGAACAACTTGGCGATCATGACGAGCTCCTCGTCAGTGGTAGGTGTTAGCGACGCTAACCCTTGATCGCGAAGTGTGTCAATAGCGCCGCTAGATTTAGTATCGGCGCTAGCATGACCACATGGCCATCGAGGATCGCCGGGCGCGCGAACGAGCGGCCCGACGCCAGCTCATCACCGCCACGGCACGCACGCTGGCCGAACAGGAAGGCTGGGACGCCGTCACCACCCGCCGGCTGTCGAGCGAGATCGAATACAGCCAACCGGTGCTCTACAAGCACTTCTCCGGCATGGAAGGCATCGTCGCGTCGGTCGCAGTCCAGGGATTCGGCGAACTCGGCGGCGCGCTCTCCGCAGCGCGCGGCGGCGCGGCCGACGGCCGGGACGCGCTGGCCCGAGTTGCCCACGCGTTCATCGGTTTTGCCCGCGACAACCCGGCGTTGTTCGACGCGATGTTCACCCGGACGACGACGCTGCCATTCGCCGCCGAGGACACGCCTGCGGAGCTGAATGCGGCGTTCGCCGAACTGCGTGCGGCGGTGGACCTGGTCGCGGGTAGCCGGGATCCCGACACGCTGGCCGAAGTGGTGTGGGCATCGCTGCACGGCCTGGTCACCCTCGATCGCAGCGGCCGGCTACGCCCGGACCACCACGCCGAACGGGTCGACACCCTGATCGCCGGACTCGTCGCAACGACGTGAGCCTGGTCACAACGTCTCCAACGCTGTCACAACAGCAGTCGCGGCGGTGTCTTGAGGGCAGCAAACCCGCGAGGACAGGAGACAACAATGACCGCCCAACGCGCTCACATCGTCGTGATCGGCGGCGGATACGCCGGCACGCTGGCCGCCAACCATCTGCGGCTGCGCGCCGATCTCGACATCACCGTGGTGAATCCGCGTCCGGTTTTCGTCGAGCGAATCCGGTTGCATCAGTTGGTCGCCGGCAGCGGGACCGCCGCCGTCGACTACGGAACCCTGCTCGGTGACGGCATCCGGCTCGTCGTCGACACTGCCGATCGGATCAACACCCCCGAGGGCACCGTCGAGCTGGCGTCCGGCACGGTGCTGCACTACGACTACTTGATTTACGCGGTCGGCAGCACCGGCGTCGTTCCCGCCGCGGTGCCAGGCGCTGTCGAATTCGCCTACCCGATAGCCGAATTCGAGCAAGCCGAGCGACTCCGAGGTGCCCTGGACGAGCTGCATCCCGCCGCACCCGTGACCGTCGTCGGCGCGGGGTTGACCGGCATCGAAACTGCCTCCGAGCTAGCCGAGCAGGGCAGGACGGTGAGCCTGGTCTGCGGCGGAACACTGGGTCCCTCACTGAGCCGGCCGGGTCGCCGTTCGGTAGCCAAGTGGCTGCGTCGCCTCGGTGTGGATGTGCTTGAGACCGCGAGGGTCGACAAGGTCCATCCCGACGGGGTGGTGCTGGATGACGGCGCTGTGCTGCGCAGCGCGTTGACGGTCTGGACGGCGGGCTTCGGCGTGCCGGATCTGGCTGACCGCAGCGGGCTTCGAACCGATGCACTGGGCCGGTTGCTCACCGATGAGACACTGACCAGCATGGACGATCCCCGCATCGTGGCGGCCGGTGATGCCGCTGCGCCGTCGGATCAGCCGTTGCGGATGAGCTGCCAGGCCGCGATCCCGCTCGGCGCCCAAGCCGCCAACACGGTGCTCAGCCGGATCGCCGGCACACCGGCCGCGGCAATCAACCAGGCATTCACCGGGCAGTGCATCAGCATCGGCCGTTCGTATGCCACCGTCCAGCTCGCCCGTCCGGACGACACCCCGCTGAACCTGTTCATCGGCGGCCGCGTCGCCGCGTCGATCAAGGAAGCGGTCTGCAAAGGCACGGTATGGGGCATTCGCCATGAGGCAGCCAAGCCCGGGTGGTACCGCTGGCTCAAGGGCGGCAAGCGGGCACAGCGGCTCGCCTCCGAGGCGGTCACAGTACGGTGACCGCCTCCGACGACCACGCCGAACGGTTCGTGCTGCTGCGGCCGCTGCTGTTCACCATCGCCTACGAAATCCTCGGCTCGACAACCGAATCCGATGACGTCCTGCAGGACAGCTACCTGCGGTGGGCCGAAGTGGACCTGTCAGCCGTGCACGACACCAAGTCGTATCTGGCCCGGTTGGTCACCCGTCAGGCGCTCAACGCGCTGCGCGCGGGTGCCCGCCGCCGGGAGGACTACGTCGGACCGTGGCTGCCCGAGCCGCTACTGCTGGACGAGCACGATCCGTCGGCCGATGTCCTTCTGGCCGAATCGGTTTCGATGGCGATGCTGGTGCTGTTGGAGACGCTGGGCCCCGACGAGCGCGCGGTGTTCGTGCTGCGCGAGGTGTTCGGCTTCGACTACGACGAAATCGCCTCCGCGGTAGGCAAATCGGCGGCGGCGGTCCGGCAGGTCGCGCATCGGGCACGCGAACACGTGCAGGCCCGACGCAAACGCTTCGCCCCGGTCGACCCGGAGCAGAACGCGCGGATCGCCGCGGAGTTCATGGCCGCGGCGGCCGGCGGGGATGTGCAGGCGGTGATGTCGATGCTGGCCCCGGACGTGGTGTGGACCGCCGACAGCGGCGGCAAGGCCAGCGCGGCCCGTCGTCCGGTGGTCGGGGCCGACAAGGTCGCGCGAGCGGTCGTCGGGCTGATCGGGCGCGGCATGCAGCTGCCCGATGTGCGCGCCGAGATGGTCATCTGCAACGCCGCGCCGGCGGTGCTGATCTACGCAGGCGACCAGTTGGAGGGCGTTTTCACCGTGGAGATCGTCGACGGCAAGATCAGCAACTTCTACGCGATGCGCAATCCCGACAAGCTCGCGGCCGTCACCACCGCACGTAAAATCAGCCGTGGCTGAGATTTCTGCAAAGCTAGGGGCGTGCGAACCGACCGACTTGGCGATCTCGGCAGCCCCCATGAGGTGCTGCGGGCCGTCGGCGCCGCCACGAACCGGCTGGACCTGCCGCCACCGGCCGCACTGACCGGCGAGTGGTTCGGCGCCTCGGCCGTGATCGCCCCGAGCCTGTCGGTGCAGCCCGTCGACGCAGCCGACGCATTCGACGTGCGACCGGGCTCGCACAGCACGACGGTCGGCGGCGGCTGGATCGGCTACCTCTCTTATCCCGATCCGGGTGCCGACGGCCGACCCGGCCGGATACCGGAGGCCGCGGGCGGCTGGACGGACTGCGTGCTGCGCTGCGACCGCGACCGGCAGTGGTGGTTCGAAAGCCTGTCCGGTGCCACAATGCCCGACTGGCTGGCCGAAGCGCTTACGACTCCCGAGCCGGCGCGGGCTTACCGAATCGACTGGGACGCCGCCGATCGTCAGGCACATCGCGCCGGCGTGCTGGCCTGCCTGGAGGCCATTCGCGCCGGTGAGGTCTACCAGGCGTGCGTGTGCACACAGTTCGCCGGCACGCTCGCCGGCGAGCCGTTGGACTTCTTCATCGACGGTGTCGCCCGCACCGCACCCGCGCGGGCGGCCTACGTCGCCGGACCCTGGGGCGCGGTGGCATCGCTGTCGCCGGAGTTGTTCTTGTGTCGCCGTGGCGATCTGGTCACCTCGAGCCCGATCAAGGGCACGCTGCCGCTCTACGCTCCCCCGTCGGCGCTGCGGGAATCCAGCAAGGATGTCGCCGAAAACGTCATGATCGTCGACCTGGTGCGCAACGACCTGGGCCGGGTCGCGGTCACCGGATCGGTCACGGTGCCCGAGTTGCTCGTCGTGCGGCCTGCGCCGGGGGTGTGGCACCTGGTGTCGACGGTCTCGGCGCAGGTTCCCATCGAGCTGCCCACCTCGGCGTTGCTCGACGCCACCTTCCCGCCGGCCTCGATCACCGGTACGCCCAAAATTCGCGCGCGCCAACTGATTTCGCAGTGGGAGCAGTCGCGCCGTGGAGTGTATTGCGGCACAGTCGGTTTGGCGTCGCCGGTAGCCGGCTGCGAGCTGAACGTCGCGATCCGCACGGTGGAATTCGACGCAGTGGGCAACGCGGTGCTGGGGTCGGGCGGCGGGATCACCGCCGATTCCGACGTCGACGCCGAATGGGAGGAATGCCTGCACAAGGCGGCGCCGATCATCGGAGCGGGCGTCGCGTCAGCCGCGCGATCGCAGCACCGCGTCGTAGAGCTCACGCCGTGAAGCCGCTCCCGGCGTAGCCGCAATCACTTGCGCGCAAGCGTCTTTGACGCCCATCCCGTCGTCGACCAGCGCACTCGCCTGCGCCACCAACGTCGGCAGATCGGCACGCACGACCGCACCGGCCAACACGACGGTGATCTCACCCAGCACGCCGCCGGCGGCCCACACGGCCAGCTCGTCCAGCGTTCCGCGCACCACTTCCTCGTGCACCTTGGTCAGCTCGCGGCACACCGCAGCCCGACGATCCCCGCCGAGCTGATCGACGGCGTCACCCAAGCAGGCAGCCAGCCGGCGCGGCGATTCGAAGAACACCGCCGTGCGCTGCTCGGTCGCCAGCGACGCCAGCCAACTCTTGCGCGCAGCCTGCTTGCGTGGCGCGAATCCCTCGAAGCAGAACTTCTCCGACGACAGCCCCGATACCGCCAGCGCGGTCGTCACCGCCGACGGGCCGGGCAGGCACTGCACCGGCAGACCCGCCTCCACACATGCCGCCACCAGCCGATGGCCGGGGTCGCTGATCAACGGCATCCCCGCGTCGCTGACCACCAGCGCGGTGGCGCCCGCGCTGATCTGCTCGACCAGGGCAGGCACCCGGGCCGCCTCGACGTGATCGAAAAAGCTGACGACCTTTCCACTGATCACGACGTCAAGGGCCTTGGCGAGCGTCCGCACCCGGCGGGTGTCCTCGGCGGCGACGATGTCCGCCGTCGACAGCGCCGCGGCCAGCCGTGGTGACGCATCGGACGGCTGGCCCAACGGCGTGGCGCCCAGCAGCAGTCGGCCTTCGGTCATGAGACACAGCCTACGATCGACCCGATGACCCGCGCCGACGACGATGCAGAGCGCCGGGATGAGGAGGAGCGGCGCAAATGACCACGACCGCGCCCGATGAACTCGTCGCCGATGACGAGGCGGTACCGATGATCAGCCCGGGGCCGCTGGAACCGTCGCCCGACTTCGGGCCCGTCGATCGGCTCCAGGGCTGGGTGGTGACCGGCGTCGTCACCGCGTTGGCGGCGGTCACCAGAACGGCGAACCTGGGGTCGCCCACCGACGCCGGCACCCCGATTTTCGACGAGAAGCACTACGCGCCGCAGGCCTGGCAGATGCTGCACAACCACGGGGTGGAGGACAACCCCGGCTACGGACTCGTCGTCCATCCGCCGGTCGGCAAGCAGCTGATCGCGATCGGCGAGGCCATCTTCGGCTACAACGGGCTGGGGTGGCGTTTCACCGGCGCGGTCCTCGGCGTGCTGATGGTGGCACTGGTCGTCCGGATCGTGCGTCGCCTCAGCCGTTCCACGCTGGTCGGCGCGATCGCCGGAATGCTGCTGATCGCCGACGGGGTCAGCTTCGTGGTGGCACGCACCGCGCTGCTCGATGGTTTCCTGGCGTTCCTGGTGCTCGCTGCGTTCGGCGCGCTGATCGTCGACCGGGACCAGGTGCGCGAACGCATGCATGTCGCGTTCATCGAAGGCCGCATCGCCGAGACAGTGTGGGGACCGCGGCTGGGTGTGCGGTGGTGGCGGTTCGGCGCCGGGGTGCTGCTCGGATTGGCTTGTGGGACAAAGTGGTCCGGGCTGTATTTCGTGGTCTTCTTCGGGCTGATGTCGCTGGCATTCGACGTGGCGGCACGCCGGCAGTACCGGGTGCTGCGCCCGTGGCTGGGAGTTGTCCGCCGCGATCTGATCCCAACGGGCTACGCGTTGTTACTCATTCCGTTCGGGGTGTATCTGGCCGGCTACGCGCCGTGGTTCGCGTCCGAGACTGCCATCGACCGGCACGAGGTCGGCCAGTCGATCGGGCCGCAGACGAATTTTCCACTGCCCGATGCGATCCGCTCGCTCTGGCATTACACCGCCAAGGCCTACCAATTCCACGCCGGTCTGACGAATTCGGCGGGCAACTACCATCCGTGGGAATCCAAACCGTGGGCCTGGCCGATGTCGCTGCGGCCGGTGCTCTATGCCATCGATCAGCAGAACATTCCCGGCTGCGGCGCACAATCGTGTGTCAAAGCGGTGATGTTGGTTGGCACGCCGGCGATGTGGTGGATTTCGGTGCCGGTGCTTCTCTATACCTGCTGGCGGGTGGTAGTGCGTCGCGACTGGCGCTACGCCGCGGTGTTGGTCGGCTATTGCGCAGGCTGGCTTCCGTGGTTCGCCGACATCGACCGCCAGATGTACTTCTTCTATGCGGCCACCATGTCGCCGTTTTTAGCGATGGCGATTGCGTTGATCCTCGGCGACGTCCTCTACAAACCCGGCCAGGGCGCCGAGCGTCGTACCCTCGGGCTCATCGCGGTTTCCTGTTATGTCGCACTGGTTTTGACGAACTTCGCGTGGCTGTTCCCGGTACTCACCGGTCAGCCGATTTCGCAGAACACTTGGAACATGGAGATCTGGCTACCCAGTTGGCGTTAGCCATTTCGTGTCGAGACAGAAGCCTCGGTTGTCGCTTACGGCTTATCCACAACCCTCGCTTCTAACTGGCGTAACGACACGCCATGGCCCGGGATCATCGCACGCATGAATACACCCTTCATTGGGAGTGAGGCATTGACCAGCGGAGCGCTCACCCGCGGACAACTGCGGTGGAATTACCGGCCAATCTTTCCGGATGTATACGTCTCGAAATCCACAGACCGATCGCTGAAGATCATGACCATCGGCGCGTGGCTGTGGTCCGAACGCCGAGCGACAATCACCGGACGAGCCGCTGCCGCGCTGCACGGCGCCAAGTGGGTCGACGACTGTGCGCCGATCGAGATGCTATGGCGAAATAATCACTACCCGCCCGGCGTCATCGTTCGCAACGAGAGGTTCCAGCCGAATGAGGTCACGTCGCTTGGCGGCATGGCGGTTGCCACACCTGCCCGAGCCGGCTTTGATCTTGTGCGCCATCTTCGCGGAGCAACCGCCGTCGCTCACCTCGACGCTCTCGCTCGCGCGACACGAATCACTAAGCAGGACTTGATGAGCCTTATTGATCGCTATCCCGGGGCTCGCGGAATCAGGCGTGCACGATTGCTGATCGACATGATGGACGCCGGTGCTGAATCACCGAAGGAATCCTGGTTGAGGCTTGTCCTGGTCATTGCTGGATTTGCGCCGCCTACCGCCCAGATTCGAGTAACGGATGGCCAGTTCGTCGCATACCTCGATATGGGCTGGGAGCATCAGATGGTCGCTCTTGAATACGACGGCGACCAGCACCGAACAGACCGGCAACAATACGTAAACGACATCAGGCGAGCGGAGATGCTCGAGCGTCTTGGCTGGCACGTAGTCAGGGTGGTCAAAGAAGACCGTCCACGCGACATCGTTGAACGGGTCTCGCGAGCCCTCGAGCGACGCGGATCAGCGGCGTCGCCGCCAGACAGAAGCCTGGGTCGCGGCATCGCTTAATCCGTTGCCGTAGCTTCTGTTTCGCGTCGAAAATGGCCTAGGACAAGGTGCAAGACTCCTTGACCGCCGGTGCGTAGGTCAAGTCGCCGCATTCGCATTCCCACGCGGTGTGTCGACCTCGTTTGCAGGAGCACCGGACGACTCTGACCATCATGTGTCCCGGCAGCAGCCAGTGCCCGCGCGCACAGCGGTATGGCCGTTTGTCCGTATATAGCTCAGCGGCGTGTGCAATTTCGTCGTCAACATCAATAGTCACATCCACGACAGTGGCAGGGTCCGCGCCGCGAAGACAGGTTGGTTGCCGCATCGTTATGGTTTGGTGCCCTACCCCGGGCGTGTCGGTGACCTTGCAGCGCGCCCAGGCAGGTCAACGCGGAGCCCCACCTGAAGTATGGTTCAGGTTGTGGACGCCCAGGAGTTGCTCCCCGGCGAGCTCGCCAGTCGCGCCGGCGTGGCGATCTCGGCCCTGCATTTCTATGAGCGGCAGGGGCTGATCACCAGCAGGCGGACGTCGGGAAACCAACGCCGCTACAGCCGCGACACCCTGCGGCGGGTCGCGTTCATCAAAATGTCTCAGCGGCTGGGCATTCCGCTGGCCCGCGTCCGCGACGCGCTCGCCACGCTGCCCGCCGGCCGCGTGCCGAACAGTCGCGACTGGGCGCGGCTGTCCGCCGGTTGGCGCTCCGACCTCGACGATCGGATCGTGCATCTGCAGCGGCTGCGCGACAACCTCGCCGAGTGCATCGGCTGCGGCTGCCTGAGCCTGCGCGCCTGCGCGCTGTTCAATCCTGATGACGTTCTCAGCGCGCAAGGACCAGGAGCCGTACGCCTGTAGTTCGAACAATTGTGCGATAGAATCTTTGCCGTGGCGATCATGGTTCAGGAGTCGTTGTTCGAGTGCAACGAACGCCGATCGCTGAGCAGCGGAGCCTGGATCGACGTCCGCTCAGGATGGTTGACGGGTGCCGACGAATTGTTGGGCGAACTGCTAGGGACGATTCCGTGGCGGGCCGAACGCCGCCGGATGTATGACCGGGTGCTCGATGTGCCCCGACTGGTGAGCTTCCACGACCTCACCGTGGAGGACGCACCGCATCCACTGCTGGCCCGGATTCGGCGGCGGCTCAACGACATCTACGCCGGTGAGCTTGGCGAGCCGTTCACCACGATCGGCCTGTGCTGGTATCGCGACGGGTCCGACAGCGTGGCGTGGCACGGTGACACTATCGGCCGCAGCAGCACCCAGGACACCATGGTGGCGATCGTGAGCCTCGGAACTACCCGCACCTTCGCACTCCGGCCCCGTGGCGGTGGCCCGTCGTTGCGGTTGCCGCAGGCGCACGGCGATCTGCTGGTGATGGGTGGCTCGTGCCAGCGAACCTGGGAGCACTCGGTACCGAAAACATCGGCCAGTACCGGGTCGCGGATCAGTATTCAGTTCCGGCCCAGGGACGTCCGGTAGACGTCAGCTGCGGATCGCGGCGACCGATTTGACGAGCAGGTCGCGGGCCTGCTTGGTGTCAACGGGCTTGGCGGGCTGGCCCTGCACCATGATCGGGTTCACGGTGACGATCACCTGATAGTCACCGAAATGTGCGGAGTAGTTGTACAGCTCGCCGCTGCGCGGCTTGCCCTGCACCACGGTCTGCAGCACGCGGTGCACGCCGAGGGTCTGCGTTCCGTCGATCTGCGGCACGTCGACGACCTCGATGAGACCGCGCACCCGACCGCCCTGGAATGCCACCTTCTTGCAGTTGCGCCCGGGCTCCTTGAACGGCACCGGCTCAGACGTCTGCACGGCCATCGTGATGAAGCGGCCGCCATCCCCCTCGGCGGCCACGGCGGCCATGTTTCCCTGCAGGCCCGCTGGCATGTCCTCGCCGACCACGAACGACGCGCAATCGGGCGGATCGAAGGTGAGACCCGGCGGAAGCTTGTGCGTCGAAAGCACCTTTGGGTCGATGCCGGTTTTCGCCGTCTCCTTGACTTTGTAGCCCGGCCCGAAGTCGGACTTCACCTGCGCGATCTTCGTGATATCGGCTGAGGGCGGTGCCTCAGAGGGGTGGGAGCAGGCCGCCAACAGGCAGACACTTCCGATCGCTACCGCAAACCGCATCATTCGCGCCAATCTAACGCACCGCCCTCAGCCACGTAAGGCAGACACGGTTTTCACCAGCAAGTCGGCCGCGAACTGGGGGGTCAGCGCGGCATCTGGCGAGCCGGGGTCACTGATCAGCGTGGTGAACGCATAGTAGTCGCCCAGATAGGCGGTGAAGGTGCTTGCCCGCGAACCGATTTCATTGCCGCCTTCGACCGCTGTCACGATTTCGGCGGCCATGCCCAGAGTTTCGGCGCCATCGATGCGGGGCGCATCGATTAGAAGGACACGCGCGCTGGCGCGCCGCCCGGTCATGCTCCATTGCCGGCACTGAGCGACCAGGGACTGATCCAGCGCCAGCGGGCCCGTAGGCGCCGCGACCACCACCGCGTACACGGTGCCGCCGGCACCCGATCCCGAAATGCCTTGCGGGGATTGCCCGTGACCGCTGGTCGGGTCGGCCAGCACCGCACAGCGCGGCGGGGTCGCGACGCCGGCTCCGCCGAGACCCCAAATACCCGGTGGCGCAGCCACACTCGATACTGTGGTCACCTCGTAGCCGGGCGGTATGTCGCGCCGCACCCGCCTGATGTTGGCGGGATCGACGTGGCGTGCCGCTGCGCCGGCCGAGGGCGCCGGGGGGCGTTGGCTCGGGTGGGCGCACGCGGCGAGCAGCGGGAAAACCATCGCGGCTGCCCAGAACCGCATGCTAACTGACGGCCCGAATCACTTGACGGGCAGTGTGTTTGATTTCAGCGACCATGTCGCGGCTCAACGGGAGAGCGTGCGGATCGGGCACGTCGATGACCGTGGTGACCACTCCGATGTCGTCGCGCTCCCAGAGCGCGCCGTAGTGGTCCATGAGCGTGCGCATCGCCACGTTGTCGGCGAGCATGCGGCCGGAGAACTTGTCGACTCCGGCGACCCTTGCGGCAACGGAGAGGGCGGCGATCAAAAAGGATCCGATCCCGCGGCCCTGATAGGCGTCCGCGACGGTGAACGCGATCTCGGCCACCTCCGGATGGTGGTCGTCGCGCACGAAGCGCGCGTCGGCCACCGGATTGCCGTCGTGATCGGTCATCACCCAGACGAAGTGGTCGACGTAATCGACCTCGGCCAGATAGTCCATCAGCGCGGGGCTGGGCACCCGCGCTGACATGAATCTGCGATACAACGTATCGCTGGAAAACCAGACGTGGCCTCGCAGGGTCCGCTCGCTGTCACCGGGCAGCACCGGACGAAGTAGTAGTTCCGTGCCGTCGCGAGTGCGGACCGGGATAGGCGTGAGAAAGGCCGCGAGCCGCTGGCGCGTGGTGCGCACCAACCGGCTCATGATTCCGGGGATGTGCACCAGCCGCGCGAACGCATCGTTGTCGCCGATCCAACCGGTCAGCAGCTCGGTGGTGGTCACCGTCGCCGTCCGCGGGATGTGGCGCAGCAGCGCGATCTCGCCGACGATCGTGCCGGCCGACACGTGCTCCACGGTCACCACCTCGTCATCGGCGACGTGCTTGATCTCGGCCATGCCCGACGCGATGAGCAGGAAAGACACCGCCTGCTCGCCCTGCTTCATCAGGATCTGACCCGCAGCGGCCTGCAGGGGCTGCAGGCTGGCCGCCAGCGGCATCAAGTCCTCGGCGGGACACCCCTCGAAGATCTCCAGCTCAGCGAGTTCATCGGCGCGCAACGCGGTCAGTTCGGTCACCATGCCGCCCCTGTCGCCGTCTCCGAGATAGTGCCAAGGCTAGGGGCTGTGATCGTGTTGCAGCAAGGACATCTGCCCCGGCAGACTCACAGGATGGGCAGCACCGAGAATCCGCTGGAGACGACCCGTCGTTTGCTCGACCGCGAGGCGCGCCTGCGGCACGGCTTCCTCGACGTGCTTGGTGAGTCGGTCGCCAGCGAAACCCCGACGGTGGCACAAGTCGCGATGAACAGCCCGCTGGTCGCCACGGTGTACGAACGGCTGTGGCGTCCGGTGGTGTTCTACGTTGCCAGCGGCGTCACCACGAGCAGCGAGCAACGTCGCGCGGCTGACGCGTTGGACTTGTCGGGCACCCACAGGTTGCTTGATATCGCTTGCGGCCCGGGCAATTTCACTGGAAAGCTGGCGCAACAGCTGCCGGCGAACGGCCTGGCGGTCGGGTTCGACATCTCCGTGCCGATGCTGACCCGCGCCGTGCTGGACAACAGCGGGCCGCGTACCTGCTATGTCCGCGGTGACGCCGGAACGCTGCCGTTCGGCGACGAAACCTTCGACGCCGTCTGCTGTTTCGGCGCGCTCTATCTGGTGCCGGAGCCGTTTCAGGTCGCCCGCGAAATGGTGCGGGTGCTGCGACCCGGCGGTCGGGTGGCGATATTGACCAGCTACGCGGGCCAGAAACTGCCCGTCCGGCAGGCGATCGCGGCGAGCGCCCGGATGTTTGGGCTGCACTTGTTCGATCAGCACGAGTTCGTCGACCTGTTCAGGTCGTCCGGCCTGGTCGACATCGAGCAGCAGACCCAGCGCACGCTGCAGTTCGTCACCGCCGGTAAACCCGGCTGACGGTCACACCAATGAGTAAAAGCCCTCGTCGGCCCGCTGGCTGACCAGCGCGCCGCCGGCGGCCAGGGCCTGCGATTTGAACACCTGGGCAGCCGCGCTCGGCCGGTGCCGGGCGGCGACGAACCTGCAGTTCAAATTGGTCGGGTGGTGGCGGCCCCAGAGCAGCACCTCGGCCGCGTTGTCGTTGCCGGCGGCAAGCACCTGCCCGCGGACGGCTTCGCTTTTGACCATCACGTCCGTCGCGACCGCAAGCATGTGCGGGCGGGCCAGCGCGACATGGTTCTCCAACCGTCTGGCGAGTCTGCCGCCCAGGATCCGGATCGGCCGGTCGTCGATGACGCGATCAGTGCCGCCGTCGACCACGACGCTGACATCCCATCCTGCCATCGCCCGATCGAAGATCAGCCCGCCGATCGACATCACCGCGTCGGTGATGTTCGCAGCCACCACCTGAAATCGGTAGCGGCCGAAATCGTCCAGGTCCGACCGCGGCGACGATGCCCGCGGCAGTGGAATCGGGCGATGCAGTTGCTGGAGCGAGCTGGCGGGAGCGGCCACGTGTTGTCCGTTCGACGTATTGCACAATTCTCGGCTTACACTACGAATATAGAGTAACCTGGAGCCGAACAAAACCTAGCTAGTCGCCAGGATCTGCTTTGACACCAAACCCGCGGGTGAACCGCCGCTACACTGCCGGGATACCGAACAGACGCAAGCCCAATCCCGACCAACGCCGCCGCGAACTTTGCGACGCGGCGATACAGCTGCTCGCCGACGACGGCGCAAAAGGCTTGAGCCATCTGAAGGTCGACGGCCGCGCCGGTGTCCCCGATGGCACCACCTCGTTCTACTTCCGCACCCGCTCGGCGTTGCTGCACGCAGTCGCCGAGCGCATGGTCGAACTCGACCTGGCGACGCTGCAGACGGTTGCCGACAGCGCCGGCATCGAAGCCGGGGCGTCGGCGTCCACGCTGGCCAAGGTGGTCATCCAGTCCGGCGAAGCACCGCAGCTGACCCTCACCCGAGCGCGCTACGAGCTGACGATTCAGGCCACCCGGGATCCGGCGATCGCCGCCACTCTGCAACGCGCCACCGACGCCTTCACCAAGCTGCACCACGACATCCTGGTTCAGCTGTTGCCGCACGGCGGCGACCTGGATCCCGAGGTGGTCGACGACCTCAGCAACATCACGCTGACCTTTATCAACGGGCTCATGCTGAGGTTCGTCCACGGCGACCGGATCATCGACAGCCCCGAGCAGCTCGACGGCGTCCTGTCGGCCATCGTCGCCGGCGTCCTGGGCAGCGACCAGCAGGGCCGACTCACTCAGGCCGGCGCGGCGGCGCAACGGCCTTCCAAATAGGTCATCGGCTCTTGCCCGATGCGGGCTCATATGGTTCTCTACGGCAATAGAGTTAGCCCGTCGCGGGTAAGCGCGCGAGCGCGGTTCTGTTGAGCGAAAGGTGCAAATCGCCCGAACCGCCTCGCACGCTGACACACTGGCGACAACGATCCGGATTGCGGCCCATCCGGATCGCCGAAGTTGTGGCGAAAGGCAAGATCTCGTGACGATCAGCACCGACAACGACGCGTTTCGCTTCCCGTCGACGCGGGCAGCTTGCTCAAATAATCATCAACCAAGTCGGGAGAAAACTAATGCCTGAGTTCGACTACGAAGAAATGAAGAAGGAAGCCGAGCAGTACATCAAGTTCGAGAAGGACAAAAAGAACCGCATCGCCTACATCACCTTCGATCGTCCCGAAGCCCAGAATGCCACCAGCCTGGGTATGCGACAGAATTACGCCGACCTCATCCACAAGTGCAATGTCGACGACGACGTCAAGGTCGTCGTAATCCGCGGCGAGGGTGACGATTTCGGCAGCGGCGGCGACCTGCCCGAGCAGCGCTCGATGCTCGAGAACCCGGGCCTGCCGCTGCATCACGAGGTCGCGATCAACGACGACGACGTCAAGTACCCGCCAGGTGGTTCCTACCGCTACCTGTCCACCGTCACCGACTTCTACGCCAAAGCCCGCGCCGGAAACCGCCCACTGCAGGAGCTTCGGAAGATCAGCATCATCGAGGCCAAGGGCTACTGCTACGGCTGGCACTTCTACCAGGCCGGCGACGCCGACCTGGTGATCGCCTCCGACGACGCCCTGTTCGGGCACCCGGCCTTCCGCTACGTCGGCTGGGGACCGCGGCTGTGGTGGTGGGCAGAGACGATGGGGCTGCGCAAGTTCTCCGAAATGCTCTTCACCGGAAGGCCTTTCAGCGCAAAGGAGATGTACGACTGCGGGTTCGTGAACAGCGTCGTTCCGCGCGACAAGCTGGAAGCCGAGACCGAGAAGTACGCGCTGGCGTGCTCGCGGTCCCGCCCGACAGACACCGTCGCGGTGCAGAAGACCTTCCTCGAGCTGTACAAGCAGTACAAGGGCGAGTACTTCGGCAGCCTGCTCACCGGCATGGTCGAGGGCATGCTGCCGATGATCAAGAACGACGCGCAAGAGGTCGACCTCACCGGCGGCACGTTCGAGAAGGGCCTCAACAACGTCGTGAAGGACAACGACCTCAACTTCCCGCCGGAGTGGCGCCTGAGCCGCTCGGGGCGCGCCAAGCCCTGACGTCTCGAGGTAGTAGATGTCGGCGATCGTCTCGACAGGATGCTCGCCTGAGCGCGCCGGTTACTGCCACGACGGGCTGGCGGTCAGCACGTCGGGCCCATCGTCGGTGATCACGACGGTGTCGCGGCGAAGCACACCGCCGAGGCCTTCCTGCCACACGTAGCCGGTGAGCGCGAGCACCACCCCCGGGTCCAGCCGTTCGGCGTCGGCGGTGGCCGGAAGCTGCCGCGTGATCACCGGCGGATCGAAGCCGAGCCCCAGGCCGTGCGCGACCGCCATCGGCGGCGCCGGCTCACCGGCCTCGTCGTAGGCGGCGAGCAGATCGGCGGCGCAAGCTCCGGGCCGACAAGCCGCAATAAGCCTGTCCCACAGCTCATTCAAACGCTGATACAGCTTGCCGGTCACCTCGTTGGCGGCGTCTCCCACCGGCCAGGTACGGCCGACCTCCGCGACGTATCCATCGGCCAGCGCACCCGCGCCGAACACGATCAGGTCACCGGACCGCACCTCACCGTCGCCGTGTGCGCGCCGCCACGGGTGTTCCCGCGAGGTCACCCACGCGGCGTCCTGGGTGGCCGGTGTACTCACCCCGCCCGCCGCCATCGCCTCCAGCACCGCACCCGTCAGGGTCTGCTCGGTCAGCCCGGGCCGCAACTCCGCGACGGCCGCAGCGATCCCGGCATCGGCGACCCGCACCGCGGTGGACATCGCCGCAACCTCGTCGGCCGTCTTGATCCGTCGCGCGGTTCGCATCGGCAGCTCGCCGTCGACGAATTCAGCATTCGGGAATGCCACCGGCAGCAGCTTCGCGAAAGTCGGTGTGATCGCGTCGGTTCCGACGCGGCGGGCGGTCGATGCCCCGTCGATCTTCTTTAGTACCTCGATCAGCGTCATAGGATTCCAGGCCAGACCGTAGAGCCGGTCGCGGCCAATCTCCTCGGGGACTCCCTCGTCATCCGTGCTCATCAGGTAGATCTCGCCGGTGCCGCGCAGCATCACACAAACCGGGCCGAACGGTCGGGTTCCGCCGATCCACAACTGCGGCGCCCCGGTCACGTAGCGGACATTGGCCTGGCGGCCCAGTACCAGGACGTCGATGTCGTGGGCTTCCATCTGCGCCAGCGCCCGTTGCCGACGGCCGAACCGAAGGTCCGGGCGGTCGGGCGAAACCTCAATTGCCATAAGGCGTATAGGGGTAGTCGGTAATCCGGACACAGCCGTCTTCGGTGATCACCACGATCTCCTCACTGCGGTAGCCACCGGTGCCGTCTTCCCACACCACCGGCTCCAGCACCAGCGTCATCCCGACCGGGAAGACGAAGTTGTCGTCGAACTCCTCACCCAGATCGGTGCCGATCATGGGTGGCTCGGCGGGATAGAGGCCGATGCCGTGTCCGAGATAGAAGTGTGGAAGCCACGGCTTGCTTCCGCCGTTGGCGGCGATCGCCGCCCGTGCGAGATCACCTGATGTCGCACCGGCTTTGGTCACCTTGAGCACCGCGTCGAGGATGTGCTGCCACTGCTCGTACTGAGCCTGCTGGCGTGCGGACGGTGTGTCGCCGACCACCCAGGTGCGCCCGAAGTCCGAGCAGTATCCGGCGTAGCTGATGCTGACGTCGGTCCACAACACATCGCCCTTGGCGAGTTCACGTCCGTTGGTCAGCAGCGGCAACGCCAGGTCACCGTGTGTCGTCCACACCCCCTCGGCGCGAGACGGCGGCATCACCTGCCAGATGGCCTCCAACATGTTGGCCGTGGCACCCAGTTCGAAGACGCGGCGCACCAGCTTGGCCGACAGATCCGTCTGCCGCACACCGGGTGCCAACTGTTGTTGCACATCGACCATCGCGCGCTCGGTGATGCGACTGGCCTTGCGCAGACACGCAATCTGGTCCGGTGTCTTGACCAGGTTCGCCGCGCCGACCACCACCGCGGCCTCCGAGGGTGGCCCACCCGGGAAGATCCGATCGGCGGCGCGACGCATCGCGCCGGTCATCTCGTCGACCGCGACACTGGCACCACGGGGAATCAGCTCGCTAATCACCCGTGCGAATTGCTCGACGCCCTCGTCTAATTCGAGATACAGCGGATCGTGCAGATGGTCCGCGGGCACCTGGGATTCCGACGCGGCACCTTCCCGGAACGGGATGAACAGATGTGGGTGGTCGTCGTCGGCCAGCACGATCGCCACCGGACGCTCGACGTGCGATAGGCCGGCGTCCAGCACCGGCCAGCTCGCGCCGGTGGCATACACCACGTTGTCGTTCATCAACAGGATCAATGCGCCGACGCCCTGGTCGGCCATCGCAGCCCGAAGCCGCGAGCTGGTATCGCGGTGCATCCGCGCCCGGTCGGGCTCCTCGGGGATGACGAAGCTCTGCAGGCTGGAAGAAGCCGTCATCTCAAATACCCAGGAACTTCTTGATGTTGCCGCTGACGATGCGGGCGGCGTTGTCCGGGCCGACGGCTGCGACAACGGCGGCCAGCGATTTCTCCGAGTAGCCGAAGCTGCTCTCGTTGTGCGGGTAGTCGGACGACCACATCACCTTGTCGACGCCGATCTGCTCGATCAGCTTCAAGCCGAGCGGGTCGACGATGAACGAGGCACTCATGTGGGTGTCCCAGTAGTACTGAATGTCGTGCTCCAACGGGTGATCCAGCATGTGCTGATAGGACGCCAGCACGTGCTCGGCGTCTTGCAGCGCCGGTGGAATCCAGGCGATGCCACCTTCGAACCAGCCGATTCGCAGGCCCGGATGACGGTCGAGGATGCCGCCAAAGATGTACTTGGAGAACATCTCCCGGAATCCGTCGATGTTCACCATCATCGCGACCGCGACGTTGTTGACCTCGCAAGGTGCCTTCGGCGGAGTTTCGCCGATGTGGTGCGTCACTGGCAGGCCGGATGCCTCGATCGCATCCCAGACCGGTCGCATCGCGCTGCACGCGTAGTCCATCATGATGCCGTCGTCGCCGTTGCCCGGGTTGAGTGGTAACAAGAACGTCTTGAGGCCAAGCGATTTCAGCTCGGCCAGCGTCCGCTGGGCACCCTCGGGGTCCCACCAGTTGATCAGGCCCACGCCGAAAAAGTGTCCGTCGGAGCGCTCCTGCAGATCGGCGATGTACTCGTTGTAGATGCGGAAAACGCGCTCGCGCAGTGGCTTGTCCGGAAAGCCGAACATGGCCAGCAGCGCATTGGGGAAGGCGAGTTCCCGGTCCACGCCGTCCTCACGCAGTTCGCGTATCCGCGCTTCGATGTTGTTGGTGGCCGCCCCGGCCAGATCGTCGTACTGCATCAGCACCGCGCTGAAGACATCGGGCAGGAACGATTGCCCCTGGTGACCGATCTGGTAGGCGCCGTCCTCGTACCAGATCCGCGGCGCACTGTCTTTGAGGTCGTCGGGAAGGCGCTCGTAGAAGATGTCGGCCGCCAACGAGATGTGGGTGTCGGCGGAGAACACTTCGGTGCCTGCCGGAAGGCCGACGTTTCCGTGGGCCTGGCCGTGCCGATTCTTCGGGGCGCCGAAGCCGCCGGGCGGGTAGAGCACATTGGCTTGGGTCATTTTTCCAGCGCACCATTCAGTTTCAGATCCGTCAGGTATTTGCAGATTAACTCGTTGGACACGTGCGGTATCGAGAGTCGGGATTCTCCACGGCGGCCGCAAAATGCGCGCCCTGAACCGGCGAACCGGCGCCGGTTACCACCGCCAGCCGTAGTGTCGGGATGCGGCGCAGCAGAGTATGCAGGAAGATCTGCAGTTCCATCCGGGCCAGCTGCTGCCCCGCACATTGGTGCAGGGCGTAGCCAAAGCCACGTGCGGGTTGTCCTCGCCTTGCAAGTCCAGCTGGTCGTGGGGGTCCCGAAAACCATCGATCTTGGCGTGCATTGTCAGACAGGCCGTACCGCTCGTCGCTAAGAGCGACGTTGCGCATGCTGGGCGTATATACTTCGCGAACTGCTGCGCCGTGAATTCGAACGTAGATTAGACAGACGCTTAATAAGCCAGACTCTGACGCGACACCCCGAGCTTCGCTTCACATCGGAGGAGACCTTGCCACGCAACCTGGTCACCCGCGTCGCCACCCGATTGATGGAGACGACGGCGTCGACGGTTGCCGAGGTGAACAGG
>Ga0302177_10001022_pt1 | contig 20258 bp, 15 predicted proteins | sample I_Palsa_E1_2_FD_198780 | JGI IMG/M metagenome (GOLD analysis project Ga0302177, IMG submission 198780) | Peat permafrost microbial communities from Stordalen Mire near Abisko, Sweden - I_Palsa_E1_2 | ecosystem: Environmental > Terrestrial > Soil > Palsa > Peat permafrost | place: Sweden... | reverse complement strand
CGTCAAACGCAGGAGCATCCTCTAAAACCATGATTGCAGCTTGCACCGCATCGATCGCGGCGCCGCCCGACTTTAGAACTTTCCAACCATCTTCAAGCGCGCGGCGGATGCCGTCCCGGCAATCCTCTACCGCTTCTTCAGGGATGTCCCATGCGCCGCCGTGAATGATCAGAGAAGGTTTCAAGAGTTGGAAAGTTCCACGAAGATGATACCGCAAGGGCCTGAAGCGAAAATGCCAAACCGTGAGGCGCTGTTCGGAAATACAAACGAGGATGGAAAATCAACGTCCCGGGTTGAGAGCGATGTCGCTTTGATTTACTTCGGCCGATCTAGTGCGCGACCGCTTTTTCTGAGCCCAGGCCGGTGTTGGCGCGCACTTCCAGTTCGGTAAATTTCTCTTCGGCCTCAGGATCTCGCGCCGTTAGCAAAGTCCCTAGAATCGCGCCGAGAAATCCCAGCGGAATGCTGATGATTCCTGGATTCTCCAACGGAAAAACCGCAGGGCGTTGAATCAAATGGCGCGCGGCTCCCACCACAGTCGGTGGATCGACGGCCATGATCGCCGGCCCAAGCGAAATCAGCACAACCGCGCCAATCAATCCGCTGGCCAGGCCAATGACCGCGCCCCCAGTGTTGAATCGTTTCCAGAAAATCGAAAACAGAATGACCGGCAAATTTGCCGACGCCGCCACTGCAAACGCCAGGCCCACCAGAAACGCGACGTTCGCGGTTGGACCCAGCAAAATGGCGATGCCGATCGCCACCGCTCCGACCACGAACGCCGAAATACGCGCCACGCGCCTTTCTTCGCCGGCATCGTGCTCTTTTCCGTGACGCACGATATTCGTCCATACATCATGCGCGAAAGAAGTCGATGCGCTGATGGTCAAGCCAGCGACTACCGCGAGAATCGTTGCAAACGCGATCGCGCAGATGAAGGCGAAGAAAACGCTTCCGCCCAGCACCTGCGCCAGCAACGGAGCGCTCATATTGTTGCCGCCATTTTTCGCGATGAAATCGCGGCCAACGATTGTTGCCGCGCCGAACCCGAGAAACGTGGTGAGAATGTAAAAGCAGCCGATCAACCCAATCGCCCATACCACCGAGTAGCGCGCCGTCTTGGCGTCCGGGACGGTATAGAAGCGGACCAGAATGTGTGGCAATCCCGCGGTGCCAAAGATCAGAGCCATGCCCAAGGACAAAAGATCAAGCGCGCCGTACGGCGGCTTATATCGCAGACCCGGCGTGAAGAAATCCTTCACCACTTCCTTGCCGTCTGGCGTGTGATAGTGAACCTGCGCGACATCGTTGAAAAACTGGCTGAGACTGAAACCGTAATGAGCCAGAACAATCGTGCTCAGCAGCACGGTGCCGGCCATCAGCAAAATGGCTTTAATGATTTGCACCCAGGTTGTAGCGATCATTCCGCCGAAGACGACATACACGATCATCAGTACGCCTACGCCAACCACCGCCGTCTGGTAATTGATCCCCGAACCCTTGAGCAGCAGCGCGACCAGCGCACCGGCTCCGACCATCTGCGCGATCATGTAAATCGTGCTGACCACCAACGTACTCAACGACGCCATCGCGCGCACGGGACGCGGATGCAGCCGGTAAGCCAGCACATCCGCCATGGTGTACTTACCGATGTTGCGCAAAGGCTCGGCCACCACGAGCAGAACGGTGAGATAAGCAACCAGGAATCCCACGGAGTACATGAAGCCGTCGTAACCGAAAAATGCAATCAAGCCCGCGATCCCCAGAAACGACGCCGCGGACATGTAATCGCCCGCCACCGCCACGCCGTTTTGCCAGGCGCTGATCTGCCGATTCGCCGCGAAATACGAAGCCGAGGAGCCCGAGCGACGCGACGCCCATGCTGTAATGCCGAGCGTGACCGCGATGAAGGCGAGGAAAAGAACCAGTGTAAATGTCATCGGTTAGTTGTCCTTCCCGGAGGCTTGGCCCGCTTCAGCAAGGATGCGTGCGCTGGCTTCGTCGAAGCGCCGCGCGGCCCGCACGTATAAGTAGGTGATGATGAAAACCACCGCAAACTGCGACAGGGCGAAGAGATAGGCCAAATTCACCGGCCCAATAATTTTTTTCTGCATCAAGTCCGGCGCGTATCCGACCAGAACGGGCAGCGCGAAATAGTACACAACAAAAAATATCGTGGCCGGCAAGACGAAAGCCTTCTTGGAGGCCAGCAACTTTCGGAAATCACCGCTGTTCGCCACGCGGCTCCATGTGCTGTTACCGCCGGATAACGGGGTCTTCGATACCGCCACGTTTCCTCCTTGATTTGCCACCGTCGAGACCGATGTAGCCGACTCGGTATCGGCGTGACGAAAAAACAAAATAGCCGCTGATATTTTGAGAACGTAGCTAGAGTCGCACCAGTGGAAATCGGTGCGAACCATATATCACAAATATGAATGGAAGGTTAAAGATTTGAGGGTCCGGACCAACAACTTCGGTAAAGTCTAACCGCCACGCCGCGCCGTTCGCGTCAGTACATTCGGGCGCTGCTGCTCTTGGGGACCTACACTGCTTCGCAGCGAAGCCGAGGCAGGCTTGGATAGGCTCGAAATATTCTCGCGGGGAGTTTGGCCGTCGCGTTTCGTCGACGCGACCGAGGGATCGACGTCCTTGGTTTCTTTCCAAGTGTGCAAAATACGATGAATAACCGTGATATTCGGCCCAATCGCCAGAATCCACAAAACCACATCCATGCGATTGGTTAGCGCTCCCAAGATCATCAAGACCAGGCGTTCCGGGCGTTCCCAGAATCCTACTTCTGAAGTCGGCACCAAAGATTCCGCGCGGGCCTTGGCGTAGCTGACCATCACCGAGCCCGCCATCGCCGCGCCGGCCAACATGGCGTATCCGAAGCGATTCACGTGGGAGTAATACACCAGCAGACCGAGGAATAGGATCAAGTCTGCGTAACGGTCGAGAATTGAATCGAGGAAGGCGCCAAACAGCGAAACGCGATTCTGCCGGCGAGCCACGGGGCCATCCAGCAGATCACACAACCCGGCCAGCAGCATCATCCCGCCGGCTGCCGCGAATCGACCCGCCGCAAAAAGAATCCCGCCCCACAGGTTCAGTACCAGGGCCGACCAGGTGATGACGTTAGGAGGGATTCCCGTGGGTGCGAGCAGCGCCGCGAGTCGGTCGATGGGCCACACAAAAAAACGGCCAATGGTCCGGGTCAGCATGAAATCAATCCCACCCGTTATTCCTCTTCGTAAATCGTGGACAGCTTCACCACTTCGTAATCTTTTACGCCGGAGGGCGTTGTCACTCGTACTTCGTCCCCGACTTTCTTGCCCAGAAGCGCACGCCCAATCGGCGAACTGGTTGAGATCAAGCCTTGAGCGGCATCAGCCTCTTCCACCGTCACCAGTTTGTACTCGATTTTCGCCGACTTCGCAACGTCCAGCACTGTAAGCCGCGAGCCATAGGCGGCCCGATCCTTCGGCAGGTTTTGCAGGTTCAGCATGGAAAGGTCCCCCATGCGCTTATGGAGCTGGCTGAGCCGGGCTTCGACGAATCTCTGGCGCTCCTTTGCGTACTTGTACTCAGCGTTCTCGGAGAGGTCGCCGTGCGCCCGCGCCACGCTGATCTCTTTGGGCAGATCGGTGTGCAGTTCGTGCGACAAAACATCAATTTCATCTTGTAACTTTTTCTTAATCTTGGCGGCAAAATCAGTCATGTAAGGCGTCCGTCACGAGTAACCGAAGGCCACTCCAATCTTAGAAGTGCAATTACCCCAACATTATAGAGGAATTTGCGCGCAGAGCGGCAAATTACGTGCCGCAGAGGGGGCCGTTTTACCCGTCGCTAAAAGGCTTCGTATCCTCCCAGCTAAGGCTAGAATTCCTCTCAATACACTTCATAGTACAAAGTACTTGACAGCAAGAACTAATTTGCTTAGCTTGTTTCTGCGGCGGGCCAATTCATCACGGAGCTAATCGCATGTTTAAACGAATTGCCGCAATTGCCTTGATCGTGTTCTGCACCTCCATTGCCTGGGCCATCCTTGGCAGCACCATTTTTATGCGCACCTATTCCTCCGACTCGCGGTTGAAAGACCGCGTCGCTTCCTCCTGGGGCTCACCCCAGGGCCAAGCTCCGCCTTCGGCCGGCTACAACCAGGTGTCCGAGGAAACCGTGAGCACCGACAGTTCCGGCACTACCGTGATCCGCCATCAAAAGAGCCAAACCTGGATTCCATTTCCAATCGAGAAAAGCCGCGTCAACGCAAATCTGGCCATCGACTACCGGAGGAAAGGCCTGCTTTGGTATAGCACCTACAAGGTGAAATTCACCGGAACCTACGATTTCAAGAATTCCAGCGACGCCACGCGCGACGTCACCTTCACGCTGCACTTGCCTGCGGATCAAGCCGTTTACGATGGCCTGAGCTTCTTGATTAACGGCCAGTCCGTCTCGGTGCAGCATTCCAAAAGCGACGCCTACGTCATTTTCCCGATGAAACCGGGCGAGACCGCCGTGCTCAACGTCGCTTACAACTCCCAGGGACTCGACCGCTGGAGCTACGATTTTGGCGAAGGCGTCACTGAAGTGAAGGACTTCGAGCTTCACACCCATACCGATTTCAAGGATTTCGATATTCTGGAAAACGCGCTGTCCCCGACGACCGAGACGCCCGAAGGGAATGGCTGGAACCTCGACTGGAAGTATGACAATCTGCTCTCCGGCTATCGCATCGGCATCGCACTGCCTCAGAAACTTCAGCCCGGACCGCTCGCAGGTCGCATCAGCTACTTCGCTCCGGTATCACTCCTGTTTTTCTTCTTCGTGATTTTTGTATTCACCACGGTGCAGGGTATCAATCTTCATCCCATGAATTATTTCTTCATGGCTTGCGCGTTTTTCTCATTTCATCTGTTGATGGCTTATCTGGTCGACCACATTTCCATTCACCTTGCCTTCATTATCTGTTCCGCCGTTTCAGTTTTCTTGCTGGTGAGTTATTTGCGCTTGGTGGTGGGCCTGAAATTCGCGGCGGTGGAAGCAGGGCTCGCGCAATTCGTGTACCTCGTGCTGTTCTCCTACGCCTTCTTTTTCGACGGTTACACTGGGCTGGCGATCACCATCGGCGCGATACTCACGCTTTTCATCGTGATGCAAACTACGGCACGGGTGCAGTGGACGGAAAAATTCGCGGTGCGTTGAGCGGACTGCGGCCAGAGATTTCAGGGAAGCGCAATGGTATCGGGAACTACTGGACCCAGCCGCCGCCCAGCGCGTTGTACACCTGAACCAGGGCGGTCAGTTCATTTTGCTGCGCAGACGCCAGGTTCAGCTGCGCCGCAAAAAAGTTGGTGTCGTTGGTCAGTACTTCCAAGTAGCTGGCGACGCCCGCTTCATAGCGAATTTGCGCGAGTCTGGCCGAATCCTCCGCCGACGCAGTCAGTAATTCCTGTTGCTCGCGGAATTCGCGATTTTTCTGGTAGGCGATCAGCGAATCAGAAACATCGCGGAACGCTTGCTGAATCGTCTGCTGGTAGGTCAGTAAGGCCTGCTGCTGTTGCGCTTCCGTCAAATGCACGTTTGAACGTAGTTTGCCGGCCGTGAAAATCGGCACGGTGACAGTCGGGCCCACGGTCCAAAATGAGGAAGGTCCGCTGAATAGCTTGGAGAGCGCCAGCGTCTGATAACCAGCGTTTCCGGTGAGCGCAATATCCGGATAGAACGCCGCCTTCGCCACGCCAATCTGCGCATTGGCCGCAATCAACTGTGCCTCAGCCTGCTGAATATCCGGCCGCCGCTCGAGCAACGCCGAGGGCAGCCCCGGAGGAATCGAAGGAGGATGCGGCTGGTCGGTCAGCTTGCGTCCACGCTCGACCGGACCCGGATTTCTTCCCAGCAAAATATTGATCAGATTTTCGTCCTGTTCGATCTGCCGTTCCACGTTGGGGATCGTTTCCGATGCGGTGTAAACCAGTTGTTCCGATTGCCGCACATCGACCAACGACGTCGATCCATTCTGCTCCAGCGCCTGTTCCAGCTTCAACGAATCCTGGCGCGAGGCCAAAGTCTGTTTAGAAATCTCCAATTGGAGATCGAGGGCGCGAAGTTCGAAGTAGGTAGTCGCTACATTTGAAATAACCGTGTTCACCACGGCGCGCCGGCCCCATTCGCTGGCCAGCAAGTTGGCGCGCGCCGCTTCCGTGGCCCGGCGATATTTTCCCCAAAAATCCAGCTCCCAGGAGGCCGAGAGACTGACCTGGCCGGTCGTTTCTTCGAATCCATGAAACAGCACGGTTGCGGCCTGACGCGAAGTGCCGATGCCGGCTCCTGCAGAAAGGTTAGGGAACTGGTCCGCGCGAGTAATTCCAAGTTGCGCTTGGGCCTGCAGCACCCGCGTCGCCGCGATGCGCAAATCGAAATTCTGCTGTAAGGCAATGCGAATCAAATTCTGAAGCTGCTCATCTTGAAAAACCTCGAACCATTTCGCTTCGCCCAACGCCGGCGTACGATTTGCGGCCGCATCATTCGCTGGCGCGGCCCGATACGTCGTAGGTACGTCAACATCCGGCCGTTTGTAATTCGGGCCGACGGTACAGCCCGAAACACAGAAAGCCAAAGTAACCGCAATGAGCGCACGCGAGCGCTGCATCAGACGGCCCCCGTTTCCGGCTCGGAGGGCGCCGAGGCTTTCTTTTGCACCGGAGCGGCTTTTCCGCGGATGGCGAACCTTTCCACGACATCAAACGTCACTGGAATCAAAAATATCGCGATAATCGACGCCGCCACCATTCCGCCGATGACCACTGTGCCCAGAATCCGTCGTGCAGCCGCTCCCGAACCGGTCGCGATCCACAACGGAACGCATCCCAAAATAAACGCGAACGCGGTCATCAGAATTGGGCGCAAGCGCAGTCGGGCACCGGCCAGCGCAGCCTCCTCGATGCTCTTGCCACCCTCTTCGTACTGATCCTTCGCAAATTCTACGATCAAAATCGCGTTCTTGGCGGCCAGGCCGATCAACATGATCAAACCAATTTGCGCGTAAACGTCGTTGTCAAACTTCCGCACATGCAACGCCAGGTAGGCGCCGAACACCGCGATCGGCGTGCCGAGCAGCACGCTGAAGGGCAGCGACCAGCTTTCGTACTGCGCGGCCAGAATCAAGAACACGAACAACAGCGACAAACCGAAAATCGCCGTGGGCGATACCCCCTGGGCCGCTTGCGCCTCCTGGAACGACATGGCGATCCAGTCGTAACCCATTTCCTTCGGCATGGTTTGGTTAAAGACGTCGATCAGGGCCGCGGATACTTGTCCCCCGCTAACGCCAGGCTTCCCGCTGGTATTGATTTGCGCGGACTCGTACTCGTTATAGCGCAGGGTGAATTCGGGCCCGGTGATGTTCCTGTTAGAAGTAACCGCGCTCAACGGCACCGGTGCGCCGTTCGCGCTGTTCACGTAATATTGTCCGACGTCGTCCGCACGCGTCCGCGAATTGCCTTCCGCTTCCACGTACACCTGCCACTGCCGCCCGAAGCGGTTGAAATAATTGACCAGGAAACCGCCCATGAAGGTTTGCAGCGTCTCGTATACATCACCGATGTTTACGCCCTGGCGTACGACCTTGACGCGATCCACATCCACATACACCTGTGGCACATACGGCGTATAGGTTGTGATCAGCGCCGCGAATTCGGGCCGCTTACGCGCCGCGGCGATAAATTTATTCACGTTCTCGGCCAGGAATTCTTGACCGCTGCCGGACCGGTCTTCGAGCACGAACGTTGCGCCACCCGCCGAACCGACACCCGGAATAGCCGGTGGCTGAAACGAGAACGCGATCGCTTCTTTCAGTTGGGCCAGCGCCCCGCCCACACTTTGTTGAATGGCCAGATATTGTTCGTCTTTCGCTTTGCGCGCATCCCAGTCCTTCAGCGTCACGAAGAAAAATGTGTTGTATGTATTCTGAGTGAAACTCAGCAGGCTGAACCCCACCACGCTGGTCACGCCTTCCACTCCCGGCGTTTTCAGCAGGATGTCTTCCACTTTCCTGGCGGCGGCGTCGCTACGCTGCAGCGACGCCGCATCGGGCAGCACCATAGCCACGAACAAATAACCTTGATCTTCGTCCGGCAAAAATGAGGTGGGCAGAGATTTTCCCAACAGACCCGTGCAAACCACGACCGCGCCCAGGAACAGGAAACTCAATCCCGCTTTGCGAATCAACGTGGCGCTGAAATTCACGTAACCGTCGGTCGCGCGTCCAAAAACCCGGTTGAACCATTTGAAGAACCGCGCAAGTGGGCCGCGGCTTTCCGTTTTGGGCCGGAGCAGCAGGGCACAGAGCGCTGGGCTCAGCGACAAGGCGTTGAACGCCGAGAAAACGACCGAGATCGCAATGGTCACTGCGAATTGCTGGTACAAACGTCCGGTAATTCCTGGAATAAAAATCGTCGGAACGAATACGGCCACCAGGATCAACGCGATCGCGACTACCGGACCCGATACTTCCTCCATCGCCTTCAGCGCGGCGTCCCTGGGCGTCATTCCTTCTTCGATGTGATGTTCCACGGCTTCGGTCACGACGATCGCGTCGTCGACGACCAACCCGATGGCTAAGACCAGTCCAAATAACGACAGGGTGTTGATCGAGAATCCAAGGATCGGGAAAACTGCGAAAGTTCCGACCAACGACACCGGCACCGCCAGCAACGGAATCAACGTCGCGCGCCAGCCTTGCAGGAAAATGTAGACCACGATGATGACCAGCAGCAGCGCTTCAAAAAGCGTCTTAACGATTTCCTTAATGCCGGCGGAAACCGCGAGGGTCGTGTCCAAACCCACTTTGTAATCCAGATCCGCAGGAAATCGCTTCTTGAGCGTCTCCATCGCGGTGCGTACGCCCTTCGCCGCCTGCACCGCGTTGGCGCCGGGCAGTTGATACAGGGCCAAAATGGCCGAAGGCTTGCCGTTATAGCGGCCGACTACGTCGTAGGTCTGCGCGCCGAGTTCGAGCCGGGCCACGTCCTTCAACCGCAAATTCGACCCGTCCGGATTTGCGCGGATGATGATTTCGCCGAATTCCTCGGCGGAAACCAAACGCCCCTGGGCGCGCACGGTGTACGTGAACTGCTGTCCCTGCGGAACCGGTTCGCCGCCGATTTTCCCCGCCGGGTTCACCGTGTTCTGAATCTGGATGGCCTGAATAATCTGGGGAACCGTAACCTGAAGTTTGGCCAGCTTGTCCGGTTGCACCCAGATGCGCATCGCGTACTGCCCAGCGCCAAATACCAGAACTTTCGCGATACCCGGCACGCGCGTCAGTTGGTCCACCAGGTTGATGTAGGCGTAGTTCGCCAGGAAGACGTTGTCATAGCTGCTGTTCGGCGAATAAAGATCGACCAGCATCAACGGCGCCGAAAACGATTTTTGAACCGTGACGCCTGCGGTATTCACTTCCGGAGGTAGCTGGGAAGTAGCTTGCGCGACGCGCAACTGCGTCAACACTTGATCAATATTGGGGTCGGTCTGGACGCCGAAGTCCACCGTGATCTGCGTCTGGCCGTTGTTCGCGTTCGTGGAGTACATGTAGTTCATGTTGTCCACGCCGCTCAGTTGCTGTTCGATCGGCGTCGCCACCGCTTGCTCCAGCGTCTGAGCGTCCGCGCCGGGATAGATCGCCGTAACTTGAATTTCCGGTGGCGCGATATTGGGAAATTGCGCGGTGGGCAATTGGAGCATCGAAACGACGCCGACAATGACCATCACGATCGAAATGACGATGGCCACGATGGGCCGGTCGATAAAAAACTTGGCCATGTCCTATTTGCCCCCGCTGGAGGTGGTGTCCTCAACGGGTTTTACTGGGGAACCCGGTCCGACCTTCTGTATGCCTTCGGTAACGACGCGCTCACCGAGCTTCAAGCCGCTGCTGATGACCCACAGCTCGCCCGTCCGGTCGCTGACGGTGACTTTGCGAATTTCCACTTTGTTATCGGCACCCACCACGGCGACCTGAAAGGTGCCCTGCAAATCCATGACTGCTTTTTGAGGAATCAAGAGGGCGTTCTTGCGGTTGTCAGTCACCGCTTCGATGCGGCCGAATTGGCCGGGCCGGAGAATGTTGCCATGATTGGGAAAGGCCCCGACGATGCGAATTGTGCCGGTTTGCGAATCGACCTGGCGGTCGGCAAAAATGATTTTGCCCTTCTGCGGATATTCGTTGCCGTTGGCCAGGATCAGCGTCAGCGGAACCGGATTGTCGGCGGAGAATAGATTCACCGTGCCGGAAATCTTGTCGGCGATTCGCAGCCATTCCTGTTCGCTGATCGGGAAATACACTTTGATCGGATCAACTCTCGAGACCGCAGTTAAGACTGTGGAGGTTACGACCAGGCTGCCGACCTGGGTCTGAGCGAGCCCGGCGATCCCATCGATCAGCGAGCGCACATAGGTGAAACCCAAATTCAGTTGGGCTTGCTCGACCGTCGCCTTGGCCGCTACCACGGCGGCTTCGGCCGCCAATTTCGCTTGCGTGTCGTTGTCCAGCTGGCTCTGCGGGATGGCATGCAGTTTCGCGACTGGCGTGTCGCGGTTCACGTTGATCACCGCCAGCCCGAGTTGCGCTTCGGCTTGCGCCAATTGCCCTTGGGCCTGATCCAGCACGGCTTGAAACGGACGATGGTCGATCTCAAACAGTACGTCGTCCTTATGAACGTAAGACCCTTCTCGATAATTCTGTTTAATGAGGTAGCCGGAAACTTGCGGCTGGATTTGGGCGTTGGTGAAGCCGTCCGTGGTCGCGACCCAGTTGCTGACGATCGGCACGTCCCTCTCGATCACCGTCGCCACTGATACCGCCGGCGGCCCCATCGTCGGCTCGGCCTTTTTCTCGCAACCCGCCAGCATCAGTCCGGCGGCCGCCAGCAGCAAGCCCGCGCCGCAAGAGAAGAACCGACGCGCTGAAATCTGGGAATTTGTCATGATTGGTGTCTCATCCGGCGGGCCCCCCAGCTTTTTTGTTTTTACGTGCCGTGATAATACCTAAAAGAGGTTCAAAAGTACTGAACGCTCTTCGCGAATCAGGGTTGGATGCTCGGACGGGGAGCGATGATTCGGCAAGTTTCCCAAAATTACGCGCAGCTGATTCCTGGACCGCTCGCTCGTAGCAAAGACCGGGGATGTTAGCAAGCACTTGCGATAATAGCAAGTCCTTGTTATTGTCGTGCGCGATGGCAAAGAGCATGAATCCGGGAGATTACATCACTTGCCTGATGTCCCAGCTGACTCACACCATGGAACACCAGATGGGCTCGGCAGTAAAGGATACGAATCTCACTTTACTTCAGCTTTCCGCTCTTGCGGAGTTGAATCACAATGGCACGCTTTCCACCGCCGACCTCGCCCGCCTCACGTTCGTTACCCCTCAAAACATGAGTCTCACCGTTTCCAAGCTTGCGGCCGGCGGTTATTTGCTCCGAAAATCTCATCCAACGAATGCGCGTGTAAAACGCCTGGTGCTAACCTCCCGGGGTTTGAAAGCACTTCACCGTGCGGTCGCTCGGGCCGTCGTTCTGGAGCGCGAGATGTTCTCGCCTTTGTCGTCTCGACAGAAGAGCGAACTGCGCAGCCAACTGCGGGCCTGCCTCACCAGAATCAACCCTGCACGGCTGAAAAGGAAATCCACGCTCGCCGCGAGGTCGCGGAGAACCGGTCTTCGATCAAGCCGCTGAGTTGCTGGCCTCAAATTTTCATTTGCAACCTACTTCACCGTGATTCGGTCGCTGATTCCGTCGTAGGTGGCTGGGGTAACGATGTGTCGTGTAACCAGCTCGTGTTTATCCTTATAAGGGCGGTGGTCTATGATGGCGCGCGCGTCGTGGTCGCTGATTCCGGGCAGCCCCTCCAGATCTTCTTTTGCTGAGATATTCAGATCCACCAGTTCGTGCGCCCCCGACCAACCTTCTTTCGCACCCTGCACCGCAGATTTGGCATCCTCTGCCGCACGATCTGCGACCTGATTAATTTCTTTCCCCGCCGCTTCCAGCGCCGGTTTCGCTTTGGCGGTAGCATTCGCCGCATCCTGCCTCATCTTTTCTTCACGATCTCGCCGTTGCTGGTCTGTTTCGCTGGCGCAACTACCGAGAACAAGAATTCCAAACATAGCGAGCAAAATCCAACCATTTGCTTTGCGAACGAACATGAGAACCCTCCGTGACCAAGATGATCAAGATACCCGAAAACTATAGTTCGCGCGCTGCCCTGCGTCCATCAACTGAATCCCTGAGGGCTAGCGAGGTTCTCGTCTCTGCCCCCGAACCATGACCGGTCGTTTTCACGCATCCGCGACCTAAGTACCGGCATCAGTATCTTTAGTGATTCTGCGCCGTCTGCCCGGACGGTTGTGTATGTGCAGTGCCCTATTTCTTAAGCGAGTGTTCTTGAGAGCCATATGAGTTCAGGCGAAAGAGTATTTATTGTTGGAGGCGGTCCTGCGGGTCTAGCCGCCGCGATTGAGTTGCGTGGCAAGGGCTTCTCGGTCACCGTTGGGGACGGTGCCAAGCCGCCGGTCGACAAGGCTTGCGGTGAAGGCCTGATGCCGGACACTGTCGCAGCTCTCCGAAAAATGGGCGTCGCGATCCAGCCCACAGACGGTTGCCCGCTGCGCGGGGTTCGATTCTTTTCGAATGGCGTTCCGATCGAAGCCAATTTCAATGGCCCGCAAGGCATCGGCCTGCGCCGAACGGTCCTTCATTCCAGAATGGCTGCGCATGCGGAAAGAATCGGCGTGCGCCTTTTATGGAATACCCCAGTTTCGGATTTCTCGTCGAAAGGCGTGCGCGCGCAAGGCGAATATTTCGCCGCTGATTGGATCGTGGGCGCAGACGGCAGCGGCTCTCGCGTCCGGCGCTGGGCCGGTCTGGAAACCGGAACGCGGAAAACCCGGCGCTTCGCGTTCCGCACTCATTTTCGTCTCGCACCATGGTCCCCCTACGTGGAAGTGTACTGGGCCAACGATTCGCAGGCGTATGTCACGCCGGTCAGCGACCAGGAAGTTTGTGTGGTCGTGCTTTCGGAGAAGGGCGCGATGCGGACCTCGGTTATCGCCGGTAAATTTCCGGAGCTGGCTGCCCATTTGGGAAATGCCGAAACACTCGGCACGGAACGCGGCGCGTTGACCACCACCAACCGCCTCGAAAAAATCTACCGTGACAATGTTGTGCTGGTCGGCGATGCTTCTGGCGCTGTCGATGCGATTACTGGCGAAGGTCTTTGCCTAAGTTTTCAGCATGCCGCAGCCCTGGCCGATTTGTTGCCATCGGGCGATCTTCACGAATATCAGAGAGTTCATCGCCGGTTTCAGCTTCGACCCTCGGTCATGGGCAATCTCTTATCACTTCTAGGACGCCGGCGATTCGCGAGAGAACGTACCTTTCGTGCATTCGCAGCGGAACCATCGCTGTTTGGCCGGTTCCTCAATCTGCACCTCGGGCATGGGAATGGCGCCGAGGCCGTTCTGGCCGCGACCCGGCTCGGAGTGCGCTTTGCGACTTGCTAACAGGAAATGCATCGAAAGTTCGTTGGTTTGGATCGCTACGCCCTTCTTCAAAATGACGCGTTCAAAGCAACGGTCGGACGCCATCGCATTCCTGGTGCCCGCGCTGGCTGTCCTGATTTCCGCGGGTTTCTCCGTGCGTGTCGCCGCGGCTCCTCGATCCGACCCAGCGCCGGCGCAAATCGTTTTTTCCGTTGATCCCTCGCATAGCCAGCTAGATTGGACGCTCGACACCACCTTGCATCTGGTTCACGGCACCTTCGCCGTGAAACGCGGTGAAGTCACCGTTGACCCCAATACCGGAAATGCGACGGGAGAGATTGTTGCGGACGCCACCAGCGGCAAAACCGACAATGATTCGCGCGACAAAAAAATGCATCAGGAGGTTCTGGAAACTCCCAAATTTCCCGAAATTGTGTTTCGCGTAAACCAGATCGAAGGTCTCACCGCGCCTCCCGCGTCGAAAGCGCAAATCAAACTGCATGGCACATTCAGCATTCACGGAACGCAGCACGAAATGATCGTTCCGGCCGAAGTGGAATTCACTGATGATCATTGGAGCGGAGCCGCGAAATTCGTCGTACCCTACATCGCCTGGGGCCTAAAAAATCCAAGCAATTTTCTGCTCAAGGCCAACCCTACTGTGGATGTTGAATTGGAACTTTCCGGCGCCCAACACCTAGCCGCAAAAACGCCTTAGATCATCTCGTACCGCGACTGGGTTATCTTCAGACCGAGGGTTTTCACAAAAACTGTCGACGATTTTCCATTCCGCTCATGCATCCTCATTTCTTGATTTCATCATAAGCTGCAAGTCCATTAAAGTGAGCGACTTGGCTCGCTGTCTGGTCGCCGTCGAAAACCTAAATTTGGGCCTCCGATTGCATGCTATTCTGCAGTTAGTCAGGTGGGAAAGTTTTCGAATCGAAAGCTAATTCTGTGTTTTTTCAGTTTTGCCGGCGGTCCATAGGCGTCGCCGGATGGACCTGCGCACTTGGCGCAGAGAGATCAGGATTCGAAACCCAGCCTCGGAGAACCTCGGAATGCGCAAGTCGGCCGTCGCGATTCTTGTCCTGTTTGTGCTTTGCGCCGCACCTGAAATTTTCGCGCAGACTCCAATTCTCACCCATCACTACGACAACGCTCGCACTGGCCAAAACACCAGCGAGACGATTCTGACTCCGGCGAACGTAAGTTCAGGTGCGTTCGGAAAACTATTCGCGCTGACTGCTGACGGCTATGTCTACGCCCAACCCCTCTACGTTCCGAACCTGGTGATTCCCAGCAATGGAACGCACAATGTAATTTTCATCGCCACCGAGCACGATTCGGTTTACGCCTACGACGCTGATAACGGCGCGCTTTTATGGTTTCGCACTTTTCTCTCAAGTGGCGTGACCACACTTAGCCCCTCTGACGTTGGCAACACCCAGGACATTCATCCGGAGATGGGGATCACCGGAACTCCCGTCATCGATCCGGCCATGACCACCATGTACGTCGTCGTAAACACCAAGGAAAGCGCCGGATTAATCTATCGCCTTCATGCTCTCGACATCACCACCGGTCTCGACAAGTTAACTCCGGTGATGTTGACTGGATCGGTGCCTGGGACGGCGCCGGACGGTGCGAACGGAATCGTTCCGTTCAACCCTCAATGGGCAAATCAACGGCCCGGGTTGCTTCTCTACAAAGGGTTCTTGTTTATCGGCTTTGCCTCGCATGGCGATAACGGGCCGTGGCACGGATGGATTCTCGGCTACGACGCCAGCACTCTGGCGCAGACTGGCATCTGGAACACCTCTCCTAACGGAAAGGGAAACGGCATCTGGGGTGCCGGCTCAGGCTTGGCGGTTGATGCCAATGGCAGCCTGTACGTGTCGACCGGAAACGGCGACTTTACCACAACGGTCCCAGCGCCACCGCCTTCCACCACGATCGATTATGGGGACAGTATCGTTCGCGTAAGTCTAGCCAACGGTGTTCCAGTCCCGGTCGACTACTTCACACCGTATAACCAGCAGAGCCTCGACAACGCCGATACGGATGTTGGTTCGGGCGGTGTCTTGATCCCGCCGACGCAAGGCGGACCTTTTCCCGACATCTTGATTCAGGCCGGCAAACAAGGATCGATGTACGTCGTCAACCGCGACAAGATGACCAATGACGGCAGCCATTACTGCAATGGCTGCACCAGCGACCCAGAAATTATTCAGACTGTTACCGGGAGCGGCGGCCTCTGGTCCATGCCTTCGTATTGGAACGGCAACGTGTATACCTGGGGCAACGGAAGCAACTTGAAGGCATTTTCGTTGGTGAACGGACGATTGTCCACTTCCGCCACCTCCCAATCCGCCGAATCGAGCGGCTTCCCCGGATCGACCGTGGCCATTTCATCCAATGGTACGACGAACGGAATCGTCTGGGCCGTCGAAACCGATGCGTACCCTTCGAACGGACCGGCTATTCTGCGGGCCTACGATGCCACTGATGTCGCGACTCTCTGGTGGGGCTCGAATATCACCGGCGGTGGCAACACCCTGGGACCCGCCGTGAAATTTGTCGTGCCGGTGGTAACCAACGGCAAGGTTTACGTCGGCGCACAATACGAAGTCGACGTCTTCGGCATAATCAATCCGGCCAATCAAGCCGTCGCGCCGACCTTCAACCCGCCCGCGGGCTCTTACGCCGGCAGCATTTCCATCACGCTGAGTACAACAACTCCGAACGCCAATATTTATTACACGACGGACGGCACTTTGCCTTCCACTGCGTCGACCGTATACACCGGCACCCCAATTCCTCTGTCCGTCACCACTACTTTGAAGGCCATTGCCGTCGCGGAGGGACTGATTCAGAGCAACGACTCGACCGCGGCTTATGTTCTTGCTTCGCAGACCGCGCCCCCGAGCTTCAGTCCCGCTCCCGGTAGTTATCTATCGGCGCAAATGGTCGCGCTGACCGATGACACCGCAGGCGCGACGATTTACTACACTACAGATAGTTCAACTCCAACCCACAGCTCCGCGGTTTACTCCAAGCCGATTTCGGTTGCAGCGACGACCACCATTCGCGCGCTTGCCGCGTCCTCTGGCCTTTCCGACAGCGGAATCGTGGCCGGTGTATACAACATCAATCCCAGCGGAACCACATCCATCAATTTCGGTTTGGGTTTCAGCAATCCGGGATGTATGCAATTCAACGGCAGCACCAAGCTCGACGATAGCCGTCTGCAATTGACTGATGGCGGAACCAACGAAGCCGGTAGCGCTTTCTGCTCCACCCAGGTCGATGTTCGCGGATTCACCACCGATTTCACTTTCCAGCTTTCCAACGCCAACGCCGATGGCATTGCCTTCGTCATACAGAATGCTCCGGCTGGCGTTTCAGCGCTCGGCGCAGCGGGAGGGGCACTGGGCTGGCAGGGAATTACCAACAGCATCGCGATTAAATTCGATCTCTACAACAACAACGGAGAAGGCGACGACTCCACCGGAATTTATACTTCCGGCCAAGCTCCGACCACGCCTGCGATCGACTTGACCTCGTCCGGCATAGATCTGCACAGCGGCGACACCATGGCTGTCCATATGACCTACGACGGAACCAACCTGATCATGACCATTACCGATGCCGTCGCGAACGCAACCTTCACCCATTCGTGGCCCATCAACATCCCGTCCGTAGTGGGCGGCACTCTGGCCTACGCCGGATTTACGGGCGGCACCGGCGGGATGACTGCCAGCCAAAAAATCGAATCGTGGACGTTTGTATCTTCAGTCCCGTTATCGCAGCAGTGGACCATCGTGACCACCAGCGAATCTGCTCCAAATGCTTCTGCGCTAACCGACGCCAGCAACCAACCTTTCCCCTGTTCCGGCCAAAGTCCGGACAACCTCGGCGACGCGAATCCCAATTGCTATAATCCGCTGGTCGTCACCACCGATTGGCAAGTTCCCACCATCCCGGGCGGAGGGACTATCGCCACCATGCTCGCGAATTCCTTCACCAATTCGCATTGCTCAGCGCAAGGCAACCTAACCGCCATCGGCATTACCGGCTACCAGCCGACGGGCGCCTATTCCGCAATCATTACCATGACGCTCGATAACGGCGCCACGATTACCTTCACCGGCGCCAGTTCCTCGAACGCGAATCAGTTTTCCGGCACATTCGTTTCCACCGGCGCGTGCATGGCCGGCGATACCGGCTCATTTACCGCCACGCTGTTTCCCACGGTGGCTGGCTCCTATATGGGATCTTTTGAAACGCCCAACGTGTCCACTGCTGCTACCGTTCAAATGGCGCTGCAGACGGACTGGAATTTCAACGTGACCGGCTCAATCAACCCGGTGAACGGCGCGGCAGTGTGTTTTTCGAATCTCACGGTGGGCACGTCGCTCGCCGCCAGCTACGGGCCGAGCATGGCGTCGGGTGATGTGATCGAAGCGATCGGCTCCGATAACTCCGGCAATGTTGTGGTATTCGTGGCCAGCAATACGGATGCGAACGCGAATCCGTTACCGAATGGCGGTCTGTTCGTCACTTACGTGGGAGTTGCGGGAGCCTGCACGGGCGTTACCGGAACCGATGTGCCTTTCCGGAAAATTCCGCGCCGCGGCGCGCCCATCGTTCGGCGCACTCCAATTCCGCGGCATCCTCCGGTTCGCCGTTTCGGCACGGAACGCTTCTTCCGGCGTGCTCGTCCGCCAGTGCGCAACACGGTTCGGCCCGTGGTGCAGCGAGACGAAATTCGTGATCCGCAGCGTTAGTTTTTGTCGCGCGATCCAAAAAACGCGAAATACGCGATGTACAAATAGCAAATCGCCGGCAAGAAGAATGCGTGGTGGATTCCGATGCGGTCCGCCACGACTCCTTGTAATTCCGGAATCAGCGCTCCGCCGACAATGGCCATTACCAATATGCCGGACCCCTTTCCAGTCATTGCGCCTAAGCCATCGATCGAAAGCGTGAAAATGCTTGGGAACATGATGGAGTTGAACAAACCAATCGCCACAATGGTCCACACCGCCACGGAACCGAAACTCAGCATCGTCGCGATTACCAGCAGAAACGCGGTCAACGCCGCAATGCCCAGCAGCGTACCGGTGCGAATTTTTTGCAGCAGGCCGGAACCGATAAACCGCCCAATCATCGCTCCGCCCCAATAGAGCGATACATGCCGCGCGGCCGTCTGCAAGGACATGTTTCCAATTTCCGGTTGGCTCAGATAATTGATCATGAAGCTGCCAATGGAAACCTCCGCCCCCACGTAAACGAAAATTCCAATCGCCCCTAATACCAGCCGGCTGTGCCGCCAAATACTTTTTTCGCTGCCGGTCGCATCGTGCGATTGGTCGCCGGCGGAATTAAACGCGGGCAGTTTGAATTTCCATATCGTAACCGCGAGCAGGACGAGACAAAGCCCAAGGCCCAGGTACGGAATCTTCACCGAAGACGCCTCGTGCAAGCGAAAGATTGCCCGATCTGCTTCCGGCATGGCCCGAACTGCTTCGACCGTCGGTGCGGCGCCGCTCAAGATCAGCAATCCCCCAAGCCACGGAGCGATCGTCGTTCCCAACGAATTGAACGCCTGGGCCAAATTCAACCGGCTCGATGCGGTTTTTGCCGGCCCGAGCACTGCGACGTAAGGATTGGCCGAAACCTGCAATATCGTCATGCCGGCGGCAAGGACAATCAGCGCGCTCAGGAACAACGCAAACGCCGGAACGCTAGCTGCCGGAATGAAAAGGAACGCTCCGGCGCCCATCGTAAACAACCCCGCGACCATCGAAGCTTTGTATCCGAACTTCTCGATCAGCTTGCCAGAGGGAATCGCGAACACGAAGTACGCCGAGAAAAAGCAAAATTGAATCAGCATGACCTCGGCGTAATTCAGATCGAAAATCAACTTCAGATGCGGCACGAGGATGTCGTTCAAGCTCGTCAGCAAGCCCCACATGAAAAACAGGGTCGTGACCATTGCCAGCGCCGCGTGATTCGTGCTGGTCGGCTCGTTCGTGGTTACCGCTTCGCGTCCAGTTTGCATCGCCATCGCAGGGTATCGTCTCCCGGATTACTGATTTGAAATTCCACGGACTCGAAAGGCGCTACAACCCACCCGTACCGCAGGGCCATAATCGCACCGTCCGCCCGTATTCTTGCATTGATTCCGCCTTCGCCCAACCCTAGCGCGACGAAAGTGCCAACGGCCACGCCGTTCATCTGCCGCTTTACAAATGCGGTTCCGAAGGCCAGAATCGGGGCGTTTGGCCAAAATTCCACATCGGCCCAGCCGGATGGAGCGGGGTTGTAGCAGTTTTTTTATTTGCCAAGGAGGACGTTCATGGCTACTGAAGGCTATCTGCTAAGGGTCTGGCGTTCCAAACACGCAGCGGTCAAAGAAACCATTGGCCTTCTGGAATGTACCCTCGGCCTCAACATGCTCGAAAGCTGCACCCGCGAAAGCGTCGAAAAGCTGCTCAAAACCAACCAGAACGAAGCCAAGCTCTACTGCGAAATCATACAAAAGCTCGAACACAAAGGGTAGGCTGTCCGTCAGTCAACCGGCCGTGCGTTCGTCTCGTTTTGCAGGGATTTACAGCGATGGCGGAGAGGGGGGGATTCGAACCCCCGATCCCGATTTTGTCGGGATAACTGCTTAGCAGGCAGCCCTGTTCGGCCACTCCAGCACCTC